>ERZ779866.2489-NODE-2489-length-16539-cov-8.774630_pt1 | contig 16539 bp, 15 predicted proteins | sample MGYA00511248_ERZ779866 | MGnify/ENA primary metagenome ERZ779866 (study PRJEB29588, sample SAMEA2155758) | human gut metagenome | biome: human gut; feature: human-associated habitat; material: faeces | place: Denmark | collected 2008/2010 ... | reverse complement strand
GTTTATGTCAGGGCGGGCGGTTTCGCCCGCCCTGAGGCCATATTGAGGAAAGACAATGGAGATCAAAGAACTGGATGGATCCTGCCGTGGAAAGAAACTCACCTTCCGCTATAAGACAGAATATTACTACGAGATTCAGGCCAGTGAGACACAGGATGGATTTCACTTTACCCTGAGGCGGCGGGCCTTTCCCGCCCCGGTGGAGAAGTCCTTTACTGATACCCTGCTGGAACCTTGGCTGGAGAAGCCCCAGGTGTTTGCCGCAGTGGAAGCGGGTCAGGAGCTGGGCTATCTGGAGCTGAATCATGAGGGGTGGAACAACCGCATGCGGGTGAGCAACCTGTGGGTGGCGGACGAGCGCCGCCGGGGTGGAATAGGGACTGCGCTGATGGAAAAAGCGGTGGACGTGGCCGCCCGCGCCGGGGCCCGCTCTCTGGTTCTGGAAACGCAGAGCTGCAATGATCCGGCCATCCGCTTCTACCGGAAGATGGGGTTTTCCCTGATTGGTTTCGACCTGACCGCATACTCCCAGACCGATGTGGAGAAAAAAGAAGTGCGGCTGGAGTTTGCCAGGCCGGTGTGACCGGCTGGCAGAATGCCGGGCTTTCAGTTGATGCCTCGCGGGTGCAAAAGACTCCTGAAAGTACGTTGGTACCAGCCCACAGGCCTGGTGCACCGCCGTGTTTTGCCGTGTTGCCGTCTCTACTGGGCGTGGGGTATCCGGGGGATTCTCCCCCTGGACACGCTCTTTGAGTACTTTCTCTGGTGTAAGCGAAAGTGCCTCGCCTACCGGTGCGAGAACTGGAGACCTTCAAACCCACCTGTCGGGGCGGGACCGGACAACGAGGAAAGGCCCCTACGGGGCAAGACAAGAAGAACTGACCGCCGGAACTCCGGCGGAACAGGAGGAGAGTATCTATGCCAAGCAATCGAATCGGACGCATCAATGAGGAGATCCAGCGGGAGCTGGCTGCCCTCATCCCCACGGTGAAGGACCCCCGGGTGACGGGGATGATCTCAGTCACCGGGGTGGAGACCACCGCAGATCTGCGCTATGCCAAGGTCCATGTATCCATGCTGGACAAGTCCTCGGCGGCCCAGGTGGTCACGGGATTGAAGTCCGCTGCGGGCTATCTGCGCCGGGAGCTGGGCCGCAGGTTGAACCTACGCTACACGCCGGAGCTGATTTTTGAGGAGGATGACTCCATCTGCCATGGTGCTCACATCCTGGAAATGCTCCGGGATCCCAATGTGGTCAAACCGGCTAATCCGGCTAACGAACACATCGTGCTGGATGACGAGGAGGATTAATCCATGAACTGCAAGGAAACCGCCCGGTTCCTGCGGAAGCGGGACAACTATCTGATCCTGACCCACAAGCGGCCGGACGGAGATACTGTGGGCTGTGCCGCCGCACTGATGGAGCTGCTGAGGGGAATGGGGAAGACTGCCTGGCTTCTGGAAAGCCTGGACGCTACCCGGATCTTTCAGGAGTATCTGGAGGGAAGGTACGCCCCGGAGGATTTTGTACCCGCCACTGTGGTGAGCGTGGATGTGGCCTCAGAGGGCCTACTGCCGGACAATGCCGGACCTTACCTGAAGTGGATTGATCTGGCCATTGATCATCATCCGTCCCAGGAGTTTTTCGCCCGGGAGACCTGGGTGGAGGCGGATAAGGCAGCCTGTGGCGAACTGCTGTACGAGTTGGCGGTGGAGCTGGGCGGACTGAATGAGAAGGTGGCCACCCTGCTGTATGTGGCGGTGTCCACGGATACCGGGTGCTTTGTCTACTCCAATGTGACGGCCAATACCCACCGGGTGGCGGAGAAACTGATCGCAGCGGGAGCGGACTTCCGCCGGCTGAACAAGAAGCATTTTCGGACCAAGTCTCTGGCCCGGATGCGGCTGGAGGGGCTGATTCTGCAGAATATGACGCTGTATCAAAACGGATCTGTGGCAGTGGCCCCCATCTCCCTGGATATGATGGCTCAGGTCCAGGCTACCGATGATGATGCGGAGGATATTGCCGCCTTTATTGGTCAGGTGGAGGGAGTGCGCCACTCCGCCACCATTCGGGAGCTGAGACCGGGGGAATGTAAGATTTCCCTGCGGACCGCTGCCGATCTAAATGCCAGCGCCGTGTGCGCCCGGCTGGGAGGAGGCGGACACAGGGCTGCGGCCGGCTGTACGGTGTACGGCAGTGTGACAGAGGCAGAGCAGGCCATCGTGGAAGCCATGGATGCCCAGATAGGGGAATCGCAGAACTGAGCGCCTGGCGTGGACATCCAATCCGCTGTGTCAAGACTTGGGAAGGGATAAGGAACTGGTACGGCGCATTGTGCCGCCCCGCCTTGCGGGGCCCGGCGGCCCGGGTGGGAGGAGGAGTATGTGTGCCCAGCGGAATACTCATCATAGATAAGCCGGAAGGGTGGACCTCTATGGATGTGTGCGCCAAGCTGAGGGGCGTGTTTCACGAAAAGAGGATTGGCCACGCCGGTACTCTGGATCCCATGGCCACCGGAGTATTGCCGATATTTTTAGGCCGTGCTACCCGGGCGGTGGAATTCGCAGCCGGAGGGGAGAAGGAGTATCTGGCCGGACTGCGCCTGGGGCAGGTTACGGACACACAGGATATCACCGGTTCCGTGCTGGAAAGTAAGCCTGTAATCACTTCCCGGGAAGACCTGGAAGCGGTGCTGCCGCAGTTTGTAGGAGAGATTGATCAGATCCCGCCCATGTACTCTGCGGTGAAGATCAACGGGAAAAAGCTCTATGAACTGGCTCGGAAGGGCAAGGAGGTGGAGCGAAAGCCCCGGCGGATCACCATTTACAGCCTGGAGGTGGAGGGACAAGACTGCGGGAGGGATTTTACCCTCCGGGTGCGTTGTTCCAAGGGCACCTATGTGCGGACCCTGTGCCATGACATTGGACAGGCTCTGGGATGCGGCGGATGTATGAGTAGCCTGCGGCGCACCATGGCTGCGGGATATACGCTGGCCGACGCGGTAACACTGGATCAGGTGACGCAGGCTGCCGATCCATCCCGTCTGCTGCGGCCGGTGGACAGCTGTTTTGCCCATCTGCCTGCCCTTGCCCTTACAGCAGCCCAAGCCAAACGAGTGCGTAGCGGTGCGGCGTTCACCTTTCCAAGGGAGGGGACGTGGCGGGTGTACAGCCCTGAGGGAGAGTTTTTGGCTGTCTGCCGCAGTGCGGATGGGCAGCTGCGGACCGTAAAGAGTTTTTTCGAGGTGTAAGCGCATTGGTTACAACGGATCAGAACAAGAGAGCAATTGCCCTGGGTTTCTTTGACGGGGTACATCTGGGCCACGGGGCACTGCTGCGCCGGGTGGCGCAGGCCGCGCGGGAGCGGGGCGCTGTTCCAGCGGCCCTCACCTTTGCCCGCCATCCCCGGGAGTTGGTTTCAGGGACGTCGGTACCTCTGCTGAATACCCCGGAGGACCGGGCGTGGCTGATGAGGGAATACTATGGGATCCGGGAGGTAGAGGTGCTGCCCTTCGACCGGGCCATGATGGAGATGCCCTGGGACCGATTCGTCAAGGAGGTCGTGGTGGGCCGTTTTGATGCCGTTCATGTTGTGGTGGGCCATGACCACCGTTTCGGCTATCGAGGGCAGGGTACTCCAGAACGGTTAGCGGACCTGTGCGGCCAGCTGGGCCTGGGCTGCGATGTGGTTCCCCAAGTGGAGCTGGATGGCGTCACCGTTTCCTCCACCCACATCCGGGGGCTGCTGGAGGGCGGAAATCTGGAACAGGCAAACCGGTTCTTGGGCCATCCCCACGTGTTCTCCGGTCAGGTGGTCCACGGTAAGCAGCTGGGCCGACGGCTGGGCATTCCCACCGCCAACTTGGTGCTGCCCGAGGGCATTTTGCCTCCGGCCTTTGGGGTTTACGCCACCCGGGTGCATGTGAGGGAGCAGGGCTACATTGCGGTGACGAACGTGGGAGTGCGGCCCACGGTGGACCACGACGGCCGGGTAACGGTGGAGCCTTGGGTTCTGGACTATGACGGCGACCTATACGGCCGGGAGATCCGGGTGGAGTTCTGCGCCCGGCTCCGGCCGGAGCGAAAATTCTCCGGAGTGGAAGAATTGAAGGCGGAGATTCTGCGCAACGCGGATCAGACCCGGGCCTATTTCGCGCAGGATAAGGCCTGAGGGGGGCACGCGCATGCTGGCGACGTTCATCAATGTGGCTCTGGTACTTGCGGGGAGTGCGGCGGGCCTACTGTTTCGAAACCTGATCTCCCAGAGGCTGATGTCCATCCTCACCCACGCCCTGGGGCTGTGCGTGCTGGGCATCGGGGTGAGCAATATGCTGGGCACCCAAAACACCCTTTGCGTCATTGTGTGCATGGTGGTGGGGGCGGTGCTGGGTAATGCAGCCGATATCGAGCGCCGCCTGGAGGGGGCGGGGGACCTAATCCGGGGCAAGCTGCTCAAGGGAGAGGGAAACAGCCGCTTCACCGAGGGATTCGTCAATGCCGCCCTGCTGTTCTGCGTAGGGGCTATGGCCATTACCGGCTCCATTGAGGCGGGGCTGAACCACAACTATGAGATTATTATTTCCAAGGGTGTCATCGACGGGGTGACTGCCATTTCTTTTGCTGCGGCCATGGGCGTTGGTGTAGCATTTTCCGCTATCCCCCTGCTGATCTACCAGGGGGGCATCACCCTGCTGGCGGGCTGGGTGGGGCCCTATCTTCCCGACGCTGTGATTACGGAGATGACTGCAGTGGGAGGTACCCTCATTGTGGCCATTGCCATCAACATGCTGGAGCTGGGCAAGGGCAAGATCAAAGTGGGCAACCTGTTACCTGCCATGTTTCTGCCCATCGTGTATGTCCCTCTGGCCGAGTGGCTGGGCGGTCTGCTATAGCGCGATTGTGTTCCGCCTCCTTCCGGGGAGGCGGCGCTTTTTTGGCCTGGGACCACGGCAGGAAAAGTGCCGAAAATGAAAATACTGGTTGCGGAGCATAAATTTTTGTAGTACAATGAAGGCATGGAACTGGGAGTTGGAGCGCGAGAGCTTTTTTGCGCAAAAAAGCTCTCGCTGCCCTCGGGCAGCGATTCATCACTCCCGGCGTACAAATCCGAAAAAGGAGAGGAACTGTGTATGAAGAAGCGTTTCCTTGCGGCGGTATTGGCGCTTGCCATGCTGCTGATGATGGTTCCGTCTGCGTTCGCGGCCAGCGACGGCTTTGACGACGTGCCTGGCCACTGGGCGGAAGACGCCATCAACCGCTGGAGCGGCTATGGTGTGGTGAATGGGGTGGGGGATAACCAGTTTGCCCCCAACGGCACCCTCACCCGGGCCCAGGCCGCCCAGGTGTTCGCCAACTTGCTGGACCTGGAGGTTCAGGCTGACATCAGCCGGTATACCGACGTGCCGGAGGGCAGCTGGTACCATACCGCCATCGCCCAGTGCGTGGCTGCCGGTATCCTGACCGGCACCGGGGGCGCCACCATGGACCCGCAGAGTCCTGTGACGCGGGAGGAGCTGTTCGTCATGTTTGCCCGGGCCCTGAACATCCGGCCCCAGAGCAGCTCTGACGTCACCTTCGGGGACAGCGGCGAGGTGTCCGGCTGGGCCCAGGGCTATATCAATGCCCTAGCTGACCGGGGTTTTGTCAGCGGTGTGGGCGGCGGCATGCTGGCCCCTGGAGAGGCCATCAACCGCGCCTCTGTCATGTCCCTGCTGGACAAGACCATCTCTGACTATGCCAACACCAGTGGGACCACCGTGGGCAACGCCTCCGGCGTGGTACTGGTGGTGGCGGACAACGTCTCTGTGGCCGGCGATGTGGACACTCTGGTGGTGTACGGCGGTAGTGCCAGCGTCACTGGCTCCCAGGTAGCCGAGGCTACCGTGGCTGGGGAGAATGCCAGCCTGTCCGTAAGCGGTTCCGCCGTGGTGGAACGAGTGGATGTGGCCGGGACGGAGGCCGTGCTGACCCTGACTGGATCTGTTCGGGCCGGCCAGGTGACCGTTTCCGGAGAGAGCGCCCAGGTGTCCCTGTCCGGTCAGGCCCAGGCGGCCAGCGTAGCCGTGGAGGAGACCGCTGCCGGTGCCGGTCTCACCGTAGGCGCGGGTTCGGCCGTCACCACTGTGGACAGCGCGGCGGCAAACGTGATCATTTCGGGCAGCGGCACGGTGGAGACCGCCAATGTCTCCGGAAATAATACCACCGTGAACACCGACGGCACCGACCTGACCGTGGCCCAGGGCACCACCGGCGTCACCGAGAACAATAAGCCTGTCTCCGGCGGCACCACCGTGGAGACCCAACCGGAGCAGCCTGTGACTCCGCCTATCTACATTCCCAACTACTATACCGTGACCTTTGTGAACACTGATAAAGAGACGATTGGTAGCCAGACCGTGGTGGAGTATACCACGGACCTCAGCGGTCTGGCTCCTGAGGTAACAGTAGGAGACGGACAGCAGCTGAAGTGGCACAACGGTACCAGTTATGTGGAACTGAGTGAGATCACCGTTACTTCCAATCTGACCCTCACCGCTGTGGTGGGTTCCAACGACTTCACCGCTGGTAATGGTACGGAGACCTATCCGTATCTGATTTCTACGGCGGATGAACTAAAGGCAATGGATGGTCTGAATGCTAATTTTGAGCTAGCGACGAACATTGAAGTTACAATGGCTGAAGATTGCAAGTATGATACTTGGTATGCTGGGTATGTAAAAAATGTTTCCGGTGTTTTAGAGGGTAATAACCATACGATTACAGTAAATACCCCTTATGGCATTGACGATGGTTGGTATAACAGTCTATTCTTTAATGCAACGAATTTTGAACTGCGAAATGTGACAGTTGAAAACACCACGGGGAACAACTTGACTACCATTATGAGCGCACAAGTGAGTGGAACGACCACCCTTGTGAATGTAACCTATCGAAATGATAATATTCAAGAGGTTGACGGCAACTGCGCTGTGTTTATCTTGAATATGTATGGCGATGTCTCGTTGGATGGATGCGTAAACTATGCTGATTTGAATGGAACCAGCTATAATGCAATCTTTGTCGGCTGGAAGGGCGGAGTGAAAAACAATGGTGTAGATGTAACGCCCCAGACGACAATGAGCATTAAGAATTGTGCCAACTATGGTGATTTGTCTTGCCAAGATGCGGCTTTGTTCTTGGGTAATGCTAGTAATATTAGCAAACTGACATGTGTGTTTGAGAACAACACAAACTATGGTGTTATTCGTGGTACTGGTTCAGTCCGATATGGCGTTGCAGATCCTAATGGAAAAGATTCTTCCAAGGCAAATGCTGAGTATAACACAAGTGCACTTCAGTCTCTTGGAGAGAATGTCGGTACCTTTGAGCTGAACTATGTGGATGGAACTTTGGCACTGAGCAAAGATGAAAATAATAATTTGGTAATCACAAAAGCCACTCATACAGATGTAGGTTACTATGTTGTTTCTGTAGGCCTTTATACAGACTACTATGATAGTGAAGGCAATAAGCATGGTACTTTGCGGCGTTATGCCACAGAAACTATCCGGGCATCTGAGGTAACGGATACAACCTATACTTGCAACTTGCAAGTCTTGTCCATCACCGATAATGCCGATTACGCTGATGGTACATCTATTGCGGGTAATCCCACAAAAACCAATGAGGGAAATACATACTATTACTTCCCTGTGATTGGTGAAGATGATTTGATGAGTTGTGTGGGAGCCCCAGGTGCTCCGGCAGTTAAAGAACCAACACTAATTATTGTTCAAGCATTCAGTGCAGATGGAATTTTGCTGTGCAGCGCGGAGCTCTCTATCGACTGAATAAGTTGAAGTTTGAACACCCCCGGAGCGCCCCGCGCTCCGGGGGTTCCCTTTCCCACTCCTATCTCCTCACTCTTCACTCTGAACCAACCCACGTCAAAAACCACAAAAAAAGTGCCTACCTTTTTCGGGAAACCGTGAAAATTTTCACACAATTCTCCTTGCAATCTGCACGCCGGAACGGTATACTGAACTTAGCCAAGGGAGCTTGGTTTTTTTGTGGGATAAATTCGTTAAAAAAATAACAAAAATTTCTGCCATGAACCGCCGATTTTCCCCCTGACATTCCATTTTGGAAAGATCGGAACAAAATTTAGGTCAAATTTCCGGGTTTGGCTTTTCATCCGGGGGAAAATGTGATAGGCTGGTTGCGGAAAACACAAGGAAGACCCTGAGGAGTAAATATGCAAAGGAGGATATTTTCATGTCATTTGTCAAGTTTGAGCAACAGGGGCCTGTGGCCGTTCTGACCATTGACCGCCCAGAGGCCCTCAACGCCCTGAACAGCCAGGTGCTGTGCGACCTGGACGAGGCCATCACCAAGGTGGAGCAGTCTGGGGATGTGAGGGCGGTCATTCTCACCGGCGCAGGCCGTTCCTTTGTGGCCGGGGCGGACATCGGGGAGATGAAGGGCTTCTCCGCCATTGATGGCAAGAAGTTCGGCGTTCACGGAGGCGGCATTTTCCTACGGCTGGAGAACCTGGCTGTGCCGGTGATCGCCGCGGTGAACGGCTTTGCCCTGGGCGGCGGCTGCGAGCTGTCCATGGCCTGTGACATCCGCCTGGCCAGCGAGAAGGCGAAGTTCGGCCAGCCTGAGGTGGGGCTGGGCATCCCCCCCGGCTTCGGCGGCACCCAGCGGCTGCCCCGCATCGTAGGTGTATCCAAGGCCATGGAGCTGATTCTCACTGCCAAGACCATCGGGGCGGAGGAGGCCAAAGCCATTGGCCTGGTCAGCGAGGTGTATCCCGCCGAGGAGCTGATGGATAAGGCACTGGAGCTGGCCAACGCCATCTGCGCCAACGCCCCCATCGCGGTGGCGGAGTCCAAGCGGTGCATCCGAATGGGCATGCAGACCGACATCGCCACCGGCAGCGCCTTTGAGGCAGAGGCCTTTGGCGTTACCTGTGGTACAGAGGACAAGAACGAGGGCATGGGCGCCTTCTTGGAGAAGCGCAAGGAGAAGCATTTCGAGAATCGGTAAATCGAGGTCAGATTTGCATAGATGATTTTGATAGGAATGAATAGGAGGAAAGCAATATGAAGAAAGTTATGGTAATCGGCGGCGGCACCATGGGCCTGGACATTGCCCAGGTTTTCGCCAAGAAGGGTTACGACGTGGTGGTCCGGGACATCAGCGATGAGATCATCCAGAAGTCCGAGGCCCGGCTGAACAAGTCCCTGGATAAGCTGGTGGCCAAGGGCAAACTGGACGAGGCGGGCAAAGCCGCCATCACCGGCAAGATGACGTTCACCACCGACCTGAAGCTGGCGGCCGACGCCGACTTGGTGGTAGAGGCGGCCATTGAGAATCTGGACGTGAAGAAGAGCATCTTCGCGGAGCTGGACCAGATCTGCAAGCCGGAGACCATCCTGGCCTCCAATACCTCCTCCATCTCCATCACCGCCATTGCTGCGGCTACCAAGCGCCCGGACAAGTTCATCGGCATGCACTTCTTCAATCCCGCCACCGTGATGAAGCTGGTGGAGGTCATTCGTGGGGCCCACACCTCCGATGAGACCTGCACTACCATCACTGAGTTGTCCCGCGAGATCGGCAAGGAGCCTGTGGAGGTCAACGAGGCCCCCGGCTTTGTGGTCAACAAGATCTTGGTGCCCATGATCAACGAGGCGGCCGACCTGCTCTACACCGGAGTGGCCAGCGCCGAAGGCATCGACACCGCTATGAAGCTGGGCGCCAACCATCCCATGGGCCCCCTGGCTCTGGGCGACCTGATTGGCCTGGACGTGTGCCTGGCCATTATGGACACCCTGTTCGACGAGACCCACGATCCCAAGTACCGCGCCAGCCTGCTGCTGCGCAAGATGGTGCGGGCCGGTAAGCTGGGCCGCAAGACCGGAGAGGGCTTCTTCAGCTACGCCAAGTGAGGGCGCCCTTAGAAAAGTTTGCCCACTCCCGGGCGGAGGAGACCTTCTCCGCCCGGGCATTCTATACAAGGAGGACCATTACATGGATTTTCATCTGACCAAAGAACAGGAAATGCTGCGCAAGATGTACCGCGACTTTGCGCAGAATGAGGTCAAGCCTCTGGCCACTATGGTGGACGAGGACGAGATGTTTCCTGAGACCACTGTGAAGAAGATGGCCAAGCTGGGCATGCTGGGCATCTACTTCCCCAAGGAGTACGGCGGCGCCGGCGCGGATTACCTCAGCTACATCATGGCCGTGGAGGAGATGGCCAAGGTGTGCGGCACCACCAGCGTGATTCTCTCCGCCCACACCAGCCTGTGCTGTGCCCCCATCTATGAGAACGGCACCCCGGCGCAGAAGGAGAAATATCTGCCCAAGCTGTGCGCTGGCGAGTGGCTGGGTGCTTTCGGCCTGACCGAGCCCGGCGCCGGCACCGACGCCCAGGGCCAGCAGACCACCGCCGTGCTGGACGAGTCCGGTGAGAACTGGGTGCTGAACGGCTCCAAGATCTTCATCACCAACGCGGGCTACGCCGACGTGTTCGTTATCTTCGCGATCACCGGCGAGAAATTGGACAAGCGGGGCCGTAAGACCAAGGAGATCTCTGCCTTTATCGTGGAGCGCACGGATCCCGGCTTCTCCGTGGGCAAGCATGAGAAGAAGATGGGTATCCGCGGTTCCTCCACCTGTGAGCTGATCTTTGAGGACTGTGTCATTCCCAAGGACCGCCTGCTGGGTAAGCAGGGCAAGGGCTTTGCCATTGCCATGAAGACTCTGGACGGCGGCCGGATCGGCATCGGCGCTCAGGCTCTGGGCCTGGGCGAGGGCGCCATTGAGGAGACCATCGCCTATACCAAGGAGCGCGTCCAGTTTGGCAAGCGCATCAGCCAGCAGCAGAACACCCAGTTCCAGCTGGCCGATATGCACACCAAGGCCCAGGCGGCCCAGTACCTGGTGTACGCCGCCGCCATGAAGAAGCAGAGCGGCGAGCCCTATTCCATGGATGCGGCCATGGCCAAGCTCTTCGCCTCTGAGATGGCCAGCGATGTGACCCGGCGCTGCGTGCAGCTGTTCGGCGGCTATGGTTATACCCGAGACTATCCCGTGGAGCGCATGATGCGGGACGCCAAGATCACTGAGATCTATGAGGGCACCAGCGAGGTTCAGCGCATGGTTATCTCCGGAGCTCTCGGAGTAAAGTAAGAGGAGGAGTGAGCATATGAAAATCATTGTCTGTGTCAAGCAGGTGCCCGACACCTCCGGCAAGGTGGCGGTGAAAGAGGACGGCACCATGGATCGTGCCGCCATGGATACCATTTCAAACCCCGATGATATGAATGCCCTGGAGGCTGCCCTCCAGATCAAGGATACTAACCCCGATGTGAAAGTCATCGTGGTTTCCATGGGCCCCCCTCCCACGGAGTCTATGCTCCGGGAGTGCCTGGCCATGGGGGCTGACGAGGCGGTTCTGGTTTCCGCCCGGGAGTTTGGCGGGGCCGACACCTACGCCACCTCTTCCACCCTCACTGCCGCCATTCGTAAGATCGGCGTGGAGGAGGGCGATATCGTCTTCTGTGGCCGGCAGGCCATCGATGGCGACACCGCCCAGGTGGGTCCCCAGATCGCCGAGAAGCTGAATATCCCCCAGGTCACTTATGTCACCGCCATTGACTATAAGGACGGTGAGCTCACTGTCCGCCGGGAGCTGGAGGACGGCTACATGACCATCAAGGTCAAGACCCCCTGCTTGCTCACCTGCATCAAGGAACTGAACACCCCCCGCTATATGAGTGTGAGCGGTATCATGGAGTGCTACTCCAAGCCCTACACCGTTTGGGACTTCAACGCTCTGTCCGACGACCCCACCATCACCGTGGAGCAGGTGGGCCTGAAGGGCTCTCCCACCCAGGTGTACAAGTCCTTCTCCCCTCCGGTGAAGGGCGCCGGCACCATGCTGGAGGGGGCCGACAAGGCCACCTGCGAGCAGCTGGTGTCCATCCTGAGCGAGAAGCACATTATTTGAGGAAGGGAGTGCTGAAACATGGCTTTTAACAGTAAAGACACCGCCGCCTTCAAGGGCGTGTGGGTATTCTGCGAGCAGCGGGACGGGGTCATCCTGGGCACCGGCTATCAGCTACTCAGCGAGGGCCGCAAGCTGGCTGACGATCTGGGCGTGGAGCTGTGCGGCGTGCTGCTGGGGGACAACATCAACGAGACCTACGCCAAGGCCCTGGGCGGCTACGGTGCGGACCGGGTGTACATCTGCGAGCACCCCCTGCTCAAGGATTACACTACCGACGGCTACACCAAGGTCATCTGCGACCTGGTGGAGGACAAGAAGCCCGAGGTATTCCTCATCGGCGCCACCAACATCGGCCGGGATCTGGGCCCCCGCGTGGCCGCCCGGCTGCACACCGGCCTGACCGCCGACTGCACCCACCTGGACGTGGATGTGGAGAAGTACAAGGCATTCCTGAAGACCACCTCCACCATCGACGTGGACAACACCAAGTTCGAGGACACCAAGAACCTGAAGATGACCCGTCCCGCCTTCGGCGGCCACCTGATGGCCACCATCGTGTGCCCGGACTACCGGCCCCAGATGTCCACCGTGCGCCCCGGCGTGATGCAGACCGCCCCCTACAACGAGGAGACGGCGGCCAAGACCGTGCTGGAGCGGGTGGACGTGAAGCTGGACGCCTCCGACATCCACGTGGATGTGGTGGAGATCAAGAAGTCCGCCAAGAAGCTGGTGGATTTGGTGGGCGCTGACGTGGTGGTGTCCGTGGGCCGCGGCATCAGCTCCGACCCCAAGCGGGGCATTGAGATCGCCGAGGAGCTGGCCAACGTGCTGGGCGGCGTGGTAGGCGCCTCCCGCGCGGTGGTGGACGCCGGCCTGATTGCCGCCGACCACCAGGTGGGCCAGACCGGTAAGACGGTCCACGCCAAGATCTATGTGGCCCTGGGCATCTCCGGCGCCATCCAGCACCTGGCGGGCATGCAGGATTCCGAGTGCATCATCGCCGTGAACAAGAACGGTTCCGCCCCCATCTTCGACGTGGCTACCTACGGCATCACCGGCGACCTGTTCAAGGTGGGCCCCATGCTCACTGAGGCCATTGCCAAGTATAAGGCTTCCAAGGCGTAAAACCGCGCCGTCCCAAGCTGTATCAAATATCCCAGGCCACTCCCGCGCCAGCGGGGGTGGCCTGGGAACACCGAAAAGGCCCAGCCTCTCCCCAGGACTTTTTGTGGGATAGGCTGGGCCTTTTTGAACGGAGAGTCACTTCCCGATACATCACATGTTATGGGAAGTTTCATATTCTTTGCCCCTGCTCGGTTTATGTGAGGACCCTATAGAACCAGACGCACATCTCGCAGTAGAACACAGATTTTGCTTTCTTCGCGTTCCGCGCTGGGTGACGCATACAAGTGTTTTCGCCTGCGGCGGGAACCTTGAAGCAGAGTGAATTCGCTTCGCACGAGTATTTTTGCAATTTCAGGAACGCCCCGGCTGGCCAGCTGGGGCGTGAACTCTGTGAGGTTTTCCGGTAAATTCAGTGCTGCTCCCTGAGCCAACGGGAGCGGCATTTTGGCCTGCCGGGAAACGGGGAATGCCTCTGCTTTCAAGGGATTGTAGGGAGTTGAGAAGCACGGATTCCATATCTTGTATTTCTGTCGCCCAATGTCGGAAATTGCGAAAAGAAATCCTTGCATCCGTCACTTTTTCCCTCCATACTGGAGCAGACGGAGGGAGAGTGAGGTGAAAAGAGAACATGCGGGATCTGTTTCTGAAGTCCTTGAGCTTGTTGGACGAGGCGGGGGTGGAGCACAGCTACGACTACTACATTACCATTGATGAGATGGAAGTGGGATCCTATGCCTGTGAGAGCTACGGCATCCGGATTGTCCGCCAGGATGGGGCAGAGTCAGAGGAGGTACATAATGTGACATGCAGCATTGCCCGGATCGACGAGCTGTGTGAGCTGATCTTGAACAGCGGGGTCACACCTTCTACCCTGCGAGATATAATCAGCGATTGGCTCTAAGGCTTCCCATAGAAGCAGGTGCAGGTGGGTGCGCCCCGGAGCGGACTGCTCCGGGGCTTTTCCCTGGTCAGGAGCGGAGGAATACCCAGCCGCATTTGCCGACGGGCATGGATCATCCTTCCACGCAGGAACGGGCCGGATTGTCCGGGATATGAGGCAGTGCCAAGATTTCCCGGGCAAGATTATCCGCAGTGTCATACACCCCAGAAAAGTTCACATGCGGATTGTATAGCGTTTCCAATTCATCGTGGGCGCTCTTGGCCAGGCTCAGTGCGGAGAACGCTTCCTCCTCCAGTGCGGCGGCTATCTTTCGGGTAAAGCGCAGCCTGGGGCGGTTGAGATGGGGCGAGGCGTCCTCGGCAGCGGCGTCCAGCCGCAGCCTGCGGTAGGAATGGTGCGGCCAGGCATGCCCGGGGAATGAGGTGACAAAGGCCAGGGAGAGACCGGGGAGGATCAGGTGGGCCAGCCGGTCAGGAGCCATGGGGTCGGGGCAGGCCACCGCATCGTGACCGGCGGCAAGGGCCGCTGTGAGAATAGGGGAGAGCAGGTGATGGGCCAGGCCATACCGATCCTGAAGCTCGTATACCCGGCTAGCCTGAGCCCGCACCGTGTCCCACAGGGTGAGGTAACCTTGGTGAGTAACGGCGGAGAGGAAGCGCTGGGAGAGCTGTCCGCCCTGCCCGCCCCGTTTCAACTCCCGCGCGATGATACCTTTGGCCCGCTTAGCCAGCTTCTGCTGAAGATCAGGAGGGGACAGGGACTCATACACGTCCTGCCTCAGGGTTCCTGCCGCCCCCAGACAACGGTATACCTGCTTGTAGTGGCTCTGATAGGCGTGGGTAGCGGCCAGAATGTCCCCTTTGACGGCTTGGAGTCCGGCCCAACTGTAAAATTGGCTCAGATCCACATAACGCTCTACCACTCCGGGGCATTTGGGTTCCACCACATGGGGAGCGGTGCCGTCCACAATAGCGGTGGCCAATTGGGGTAAAATCAATGCATCCAGGGATTCTGGGTCGCCAGAGCAGAGAATTTCCACTGTGGACAACCCTGCCGCCTGGGCGTGGCGGCCCACCCGTTTCATCAGGGAAGATTTACCGCACCCGGCGCCCCCCTTAAGTATGTACAGGGCCTGCATGTGCTCCGGCTGGGATAGCTCGTGGTAGAGAGAGTAAAATCCGGAGGGTGTATTGCCTCCCAGAAAGTATTGGATTTGGGACATGCCAATGCCTCCTAAATGATAGGTTGAGTTACAGTTCAGCCTATGCGCACAGAACGTTTCCTGTTCTCACTCTGGACGGGAAACAATGCTTTCAGAGTGCCAGGAGGCAGCTATGAAAGGGATTCTCTCTGGAAGCATGCCTGTAAAAAGAGGAGTGCAAAGGGCAGAAGGGATTGTTGCAAAATGCGGGTTTCAAATCCAAGTGAAAAATTGGCGCATAAAAAGTTGCTAAGAACAGCCAAACGGCGGTATCTTAGCAACTTTTTCATCGGCCTGCTGCAATTCAATTTTACAACGGGCCTTTCTCACAGCCTTCTTTGCTGGATGTTCTCAAAAGGTTGGTTAGGTATCGGTATCTAATTGGACTGGGGCTTCACGATGAGGTTGACCAGCCGTCCCGGCACCACGATGGATTTCACCAGGGTCATGCCGTCGGTGAAGCGGCGCACCTTCTCGTCCGCCAGGGCGGCGGCCACGATGGCATCGTTGTCTGCGTCGGCGGGAACGGTGATGCTCCCTCGCAGCTTGCCCCCCACCTGGATGGCAAGGGTGATCTCGCTGGCCACGGTCTTGCTCTCGTCGTACTCCGGCCAGCTCTGCTGGCAGGCAAAGCCCAGTTCAGCGGCGAAGCCCAGCATCTCCCACAGCTCCTCGGCGATGTGGGGGGCAAAGGGAGAGAGCATCACCAGCAGGGCCTTCATGTCCCCCTTGGAGCAGCCGTTCTTCTGCAGCTCGCCCACCAGGGTCATCATGGCGGCGATGGCGGTATTGAACTTCATGGCCTCGATGTCATCGGCCACCTTCTTGATGCACTTGTGGAGGGAGGCGGCGTTGGCGCTGGTCTGCTCCAGACTGTCTGAGCAACTCTCCGCCAGGTTCCACACCTTGTCCAGAAAGCGCTTGCAGCCCTTCACCGCATTGTCGCTCCACACGGCGGCCTGCTCGAAGTCGCCGATGAACATGATATACAGCCGCAGGGTGTCCGCCCCGTATTGGGCCACGATGTCGTTGGGGTTGACCACGTTGCCCCGGCTCTTGGACATTTTCTCCCCGCCCTCGCCCAGGATCATGCCGTGGGAGGTGCGCTTCTGGTAGGGCTCCTTGGTGGGCACCACCCCGATGTCGTACAGGAACTTGTGCCAGAACCGGGAGTAGAGCAGGTGGAGGGTGGTATGCTCCATGCCGCCGTTGTACCAGTCCACCGGGGACCAGTAGTCCAGGGCCTCCTTGGAGGCCAGGGCCTTGTCGTTGTGGGGGTCCATATACCGCAGGAAGTACCAGCTGGAG
>ERZ779866.2488-NODE-2488-length-16541-cov-3.288063_pt1 | contig 16541 bp, 9 predicted proteins | sample MGYA00511248_ERZ779866 | MGnify/ENA primary metagenome ERZ779866 (study PRJEB29588, sample SAMEA2155758) | human gut metagenome | biome: human gut; feature: human-associated habitat; material: faeces | place: Denmark | collected 2008/2010 ... | reverse complement strand
CCGGTCTCTTTATCGCACTCGGGGTGATCGGATACAAGGAGAGAGTCCATTTCGCCCATGATACAGATCTTGGGTCCGGGTCTTCCTGTATCGATATCTGTATAGAATCCGGGGATATTGCCGGCCTTTACCAGGGTATAGCCCAGTTTTTCGTATTCTTTTTCAAGATATTCAGTAGTTTTCCACTCGCGATAACCAGTTTCGGGGTTGGCCCATATATGGCGCTCTGCGGCGAGCATGAGATCGCGGTTTGCTTCTACACTCTTCATCAGAAAATCGACATGTTTCTTGTCCATACTACCACTCCTTATATATTTTTATTATAATAGTTGAAACTTATTCTTCGTCATTATCGACATACTTGGCGTCTGCGATGACCTTTACCTGAACATTTGGCGGAGCCTCCTCGTAACGCTCAAACTTGAGTGTAAAGGAGCCGCGTCCCTGGGTCATAGACCTGAGGTCGATGGCGTATTTTGCGACTTCAGCCATGGGAACCTCTGCGACGATTTCCTGTCTGCCGCCGTCAACGGGGTTCATGCCCAAAACTCTGCCGCGGCGCTTGTTGAGATCGCCTATGACATCGCCCATGTTGGAGTCAGGAACATATACTTTGAGGGAACCGATGGGCTCCAGAATAGCGGGGTTGGCCAGCGGGATACCTGCCTTATAGGCCAAACGGGCAGCCATCTTAAAGGAGAGCTCGTTGGAGTCGACATCGTGGTAAGAACCGTCTGTCAGTGTAGCCTTGAGGCCGACCATGGGGTAGCCTGCGAGGACACCGTGCTCCAGTGCTTCTCTAATACCTTTTTCAACGGCAGGGTGGAAGTTCTTGGGAACGCTACCGCCGAATATTGTCTCTGCAAATACAAAATCATCGCTTTCGTAGTTGGGCTCAAAGTCCATCTTGACATGGCCGTACTGACCGTGACCGCCCGACTGTTTCTTGTGTTTGCCTTCGACAGATACCTTTTTGCGGATCTTCTCACGGTAGGGAACCTTTGCATCGCTGAGTTCGACTTCAACGCCGAATTTTGTCTTGAGCTTGGAGCAAATGACATCGAGGTGGATATCGCCTGCGCCCGAGATAATTGTCTGCTTTGTCTCGGTGTTGTTTGTAACTGTAAAGGCGGGATCCTCATCCATGATCTTGTTGAGACCGAGAGCCATTTTTTCTTCTGTGCCCTTGACCTTGGGAGCGATAGCCTGAGAATAACAGGGCTCGTCAAAGTTTATACCTGCAAAGGAAAGGGCGTCCTTATAAGCAGAAAGTGTATCGCCCGTCTTTGTATCGATGAGTTTGGGAACTGCGCCTATGTCGCCGCAGGAAATTTCGGGAACTTCTATGCTCTTCTTGCCTCTGAAAGTATAGATGCGTCCGAATTTCTCCATGACTTCGGAACGGGTGTTATAAAGAGCAGTATCGGGTTTTACCGTACCGGATATGACTTTAAAGAATGAGAAACGGCCGTACTGATCTGCCATGGTCTTGAATACGAACACGGCGGGCTTGCCGTCGGGAGTGTAGGGAACCTGCTCAAGCGTTCCGTCTACATTGAGGGCTCTCTCATCGTGAGTCTTATCGGGGGAAGGGAAGTATTTTGTAATGGCTTTGAGAAGCTCATCCGTGCCGAGACCCGAGAATGCGGAGCCGCAGTAAACAGGAGTAATCACATTGGTGAGAATACCTTCCTTGATGCCTTCTGCCATTTCCTCTTCGGTAAATTCTTCACCTGCAAAGAATTTTTCCATGAGCTCTTCCGATGTTTCGGCGACACGCTCTACGACTATTTCGCGGAGCTCCTCAACACGGTCGACAAGATTTGCGGGAACAGGGCCTTCGACAAGCTTTTCACCTTCCATATGGTAGGATTTTTTGTCTACGACATTGCAGATACCGATGGTCTTTTCGCCGTCCATAATCGGAATGACAAAGGGAGTGACCGTAGAGCCGAGAACCTCACGGAGGCCTGTAAAGGAACGGTCAAAGTCAGCGTTATCCTCATCGAGCTTGGACATATAGAGAATCTTGGGGAGACGGGCAAGGGAGAGGGCTCTCCATGCCTTTTCAGTACCGACCGACACACCGCTCTTGGCTGTTACGGTGATTATGCCTGCGTCGGCTACGCGGACAGCCTGCATGACTTCTCCTGCAAAATCAAAATAGCCGGGAGTATCGAGAAGATTTATTTTGTATCCGTTCCATTCAACGGGAGCAACAGCTGTTTGAATGGAGATTTTTCTCTTTATTTCTTCGGGATCATAATCGCAGGTTGTTGTACCGTCAGAGATTTTTCCCATACGATCGATCGCCCCTGTGCGATATAAAAAACTTTCGGCCAAAGTGGTCTTTCCGTTGCCACCATGTCCTACAAGTACGACATTTCTGATTTTTTCAATTGGATAGCCCATAGTTTCTGATCTCCTTCTTTATAAAACTGTAAAAAGTGGTGATATGCTACTTGCACAACCACAAGAACATTATACTACATATTATAGAAGTAATCAACAAAAATTTTATAAAAGTGATTAAATTTTATTTGCCGATAGATTTTTGATCATCACAGGGATATACCAAAGAATAAGAAACATAAAAACATTATATGCAGAAGCTACATTTATTTCTCCCGAAGATAGGAAGAAATACATAAAAAACACGCCCATCAATGCCGAAACACAGGAACATATTATATTGAATCGCGCAGTCTTATATAAAAGCTTGCCGTAGGCCAAAACTTCGGCAAAACTGTGCAGATTATCCCTTGAGAGTACGGCGACAGGGGGCTCATTTTCTCCGTAGGAGCCTGCGGAAAGAGCTATTCTGTCCTCCACATCGGGATATACGACAAAATCATGACCTAAATCAAAGGCAGATTCTATCAGCATCGGAGTTATCTGAAAGTCCAAAGAGGCTATGACAGGCCTTATCTTAAGCCTTTTGAGATACTCAAAGGCCAAAGATGTGTTGGAGGTTTCGGAATAGCTCATGGCAAATATGGCGGAAATAGAGGAGTTGACCGCCATAAAAATATTGTTTTTCATGTTGGTGCCGTGGGTTATGTTTACGCCCATGCGTATGAGAAAGGCGGCGTTGCCCAAAAGGACATTGTCTCCGCTTATGGTGGCGCTTATGCCGCCGCTTTCATAAAAATGTATGTTTTTTGCCTGTCTGAATGTGACATACCTGCTTTTTGCCATGTCATAAAAGGCCTTGTGGGCTCCGCCTCCGATCTGTTCGAAAAGAGCCGTTCCGTAGGCCAAAACCGTTTCGAGAGACTGGTGTCCCACCACTTTTAAACCGGTTATCTCCACCGATCCTGCGGGGAATATGTCGCTGTCGGTGACAATGGCGGAACGCGCTTTGCAGAGCTTTCTGAGCTGGGAGTTGTCGACAAAGGATGTTCCAGATGTGAATAGCTTTTTGCCGAGTTTATATTCCGCTTTAGATGAAGCGGTTATAAAGCCCAGAGAGAAAAACATGGTGGATATGGCCGAATAATCAAAGAGAAAATCCACAAAAGAGCCGTTTTTTATGCAGATGAGCACCGAGAGAATGGGCGGCACAACCAAAAGAACGGGGGAAACTATGCAGGCAAAGGATTCCGCCAGGGTGGGAAGCGATATTTTCTTGCAGTCGATATCCGATCCTGCGGAGGTTTTTGAGACGACGGCGTGCTTACCGTTGCCGTTTAGCTTGACACCGAGAGGGGCGGTGCTCAAAGTGGCGGCTATGTAGTTCCTCTTCAGGGTTATTAGCTTGTTTCGCTTTTCTTTTACAGCCATCATCAGAACGAGACAGGATACGGCGCTGTAAGAGATTCTGTCGGTCTTTAAAAGCAGCATCGACTGTATGCCGTATGCCAAAGCCACTATGGTGTTGGCGGCAATCACCGTGTCAAGTGTCGGAGAAAAGATGACGAGCCTGTATATACCCGACACTATTATTTCGATAGACACAACCGCCATAATGCCGAGGCATATGAGGAGAATGAGTTCTCTGAGCGGATCTATTATGGCAAGTGCCTCCTTGACGAAAGAAGTGTCGGGAAGGGGTATATATGTATAAAAAGACATTATAAAGGCGGTGATTACGACGGGGAGCGAGATGCCCGAAAGCAAGGAAAATCTTATGATTTTCTTTGTGCAGTGCTTGGCGCCGAGAGCGGGATCCTCTTCAAAACCGCAGATGATGTCGTAAGGAACCTTTTTCTTTTCATATGTCTCGTATTCATCTTCAAGGTGTCTCGGTTCTTTGGGCTGCTTTTCTTTTACAGCAGCGTGTTTTTCTTTAGGCTTGGATTTTTTCTTGGGTTTTGTTTCTTTATCCTGCTCATTTTCGGCAGGGGGAGCCTTTTTGGCATGGGAAGCGTCGTATATCTTGATGTCTCCGTCGCCGTTTACAAGGCTTTTGAGCTCTTTTTTTGGGGGTTTTTTATAGCCGAATGAGACCATTTCGGGGACGGTGAGCTCCTCTTCGTCCTCAATGGCCTTACTGAGTTTTTCGGTGGGGGAGTCTGTCTGGACTTTTCTGACAGGCTCTTCAGGTTTTTTATGTTCGGGCATGAGAAAATCGCCTGAGCCCTCTGATTTGTTTTTCGGGGGCGCAGGCTTATCGGAAAACTCCATCAGAATGTCTTCCAGAGAATATTCATTATTTTGCATGGATCTACTCAATTATATTAACCTCTTACATGTATCTTTGGCGAAGTATTTCAAAAAGCATTATCGCCGCCGCGTTGGAGGCGTTGAGGGAGGGAATGTGACCTCTCTGAGGAATATTTACTATAAAATCACACTTGCTCTTTACAAGATGGGATATTCCGCTTCCTTCGGAGCCTATGACAAGGGCGCAGGGAAGCTTGAAATCGGCCTCAAAAATAGTCTTTTCACCGTCCATATCGGCGGCAAAGACAAAAACACCCTGTTCCTTGAGATAGTCGACAGCCGACGGTATGTTGTTCACCTTAGCGACGAGGATGTGCTCCAACGCACCTGCGGCAGCCTTTGCGCAGGCGGCGTTTACGACGGCGCTTCTTCTCTTGGGAATTATAACTCCGTGGGCTCCCGAAATTTCGGCGCTTCTGATGATGGCGCCGAGATTATGGGGATCGGTGATGCCGTCGCAGATGACTATCACAGGTTTTTCACCCTTTGCTCTTGCGTTTTCCAAAATGTCGTCTGGCGTCTTATACTCTATCGAAGAAGCTATCGCAATTATGCCCTGATGAGAACCCGTTATGCTCATCTGGTCAAGCTTGCGTCTGTCGCACTCCTGGGTGGCAACACCTTTTTCTCTCGCTTTTGCTATTATATGACCGAGGCTCTTTACCGAGCCCTTGGCAAATAATATTTTATCTATGTCCCTGTCCGACCTGACAAGCTCCCAAACGGCATTTTTGCCCTCGAAAAGGTTCTCGTTTTCCTCTCTGTATTCATCAAATCTGCTGTTTTTACCTGCCATGTGACTTCCTCCTGATTTATGTTAAACAAAAAATTACTCTACTGCATATTATATCATAAACTTTTTTGATTTTCCACTACAAAATATAAAAAAACTATGGTATAATATTCTGTGTTGGCAGATCGGCGGAATCTGAGTTTGATATGCTTTTTACCGTCGGCAGCGCCGAAAACTGAGGGCTGTTTTTGCCGTTAAAAATACAAGTTCTATCGGGGGAATATGCATGACAATATTAGAAAATCAAAGCCTCAGACAGCACAATACTTTTCGTACAGGCGGAATGGCAAAGTACTTTACAGAGCCTTTGAATACAGAGGATATTCTGGAAGCCATAAGGTTTGCAAAAGAAAACCGATTGAAATATATGATAGTTGGAAACGGCTCCAATCTGCTTTTTTCCGATGAAGGATATGACGGGCTTATTATCAAGACATCTAAACTCAAAGGCATTGAGAGAGACGGAGAGACTCTTAAGGTGTATTCCGGAGAGCTCACTCCGTCGGTAGGAGCTTTCGCCGCGAGAAACGGTCTTACAGGCTTTGAACCTCTGTCGGGAATTCCCGGATCGATAGGCGGCGGAATATATATGAACTGCGGAGCCTACGGCACGGAAATAGGTGATTTGATAAGTAAAGTTTGTTTCCTTTACACTGACGGTAAAATAAAGATATTTGACAGATCGGAACTTGATTTTTCATATCGCAGCAGCTCTTTTCAGCATATGGACGGCGTGATACTTTGGGCGGAGCTCAAGCTCTCCAAGGGTGACCGTTCTCAGATAGACGAGCACATGAAAGACTATGCTCAGAGACGAAAGGATAAGCAGCCTTTGGAGTACCCCAGCGCGGGAAGCACATTTAAAAGACCCGAAGGGCATTTTGCCGCAAAGCTCATAGACGACTGCGGATTGAAAGGTCTGTCGGTGGGAGGCGCCGAAGTGTCGGAAAAACATGCGGGATTCATAATAAACAAAAAGGACGCCACGACAAAAGACATACTTGAGCTTATAGAAAAAGTCAGGAAGATCGTCTTTGAAAAAACAGGCGTCACACTGGAATGTGAAGTTAAGGTGGTGGAAAGATAATGGAATGTGTCATTATTACAGGAATGAGCGGAGCGGGAAAGAGCTTTGCCACCAATGTTTTCGAGGACATAGGATATTACTGCATAGACAATATGCCCACAAGGCTCATTCCGCCTTTTATCGACCTCTTTAAGACAAACACCACTAAATATGAAAAGGTGGCATTTGTGGTCGACATAAGGGGAGACAGCGATTTTCTCCAGCTGGAAAATATAATTGAGCTTTTGAGAGACAACGAAGGAGTCAATACAAAAATACTGTTTCTCGATTCCTCAGACGAGGTTTTGATAAAGCGCCACAAGGAGAAGAGAAGAAAGCACCCCCTCGAAAGCTATGAGCATCCTCTGTCCGAGGCTGTGGCGATAGAGAGGGAGATTCTGGAGACCATAAAACGCAGGGCGGACTATGTTGTCGATACCTCATATCTTGCCACGGCAAGGCTGAGAGAACATATAATAAATCTTTTTGAAGGCGGAAATCTCACCGAAGCGGCCGTTATAACAGTCCGTTCCTTCGGTTTCAAGTACGGCATACCGATAGATTCCGACCTGGTTTTCGATGTGAGATTTTTGAAAAATCCATATTATGTTGAGGAGCTCAAACACAAAACAGGCCTTGAGAAAGAGGTGGCGGATTATGTTTTTGAGGATGAAAACACAGGTAAATTTGTGGAAAAACTCAAAGATATGCTGACTTTTCTCATACCTCTCTACATAAAAGAGGGAAAGACCTCCCTTGTCATTTCGATAGGCTGCACGGGAGGAAGACACAGAAGCGTGGCGATAAGCGAGAAGATAGGTAAAATTTTGAGTGAAAGCTTTTCCAATGTTTCCACCTATCACAGGGATATAACGAAGGGATAAAATAATGTACAGCGACGCAATGCTCAACGAAAAAATGCTCAAAACAGCCCGTGCCGCAGGGAGAAAGATAACGACAATTGGCGGCGGAACGGGACTTTCGTCCTTGCTTTTGGGCCTTAAAGAGTATACCGAAAACATAACCGCCATAGTGACCGTCACAGATGACGGCGGCGGCTCGGGAAAGCTCCGCGAGGAATTCAATGTGCTTCCTCCGGGAGATATAAGAAACTGCATACTGTCTTTGGCCAACATAACCCCGTCTATGTCGGCTCTTCTCAATCACCGCTTTACGAGCGGATCTCTCAAGGGGCAGAATTTCGGAAATCTGTTTCTGCTGGCTCTCAATGAGATATACGGCTCATTCGAAGAGGCTGTCGCCAAGATGAACGAGTTTTTGGCTGTGACAGGCAAGGTAATTCCTGTGACAAACGCCAACGCTCAGATATATGCCGTATTTGACAACGGCGAAAAAATACTGGGTGAGACGGCCATAACAGAGCATAAAAAGGAAAATGCTTTAAATATAAAGCAGATAGGTCTTTTGCCCGAAAACGCGAAGGCTCTGCCCGACGCAATAAAGGCTATCGAAGAGGCCGATGTGATAATTTTAGGGCCCGGAAGCCTTTATACAAGCATTATACCAAATCTCTTGGTCAACGGAGTCAAAGAGGCGGTAGCAAATTCCAAGGCTCTTAAAATCTATGTCCTCAACATCATGACCCAGGACGGAGAGACCGAAAACTATACCGCTCTCAAGCACTTTGAGGAGATAGAGAAATATCTCGGCAGAGATACGGTTGATGTCTGCATATCCAACAGCGAAAAGGTTAAGAAAAAGCTTTTGGAAAAATACGCCCTTGAGGGGGCATGTCCCATATATGCCTCGAAAAATGATTTTAAAGACCTGCATGTCAAGCTGGTCTTGGCCGATATGCTTTCGAGAAACGGCAAATTGGCAAGACATGACCCTTTGAGGCTTGCCTATTGTATAATGAAGACGGCGGCGAAAATGAGGCCGAGAAAAAATCTTTTAAAAATCTACGACGATATACTTTTAAAACGAGATATGTGAGGAAATATGTCATTCACCACGGATGTTAAAAATGAACTTTGTAAAATACCCTTTCATAACAAATGCTGTCAAGCGTCAGAGCTTTACGGGTTTATGCTCTATGCGGGGCAGTTCGGAACAGACAGAATAAAGATGAGCTCGGACAATGTCAATGTCCGCAGGCGTTTTATGAACCTCATCAAAAAAGAGACCGGATTTCCGTATCCTGCCGAGGATAACGGCACGGCTGTCACGGTGGAGGACGGTGAGGTCATCAGAAAAATATACGACATTTTCGGATATGAATACAAGAGTAGCAGTCTGCACCTCAACAGAGCGGTCATAGAGGAGGAGTGCTGCAAGAGCTCCTTTTTGAGAGGGGCGTTTTTGGCGTCGGGATATATCTCGGAGCCCGAAAAGTCTTATCATCTCGAGCTGGTCACCACTCATTATAATGTGGCGGGAGAAATACTTCTTCTGCTCGACGAAATGGAGCTTTCAGCCAAGCTGATAAACCGCCGCGGCAACAATGTGATATACTACAAGGACAGCGAAATGATAGAGAAATTTCTCATGGAGCTGGGTGCAGGCGGCGGAGCTATGGAACTCATGCTCAAAAAGGTTGAAAAAACCCTCAGAAACGACATAAACAGAAAGGTCAACTGCGAGACATCCAATCTGGCAAAAACGGCCGATGCCGCAGCCCGTCAGATTGAGGCCATAGAACTTTTGAAAAAACGCGGCACCTTTGATTCTCTGCCCAAATCCCTTAAAGATGTGGCCGAGCTCAGGCTTAAAAACCCCGAAATGACCCTTAATGAGCTGGCGGCCATGTGCAATCCGCCCATTAGTAAACCGGGGCTGAGCGGCAGAATGCGCAAAATAATTCAGTTGTCAAAGGAAGTGTAAAATGGGAGATTTTGTACATCTTCATCTGCACACCGAGTACAGCCTTTTGGACGGAGCGTGCAGAATTAAAAATATAGCCAAAGCAGTCAAGGAGGCGGGGCAGAGCGCCGTCGCCATAACCGACCACGGCGTTATGTTCGGTGTGGCCGAATTTTATAAAGCTCTCAAAAGCGAAGGAATCAAACCCATAATCGGCTGTGAGGTCTATGTGGCACCGCGCGGCATGACCGACAGGGTTTATGAGCTGGACAGCGAAAGCTATCACCTTGTTCTGCTCTGCAAAAACGAAACAGGCTATAAAAATCTCATAAAAATGGTCAGCTTCGGATTTACCGAGGGATTCTACATAAAGCCGAGAATAGACATGGACATGCTGAGAAAGCACAGTGAGGGTCTCATCTGTCTTTCGGCATGTATTGCGGGAAAAATACCTTCTCTTATTTTGCAGGGAAACTATGCGGGAGCAAAAGAACTGGCGCTGGAGTTCTCAGAAATTTTCGGAAAGGAAAACTTTTATTTAGAGCTTCAGGACCACGGAATCCCCGAGCAGAAAAATGTAAACGGTTCGCTTTTGAGAATGTCGAGGGAGACGGGAATAGGTCTTGTGGCGACAAATGATGTCCACTATCTGAAAAAGACCGACGCCGTGCTCCACGATGTCTTACTGTGCATTCAGACGGCAAAGACGGTTGAGGACACCGACCGTATGAAGTTTCCCTCAAGCGAGTTTTATCTCAAGACACATGACGAAATGGCGTCTCTTTTCGAGGGCTTTGAAAATGCCATTGAAAACACGGTAAAAATCGCCGACATGTGTCAGTTTGAGCTGTCTTTTTCCAACAACTACCTGCCGAAATTTCCTCTGCCCGAAGGGGAAACCGACTCCTTTGAATATCTGAAACGCATGTGTGAAAAAGGCCTTGAGGAGAGATACGGCAATAGGGACAATATGCCGAGGCTTGAATATGAGCTCGGTATAATAAAGAACATGGGCTTTGTCGACTACTTTCTCATAGTGTCGGATTTTATAGGCTTCGCCAAGAGAAACGGCATAGCGGTAGGCCCCGGACGAGGCTCGGCGGCGGGCAGCATAGTGTCCTATACTCTGCACATAACCGATGTCGATCCTTTGAAATACAATCTCTACTTTGAGCGTTTTCTCAACCCCGAAAGGGTGAGCATGCCCGATATCGACATAGATTTCTGCTATATGCGCAGGCAGGAGGTCATCGACTATGTTACCCGAAAGTACGGCGCGGAGCAGGTGGCTCAGATAATTACCTTCGGCACAATGGCAGCGAGAGCCGCCGTGCGCGATGTGGGCAGAGCTTTAAATATGCCATATGCCGAGGTGGATCTGATAGCAAAAATGATACCTCAGGAGCTCAAAATGACGCTGGAAAAGGCGCTTGCCGTGTCACCCGAGCTCAAAAGGTACTATGATGATGACCCGAGAGTCGCAAGACTTATAGACACCGCCAAAGAGCTTGAGGGTATGCCGAGAAACTCGTCTACCCATGCCGCAGGTGTAATTATAACCGGTGAACCTATATATAACTATGTCCCTCTTGCCAAAAACGATGATTTGGTTGTGACACAGTATACCATGGGTATTCTCGAGGAGATAGGTCTTTTGAAGATGGACTTTCTCGCCTTGAGAAACCTCACGATTTTGAACGACGCCGTAAAGCTTGTCAGAAGCTCGGGCAAAAAACTCGACCTCGGCTCCATTTCCTACGAGGATAAAGATGTATACGCCATGATAGGCAAAGGCGACACATCGGGTGTGTTTCAGCTGGAAAGCACGGGCATGACCAATGTGGCCATGGGTCTTAAACCTCACAGCATAGAGGATATAACGGCTCTTATAGCTCTTTACCGTCCCGGGCCCATGCAGTCGATACCCAAATACATAGAATCGAAGCAGAACAAGGATAGAGTGACCTATAAACACGAAAAGCTCAAGGATATCCTTGAGGTCACCTACGGCTGTATGGTCTATCAGGAGCAGGTCATGGAGATATTCCGCAAACTTGCGGGATACTCTCTCGGAAAGGCCGACATGGTGCGAAAAGCCATATCCAAGAAGAAATACGATATACTCGTAAAGGAGCGCCGGAGCTTTATATTCGGTAATCCCGAAGAAAATATAATCGGCTGTGTCAACAACGGGGTGGACGAAAAGACGGCAAACAGCATATTTGACGAGATACTTGACTTTGCCGACTACGCCTTCAACAAGGCACACTCTGTGTCTTATGCAATTTTGGCCTATCAGACTGCTTATGTAAAATATCACTACCCCAAGGAGTTTATGGCGGCTCTTCTGACCTCGGTGGTTGGCGACAGTGACAAGATATCTGACTACATAGGAAAATGCCGAAAAATGGGAATATCCGTCCTCGTGCCCGACATAAATCACTCGGGAGCGTATTTTACGGTAGACGGAGACAACCTTCGTTTCGGACTCGCCGCCGTCAAAAATGTTGGCAGAGCCTTGACGGAGAATATATCGGCAGAGCGTGAAAAAAACGGGCTTTTTAAAGGCCTTGAAGACTTCTGCATGAGAATGACTGCCTATGATTTAAACAAACGCACCCTTGAAAATCTCATAAAATGCGGTGCCTTCGACTGCTTCGGGTACAAGAGATCGCAGCTCATGGCGGTGTATGAAAAGATATTGGAAAGCACCGCAACCAGTCAGAAGAAAAACATAAGCGGTCAGATGGATCTTTTCGGCTTTGCAGAAGCGAACGAAAACGAGAACTTGATGCTGCCGGACATAGAGGAATTTTCCGATATGCAGCTCTTTAAAATGGAAAAGGAGACGACAGGACTGTATCTTTCGGGACATCCGATGGAATCTCTTGTAAAGTATAACGACAGGGTAAACGCCGTCGATATTTCCAAAATACTTATGCTTATGGACGAGGAGCGCGCAGATCAGAGCCCCGTCAAAGACGGAGACTATATAACCGTCACGGGCATTATAGTTACCAATAAGCTCAAGACGACAAAGAGCGGATCGTATATATCCTATCTCACAATTGAGGACCTGACGGGCTCTATTGAAGCCATGGCTTTTTCAAATGTAATAAGAGATTACGGCGAGTTTATACAGAACGACAGGGCTGTTGTCTGTTACGGCAGGGTGTCGGCAAGGGAGGACGAAGCTCCGAAGCTGATACTTTCCACAGTGCTGCCATATGACGAAGATCATATAGAGACACATTTGGAGAAAAACAGGATAAGACCTAAACACAAAGCGCAGAACAAAAAGCTCTACATAAGAACGGACGACATAAAAAGTCCTGAAATGGCCAAAGTTCTCGGGATTTTGAAACAGCACAGGGGAGACATGCCTGTCTGCGTGAGAAATCTTAAGGACGGCAAGCTTTACAGCCTTTCAAAGGAATATTTTGCCGACGGAAGCGCCGCTCTTATGGACAAGCTTGAAAATCTTCTCCACTGGGACAATGTGGCTATCAGATGAGGTGAAACATGAACATAGAGGAAAAATATCTTAGACTTCGAAGAGAGATTATAAGGAGCAATTTTGAAAATCTCAACGAAATACAGCAAAAGGCCGTCATGAAAACCGAAGGACCTCTGCTGATACTTGCGGGAGCGGGAAGCGGAAAGACCACCGTAATTGTAAACCGCATAGTGAACATATTGAAATTCGGCTGCGGCTCTGACTGCGACTATGTACCCGAGTGGATATCTCAGGATCACATCGACATAATGGAGGCATATCTCGGAGGCGCCAAAGAGGATCTCGAAGAGTCGGTAAACATGCTGTGTGCCGTAAATGTTCCGAGAGCCTATGAAATTCTCGCCATAACCTTTACGAATAAGGCGGCGGGAGAGCTAAAGGAAAGGCTTGAAAAAGCCGTAGGCACAGACGCCGCCGACATATGGGCTCACACCTTCCACGCCGCTTGTCTGCGTATCCTTCGAAGAGACATTACAAAGCTGGGATACAGCAAAGAATTTACAATATACGACGAGGACGACAAGAAAAGGCTTATCACCTCGATAATAAAAGACCTCAACATGGACGAAAAACGCTTCGACATAAGAGGGGTTATAAGCGAGATAAGCCATGCCAAGGACAGATTTGAAAACGCGGCGGAATATGCCATAAACGCGGCAAATGACTACTATAAATCCAATGTAGCCAAGATATATACTCTCTATTCTCAAAAGATGTTTGAGGCGAACGCACTGGATTTTGATGACATAATCATAAAGACCGTCGAGCTGCTCTACAATTTTGAAGATGTCAGAGAGTATTATCAGAGAAAGTTCAAGTATGTCCTTGTGGACGAGTATCAGGACACAAACCACGCTCAGTATCTTCTATGCAGTCTTTTGGCGGGAGGATACAACAATATATGTGTTGTGGGCGATGATGATCAGAGTATATACAAATTCCGCGGTGCCACCATACGCAACATTTTGGAGTTTGAAAAGGAGTATAAAGACGCCGTCACCATTCGCCTTGAACAGAATTACCGCTCGACCACCAACATACTTTCGGCGGCCAACGAAGTCATTGCCTGCAATATGAAGCGAAAGGGCAAAAAGCTCTGGACCAAAAACGGCGACGGAGACAAGGTCGTTCTCTACACGGGCGGAACTCAGGAAGATGAGGCCGAATATATTTCCAGGGAAATACTTAAAAAGTATGAGAGCGGTGTAAGGTTTTCGGACTTTACAGTTCTTTACAGAAGCCATGTTTTGTCCAATGCGATAGAAACTTCCTTCAAGAGAAACGGCATACCGTACAGAATTGTCAGCGGTCTTAGGTTTTTTGACAGAGCCGAGGTAAAAGACATGCTGGCATACCTCTGGCTGGTGGCAAATCCCGCCGACAATGTAAGACTGAACAGAATAATAAATGTGCCTGCGAGAAAGATAGGCCCCAAGGCAATCGAGGCTGTATCGGTTGCGGCAGAGCTCAATCAGAAGAGTCTTTTTGAGATTTGCCGAAATGCCGACGAATACCCCGAGACGGCAAAATATGCCGAGCCTCTTATGAGTTTTGCCAGACTTATAGATAAGTTCCGCTCCAACGCCGAAGAAGGGCAGAATATAGGCGATCTCTATGAGGACATCATGCACTTTACTGGATATTACGGAGCTCTGGCAGCCAAAGACGACAAGGAGAGCAAGATGAGGATAGAAAATATCCTCGAACTCAAGTCCAACATTCTCGACTACGAGGAGAGAACCGAAGAGCCCTCTCTTTATGGCTTTTTGGAGGAGATAGCTCTTTTCACCGACCTCGACAATTATGATCCCGAGTCGGACGCCGTAAATATGATGACTATGCACAGCGCAAAGGGATTGGAATTTGACACCGTATTCATATGCGGAATGGAGGACGGCATTTTCCCGTCTTACAGATCGTCGGAGGATCAGGATTCTCTGGAAGAGGAGCGCAGGCTCTGTTATGTGGCCATGACGAGAGCCAAGAAAACCCTTTATATGCTCAACTGTAAAAGAAGAGTACTTTACGGACAAACCACCTTTAACAGGCCGTCTCGCTTCCTTGACGAGATCCCCGAAGAGTACACCGAAAACAGAACTCCGAAGGTGAGCGAGTCATACAGCGCCCGCATACCTGTGTCCAATACAAGGACATCTGCACCCAAAATGCCGAAATACAGTCTTAGCACCTCGGGAGATTCCAAGCAGAGCTTTACACCGTCTTTTGTAAAGGGAGATATAGTGGTTCACTCGTCTTTTGGCAAGGGAGAAATTATGAAAACCGTGCCCATGGGAGGCGACGCACTTTTGGAAATTGTGTTCGAATCGGCGGGAAAAAAGATGATGATGGAAAAAACCGCCTCAAAATACATGAAAAAAGCATAAAAACTATTGCATTTATAAAAGAAATGTGATATAATATTTCAGCAGTTAAAAATGCTGAAATATGCCGGTGTGGTGGAATGGCAGACACGCCTGACTCAAAATCAGGAGGGAAACCGTGGGGGTTCGAGTCCCTTCACCGGCACCAAAAAAAGCGGTAGAGAAATCTACCGCTTTTTTCTGTTTTTACGGCAAAACCGCATGGATAAAGGGTTTGCAGGCATTTGGGCTGTTTTTTAAGTCCTACAAAAATAGAACATATTTTTGATAAAATGTACTTAAAATCGCTGTTTCAAAATCAAATTGCACACGAAAATTGCACACGAAAGATGGGTTTATTTTCCTGATTTTTCATCAAAGAAGCTGTTGATCTGCTTCGAGATGTCGTCCTGTTTGTTTTTGAATGTGTGCTGATAGACGGTTTTGAGCATATTCGGAGTCGAGTGACCCATACGCTCCATGGCGTATTTGTCGGGTACACCCAAAGAGAGCATGACGCTGGCATAGGCGTGGCGAAGGTCATATACTCTGTAATGAGGCAGACCGTTTTTGGAAAGAACCAGCTGAAATGCGTTATAAAAAGCGGTCTGAGTTTTTGTAAGTATAAACTCGCTCTGCCTCTCCAGATTGTCGAGCTTTGACCTGAGTATTTCGGGCACATCCAAAAGCCTGGTGCTGTGATAGGTTTTATTTCTCTCTTTATAGATATAATTCCTGTCGGCGTCTTTGACTTTGGAGCCCTTTATAAGCATTTTTTCTCCGTCATAGTTATCCCATTTGACGGCCACGGCCTCCGACGGCCTGAGGCCCATGGTGAGAACCATGAGAATGAATATCTCCAGCTGCCCTTTGTCTCTGACTGCCTCCATAATCTTCGGAATATCTTCGGGAGAGGGAATGTTGTACTGTATCTTTTCTTTCGGCTTTAAGGCGATATTGGGAGCCGTCATGCCTTCGTTTTTCAGTACGGCGATAAGCAGGCCGTAATGATTTCTGACGGTTTTGGCCGACAGTCTGCCTGCGCTGTCATTTATCTGTTTTTGTATGAGCTTCTCGGTTATTTTGGACAGGGGAAGGTCTATGAGCAGCGGAAAGGCGTTGCGCTGTATCTGACGGTAGCCGGCTATGGTTGAAGGGGAGAGGATATTGCTTTTGAGATCTATGTAATCATCTATGGCCGCGCCGAGAGTTTTTGTTGTAGATGATTTTGCTCTTTTGCGTTCAAGTCTGTGTTGGAGGGCGGCGTATTCGGCCTCCAGCGTTTGGATCTGGCGGCGGGTGAGAGCCGCGGCGGAG
>ERZ779866.2485-NODE-2485-length-16561-cov-3.711862_pt1 | contig 16561 bp, 17 predicted proteins | sample MGYA00511248_ERZ779866 | MGnify/ENA primary metagenome ERZ779866 (study PRJEB29588, sample SAMEA2155758) | human gut metagenome | biome: human gut; feature: human-associated habitat; material: faeces | place: Denmark | collected 2008/2010 ... | reverse complement strand
TATTCAAGCTTGGGATTGGCTTATTTTGAACGCCGAATGACCATTCAGGAAGTGACTTCTGAAGGTTTGCGTCTTTTGGGACCAACAATTGAAAAGCTTGCAGCCGCTGAAAAACTTGACGCTCACAAGCGGGCGGCCTCCATTCGATTAGAGGCTCTTCGCAATGAGGGGGTGAAATGAACGGTTTTATTCGCTTGATGCCAAAATTTTTGCAGACTCTCACACCCTATGAGTCGCCTCGCGAAGGGATAAGCGGAAAGACCGCTTGGCTTAACAGCAATGAATATCCCGAGCCGACGGCATATGCGATGCGGTTTGACACCCTAAACCGTTACCCAGAGGTGCAACCGAGGATTTTTTGTGAACGGTATGCGACTTATGCCGGCGTACAGCCTCGCTCGGTGTTGGTGACAAGGGGAGCGGATGAAGCCATTGAGCTACTGATTCGAACGTTTTGCGAACCGGGAAAAGACCGTGTGCTTTACGCAGAACCAACCTACAGCATGTATGCGATCAGTAGCCAAACGTGCGGCGTGTCCACCGTGAGCGTGCCCCAAACCGCGGCCGGTGACGTGGATTTCAATGCCTTCGCTCAGATGCTCGCTGACAATGCCCGCGCGCAATCCATCAAACTGGCTTTTTTCTGCAATCCCAATAATCCAACGGGTGAGGTTCATGCGCCCGAGACAGTTGAACGTCTCTTGCAATCCATGCCCGGTGATGTGCTGCTTGCCGTTGATGAAGCCTACATTGAATTTTGTCCGACGATGACGACTACGACCTTGATGGCTAAATACCCCAATCTGGTCATTATTCGCACGTTGTCAAAAGCTTTCGCCTTAGCAGGTCTTCGTTGTGGCGTTTTGATGGCTGATCCCGAGGTGATCTCTTGTCTTAAAAAGGTAATTGCCCCCTATCCGGTGCCAGAACCTGTCGCGGCAATTGCCCAAGAGGCTCTCACACCAAAAGGCGTCGCATTAATGAAAGAACGGGTCAGGCGTATCGAGGTGAATCGGGCCTACTTGATGGGGGAACTCCTGCGACTGCCGGGACTAACCCGTGTCTATGACACGCAGACCAACTTTGTGTTGATTGCGCTTGAAAACGCCGCCAATGTCTATCAAGCCCTTTGGAAAAAAGGAATTGCGGTGCGCAATCCGGGGGACGAGAAAACGTTACGTATTTCTGTGGGGACTCGCGAAGAATGCGAGATGTTGATCAACGCTCTTGGGGCGATTTTAAAGGGGAGGAACCGATGACAGGACGAGCAATTTTATTTATTGATCGGGATGGAACATTGATCGCGGAGCCCGCTGATTGCCAAGTCGATCGTTTTGAAAAGTTTGAGTTGGAACCCGATTGCATTGTCGCGCTCTTAAAACTTAAAAAAGCCGGGTGGCGCTTCGTGATGGTCAGCAATCAGGACGGCTTGGGAACCGAGGATTTCCCGATGAAAGACTTTGAAGGACCGCAGAGGCTTTTATTGCAAATCATGGCTTCCCAAGGCGTCACTTTTGAGGAGGTTTTGATTTGCCCGCATCGGCCGCAGGATCACTGCGGATGCCGAAAACCTCAAACGGGGCTCGTTAAAGCTTACTTAAACGACGGTGTGTTGGACTATGGCTTGTCGTTTGTCATCGGTGATCGGGCAACCGATGAGGAATTCGCTGCCAATATGGGTTTGAAAGCTTTTCGCTACGATCGCCAAACACAAGGTTGGCAAGCCATCGCTGAAAAACTGTTGGCGATCAAAAAGCCCGCGAGAATTGCGCATGTTGAGCGAAAAACCCGAGAAACAACGATTATTGTGGATGTGGATTTGGATCGGGAAGCTGAGGCGGATATTTCAACAGGCATCGGTTTTTTCGATCACATGCTCACGCAAATTGCCATCCATGGCGGCATTTCATTAAAAATTGCCGCTCACGGCGACCTCTATATTGATGATCACCACACGGTTGAAGATGTTGGGCTCGCTTTGGGCGAAGCGCTCAAAATCGCTTTGGGGGATAAACGGGGAATTGCCCGCTTCGGTTTCATGCTTCCGATGGATGAGTGTTTGGCTCAGTGTGCGCTTGATTTGTCCTCGCGTCCATTTTTAATCTACAACGCGCAATTCAAGTATCAGAAAGTGGGGGATCTTTCAACGGAAATGATTGAACACTTTTTCCGCTCGTTGGCGATGAGTCTTGGGTGCACGTTGCACTTGAGAACGCAGGGTGAGAATGATCACCACCGCGCAGAGAGCCTTTTTAAAGTGTTCGGTCGCGCTTTGCGTCAGGCCATACGGGTTGAAAGCGATGTTCTTCCTTCCTCTAAAGGAGCGCTTTGATGACAAAGGTGGTGATTTTAGACACAGGATGCTGCAATCTCACTTCATTGCGCGCGGCAATTTGTCGATTGGGGGTGGATCCCGTGGTGACCTCTGAGGCGAGCGTCGCTCAAGGTGCCAGCCGCCTTTTTGTTCCTGGGGTCGGCACGGCGAAAACAGCGATGCGCGAACTCAAGGCCAGAGGACTGATTGAAACGATTCAAATGGCGAGCTGCCCTGTTTTAGGTATTTGTTTGGGAATGCAGCTTCTAGGGCAAGAAAGTGAAGAAACCGGAGGCGTGCAGACATTGGGATTGATTCATGGGCAGGTTCGGCAATTAAAGACCGGGGGACGCCCCTTGCCGCATATGGGATGGAATCGGGTGAAAGTCAGCGTCTCGGATCCTTTGTTTTCAGGATTGGATAAAAATCTGGGCGAATATTTTTACTTTGTGCATAGCTTCGCTTTTGCGGTGTGCGATGCCACGATTGCCACAAGCACCTACGGGGAAACGTTTAGTGCAGCGGTCAGAAAAAAGAATTTTTGGGGTGTGCAATTTCACCCAGAGCGATCCGGAGCGGCCGGAGTGAGATTGTTAAAGAATTTTTTGGAGCGCACATGATGAGTCAACGTGAAGGCATCATTCCGTCAATTGACCTGATTGACGGAAAAGTGGTTCGGTTAAAAAAAGGCGACTATGCGCAACAAACCACCTATGACATTGATGCGCTCGCCGCGCTAAAAGCCTATGAGAAAGACGGCGCGAAGCGGCTTCATATTGTGGATTTAACGGGGGCGAAGGATCCTCAAAAGCGTCAAACGGCCTATATCGGGAAATTGGTTGAATCTTTATCCGTTCCTATTCAAGTCGGAGGGGGTGTTCGCACTGAAGAGGATGTGAGGCGACTGCTTAACGCGGGCGTTGATCGTGTGGTGGTGGGGTCGCTTTCCGTCAAAGAGCCGCTAACGGTAGCCCGCTGGTTTCGCCTATTCGGCGCGAATCGTCTGACGTTGGCGTTGGACTGCCGGGTGGACGACAATGGCAAAGCGTTTGTCGCCACTGACGCGTGGCGAGCGGACTCGGATAAGACCGTGGAAAATCTCATTGACTATTATCGGCGAGCAGGCCTCAAGAACGTTCTTTGCACCGATATCGCCAAGGATGGCATGCTTGGCGGGACCAACACCTCGCTATACCGATCGCTTTGTGAAACATATCCGGATTTGGTGATCGAAGCCTCCGGGGGAATTGGATCGCTTGCGGATCTAGAACGGTTAAGGCAAACAGGGGTGGCGGGAGTCATCATCGGTCGAGCCTTTTTGGAGAATCAATTAACGGTGAAGGAGGCGATGCAATGTTGGCAAAGCGAATCATCCCTTGCTTAGATGTCAAAGACGGGGTTGTGGTGAAGGGCGTACGTTTTCGTGGTCACGAAGTGGTGGGCGACATCGTGCCGTTAGCCAAACGCTATGCCGAAGAAGGTGCGGATGAACTGGTTTTCTATGACATTACCGCGTCCTCAGACGGTCGAACGGTCTCTAAAGATTGGGTTCGGAAAGTGGCTCAGGCGATTGACATTCCTTTTACTGTCGCGGGCGGCATCCGTTCTGTCGAGGAGGCTGCGGCGATTTTATCTCAAGGCGCCGATAAGATTTCGGTGAACTCTCCGGCATTGGAAGATCCCACGTTGATTAGTCGCTTGGCGGAGGAGTTCGGCGTTCAGTGCGTTGTGGTAGGGATTGATTCTTGGTACGACGCCGCAACGGATTGCTATTGGGTCAATCAGTACACGGGTGATGAAAAGAAAACGCGTTGCACGCGTTGGAAAACGCTTGACTGGGTCAAGGTTGTGCAGGAAAAGGGCGCGGGGGAAATTGTTTTAAACATGATGAATCAAGATGGTGTCAGACAAGGTTATGACATACGGCAATTGAAGCTTGTTCGCGACATCTGTCGTGTCCCGCTAATCGCTTCAGGCGGCGCCGGCACTAAGGAGCATTTCCTGGAAGCGTTTCGGGACGCGAATGTGGACGGCGCATTGGCTGCGTCGGTTTTCCATAAAAAAATGATCGCAATCGCTGAATTGAAAGATTGGTTAAGCCGTGAGGGGATTGAGATGCGCACCCTCTTTGAAGGAGAAAGCGATGTTGACGGAAAAAGATTGGGCGAAGTTGGATTTTGAAAAAGGCGCGGGGCTTATTCCCGCCATTGTGCAAAATGCCGTTTCCGGGCGGGTTTTAATGCTGGGTTACATGAATCGGGAAGCCGTGAAGAAAACCCTGGAAACCGGTCGAGTCACGTTTTGGTCACGCTCTAAAAATCGCCTTTGGGTAAAGGGGGAATCCTCAAAGAATTATTTGAACTTAGTGGACATGGCGGCCGATTGTGATGAGGATTCGTTGCTGATTTTGGCAAATCCCGAGGGACCGACTTGTCATTTGGGGCAAGAGAGTTGTTTCGGTGAAATCACACACAGCTATGAATTTTTAGCGCAATTGGAAAAAGTGATCGCCTCGCGCAAAGGGAGCAAGCCAGAGACATCCTACACAGCCTCGCTTTATGCGCAAGGGACAAAGAGGATTGCGCAAAAAGTGGGTGAAGAGGCGTTGGAGGCTGCGCTTGCCGCCACGGTGCACGATCGTCAGGAAACTATTGATGAAGCCTCTGACTTGATGTATCACCTTCTTGTTCTATTGCAAAAAGAAGGTATCGGGATGAGTGAAGTCGTTGATAATCTAAAAAAGCGTCATTCTGACAAAACGCTTCTGCATCCGGCCCACTAAGACGCATGGATTGCTTCGGGTGAAGAACGCTTTGTTCGTCAATGAAAGCAACACCTACGTCATTTTGAGAAGTTTTAAAAGGTGGCCGATTTTTAAACGGCCACCTGAACGGATTTGATTAGATAAACTGCGCCCCGATAATGCCGGCGAGCATTAGCGGAATGTTATAAACGATAAAAGTCGGCACACACGTGTCCCAAATATGATCATGCTGATGGTCAGCGTTTAAGCCACTTGTCGGACCGAGGGTTGTATCCGAAGCCGGGGAACCCGCATCACCCAATGCGCCGGCGGCAGACATCAAAAGAATGGTCGCTGGTAGCGAAAAACCCACCGCGGTGCACAGGGGAACATAAATCACCGCAAGAATCGGCACGGTCCCAAAAGAGGTTCCGATACCCATCGTGACGAGCAACCCGATTACCACAATCAGGGTCGCCGCAAGCACCTTGTTGGTCATCAGGTAGGGAATCACGCTTTGAACCAACGCGTTGACGGCGCCTGTTTCATTGATGACCGCAGCGTAACCACCGGCAATTAACATCACGAAGGCGATAAATCCCATCATGGAAATGCCGCTTGCGATGTGTTGGTCAAGCTCGTAGAACCGAAAGGCGCGTCCCAGCATCATCACAATGAGTCCGAACAAGGCGGCAAGCGGTAACGATTGCCAAATAATTTGAACAACGACGGCCAAAATGATGGCAACTAATGCCGCCCAATGCTTGGCGTTAAAGTGAGTTTCAGTCGGGATGTCGCCGGATAAGTGGACGGTGTCATTTTCTTCATAGCGGCGCGGCTTGCGATACAGGACAAAAATCGCAAAAAGCAGCCCGATAAACATGGAAGCGCCCAAAATCCAATTAACGGAAGCCACATCAGAGACTGTCGTCGGCATGCCGCTTCGTGTCATGCTGTCGGCCACAATGCCCTGGAAAATTAATCCAAACCCAATCGGAAGCGTGATATACGGCGCTTCTAAGCCGAAGCTTAAAGCGCAGGCGGCCGCCCGACGGTCCAATTGCATTTTGTTCATCAAGTTTAAAAGCGGTGGGATCAGTAGTGGAATAAAGGCAATGTGAACAGGCACCACGTTTTGAGATAAACAGGCGATAAAGGCCAAAACCAAGCAAAAAATCAATCGCCGAGAACCTAAATGTTTGGAAATCCAAGAAACGAGCATTTGCATCAGCCCGGTTTTCGCAATCGCCACGGCGAAGGTTCCCAACAGGATATAAGACAAAGCGGTTGTGGCATTGGCTGAAAAACCGTCGGTAAGCAAGGTCATGGTTTGACTGATTCCGAGGCCGCCTGACAAGCCCGCCGTTAGCGCGGCAAAAATTAAGGCGAAAAGAACATTGACCTTGACTAAGCATAAAAGACAAAGCACGACAACCGAAAGAATGATCGGATTAAAAAGCAAATCCATTGAGAGCCTCTTGCACCATCTGATTGGGGAGGTTCATGGTACTCCTGAGATCTTTACAAAGAGAAAATCACATAAGGTTTTTTGCTTAGATGGACAACATGTTCTTTTTATAGGTATTTTCCCTCAGTGTTGTCCAAATAGAATTTAAAAAGTGAAGTCAAATTCTGTATGTTTTCGGTAGGGAAATAACGGACAGAAAAATGGCGGTTTTCTTTGTAGATTTTGAGTTTCCACACTAAAAATCAAAAAACCGCCATGGACACTTATTTTAGCGAAACTGCCAACCAAAATGCTCCGATCAGCTTCTTTGCGCAGCTGTTGAAATATCTCCCCCAAGCCTGGATCTTTGACGAAGATAAACGATTAAGCCCTAGAAGTAATGCTCGTCAATTTACTTTTTGGGATTAACTGGTTTCCTTACTGTTTTGCCATTTGGCTGGCTGTGACTCGTTAAGAGAGATTGAAGACGGTCTCATTTCTGCCGTCGGCAAACTTCAACATGCATCCGCTAAGGTCATGGGACGAACCACCTTGGCCTACGCCAATGAGCATCGTTCCTATGAGATAGCTAAGAGTCTTTATTTTCGTTTATTGCAAACTTACGCCCAGCTTTTTAAAGGCCATTTGGACCAAGACTATTTGCATCCCGTCTACGCACTGGACTCCACAACCATTTCTGTGTGCCTATCACGTTTCCAATGGGCTCGATATCGACGAGCTAAAGGCGGTTTTAAGCTTCATACTGTGTTGGATGAAGATCTGCAACTGCCCGTTGTCATGAATATGACCCACGGGAAAAGAGCTGACGTGAAAGAAGCCAAGGCGGCCATTGAAGCTTTAGGATCAAAAGATATCACCGTCGTCATGGACAGAGGTTATAACGACTACAAACTGTTTATGTGGTTAACTCAACGGGGAACGAAGTTTGTCACGCGCATCAAAGATAATGCCAAAACCACACGTTTAAAGGATGACATCATTGAGGAAAAATGATAACTATGGGGACTATGGCTTTCAATTCACACAAGAACAAGCGAGAAAAGTTTGCGGAAATACTCGCTTCAGACTGGTGCAATGGTATGACTCTGAGAATAATCGCTGGTTTGATTTCCTGAGCAATGATTTCGATCTGACGACCACACAGATAGCCGATCTATACCGTAAGCGCTGGCAAATCGAGTTGTTTTTCAAAAAGCTCAAGCAGAATCTAAAGATTAAAAGCTTTATAGGACCTCGGAAAATGCCGTGATGACTCAAATATGGACAGCAGCCGTCGCAACCCTACTGATTGAGATATTGAGGCGCGTTGCTCGTTATCGTTGGAGTTTTTCGAGACTGTTGAAATTTGTAGGTTTGAATCTTCTGACGTATAAAAAATTGGACGTATGGATAAATCGACCGGATTTTCGAATACAGAAGCAGTCGCCGCCTAAAAAACAGCAACAAATGGAGTTTAATTTTGGGTAAAAATCAGTCAGAGGGCCTACTTTTAGAGGCTACCCTGGCAAGCCCTGTATTTATTGAAAAGGACTCCCAGAAATTAACCTATGCATATTTTCTATTTGGACGGCACTGTAAAAATAATTCGTTTTTATGGGAGTTCTCTTTAATTTTTCTGACTCGAAATCCCGTCAAACTCTTTTAGGTATAGGGGGTAGAAAGATTTGGATGAAAAACGGCGACGTGGTGAGACGTCGCCGTGGTCAAGTTGGAATATTTTCAGAGATTAGCGGTTTTCGTAATCGTCAATCGGTATGTATTGCAAAGTTTGATTGTCGCGAAAGACTTTCGGTTCCGGCAAATCAGGCATTTGAGCAGGCAATTCCGATGTGGACTTGCCAAGCAAAGACTTTAGTTTTGCCTCATCCAATTCTCCACACCATTTCCCAACCACGATGGTGGCGATACCGTTACCGATGATGTTCGTTAACGCGCGGGCTTCACTCATAAAGCGGTCAATGCCGAGAATGAGGGCAAGACCGGCGACCGGAACGTGACCGACTGCCGAGAGGGTCGCAGCCAACACAATGAAGCCAGAACCGGTAACACCGGCGGCGCCTTTGCTCGTTAAGAGTAAAACTGCAAGCAGGGTCAGTTCTTGTGTCAAGGTCATTTCCACGTCGCAAGCTTGAGCGATAAAAACCGACGCCATGGTGAGGTAGATTGCCGTTCCGTCCAGGTTGAAAGAGTAGCCGGTCGGAATAACCAAACCAACGACAGACTTACTAACACCGGCCTTCTCAAGCTTTTCCATGATGCGAGGCAGGGCTGACTCTGATGAAGACGTTCCCAGCACAATCAATAGTTCTTCTTTGAGGTAGCAGATGTACTTCCAGACTGAGAAGCCCGCATAGCGGCAGATAGCGCCCAAAATCACGAAAATGAAGATTAAGCACGTCAGATAGAAAGTTCCCATCAATTCGGCCAGTGGCAATAGCGAAGCGACGCCATATTTCCCGATGGTGAAAGCCATTGCGCCAAAAGCGCCAATCGGGGCAACTCGCATGATCATATTGACCACTTGGAAAAGCACATGTGAACTCTTTTCAATGACATCAAAAACCAATGTGCCACGACCGCCAAAGCGCTGTAATGCGACACCAAAGAGGATAGAGAAAAAGAGCACTTGTAGAATATTGCCCGAGGCAAAAGCGCCAACCACGGTATCCGGAATGATGTGCATTAAAAATTGGGTTGTGGATTCGAGCTTTTCACCCGTGGTGTAAATGGAGACGGACCCTGCGTCAAGCGTTGCGGGATCAACGTGCATGCCGCGACCCGGTCCAAAAGTGTTCACGAGCACGAGGCCAACGATCAAAGCCAGAGTGCTGACCACTTCAAAGTAGAGCACGGCAAGGCCGCCCGTTTTGCCGACCTTTTTCATGTCTTTCATGCCGGCGATACCGGTGACGACAGTACAGAAAATCACCGGTGCGATGATCATTTTGATGAGCTTAATGAATGCATCGCCCAGAGGTTTCATCGACGCTCCAATTTCGGGGAAGAAATATCCCAAGGTGACGCCACAGATAATGGCACAGATCACCTGAAAGTAGAGCACGGTATAAATTGGTTTTTTCATTATTATCCTTTCCTTCGTTTAGGTTAGGGCGCATTGTGTTTAGGGAAGCACCCGGAAAAGAGAGCGCACAGTTAAACGCGCGACCTTTTGATTGTATGGGAGAAAAGGATAAAAGTGTTAGGGTTTTTACTTAAGGGTTGGAAATTTTTTCTTCTCTTTCAATGAGGAGGTTAGCAGCGGTTTTTTCGGTGAGGTTCGAAATTAAGGCATCAGCCGTCGCATTGGGGACTTCCAGCTCAAAAGTAACATCCATGTCAAAGAATTTATCTCGGATGCGGGCATGCGCATCCTCAAAAGCCCGCAATGCGATATTGACAAAGCGATGCTCGAGCGTGATTCTGATTATTTGACTGGGAACGCGTTCACGAAGGGGCAGTGTCTCAAGCCCAAGTTTGACGGATCCCTGATAGGCTCGGACAAGTCCGCCTGTGCCAAGCAAAATGCCTCCGAAATAGCGGGTCACGACAGCGGCGATTTCTCCCACTCCGCAATGAAGGAGGACAGTTAACATCGGGCGACCGGCCGTGCCTTTGGGCTCACCGTCATCGCTTGCTCCAACTTGGGCGGTGCTTCCCGGCTCGCCGGCGACGTAAGCCCAGCAGTTATGTGTCGCGTCGCTATAGCGTTCCCTGACACTTTCAATGAAAGCTTTGGCTTCATCCGGCGTGGACACGCGAGCCAATGTGACAATAAATCGCGAGCGATGAATCGTTTCTTCGGCCTGATGAATTTGGCCAGGTTCTAAATCAGGAACGTTGTAACGGTCAGCCATTTACTTCAGTGGGGACATGCATAAAAAGGGCGATCTTTGAGATTGTCTCAAAAACCGCCCTTATTATCTCAGATCAAGGAATTGATCGCTTAGATTACATCATCGGCATACCGTCGGTACCACCCATGGCAGGCATCGGGGCCTTCGGGTCTTCGGGGATGTCACCGATCATGCAGTCCGTGGTGAGGATCAAGCTTGCCACGGAAGCAGCATTTTGCAGAGCCGTACGGGTCACCTTCGTCGGGTCAAGAACGCCCATCTCGATCATGTCGCCGTATTCACCCGTTTGAGCGTTGAAGCCGTAATTGCCTTCGCCGTTAGCTACAGCGTTGACAACCACACTCGGCTCAAGACCGGCGTTAGCGACGATCTGACGCATCGGTTCTTCCATCGCACGCAAAACGATCTTAATGCCAGCCGTTTGTTCTTCGTTATCGCCCTTCAATTGAGCAACAGCCTTTTGAGCGCGAACGAGAGCCACACCGCCTCCCGGAACCACACCTTCTTCAACTGCGGCACGGGTCGCATGCAAAGCGTCATCCACGCGGGCCTTCTTTTCCTTCATTTCAACTTCAGTGGCGGCACCAACCTTCAACAAGGCTACGCCACCGGCCAACTTGGCCACACGTTCTTGAAGTTTTTCACGGTCGTAATCAGAGGTCACCGTTTCAATTTGCGTGCGAATGTTCTTCACACGAGCTTCGATCATTTCGGGTTGGCCGCAACCATTGATGATGGTGGTGTTTTCCTTGTTGACTTCAACGCGCTTGGCTTGACCCAAGTTTTCGAGCGTGGCCTTGTCCAAGGACAAACCGAGATCCTTCGTGATCACGGTACCACCAGTCAAGATGGCGATATCTTCAAGCGTGGCCTTGCGGCGATCACCAAAGCCCGGAGCCTTGACAGCGCACACCTTCAAAATGCCGCGCAAGCTGTTCACAACCAACGTGGCAAGGGCTTCGCCTTCCAAGTCTTCACAAATAATCAAGAGCGGGCGACCAGCCTTGGCAACTTGTTCAAGGATCGGCAAAAGATCGCGGATGTTGCTGATCTTTTGGTCGTGCAACAAGATGAACGGATTTTCAAGCACAGCCACTTGCTTATCCGGATTAGTAATGAAGTAGGGCGAGAGGTAGCCACGATCAAATTGCATGCCTTCAACGACATCCAATTCGTTCTTCAAAGATTTGCCGTCTTCAACCGTGATGACGCCTTCCTTGCCGACCTTATCCATGGCTTCAGCGATGATTTCACCGATTTCATGGTCGCTGTTGGCGGAGATGGAACCGACCTGGGCGATTTCCTTCGTGGTCGTCACCGGTTTGCTGATTTTCTTCAATTCAGCGATGGCGCAATCAACCGCCTTGTCAATGCCACGCTTCAAATCCATCGGATTCATGCCGGCGGCGACAAACTTCATGCCTTCGGCAACGATCGCCTGGGCGAGCACCGTGGCGGTCGTCGTACCGTCACCGGCGTTGTCATTGGTCTTGGAAGCGACTTCGCGGACCATTTGAGCGCCCATGTTTTCGAACTTATCCTTCAATTCGATTTCACGGGCAACCGTCACACCGTCTTTTGTGACCAACGGGGCGCCGAAATTGCGGTCAAGCACCACATTGCGACCCTTCGGACCCAAAGTCACCTTAACGGCGTTAGCCAAAATGTTAATGCCGCGCACCATGCGAACGCGGGCGTCATCACCAAAAAGCACTTGCTTAGCAGACATTGGTTATTACTCCAAATAGAAAAACTCTCAAATCCTAAAATTCTTATTCCAGAACGCCCATGATGTCTTCTTCACGCATCACGAGCAATTCTTCGCCTTCAACTTTCACGGTTTGACCGGAGTACTTTCCGAAAAGCACGCGATCGCCGACTTTGACATCCATCGGAACGAGCTTACCCGTTTCATCACGACGACCGGGACCCACGGCCAACACTTCACCTTGGTCGGGCTTTTCACCAGCATTGTCAGGAATCACGATGCCGGAGGCGGTCGTACGTTCGGTTTCTAAGCGTTTAACGATCACGCGGTCATGGAGCGGACGAATTTGCATTTGGAATTTCTCCTAGATAAAAAACTTTTCAGAACCACCGCAGGGGTGGCTCGACTCAATGCGATTTGGGTTAGTATTGCGCAGAGGCTTCATGACCTCGCGCACATTCCCTTTCAAACTAAAGCCTATGTGGGGATCGTTTTATTTTTTTCAAGGGGCTTATTGAAAAAATATGAAAAAAAATTGGCTGGCATTATTTGGATTGGTCTTATCGTCTTGTTTTTTATCGGGAAATATTTTTGCTTCAGAAAAATTGCCTCACATGGTTCAGGAGCAGTTATCCGCACTGGATATAAAACCTTCGCAGATGGCGGTGAGCGTGCGGGCGCTCGACGGCGGTAACTTGTCGCTTCAGTGGCAAAGCGCAAAGCACGTCTCTCCCGCTTCAACCGAAAAAATCATGACCACTTTGGCCGCTTTGGAACTTTTAGGGCCGCACTATCAGTGGTACACCGATTTCGGTTATGAGGGATCTATCGAAAACGGCGTGCTTAAAGGGACGCTCCATGTTCGAGGAGGGGGAGACCCGCAATACACGATTGAGGATCTATGGAAAGATGTGGGATATTTACGTGCCCGAGGCATTGTTCGGATTGAAGGGGATGTCGTCGTTGATCGAACGTTATTTTCAGTGACGCCCAAAGAAGGTGATTTTGATCACCAAGCCACTCGCCCTTATAACAAAGAGGCTGATGCCGCATTGCTTAACTATCAATCCGTTTCGTTAAAGCTGGAACCGAATCAAGAGGCAGGTGTCGCCTTGGTGACCGCAACGCCTGCATTAGTAGGGCTTGCGTATCCACGCGAGGTCAAATTGACAAGGCACAAGAGTTGCTATCAGTGGCGACAGAAGCTGCAAGCGGATGTCTCGGATCCACTAACGCCCGCTTTTGACGGAGGTTTCCCGCGAGGATGTGAAACAAAGATTTTTTCCTACCTTGTGCCAGATGCCAACCAATATTGGCAAGCGGCGCTCGCTCCGATTTTCGCGCAGCATCAGATTGTATGGACAGGTGTCGTTAGAGATGGGCCTTACACTGAGCAGGTTCAGCCACTGTTACGCTCATATTCGGATGATTTAGCGACGATTGTTCGGTTAACCAACAAATTCAGCAATAATGTTTTTGCCCGACACCTTTTTTTGACAACCGGGTTGGAAAGCGCGGCACGGGTGATGCCTGCGACTTATGAACTTGCTCGTGAGACCGTTTCCGATTGGATGATTAATACGGTAGGTGTGCCAAGCGAGGACTTTTTTATTGAGAACGGCTCGGGCTTATCACGAAAGAGCTTTGTCACTGCTCGCGCGATGACACAAGTGCTTGCTTACGGTTGGCAAAGTCCCAGAATGCCCGACTGGATCGCCTCGTTTCCGATTAGCGGCATGGACGGCACCATGATGAAGCGTTCAGTTGCGCCGGGATCCGCCTATCTCAAGACCGGTTTAATCTCTGGCGTGAAGTCCGTTGCCGGCATCATCCAAGCTCAAAGTGGACATCGCTACGCTATTTTTGCAGTCGTGCAAGGGAGCAAAGCGACGTATTCGGACGAGCCAATTGACCACTTGATTGAGTGGGTTTATCGGCGAGGATAGCTCCAAAATTTATTTTTTATTTCGGGTTTGGAATTTCGAATGAAAGTTGTTGTTGCTCTGGATTCTTTTAAGGGGTCGCTTTCGGCCAAAGACGCTTGCCATGCAGTCGCTGAAGGACTAACACAAAACCAAGGCGATGTGGAGATTCTCTGTTTGCCAATTTCCGATGGTGGTGACGGACTATTGGACGCCGTGCACGATAGCTGCCTATCGAAAGGCTTTCGTGAGCAACGCTTGACAGTGTCTGGGCCCTACACTCAGCCGACTACCGTGACATTGTTGGTCAAAGGCAGTACGTGCTTAATGGAGATGGCGCAGTCAAGTGGTCTTGATCTTGTGCCGAAATCACAGCGGCGAACGATGTTTGCCAGCACATATGGATTGGGGCAAGCCATCGATTACGCGCTTTGCCGCGGTTGTCGGGAATTCTGGATTGGACTGGGCGGTAGCGCTACCAATGATTTGGGATTGGGAGCCATGCAGGCGTTGGGTTGCCGCTTTTTTGACCGAGACGGACAGTTAATAGAAGCGCCTTTTAAAGCGTGTGACTTGATTCGATTGGATCATATTGAGGATGGTTTCTTACAGGAACGACGGCATTCTGCTTCCTTTATTGGAGTGGCCGATGTTAACAATCCGCTTTTGGGTGAAAATGGTGCGACTCGGGTTTTTGGTCCTCAAAAAGGGGCCGATTCATCGGATTTAGATGCTCTGGAAGCGGGGATGCGCCATGCGGCGGCGGTTTTGGCTGATCATTTCAAGGCCGATGTCAGTGATCAGCCCGGAGCGGGAGCTGCCGGCGGATTGGGAGCAGGGCTCATGTGGTTCATGAATGCCTCGCTAAAGGGTGGAGCCGATACCGTGCTTAATCTTTTAAAGTTTGATGACGCGCTCAATGGAGCCGATTGGGTGATCACCGGCGAGGGTCGTTTTGACACGCAAAGCCTTTCGGGAAAAGCCCCTTTGGGTGTGATAGAACGTGCCAAACGTAGAAGCATTCCGGTTTGTGTCTTTTGTGGGGAATCGCTGATTTCGGAAAGCGACGCGCTCGCCATGGGGATTTCTCAGATCAGTCAAGTCATCGAAAAAGCCCGGGATCGAGATGACGCCATGCAAAATGCTCGATTTTATCTGGGCGAATTGGCTCGGGCTTTTTCTGTTGTCTAAATGAATGTTTTCCACCAAAACGGGGTTTTATCAGCACGGGTTAACGAAAGTGGTGCACCGATGACAGGCGTTAAAAACGCCCTCTCAGACCAATCGTATTGGGTCAGCAATTCAAAGGGCTCGTACCATGGATGCGGAGCCAATGAGAATTTCCCGACATGAGCTGGCAAAAAAGCCGCTGCGCCAAGCTCTTTGAACGCCGCGTAAGCCTGGCTCGGATGCATGTGGATATATTGCCAGCGCGAGTTATACTGACCGCAATCTAAAAGCGCTAGATCAATTGCTCCCAGCTTAGTGGCAAGTGTTTTAAAGTGTGGGCCATAGCCCGAATCGCCGCTGAAAAAGCCCCGTTTTTGAGGCGTTTCAATAAAGTACCCACACCAGAGGGTATTGTTTTGGTGCAAAGAGCGTCCTGCGTAGTGCCGGGCTTCTATCGCCCGAATGCGATAATCGGTTGAGATCTCAAATTTTTCGTCCCAGTCAAGGCTTCGGATTCGTTGCTCTGGGATGCCCCAGCGCAAGAGATGCGCTTCGACACCCAGTGGGCAAAGGAAGTGCTGTGTTTTGTTTTTTAACGCTAAGATCGTTGGATAATCCAGATGATCCCAATGATCGTGCGAGATTAAAACACAATCGATTGTTGGAAAATCATTTGCCTGATATGGTGTACAGCCTTCAAACGCTTGGTTGCTTATTGAGAGGGGACTCGCACAGGGACTGAAAACTGGATCAATCAAGATTTTCAGTCCGGACAGTTGAAGGTAAAACGAGGAGTGCCCTAGCCAGACAATCGTGTTGTCGGGAAGTTTGTTTAATTGGCTCTTGACGCTTATTAGTGGCTTAGTCGGTCGTGGGTCTTGAGTTTTTTGATGAGAGAGCGCAGGAAAGCCTCCGGCATGGAGCTGCCATCGCTTAACACCGGCGTTTCAACGGAATTGTGAAAAGCGCCATCCCCAAAGTGGGGACTCAAGGCAATACGATGATTGACAACGGGTTCTGCCCCGAAACGGGGGCTACGCAAAAAACGATATCCGGCAAAAGCGCCGGCACCAAGAATGCCGGCGCCGATTAATGGCAAAAGCATACGTCGCTTCATATTTAGGATTCCTTTACAGTCATTTTGACTAAAAAGTATCGTCAGTTTTTGCCTCTTTATTGCAAAATATGGCACAAACTCCGCAAGTTCTCTAACTGTTAGAGTATTCGCGCAGTGATAAAATGCCTCATTCTTTTTCGAATAACGGCTCCGGTTATTCGCTTTCCCAGGACTTTTTAGCTGATGCCTGCCACTTTTTTTCGGCGGCAGAGTTGTTTTTTAATGGTGTTAGAGTGCGGGCGTTGAATTTAACTTTGCGGATTTT
>ERZ779866.2482-NODE-2482-length-16568-cov-4.057833_pt1 | contig 16568 bp, 15 predicted proteins | sample MGYA00511248_ERZ779866 | MGnify/ENA primary metagenome ERZ779866 (study PRJEB29588, sample SAMEA2155758) | human gut metagenome | biome: human gut; feature: human-associated habitat; material: faeces | place: Denmark | collected 2008/2010 ... | reverse complement strand
TTATAGATAAACGTGTTATTTCTATGACAAACGTAAAAATACTTGATTTATTATTATTTCTAAAACAGAAAACATACTTTATCAAGACAAAGACATTACTATTGTTGAAGTCAATAGCACCAATGGTTCTCCAGAAAAAGGAATCAATTCTAAAACTATGACATATGGTTCTACCTGGGTTAACTCAAGTGATTCTGGAAGTTTTTCTATAAATACTGAAAAGAGTGGTACAATAGGAATTACAATTACAACCAAAAACAGAGTCCTTTTTACAGAACTCTGTTTTTAAACCTTTAATCAAAGGATTTTTAAACTGAACTTCGAAAACTAATTGAGATTAATCTTCTTTAATACTAGTCCAAAACTCCCCCATTTCCTTTTCATAGAAGTCACTGTTGTAGTATTCAGTCAAACACTTTGAAGAAAATGTCCCAATCTCATCAAATTCTGCATCTGTCAACGGCATCTTGGTGTAGCCTTCCCATTTATAACCTTCATACCACTTGCCATCAACTTTAGCAAAAATGCTATAGGACTCATCATAAGGCCAATGAAAAGAACCAACAATAATATTTTCGATGTCATCAACTTGCGTCCATTCTTTGACATAGCTGATAATTTTACTTTCCATGTCCTTATTGGTCATGATATGACTTTCACACCATTCTGCAGTACCAATTTGAACATCAGAACCATGTTGAAGCTCATTTTCTGCACTCAAGTTAAGAATAACCTACTCAAATTCCTTTTCTTTTTGCACTCTTCCTTTAACATTTCATAAAGCTCTTTAGTCAGCTCGTCATCTGCGCTAACATTAATGCAATAACTATAACATTTCTCATTAGTTGCATAAAATCCTTTAAGTTCATATGATGTGTCTTCATACTTACCATTAAAGAAATATTCAGCAACTACAACATCTGCATTTTCATTATCATTTATGAATTGCTTAAGACATTGCCTTATTTCTTCATTACTTCCTAACTCCTCTTCTGAAAATGTATAAGTTACCAAATTTTGATCTTCATAGTCCCCCAAGCTATATCCAGAAGAACCAATTTCAACTATGACATTACACTCCTGGCTGTGAACAATATCCTCCTTCTTGCCACATGCTACAAGCATGCTAGTCATCATCATCAAAGCAATAGCAATGAAAACAGATGCCAAACGCTTGTAGAAATTGTTAACGGTCACAATGTTAGTACTAAACATGTCGCACACTCCTATTCTTGGTTCGTTGTTTTTTTTCACCTGTAATTAGGTGAGCATTCATATATAAGGTTTTACCTCATACCACATATTATAGCATATCAAGTATAATTATGTCAATTTTGCATTTCTTATGTTTACTCAAATTTTTTTCCAACTTCTATAGTATTTCCTCTTAGAAAATCCCCAATATTCATTTTTTTTGCATTTTCAGCCTGAATTTCAAGAACTTTAATTATACCATCTTTAGCTTTTATATATAATCCATCCTTACTATCTGATTTTATAATTGTGCCATTATCTTGACTTTCATATTCTGGTTGACTTAGTAATATTTCAACTTTCCAGAACTTGAATTTTTTTCCATCTAAAAATGAATATGTTCCCATTATAGGATTTAATCCTCTAACTAGATTTTTTATTTCTAATGCAGATTTATTTTGCCAATCGATTTTTGACATTTCTTTATCAAGCATTGGTGCAAGAGTAAAATCATCACTTTGTGGAATTCTTGGAGCTGTTCCATTTTCAATTTGTTTTAATGTCTCAACTAATAAATTTGCTCCTATTTTTGAAAGTCTATTCCATAACTCTCCTGTTGTTTCATCTTCACCAATTTCTACCTTTTCCGTTAATATCATGTCACCTGTATCCATACCAATATCCATATACATTGTAGTAACACCTGTTTCTTTATCTCCATTAAGTACTGACCATTGAATTGGTGCTGCACCTCTATATTTAGGAAGAAGTGATGCATGAACATTTATACAACCATATTGAGGTATATCTAATATTTCTTTTGGCAATATTTTTCCATATGCAACAACACATATTATATCAGGATTTAAAGATTTTATTTCATTTATAAATTCTTCATTTTTCTTTACTTTTTCTGGCTGAAATACTGGTAAATTCTTTTCAATAGCAAACTCTTTAACAGGTGTTGCAATCATTTTCATTCCTCTTCCTTTTGGCTTGTCTACATTTGTAACAACTGCTAAAATGTCATGTCCAGCATTATATATTGCTTCTAATGAATCTCTTGCAAAATCTGGAGTTCCCATAAAAACTATTTTCATTTTTATCACATTCCTTCCTATTATTTTGATATTTCTTTTGCTAAATCAGCATAATTTTCAATTGTTAAATTTTCAGCCCTAACATTTTCATTTAAACCTAGTTTATTCAAAATCTTTATTCCTTCTTGTTTGCTTATAAAAACTTGTGCATTTGTCAAAGCATTTAATAATGTTTTTCTTCTTTGCATAAAAGCACTTTTTATTATCATAAACATTACCTTTGGATTTTCTACTTTAACAACAGGTTCTTTTCTTATTTTCATTTTTATAACTTCTGATGTCACTTCTGGCTCAGGTATAAATGAACTATTAGGCACTTCCATAATTTTTTCTGAATCACAATAATAATATATTGTATATGTTATTGCTCCTGTATTTTTTCCACTTGGAATTTCTATTAACCTATCTGCAACTTCTTTTTGAATCATTACTGTTATACTTTCTATATCTAGTTTTTCTTCTAATAATTTCATTATAATTGGAGTTGTAATATAATATGGCAAATTAGCTACTATCTTTACATTTTTGATTTTTTCATTTTCTTTATTTTCTTTAATTATTTTATTAAGATCAACTTTTAAGACATCATCATTTATAATTTCAAAATTAGAATATTTTTCAAATCTATCTTCTAATATTTCTATCATTTTTCTATCTAATTCTATACATAATACTTTTCCTGCTTTTTCTAATAAATACTTTGTTAATGTTCCAAGTCCTGGTCCTATTTCTATTACCATATCGTCTTGAGAAATTTCACTACTATTAACAATATTTTCAACAACTTCATTATTTATCAAAAAGTTTTGCCCTAAATCTTTATTAGCTCTAATACCATACTTTTTCATTATATTTCTTGTTTCTTCAACTAAATTTGACATTATAAAAAAATCCTCCTTAAAGATATAGAAAGGCTAAAAATTAAACTTTTCAGCCTTATGATTCTACATTTGAAACTACACATGTTCCATTTGCATATTTTAATGTTATATTTTGTTTTAATGTTATAAAATTGTTCATATTTTGTTTTTCAATTTCATATGTTGTTTCATTACCTTTTATGCTTTTTTCTGTTATCTGATTAATCATATAATCACTTTGTTTTCCTGTTACATCTTTCATATATAAGACACCATTATAATTTATAAATTCACTAAATTCATTTTTCAATACATCTGTTGTCATATATTTTGTCATTGCATCTTCAAAATCAGAATATTTAATTCCTGTAAATGTATATTCTGAATATTCCTCTGGCAATTGTTCTTCTGGTTCTTCGACAGTTTTTGAAAGATTTAAACTACTCAATAGATATTTTGTTCCTCCTGTCTTTAAATTAACATATTTATCATAATTATAAATTGTTTTCTGAGCTAAATCTTCTGGAATTCTTTCCGCAAATTTTATTGTCATAACAGTTCTCATTGCTTCATTATAATATTGTTCATATAAACTTTTTTCTCCTGTAATTTCAATTGCATACATATATCCATCTTTCATTATTGCTAGAATTTTTGCTTTTTGCTCTTTGTTTTCAGCATCAAACTGTCTCCACTGAACATCATCAATTAATTGTATTTTTGTATATTCTATATTTGAATATACAGAATGTTCTAACATTTGTGTTTTTAATTCATCATTTGTCATACTACTTTTTTCAAGATAAACATTTATTCTAATATCATCTGTAGTTCCATCTTCATTTTGTTTTATAGGTCCTTGTATATAAAATATTATTGAACCATTTTGTTTTTCTACAACTTTCCATGAATCTGATAATTTTCCTATATTTAAACTTATTACATTATTTCTTCTGTTTGTTCTTCTGTTGTATTTTCAGTCGAATTAATATTTTCATTTTGATTATTTTCAGCTTTTGTTTTTTCTTTAGAAAAGTTTTTAAAAGCAAATATAATGCAACATATTCCAATAATGATTAAAAGTAAAGTTCCAAAATTTATTTCAAATGCTTTTTTCTTCTTTCCCATTTTACTTTTCCCTTCTACATTTTATCTGGCATTTGTATTCCTAATAAATTTGCACCAGTTTTTAATACTTTACCAGTTGCATATGTTAAAAATACTCTTGTATTTTGTATATCTTTATTATCTGTAATAATTTTATTTTCATTATAAAAATTACTATATGCTTTTGCAACATCTATCAAATATCTTGATAATATTGATGGTTCATTCTTTTCTGTTACTTGTATTAAAATGTTTTCAAAATTATATATTAATTTTAATATCTTACTTGAATATTCATCTAACAAATATTTTGCATTAACATCTTCAATTTTTGGAACTCCTCCTGCTTTTTCAATAACACTTTTTGTTCTTACATAAGTATATTGAATATATGGTCCTGTTTCTCCTTGGAAGTTTAATACTTTGTCCCAATTAAATATTTCATCTTTTACTCTACTATTTGCTAAGTCATTAAACACAACTGCACCAATTCCTACTTTTTTTGCTATATCGTCCTTATTTTCTAAATCAGGATTTTTTTCTTCTATAACTTTCTTTGCTCTTTCTATTGCTTCATTTAATAAATCTTCAAGTTTTACTACATTTCCTTCTCTTGTTGACATTTTTCCTGTTTCAAGTAATACCATTCCATAAGATACATGTTCTAATCCTTTGATATATTTTTCATCAAGTCCTAATAATTTAGCTACTTCAAATATTTGTCTGAAATGTAAAACTTGTTCATATGATGTTACATATAATGCTTTATCATAATCATATGTACGTGCTCTATAAAGTATTGCTGCTAAGTCTCTTGTTGCATATGTTGTTGAACCATTTGATTTTTCAATTAGACATGGCGCCATTCCGTAATCTTCTAAATCAATTATTCTGGCTCCTTGTGATTCTACTAATTTTCCACTTTTCTCTAATAAGTCAATAACCTCACCCATTTTATCTGTATAAAATGATTCTCCATTCCAAGAATCAAATTTTGTTCCAAGTATATCATAAACTTTTTGGAATTCTCTTAAACTTAAATCTTTAAATTTAGTCCATAATTCAACACATTCAGGATCCCCATCTTCTAATTTTTTAAAATTATCTCTACATGCTTCTAAAACACTTTCATCTTCTTTGCATAAATTTGAAATTCTAACATATATTTCTGTTAATTTTTCGATAGGGTTTTCATCAAGATTATATTCTGTTCCCCATCTTTTATATCCTTCTATTAGTTTTCCAAATTGTGTTCCATAATCTCCTAAATGGTTTATTCCTGTAACATTATATCCTAAATATTTATAAATATTATATAATGCTGAACCTATTACTGTTGTTCTTAAATGCCCTATATGAAATGTTTTTGCGATATTAGGTGATGAATAATCTATTACTATGTTTTTACCATTTCCAATTTTTGATTTTCCATATTCTTCATTTTCATCAACTTCTTGAAGAATCTCTTTGGCAAGTGTTTCCTTATTTACAAAAAAGTTAAGATATCCTCCAACAACTTCTATCTTTTCTACATATTTTTCTGATATGTTTACATTTGCTTTTATATCATCTGCAATTACATTTGGTGATTTTCTTAGTGTTTTTGCAAGTTTGAAACAAGGAAATGCATAATCTCCATTTCCTTGTTCTTTTGGAACTTCTATAAATCCTTTAATTTCATTAACTTCTATTTTTGTTATTTGTGCAATTGATTCTGCTATTATTTGTTTAAAATCTATCATAATTCTTAATATTCCTTTCAATATTGCATTTATTTTTTAAGAACTTCTGTCCCATCTTTCGTATCTTTTACTATATATCCTTTTTCTGCTATTAGATCTCTTAATCTATCTGATTCACTCCAATTTTTATCACTTCTAGCTTGTTTTCTTTCTTCTACTAAATCTAAAATTTCTTGTGGTATTTTTGTTTCTTGTACTTCATCAATTTTTATTCCTAGTACTGTATCGAATTTTTTAAGTAATTGTGCTATTTTAGGTGATTTTTCAGGATATTTAACTGCTTCCCATACAACACTTAATGCAAGTGGCATATTCATATCATCATTTATTGCTTGATGAAATCTATTTTCCATATCTGCAATTATTTCATCAGATATATCTGAATTTCCATTTAAGTGTTTTTGATATCCTTCTCTTAAACGAATAAGAGATGTATTTGCTGATTCAATTCCTTCCCATGTAAAGTTTAATTTTCCTCTATAATGACATGAATAATTAAACAATCTATATGCAAGTGGACTATATCCTCTAGCAATTATATCATCTATTAAATATGTGTTTCCAAGACTCTTTGACATTTTTCCACCATTTATTAATAGATATTCTCCATGTATCCAATAATGTGCTGGATTTTTGCCACAAGCTCCTTTATTTTGTGCAATTTCGTTTTCATGGTGTGTTGGTACTAAATCAATTCCACCTGTATGTATATCAAATTCCTCTCCAAGATATTTTGTGCTCATTGCTGAACATTCAATATGCCATCCTGGATAACTTGGTCCCCATGGACTATCCCATTTCATTAAATGATTTGCTGGTGCTTTTATCCATAATGCAAAATCATATGGATTTCTTTTTTCTGGATCTATATCAACTCTTGCTCCTGCTTTTTGGTCATTTAAGTTTATTCCTGATAAAATACCATATTTGTCTAATTTTGAAACATCAAAATATATAGCTGTAGAAGTTTCATATGCATACCCATTTTTCATTATTTTTTGAACCATTTCCAACATTTCTTTTATATGATCTGTTGCTTTACATACAACTTCAGGAGTTTCAATATTTAATCTTTCTAAATCTCTAAAAAATAATTTTGTATAATGTTCTGCTATTTCTAAAGGACTTTTATGTTCTTCTCTAGCAGATTTTAACATTTTGTCTTCTCCTTCGTCTCCATCTGATACTAAATGTCCTACATCTGTAATATTCATTACATGTTTTAATTCATATCCATTATATTTTAAAACTCTTCTTAATGTATCATTTAATAAGTTTGTTCTCATATTTCCTATTGTTGCATCTTTATATACTGTTGGTCCACAAGAATATATTTTAACTTTTCCTTCTTCAATTGGTTTAAATAAATCTTTTTGTTTTGTTAATGTGTTGTAAAAATAAATATCCATATATGCCTTCCTTTCTATTCTATTTTATGCTTTTTGCCCCACATATTGTGAGGCAAAAATTCTTATTATTCTTCAGTATTTGTATCTTCTTCTGGTAGATCTGGAGTTGGTGTAGTTTCACCTTCAGATGGTTTAGTACTCTCAGTTGGCTTAGTACTCTCTGTTGGTTTTGTACTTGATGTATCATCAGCTGGCTTTGTACTTTCTGTTGGTTTTGTACTCTCAGATGGTTTAGTGCCTTCTGTTGGCTTTGTACTCTCTGTTGGCTTTTCCTCTGGTGCTTTGTGAATATTACAATATTCAGTTGGTGAAGAGTTTTCACTCTCCCTTCCTTCTAATGTATTCCATAAATCTAATCTTTCTTTTTCTATTACATAACCAGTCTCTCTAACTTTTCTTGAAGACTCTGGACAATATTGATTTGCTAATAATCCAGACTCTGTACAAATTGTATATGTTCCTTGATGTGCATCACAAGTTTCTGGTAGTTTTCCTTCCACAAATATTTCTGAATATGTATCTGTACATTTATCTGAAGCTAACATTCCACTTGTTCTACATACTCGTGCAGAAACAATTCCGTCTGGTTGTTTAAATGTCGATTTTTCTAATCCACTATGTATTTCTTTCATTATATTAGCAAATATTAAACCTGATGATTGTTTACTTGATTTTGTAATTGTTCTTGGTTCATCAAAAGCATATAATACAGCACATGAATAATAGTTTGTAAATCCACACATCCATCTCTCTTTATCTTCATTTGTTGTTCCTGTTTTGGCTGCTAAATCCATTCCACTAATTCTTGTATATGTTGCTGTTCCTGCTGAATCATTAACTACAGATTTCATTAAATCTTTTACTATATATGCTGTTTGTACTGAACATACTCTTTCTGTTGGTTGGTTTGGCTCTAATACTATATTTCCATTAGAATCTACAGCTTTTGTATAAAATGTTGGTTTAATATATACTCCATCATTCGAAATCATTGCATATGCTGCTGCCATTTCTAATGGACTAATACCATATGTAAATCCTCCTATTGCAACAGATGCTAAATTATTATCTTTTTCATCATCTAATGTTGATACTCCCATTTTCTTTAAATATTCAATACCTTTTTGGGGAGTTAATTCTGCTTGTATTTTTATAAATGGGATGTTTTGAGAAGTTGTTAATGCTGATCTAACAGTTCTTTTTCCTGTATATCTATTATAATTTTTTGGTGTCCATGTTCCTCCAAATGTTGTTCTTGTATCCAAATATATTGTAGCAGGTGTTATTATTCCTTCTTCAATTCCAGGTAATACATCTGATAATGGTTTTATTGATGACCCTGTTTGCCTTGGACTATTTATTCTATTTAATCCTCTTGCTGTTGTTTTTTCTCCTAATTGTCCAACAGCTCCAACTACATACCCTGTTGATGGTTCTATTATAACAGCTGCTGCTTCTGCTACAATTTCATTTCCATTAGAATCTGTTATAATATTTCCCTTTGCATCTTTGGCATATAATGTATATTTATCTTCAGCCATTTCATCTTCCATTATTTTTTGAATATCTACATCTTGTGTAGAATATATCTTTAATCCACTTGTATTTAAATATGTTTCTGCTGCTGTTTTAGAAATATTTTTTTCTTGTGCAATTTGCTCTATCAATTGTGAAATTAATGCATCTGTATGTGATGAATAAACATTTCCTTTTACTCCATTTTCGAAATTAAATCCTGCTTCAACCTCAGCAACTGCTGAATCATATTCTTCTTGATTTATAGATCCACATTTTTTCATTTGTCCTAATACTGTTTTTGTTCTTTTTTTAATTTTTTCAGTATTATCTTTTCCTGAATATGGATTATACGCATTTGGTGAATTATTTATTCCTGCTAAAAATGCACATTGTGCAATACTTAAATTTGATGCATCTGTATTAAAATAATATTCTGCTCCTGTTTGAACTCCATAGTTTCTTCCTCCAACAAGTATCAAATTTAAATATAATTCTAATATTTGATTTTTACTTAATTCATTCTCTACTTGATATGCTTTAGCCCATTCTTTTACTTTTCTTAATATTCCGTTGATTCCACTACTTTCCTTATCTTGTGTTATATTTTTAACCAATTGTTGTGTTATTGTACTTCCTCCACCTGTTGTTGATTTTCCAAAATGTGTTACAAATGAAAGAATTGCTGCTGTTGTTCTTTTTAAATCTACTCCATGGTGTTGATAAAATCTTTCATCTTCAATTGCTATATATGCTTTAGGTAAATATGGTGACATTTCATCTAATGTAATTATTTTTCTACTTTCTTTTCCATTTAGTTCTGCTAATACGTTTTCATTTGAATCTACTATTACTGTATTTTCTATCATTGTCAATTTTGATAAATCAATTTTCAAATCATCTCCAAAAAATCCATATACAAGTCCTATTATAACTCCTGTCCCAACAACAACTAATAATATTATTAATACCAATAATATTTTTAATGTTATCGCTAATTTTGGATGTTTATACTTGAATTTCATTTTAGTATCTTTTTCTATTAACTTATTATTTGCATTTTTTGCATTTGTTTTTTGACTTTTCATATTTTTTTTATTTGAATTACTATGTTGTTTATTTTTTTTCTTTTTTTCTTTCATTAAAATATCCTTCCTTTCGCAAGAATCAGCACTTTTGAATATATTAAAATCGCAAATACATTATATTATATTTTTCAAAAAAAGAAAAGCTTTTTAAGAAATTCTTTATAATTTTTAAAAGCTTTTACACACAAAAAAAAGCAATCCCCACATTAGCCGTAAGTTGATTGAATTTTTAAGGACCTGTCTTCGACAGGTGGGTTCCTTCTTGAATACTCATGGGCTTCTTACTACTCGAAATGTAATTTTACAAATGCTAAAGTGTAAGCTTGCACGCCATATTCAAAGATTTAAGGTCCCTCTTTAAACTTGTAGGTTCTAAAAATTCTGTCTACACGCACTACGCAGGGTTTTTGCTTTGTTCTAATTATTTATTTGTTATACATATTTTAGCATATAATTTTTTCTATTGCAACACTTTTTTGGTTCAAATTTCTTAAATTTTATATGCTAATTTTATTATATCTCTTTTTTTCAAATTTATACTCACTTATAATGATTTTTTCTTTGTTTTTTATGCTGGAATTTTTTTCATTAAATATATTATAATTTTACTCTTTTTCAATTATTTTTATTGCACATTTTATTCCATCAATAGCAGCTGTCATAATGCCTCCAGCATATCCTGCACCTTCTCCACATGGATATAGTCCTTGAACATTAATTGAATTCATTGTTTCTTTATCTCTCGTTATTTGTACTGGTGATGAACTTCTTGTTTCTACTCCCGTCATTATTGCATCATGTTCAGCAAATCCATGTAATTTTTGGTCTAATTCTGTTAATCCTTCTTTTAATGTATTTGAAACAAATTCTGGCAATATTTCATTCAGGTTGGCAAATGTTACTCCAGGCATATATGTTGGCTTTATTTTTCCTAAATTTGTTGTTGTTTTATTTTCGAGAAAATCTTCAACTCTTTGTATTGGTGCATTGTAGTTTTTTCCGCCTAATTCAAATGCTTTTTTCTCTAATTCTTCTTGAAAATACATTCCATCTAATGGCGATTCTTTATAAAAATCTTCAATAGATATATTTACAAGTAATGCACTATTTGCATTTTCTCCATCTCTTGCAAAATTACTCATTCCATTTGTTACAATTGAACTTTCTTCTGAATTTGAGGCCATTACTTTTCCACCAGGGCACATGCAAAATGTATAGCAAGTTCTTCCATTTGAGGCATGATATACTAATTTATAATCTGCAGGCCCTAATCTCAATTTTGTTTTATTTCCATATTGAGCTATATTTATATCTTTTTGTAAATGTTCTATTCTAACTCCAACAGCAAAGTTTTTTGGCGCTACTTTTACTCCTAGTTCATTTAATTTTTTAAATGTATCTCTTGCACTATGTCCAATTGCTAATATAACACTATCTGTTTCTATTTTTCTTTTTTGGTTTGTTATTACAGATTTTATCTGACCTTTTTTTATTTCAAAATCTATAACTTCTTCTTCAAAAAATATTTGTCCACCTTTTTCTAATATATATTCTCTAATATTTTTCACAATCTTTACCAAATTATCTGTTCCTAAATGTGGTTTTGCAACATACATTATTTCTTTTGGCGCACCAAATTTTACAAATTCTTCGAGTACTTTTCTTGAATATATACTTGAATTTCCAGTATTTAATTTTCCGTCTGAAAATGTTCCTGCCCCACCTTCTCCAAATTGAATATTAGATTTAGGGTTAAATTTTCTATTATTTATAAATTCCTCGACATCTTTTACTCTATCTTCTACTCTTTTTCCTCTTTCAATTAGAATTGGCTTTATTCCATTTTCAACAAAGATTAATGCAGAAAATAAACCTGCTGGTCCAGCTCCTATTATTACTGGTTGAATTTTACTTGTCCTTTTTACTTTTATTTCTGGCATTTTATATTCTTCAATTTTTTCAAATCTTTTTTCTTTATTTTTATCTTTTAACTCAATGTCTATTGTATAATTATAGAAAATGTCTTCTTTTTTTCTGGCATCTATTGATTTTTTATAAATATACCATTTTTTCACATCTTCTTTTTGTAATCTATTTTTTTGTAATGCTTTTTCTAATACTTTTTCTTCTAATAAATCTTCTCTTATTTTTATATCTTTTATTCTTATCATTATTTTTCTCCATTTTATACTTAATTATTTTACACCACTTAACCTCAAATGTCTATATTTTGCCCAAAATATTTTTTGTCACTCTTGCAAGTTATGTAAATTAGTGTTATACTCTATATATGATGTCTTTGACATTTGTCGATTTTTTTCTGTCACAAATTTACAATTGGAGGAAAACAACATGATGATTAAAAAAGAAAATTTGGAAAAATTTATGGAAAATCTTGAATCTGCTCAGTGGATGGGACTTGAATTAAGTTGCTGTAAATTAATCGCAGAAGCTCTTTCCTATCCCAAAGCAATTCCTAATGAATATTGGTATAGTATTGACTATAACCAGTTTGACAATCTGTTTTATCTTACATTAAAACTTCCACAAAAAAAGTTTACTAAAAAAGAAATGCGACAAATACAAGATGAAATTGCAAAACGAATTATGGAAGAATTAGCTAATCCGTCATACATCAGAATTTATCCTAATATCACTACTGCTGCTGCTTTCAACTACTTTTCACTTTTTCATGCCTTAGCACTTTTAAATATTCCTGAATGGAAAATTGATATTCCTACACCAGAACAAAATTTTGAATATAATCTAGCCTATGGTTTGTTCAAATTAGATGATCGCTCTAAGGAATTTGAGAAATACGGATATTATATTTGCAACCAGCACGATTGGGCAATGAAGCATCTCAAGGAAGAATTGACAGAAAAAAAATAAACCGTTGTAACGATATTTACAAAGAGCAAACTTGGAATCCATGTTCTAAGTTTGCTCTTTGTCTTTATATATAAAATTTTTAATGCAAATTGACTTTTATGTAAATTTATGGTATTATTTTACCTGTTAAGGTAAAGCTCCTTGATTTTGTAAGTTTTTACTTACAAATGTAATCACTCAATTGAGTTATGTAATGGAGGGAAAAATATGGCTCGGAATTTATTGATTATCTTACCTGTGATTGTTTTTGTAGCAATCACTTGGAGCATTTGCTTTTTAATGGATAACAAATTAGTACTTTTCTTCTTTGAAAAAGGACATTACGTTTTCTCTACTGGTACTGGTCTGAGAGGACTTGTTATCATAAAAGCAAGTGTTGGAAAAGACACTTCTTGTAAAATTACACTTACAAACACTTACACAAAATTAATTAAACATCATTGGGTTATCAATGATAAATGCAAAAGAATTTTTATCACCTACATTCCTTCTCAATATTTAGAAGTTGATGTAGATGGAAATTCTGCAAACGATTTTGTTGTAGAATGTTTGAGTTTTAACAAGAAATAATTTCAAAATCATATTCATTCCATAAAAAACGCAATCAATTAAGATTGCGTTTTTTCTATTATTCAAATTTCTTTATATTCAACATTCTTAAAGCATTAATTATTGCAATAACAGAAACTCCTACATCTGCAAAAACAGCTTCCCACATCGTAGAGGCTCCAAATGCAGTTAATACAAGAACTGCTATTTTTACAAATATTGCAAAAATAATATTTTCATGAACAATTCTCATTGTCTTTTTTGACAAGTTAATTGCTTTACTTATTTTTGAAGTTTCATCTGTCATTATAACAATATCTGCTGCTTCTATTGCCGCATCAGATCCAAGTCCACCCATTGCAACACCAATATCTGAAATTGTTAAAACAGGTGCATCATTTATTCCGTCACCAACAAATACAAGCTTTCCTTTTTCACTCTTTTGTTTTAATAATTCTTCTACTTTTTCAACTTTTCCATCTGGTAATAATTCAGTATAAACCTTATCCATATTTAACTTTTTAGCAACATATTCTCCAACTTCTTTTTTGTCACCTGTAAGCATTACTGTTTCTTTAATATTCATTGCTTTTAATTCTCTAATTGTTTTTGAAGAATCTTGTTTTATTTTATCTGCAATTAATACATATCCTACATATTTTTTATCAATTGCAACATATAATATCGTTCCTACTTCATCACATTTTTTAAAGTCTATTTTTTCTTCTAACATTAACTTTTCATTTCCAACTAAAATATCTTTTTCATCAATTTTAGCCCAGATTCCTTTTCCACTTAATTCTTGTGGATTTTTTATGATTTTTTCGTCAATTTCTTTGTTATATGCTTTCTTTACTGATTTAGCAATTGGATGGTTTGAATAATTTTCTGCATGTGCAACAATTCTTAATAACTCATCTTTTTCAATTCCTTCTGCATAAATATCTTGAACTTCGAAAATTCCTTCTGTTAATGTTCCTGTTTTATCAAATACTACTGTTTCTGTGTTTGCTAATGCTTCTAAATAGTTACTTCCTTTTATTAATATTCCCATTTTAGATGCTCCACCAATTCCACCAAAGAAACTTAATGGTATTGATATTACTAATGCACATGGACATGATACAACCAAAAATGACAATGCTCTATATAGCCATACTGAAAATGTACTAAAATCTTTTAATATTATTGGTGGTATAAATGCTAAAAGTACAGCTATTATAACTACTGTTGGAGTATAATATTTTGCAAATTTTGTAATAAAGTTTTCAGATTTTGATTTTTTACTACTTGCATTTTCTACTAAATCCAAAATCCTACTTACTGTTGATTCTCCAAATTCTTTAGTTACCCTTATCTTTAATAAACCATCTTTATTGATACAACCACTTAGCACTTCATCTTCTGTTTTTACAACTCTTGGAACAGATTCTCCTGTCAATGCCATTGTATCTAAGCTTGATCTACCTTCAACAACAACACCATCTAATGGTATTTTTTCTCCTGTTTTTACAATAATTATATCTCCAATTTTCACTTCATCAGGATCAACTTTTTCAATTTTTCCATCTTTTTCAATATTTGCATAATCTGGTCTTATATCCATTAAACTTGCAATTGATTTTCTAGATTTATCAACAGCATAACTTTGAAATAATTCACCAACTTGATAAAACAACATAACTGCAACAGCTTCTGGAAATTCGCCTATTGCAAATGCGCCTATTGTCGCAACAGCCATTAAAAAGTTTTCATCAAAAACTTTTCCTCTAAATATATTTCTTACAGCTTTTTTTAATATTTCAAATCCTACAACTAAATAACTTATAATAAACAATCCATTATTTATCCATTCATTTGAAAATGTAATTACTAATGCTAATACAAATAATATTGCTGATATTATTATTTTAATTCCTCTTTTTTTCATTTATCTTTTTCCTTTCTTGAAACAAAACCAAAATTGAGAAAGAATTAAATTTCCTCTATAGTACAATCAGGTTCTTCTTTTTTCACAACCTTTTTTAAATTTTTTAATACTTCATCTTTTCTATCATCTTCAATTTCCATTACCAATTTTTCTGTCATAAAACTCAAAGATGCCTCTGTTACACCATCTATTTTTTGTATAGCTCTTTCTAATTCTGCTGCACAATTTGCACAATCAATTCCTTTTATTTTAAATTTCACTTTCATAATAATTACCTACCCTTCTTTTTATATTTATTTCAAAAATTGTACACCCGGATTGGAAAATAGTTGAATTTTGGCGAGCCCTGAGGCTGTTAAAGCTTTGCTTGCTACAGCCTCAGTATGTGTAACTGAAAATTTTATTTAAAAGGCAAGGGCGCATACGTAGTGTATGTAACCGCGTTTTAAATGAAATTTAACACAGCCAAAATTATAAATATTTTCCAATCCTATATTTTATGTTCAATATGCTCTATAGCAACTTCAAACACTTCTTTTACATGTTCATCATCAAGTGTATAAAAAACTTCTTTCCCTACTTTTCTACACTTTACAATTCCACTTCTTCTTAATGTTCCTAATTGATGTGAAATTGACGACTTACTCATACCAAGTACATTTGCTATGTCACACACACACAGCTCATTTTTATCCAAAGCATCTAATATTTTAACTCTTGTTGTATCTCCTAATATGCTAAAAAAATCTGCCATTTTATTTAATATATCTTCATCTACCATTTGTTTTTGTGTTGATTCAACTAAATCTTGATGAATTACATTACAATCACAAGCAAATTCATTCCTTGCCATACATATCTCCTTTCCTTACTCTTTTGTAAGCAAAATAATTGAGTAATCATTCAACTTTTACTATATTATAGTTGAATAATTACTCAATTGTCAATAATTTTTATGAATTTTTTTAAGATATTTTTTATACACTTCCATGATAATTATTAAAGGTATTGAAAATACTACTAATCCACCAGCAAACTCTAATGGTATTGTTTTTAAACGTAATATATTTGATAATATATCACTTCTCACGACTATTATTTGTATTAAACATGTTATCAATATCGAAAATATCAAGAATTTATTATTTTGTCCTGATATTTTAAATGCTGAAATTCTTTCAC
>ERZ779866.2481-NODE-2481-length-16574-cov-7.619166_pt1 | contig 16574 bp, 10 predicted proteins | sample MGYA00511248_ERZ779866 | MGnify/ENA primary metagenome ERZ779866 (study PRJEB29588, sample SAMEA2155758) | human gut metagenome | biome: human gut; feature: human-associated habitat; material: faeces | place: Denmark | collected 2008/2010 ... | reverse complement strand
CCACGATGTTCAGCTGTTCTACGGCAGCCGGTGCAGGGGGTGGCGGTGGAGGCGGAGGAGCGGCCGGACGAGGCGGCGGAGCCGGCGGTTGGTAGCGAGACAGCCAATAGTCGCGGTATTCCAAGGGCGTGTACCGGTGTCCTCCGTAATTCCAGTAGTGACCGTCCCAGTGGCCGTGACCGTAATTGTCTCGAATCCACTCTCGCTGCAGGGCGTCTCCGACGCCGATTAGGATATCGGCAAGCAGTTGATCGGAATGCGAGTGGGCAAATGCAAGACACGGCACACTCGTAAGCGCCAAAGCGGCAACGGATGTCTGCAGTATGTGGCGTCGAGTCAGTGTGGTCATTTTTTCGGTTCTCTCAAACGGTTCAATCAAATTGGCGGTTTAACGAGGTCCGGGGCCACCGGGGCCGCGATCATTACCCGGGCCCCTGCCGGGACCGTTACCGCCGGGACCCGGGCCTCGACCCTGGTTTCCGGGGCCTCTTCCGCCGTTGCCGGGACCACGGCCGGGAGGATTGCCGGGGCCGCAAGGACCGTTGCCGCAGGGCGGGGGATTACGGTTTGGGCCCGGTGCCGGACGAGGTTGCGGACGCGGAGCGGGCGGCTCATAGCGAGACAGCCAGAAATCTCGATATTGGGTCGGTGTGTAACGGCGACCTTCATAGTGCCAGTAATGGCCGTCCCAACGACCTCGACCGTAGTGCTCACGGATGTAGTCACGCTTCATGGCATCGCCCACACCGATCAGAATGTCGGCGAGGAGACTGTCGGCATTGGCAAGCGCAATGCCCGGAACGGCTCCGAGTGCGAGAGCCGCAGCAGCGCCCTGAACGAGACGGCGACGGGAAAGAGTGGTGTTTGTCATGTTCGTCTCCTGGGAAGACTTGGAAAAGATCACTGAAAAAGACTTTTGTTCCTGGCAATTATCTTATTCCGCGAGAAAGTAAGTCAGCGTAAAGATTTGCTCTCAAAGTGCGAAATTGTGAGCGAAATCAGTACGAACCGAGATTCAGTTTACAGCCGCAGACGAGCAACTTGAGCCGGGGAAGTCAAAAAATCAATTCAGATTGGGCACTGTTGCCGCGTTTGAGGTGTAGGGTCGGCAGGACAACGGCAAGTTCCGGATCTTCCGGGGTTTTGCGCCAGGCGACGATAAAGCCGATTTCGGCGGACTGCACCGTAAAGCCGCTCTTCTTGAGCTGCGCTAGGCGAGCTTGGAAAGCGCGGGAGTAAACGACAAGGCGCACGACGTCGGTCGATGTGCGGATCGTGAGGCCCTCTTCGATGGGGGTGAGAGGAAAACCCGAGCGCATCGACAGAATCAATCGCTTCTTGTCTTCGAAGTAGTCGAGCCACACGTCTTCGTGAGTAAGCGTAAGCGTGAGTTCGTCGGGCGCGTTGTATGCGGTTTTGTCAATCGACGGATGAACGGCATCGGGAAGCGTCTGATTGAGGAGCGCTCCGCGGTAGTGAATGGTAAGGTCAAAGCGCGCGCGGGTCATGCCCACATAGAGCTTGCGCCGGGCGTCGTCGTCTTCAAAGGAGCGCGAAGCGTAGAGAATGTAAACGTGATCGAACTCGCGCCCCTTTGCTTTGTGTATGGTGGAAACAACGATGCTCGAAGCCGTGCGCTCGAACGTGTCCTCAAGTACCGATTCGCGCAGGAATTCCTCAAAGTCGGCAAGGTAGAAAAAACCTTCGGCGGGCAAGATGGCCGTGAAGGACTCGATGAGGCGCAGGACGTTGTCGATCCAGATGCTTGCGCCGTAACTGGCTCTGAGCCACTGCTCGGCGTCGGCAAAAAGACGCACGGAGGCACGCTTTTGGCCGTGCATCTGCGCCGTCATGTATTTGAGCAGCGCACGCACTTCGGCAAGATTGGCAAGGCTCACGCTCTTTTGCGACTGGATGAGCGAAACGGCAACGCCCGTTTTCTTCAGCATGGCGCACAGTGTGAAGGCCTCTTCGTTGGTGTTGGTGAGTACCGCGCAGCTGCCCGAAAGTTTGCCGCAGGAAAGATCCGCAATGATGCCCTTGACGAGTGCTTCTTCGAAGTGTTCGGACGTGTGACTCACGAGACGCACCGTTCCCGTGTCGTTTCGTACCGCCGTCAGAGCGTGTGTCTTTAAACGCGCCTTGATTTTGCTCACGAACGCGTTGCTGAAGTCGACCACAGCAGGCGTGCTGCGGTAGTTTTCCGTCATTTCGTGGCGCACGGCGTCGCGTTTGGCAAGCAGATCCTGCATAAAACGTCCGTCGGCGCCGCGGAAGGCGTAGATGTTCTGGTCGTCGTCGCCCACGGCGATCACGCGCAGGGTTTCGTTGTGTTCAATGAGCGCCTCGACCAATTCGGCTTCGGATGCGTCCATATCCTGCGCTTCGTCGATTACAAGCACCGTCTTGCCAATGCGCGAGGGCTCGGCGTTGCCCGAGACGATCTCTTTGGCCGCTTTGCGGACAATGCCGTCGGCTTCCTGCAGCGAACCGTAACGCCCGAGCACGTCAAAAGCATAGGAGTGGAAGGTCTTGATGTCGACGAAGTAGGCCGCTTTGCCTACGAGCTCAATCAGGCGGCGCTTAAATTCCGTGGCGGCTGCCCGCGAGAAGGTGAGCATCAGAAGCTGTTCGCTGCGAACGTCTTCGCGCACGAGAAGGCTCGCGAGCTTATGCACGAGGACGCGCGTCTTACCGCTGCCGGGACCTGCGGCCACCACCACGAACTGAGCTTGCTCATCGATGATCGCGCGCTGCTTTTCGGAGAGCTGGCCGAAGATGCGGTTGCGCAGAGCCGGAGTCAGGCCCAGATTGAGTTCATCGGCGGCGGTTCCTGCAAAATACTTGCTCAGGAATTCCTGATAGTCGAGTTCGAAGTAGTCGCGCACGTATTGCAGAGCCGCTTCGTAGTCGGCAAGCATCAGGTTGGCGTAGCGACCGACGATGTGAACCTGCTGAACTTTCTGGCGGTAGTGTTCCGAAAACTGCGAGTAGTCCTGCTTTCGGTAGCGGCGCTTGTTGTCGAGCTCGACGCGTTCAAGCGTCATGCCCTGGTACGAAACCATGAAGCCGCCTTCAAGCGAGAGGACACCGGTGCGGTGCAGGAACAAAAGCGCGTTTTCGACGTCGCGCAGCGTGACAGGCGTCTCGGTGAGCCAGCTCTGCTGTCGGTAGTCTCGCAGCAGCTGCACGGCCGAAAAGGAGAGCGCAACATAGTCGGAAGCCCCGGCACTTGCGCCGTTTAGGGCCATCGCTTTGAGCGACTCCACGATAAAGGCGCACAAGTCGGCCCGCATCTGCGCGGCGGCTTCAAGTTCCTGCGTCGAGCGTTTGGTCACGAGCGATACATTCTGAGAGCCTCGCGTGCGGCGCATTTCATCAAGCAACCCAGCCGCTTTCAGGTACATCAAAAGGGTCGTGATCTTCTTGACGTCGCTTGCCGAGCCGCCTGCCAAGGCTTCGTTATTGAGTTCCTTGAGATTGAAGTCGGCGCGGCCGCCGTCGGAGAGCCGCCGGATGAGCAGCGATTCGAGATTCTGATAGGTTCCTAAGACAGCGGAGGCCGATTTGAGCTGGCGTCGGCTCACCGTGGCCGACATATCGTTGTCGTCGTGCAGAACGCCCGCTTGCCGCAGTTTCCCGATGACGGCAACGACTTGAGGCAGGGCGATGCCCAGACGGTCGGCCAGCCAATCGGTGCGCGTCTCGGCCGGTTCGCCCTTGGTTTTATAGCCGCTGCGCGCGGAAATGAGCGAAGCGACGATGCGCACGGCTTCGTTACGTTCGGCTTCGGTTGCAAAGAGAGGACTTGCCTCGATGCGTTCTCGGGCCTCGATCGTGCTTTTAACGGCAACGCTTGTGGCGTAGACGCGCGGCGCGTTCATGGAGCGGCGCACGTAACCGGCGATTTCCAAGGCGGCGATCGCGTTCTTAACTTTGGTGTCAAGCTGCAGTTCGTCGTATTCGAGGCCGGCTTTACGCGCGAGTTCAAGCGGCGAAATCGAGAAGCGCCTGCTTTTTACCGACTTTATGGCGTTCCAAATGAGCTGAATGTCGGCAAGCGTCAGCTTGGACTGCCGTAGCAGCGCAAAGTGCGTGTTGAGGTCTTCCTCGTTAAAGAGAATGCAGCACTGAGCCTGCAGCGACTCGTCCCGACCTGCGCGGCCCGATTCCTGAACGTAGTTTTCAAGCGACGAGGATATGTTGTAGTGCACCACCAGGCGCACATCCTTTTTGTCGACGCCCATGCCGAAGGCGTTAGTGGCGACGATCGTCTTGACCTGGCCCGCGATGAACGCATCCTGATTGGCGCTTTTTTCGGCCGCATCCATGCGTCCGGCAAACGCGATGGCTTCCAGACCGTCGGCGGTGAGAGCCGCGGCAAGTTCCTTGGTTTCCCGCACGGTGGCAACGTAGACAATAGCCGGACCCTCGGCGGCCTCGAGGAGTTCTCGCAGACGCGCGTAGCGATCCGCGTCGTTTTCAACGTGAATGACGCGGTAGCTCAGGTTCTTGCGTTCGGCAGACGTCGCAAGGATGCGCAGTTCCAGTCCGAGTCTTTGCTTGAAGTAGTCGCAGATGTCCTGAATGACTTTCTGTTTGGCTGTGGCGGTAAAGCAGGAAACGGCAATTTTGCTGTTTGCACCGTAAAAATCTTCCAGCTTTTTGATGAAGTCCGCGATGAAAAGATAGTCGACGCGGAAATCGTGCCCCCAAACCGAGAGGCAGTGCGCTTCATCGATTACAAAGCGTGTCACGCGGCGCTGCTGCAGTGCGGCAAGAATGGAGCGGGAACGCAGTGACTCAGGGGCGATGTACAAAAGCGTTGCTTCGCCGCTGATGACGGCTTCGAGAGCGCGCGAGCGCTCGATCGGGCTCAAAAGTCCGTTAATCGTGACCGCGCGGCTGATACCCTTGGAGACGAGGTTTTCTACCTGATCCTTCATCAGAGACTGCAGAGGCGAAATGACAACCGTAAGCGCACGGGTGAGTTCGCCCTGCATCAAAGCGGGCAGTTGAAAAGTGATGGATTTGCCGCCGCCCGTGGGAAGGACCGCAAGCAACGACTCGCCGCCCACCGCAGCACGCGCGGCCATTTCCTGCAGGGGTTCGTCGTTGTAGGTTCTGAATGAATCAAAGCCGAAAAAGCGAGAAAGCCCCGTCTTGACGTCGAGCCTTTCTTTGCAATACGGACAACCCTTGCTGCAAGGCGTAAATCGCAGCGCCTCGAGCACCGCCTGCGTGGCCGGGTAATTGGTGTTGACCCAAGGCGGAATGACATCAGCGGGTTCTGCTGCGCGAATGAATGCAAGCGCGTAGGCAAGTTCAGCCGGTCGGCGCTTGGCCAGACCGTCGAGATCGGCGTGAATGCACAACCTGTCGGCCATCAGGCGCTTGATCACGCCCGCAGGATCGGCAAAGGTCGGCGTCTGAACGTTAAGGCACCGGAAAAAGCCCGCAAACTCCGGTCGGTTTTTGAGCATCGCGCAGAAAAGTCGCTGCAGTACGCCGGGCAACTCATTGAAGGCCGCCACTTCCTCTTCGAAAAGAGCCATCGCCTTGCGGGCGTCCGACAGAGGATTGTTGAGTTCGTCGGTGAGCAGCTTTTCGTCCTTGAGAAGCTTGTGAAAGCGCTTGCGCGGAAAAAGAAGCGCCGAAAGCGGCAGGGTATCGACAGGCTGTGGTCCGTCGCCCAAAACGGGGCGCAGATACTGCATGTCGAAGGCCACGATGTTGTGGCCGCACACATATTCGGCACCCTTGCAGAATTCTTTGAAGGCCGCGACGTTGCTGGAGTGAAAAAAGCGACCGTCGGGGCGGCAGGCTCCCAAATCAACGATTTTCCCGGTTTCGGGAGACACTTCGGCATCAATAAAGACAATCGTGTCCCGATTGATGGTGCCCGGCAGCTGCACGGGACCTGTGGCCAAAGTGGGTAGGTTGCTCATTGATTTTCGAACAAGGTTTGACTCAAAAAATGCGGGTTTACTCACGCGCTTGGATTTTAAGGCGCGCAATGCGCTTTGTCCCGAACCGAAGCCATAGATTTTGCGTTACTTGTGGCCAAAACAGTCCGCATTGCAGGGCAGTTCGGGGGCGCAACGCGCTGAGACGAGTTTGTCGAGCAATCCTGCGGCCGTATTGTCGACAATGGCGCGCTCGTAACATGGGGTAGGCATGAAGCCCGCGTCGACGGCGTCTTTGAGAAAGGCAAAGAAGGAATCGAAAAAGCCGTTGACGTTCAAAAAGCCCACAGGTTTGTTGTAAAGACCGATCCAGTTGCCTGTGATCATCTCGCAGGCTTCTTCCATTGTTCCGATGCCGCCGGGAAGCACGACGAACATGTCGGAGAGCTCCGCCATTTTGGCTTTGCGCTCGTGCATATCGGCTACGACCAACAGTTCCGAGAGATCTTCAACCGGCGTTTCCTGATTGATGAGAAAGTTCGGGATGATGCCGGTGACGGAAACGCCCAGATCCAGCGCCGTGCGTGCGGTTTCTCCCATGAGTCCCGTGCCGCCGCCACCGAAGACAAGCTGCATGCCGCGAGATGCCAATTCCTGAGCCACGGCGTGAGCTGCGTCGGTGTAAGCAGGATTGTTTCCGGAGCGGGAGCCGCAGAAAACACAGACTTTGAATTCGGTCATGGCTTGGCTTCCTTTGCAAAAGGAGGAAAAGGGGCATTTTAGTGAGTGTCACGGGAACCTGGGGTAAGTGCTTTAAAGAATGAGCGACAAGGCAAAAAAGAGTGAACAGTTCCAGGCAAACATCTAAAACTTGTCTACTTATCCAGTCATTCCGCTAGAAACTGTCAACCAATTTCAGGCAAGGACAACCTAAAAAAATGCGCATACGATCACTACGAATCGCATGCGCTAAAAGAAGGTAGTGTTGGAGATCCATGAAGGAAAGGCACCTGAGAGAGCGTGGCGCCTTTCCTTCGTAACGCACTATCAGAGAGCGTTCAAAGCGGAGCCGGCCTTGAACCAAGCCAGTTGCTTGGCGTTGTAGCTGTGCTTGGCTTCGAAGCGTTCCTTCTTGCCGTCGGCGTGCGTGAGTTCGATGGTGACGTTCTGGCCCGGAGCGAGCTTGTCAAGACCGAGGACCGAGACGCGATCCTTTTCCTTGATCTTGTCGTAATCGGCCGGGTTGACGAACGTCAGAGCGAGCACGCCCTGCTTCTTGAGGTTGGACTCGTGGATGCGAGCCAAGCTCTTGGTGAGCACAACGCGAACGCCCAGATAACGCGGTTCCATAGCGGCATGTTCGCGGCTCGAGCCTTCGCCGTAGTTGTCGTCACCGATAATGACCGAATCAATCTTGTGATTCTTGTAGTAGCGGGCGACCTTAGCGGGCGTGTCGTACGTTCCGGTCTCATAGTTGAGCGTCTTGCCGGCGGCGTCGGTGAAGCCGTTGACGGCGCGTTCAAGCAGGTTGTCCGAAATACGATCGAGGTTGCCGCGGTAAGCAAGCCACTTGCCCCCCGGAGAGATGTGGTCGGTCGTGCACTTGCCCTTGGCCTTAATGAGAATGGGCAGACCCACGAAGTCCTTGCCGTCCCATGCAGGGAACGGTTCGAGAAGCTTGATACGCTGAGCGTTGGGGCTTACCTTGATTTCAATCTTGGTAAAGTCCGGACGGATGCAATCGGTGAGGTCCGTCACGAAGCCCTTCACGGGCAACTCGGTACCGGTCGGAGCCTTGAGTTTGATCGTCGTACCCTTGGCGGTCGTGTAGGAACCCTTCATGGGATTGAACGTCAGATCGCCGTTGATGGCCATGGCCATCACGATTTCAGGCGAAGCGAGGAAGGCGTGCGTCTGAGCGCTGCCGTCGTTACGACCCTTGAAGTTGCGGTTGAACGATTCGATGATCGAGTTCTTCTTGGTCGGATCACCGATCGTACGCTTCCACTGACCGATGCAGGGACCGCAGGCGGTGGCAAGCACGGTGGCGTTGAGCTTTTCAAACACGTCAAGAATGCCGTCGCGTTCGAGCGTCTTGTAAATGCGCATCGAGCCCGGAACGATCATGACGGGGGTCTTTACCTTGATGCCGTTGTCGAGCGCCTGCTTGGCGATCGAGGCGGCGCGCGTAAAGTCTTCGTAGGAAGAGTTCGTGCAGGAGCCGATCAGAGCGACTTCAAGCAGCTGCGGGTAACCCTTTTCCTTGACGCGATCGGCCACCTGATTGAGCGGCATGGCGGCGTCGGGCGAGTACGGACCGTTGATGTGCGGTTCGAGTTCGGAAAGGTTGATTTCGATGATGCGGTCGTAGTACTTGGCGGGATCGGCCATGACTTCCTTATCGGCGCGCAGATCGGCAGCGACGGCCTTGGCCATGTCGGCAACGGCGGCGCGGCCCGTGGCGTTCAGATAACGAACCATCGAATCGTCGAACGGGAAGACGGAGGTAGTGGCGCCCACTTCGGCACCCATGTTGCAGATCGTACCCTTGCCGGTGCAGGACAGCTGCTGGCAGCCGTCGCCGAAGAATTCGATGATGGAGTTCGTGCCGCCCTTGGTCGACAGAATGCCCGAGAGCTTCAGGATCACGTCCTTGGCGCTGACCCAGCCGCTCAACTTGCCGGTGAGCTTCACGCCGATGATCTTGGGCATCTTCAGTTCCCATTCCATGCCCATCAATGCGTCGACGAGGTCGGCGCCGCCCACGCCGATGGCGAGCATGCCCATGCCGCCTGCAGTCGGGGTGTGGCTGTCGGTCACGAGCATCATGGCGCCCGGGAAGTCGTAGTTTTCAAGGAAAACCTGATGGCAGATGCCCGTACCGGCCGGCCAGAAGTCAAAGCCGTAGCGGCGGGAAACGTCACGCAGGAAGCTGTAGGTTTCAACATTGTCGCGGTCGGCGATCTGAAGATCCTTGCGTACGCCCGTCTGAGCAGTCACGAGGTGGTCGGCAACGAGAGCAGCGGGCAGAGCGATGCGTTCTTTGCCGGAGGTGAGGAACTGCAGAATGGCCATCGGACCGCCGATGTCGTGCGTGCCGGCACGGTCCGGACGAAGTTCGATGTAGTCCTGGCCGCGCTTGAATTCGGTGAGGCTTTCCGGATGGTAGAGGTGTACGAAAAGCAGCTTTTCGGTGAGTGTCAGCGGACGACCGAGCTTGGCGCGCACGGCGGCGAGCTTCTTGGGATAGTTGGCATAGAAAGCCTTGATCATGTCGAAGTCGCGGATCTTGGACGTATCCTGTGCGGCAGACGTGGCTTCCTTAGCCATCAAGAGGCTCGGAGCCGAAATCGTGGAAGCAGCCATTGCGCCGGCAGCGCTTGCCTTGAGCAGCTTACGGCGGGAAATTTGCAGTTCAGACATCAGTTCTTCTCCTGTTTCTCTGTGTCTCAGGCAATTGTCGGTGTGGTACCGACGCTTGCGAACGACGTTTTGTCGGGACGGTGTCTGGCCGTCCTCTTTGTCACGGTTGCAATTTTTCGCCCACGTAGGTGCTACGTAGTTTTGATTTATGTCAAAGGTTTCAGGAGTTGACTTCTGATGCTTTTTTCGGCATTTTCCGCGCAAGTGCGCTCGTGCGAAGGAGGAATCATTTACAGGCAAATTAGCTGGCTAATAAAAAATCTGAAATGGTTGCATTCAATCGACCGCAAATATCATTCCTGTTCGGCGATTGATTGAAATTTCGATGGTTTGTTTGACGGGCTTAATCAAGCAACTATTTTGATAGCTAAATAAAATGTGACAATGCTCGCCAAGTAGGGGGTGATACGGATAGGTCGGACTAACGGAGCAGTGCGTCAATCGTCACCAGATGCAGATTTTGATCCGTTTTTTCAGCTTCGAGGAGAGGTCTTTCAAAAGCGGTTCGGGAAAACAAATAGCGATGTACCGCCGCATATACAGCAAGCGGAAGCATGGAGCATTTTGCATTGAGATCCTGCAGCGTTTTCAGGGCAATCGGAACTGTTCGATATTAGCATTCACCGACCAGCACGTTTTTCTTGAGGGCGTCAGTTGCCACAATGTCGATTTCTTGGTTTTTGTGCCACCAACGTCCGATAGAAGAAGCAAAGAAAGGCAATTGCCCATCGAAGTTCCTGCGAACGAGATATTCCTTACAACATGCTTCCAAAGCGTCCGAGGCAAATTCGAAGAAAAACGGTGCTACGGCATGCTCCCACACGGTTGCAGCTGCTGAAACGGTAGGAATCTCAGTGCTTTGCGAGGCTATAAACCGAAACCAGAATTTGAGGAAACGATCTGAAAGCTTGTAGAGCCGTTGTATGTGGTCGGATCCCTGAATTCGCTCATGAGCAGGCTTATCGGCTCTTGATTGAGAAAACTGGAGCTGCGTAATGCGTTGGCCGACAGATTTCGAGCAGGCGTCCAATCGGGATTGATGGCTTCGTAGTAGTACGGAGTGCCACCGAGTACGGCTTACAACTGAAAGTTTTCGTCGGCGCTGTAGAAAGCCGCGCTCCTGACAAATCAAAACGCGGCTTTAGCTCGAAGCATAGGGCGAAGAATCTACTTCAGATTACCGAACAGCAGTCACAGCTGCCTTCATGGCTGAAATCACTTCCTTGTACCCCTCGGGGGACTTCATGCCGAACACGGCGGAGCCGGCCACGAAGGTATCAGCACCGGCCTTGGCGACTTCAGCAATGTTGTTCGTCTTGATGCCTCCGTCGACCTCCAGGCGGATGCTGCGGCCCGTACGGGCTTCGTAAGCGTCGAGCTTAGCGCGCATGGCGCGAATCTTGTCGTAGGCCGAGGCAATGAAACTCTGGCCGCCGAAGCCGGGGTTGACGCTCATCAGGAGCACCATGTCGACCTTGTCGATGACGTAGTCGAGGTATTCGAGCGGGGTGGCCGGATTGAAAACGAGACCGGCCTTGCAACCTTCGTTGTGAATCAGCTGCAGAGTGCGGTCGATGTGTCGGCTGGCTTCGCAGTGGAAGGTGATGATGTCGGCACCGGCTTTGGCAAACGCAGGCACCAGGCTATCGACGGGCTCAATCATCAGGTGCACGTCAATGACGGCTTGCGTGTGCGGGCGGATTGCTTCGCACACAAGCGGACCAACGGTGAGGTTCGGGACGTAGTGATTGTCCATCACGTCAAAGTGAATCCAATCGGCCCCGGCCGCAACCACATCTCGGACTTCTTCGGCAAGACGTCCGAAATCGGCAGAGAGAATGGAGGGAGCAATGACGGTTTGTTGCATGGCGAACCTTTGTAAATGCGGAAAAGAAGTGGTCAGAGTCGTTTGCGCGAATGATAACGAAAAAGTCCCGTCGGCGAGAGCCGGCAGGACTTGTGAGTCAAGGCAAATCAGCCTGGTTGATCAGAGTTTGGCTTTGTCTTCTTCGAGGTTGAAGGCCTTGTGCAGAGCGCGTACGGCAAGTTCCATGTACTTGTCCTGAATCACGAGGCTCACCTTGATTTCAGAAGTGCTGATCATCTCGATATTGATGCCCTCGGCAGCAAGCGACTCGAACATGCGGCAGGCAACACCGGCGTGCGTACGCATGCCGATACCGACGACGCTCACCTTGGCGATGTCGACGTTCGTGTGAATGCCTTCCGGATGGCAGACCGGAACGACTTCTTCATTGAGGACCTTCAGACACTTGTCGACATCACCGCGCGGGACGGTAAAGGAGAAGTCGGTCGTGCCGTCGAGACCGTCGTTTTGCACAATCATGTCGACGTCAATGTTGTGCTGGGCTACGGGGCCGAGAATCTTATAGGCCACGCCCGGGGTGTCGGGAACGCGCGAGAGCGTGATTTTGGCTTCATCGCGGGTGCAGGCGATGCCGGAAACAAGGGCTTTCTCCATCTTCGGATCATCCTCAAAAGAAATCAGGGTACCGCTGGACGCTTCGACGTCAACGGGAATATTGGGGTCGGTAAGGCTCGAGAGAACACGCACGGGAACGTGGTATTTGCCGGCGAACTCCACGCTGCGGATCTGCAGCACCTTGGAGCCGAGGCTCGCGAGCTCGAGCATTTCTTCAAAGCTGATGACGTCAAGTTTGCGGGCTTTGGGTTCGATGCGCGGGTCGGTGGTGTAAACACCGTCAACGTCGGTAAAAATGAGGCATTCCTGAGCCTGAAGAGCCACGGCAAGCGCCACGCCCGATGTGTCCGAGCCGCCGCGGCCGAGGGTGGTGACGTTGCCTGCGCTGTCTCGTCCCTGGAAGCCGGCGACGATGACAACTTTGCCGGCGTCAAGTTCACGCTTGACCGGTTCGCTGTCAATGGACTCGATACGGGCCTTGGTAAAGGCGCTGTCTGTGTGTACGGCAACCTGGGAGCCGTTGAAGCTCACTGCGTCGACGCCGATGCTCTTGAGAGCCATCGCGAGCAGGCCGATGGAGACCTGTTCGCCGGTACTTGCAATGACGTCGAGCTCCCTGGGATCGGGATTGGGCATGATTTCTTTGGCAAGCGCGATGAGGCGATTGGTTTCTCCGCTCATCGCAGAAACCACCACCACCATCTGATAGCCGGCGCGGTGCCACTTGGCAACACGCCTTGCGACATTCTTGATGCGCTCGACGCTTCCCATTGAGGTGCCGCCGTACTTGTGAACAATAATGGCCATAAACGTCTCTGTTTTGGTTGAATGTGGCGTGCCGGCAAACAAACCCTCCGAATGAGGTGCCGAGCACAAAAGACTTCACGATTGTCGCAAACTTTGACCGCATTTCGGCGCCGTCACGCAGAATCGGTACAAGTTAAAAGGGAATCATTGATCTTTCCCAAGTCATACAGGCAAAGCCGCTTAGGAGGTATGTCTCAGTTTTTGACGATTGCACTTCCACACCTTGGCCGTAAAATCGAGGAAAATCTCAGCAACTATTGTTCGGAGAGGAGACATGTCCATCAGTCTGAAGTTGAGCGAACTCGACACACCGAGCCTTTTGATCGACAAGGCCAAACTTTTCGAAAACATTGATTATTGTCAGAGGCGCGCTCACGAGCTCGGCGTCAACTGGCGCCCGCACGTCAAGACTCACAAGTGTGCACCGATAGCCGCCATGCAGGTTCAGGGCATGTTTGGCGGCATCACGGTCTCGACTGTCAAGGAAGCCGAGTACATGTTCGATGAAGAGGGCATCACGGACATCATTTATGCCGTGGGCATCGCTCCGCAGAAGTTGCCGCGCATCGCGCTTCTCAACAGCCGCGGCGCTGACGTCAAGATCATTCTCGACAATCTCGCTAGTGCGATGGCGGTCAGTGAATTCTGCCGTGCTCACAACACCAAAATCGGTGTTCTGCTTGAAATCGATTGCGACGGACATCGTTCCGGTCTCAAGCCCGATGATCCCGCGTTGGTGACGGTAGCCAAGGCGCTGACCGACGGCGCCGTTTTCAAGGGTGTCCTGACGCATGCCGGCGACAGCTACCTTTCCCGCAATCGCGAGGAATTGGAAGCCTGCGCAGCCAACGAAGTTCATCAGATCATGAAGGCAGCCAATGTGCTTAAGGACGCGGGCTACCCGTGCGAAATAGTCTCCGTGGGGTCGACTCCGACCTTTACGGTCGTCAAGGATACTGACGGCGTCACGGAATACCGTAGCGGCGTGGGCGTCTTTCACGACCTGGTGATGGCAGGACTCAACGTCTGCAAGATCGAAGAGATCGCTTTGTCCGTTTTGGTGACTGTGATCGGCCATCAGCCCCAAAAAGGCTGGATCATCACGGACGGCGGCTGGATGGCGATGAGCCGAGACCGCGGTACGGCCGCTCAGGCGGTCGACTGGGGTTACGGGCTTGTGTGTGACGAGGCCGGCAAGCCGATTGAAAACCTCTGGATGAAATCGGCCAACCAGGAGCACGGCATCGTCTGCAGCCGAAACGGCTCAGCAATTGATCCAGAAGCGTTTCCGGTGGGCACGCGCCTGAGAATTCTTCCCAACCATGCCTGTCCGACGGCCGCCGCGTTCGACAAGTATTTTGTTGTTGACGAGAAGAACAACGTGCAGACGATCTGGCCCAAGATCAACAATTGGTGATAACAACTCCGGTGCATTGACATCAGATTGGCGGAAGCGGAGAACCAGGTTCGCTTCCGCTTTCTACATTCTTTTGCTTATTGCAACCTGTTTACGACTTCGCTACAACTAAAAGGCAACCGAAACAGGTTCCTTTCTACCACTCATTTTTTGCCCATCGGCAGTTCCGACACCATGATTTTGTCTGCAGCACAATTTGCGCACATTCGTTCGGTACGCCGCGTGCATAAGCCGTCCGGCTGGTATGCACGGGGGGCTTGGTGCTGGCGCTCCTAAAACTTCTCCTCATTAAGCCGATGCTCTCCGGCGGATTGTCGGGGCCATCGTCTGCGCACGTTTTAACAGCTTGTTTATGAGCTGTTGAATTTCTTCTCCGATTTGCTTTCAGTGATTTCCGTCTGCCGGCTGGCGATGCCTCAGTTGAGGATATGCGCCAAAATGCACCCAACGTGTGCTTATTTCAAGGTCTGGCCCGGGCGGAATCCGTTCTTGAGGAAATTTTCAATCATGATGACCGAAATTGAGTTCGAAGCGATTGCACGTGAAGGATATAACCGTATCGCTTTGGTAAGTGAATGCCTGTGCGATTTGGAAACGCCGTTGTCAATCTATTTAAAGCTTGCCGGCCGGGACACTGACACTTTTTTGCTGGAAAGTGCGGAAGGCGGCAAAAGCTTTTCACGATACAGCTTTGTGGGGTTAAAGGCTCGTACAAAGATCGTTAGTTATCTGACGGATACTGGCTTTTGCACTCAGGTTCTGACTGACGGGCAAGAAACCGAACGCGACACTGAAACCAATCCGCTTGAGTTTGTTCGCAGATTCTTCAATCGTTTTCGTGTTGCCTTGCCGAAGGGATTGCCTCGCTTGACGGGCGGACTGGTCGGGTACTTCGGTTATGACACGGTACGATTGATCGAGCAAAGCAAACTGGGACGTAAAAAGTCCGGAGGGATTGGTGGACCGGATATTTGCTTGCTGTTGTGTGAAGAGCTCATCGTGATAGACAGTTTTAAGGGTCGTATGTACATTGTTATCAATGCCGATCCGAGAGTTCCGGGAGCGTACTCAGCGGCCGTTCATCGCATCCGAAGGCTCAAGCAGTCGTTGACCCGTCCGGTGGAAGCTCCGTATGCCGCCGGTGGCATTGTTCACGAAACAGAGCGTCCGTTTGCCAAGGAAGACTATTTGAAGGCTGTACGAAAAGCCAAGGACTACATCCTGGCCGGTGACTGCATGCAGGTGCAGATCGGGCAGCGCATCGAACGCGGTTTTACTGAAAACCCGATTTCTCTATACCGTGCGCTGCGAAGTCTCAATCCATCGCCCTACATGTACTTCTACAACTTTGGAGACCACTTTGTTGTCGGAGCTTCGCCGGAAATTCTGGTGCGGCAGGAGTTGCGTGACGGAAGACGGATCGCGACGATTCGACCTATTGCGGGAACTCGCCCCAGAGGAGTTGATGTGCAGGACGACCGCCGACTTGCCGAAGACCTTCTGCATGATCCTAAAGAACGAGCCGAGCACCTGATGCTGATTGATCTGGCACGCAATGACATTGGCCGTATCGCCAAACCGGGCACCGTTCGCGTGACAGACAAGTATGCCATTGAGCGCTATTCGCAAGTTCAACACTTGGTCAGTCATGTCGAAGGGGAACTCCTCGACGGACTCGACAATTTCGACGTTGTGAAAGCAACTTTTCCGGCGGGAACACTCACCGGGGCGCCCAAAGTACGAGCAATGGAAATTATTGACGAACTTGAGCCCGTGGCGCGCGGTATCTACGGAGGTGCGGTCGGCTACCTTTCCTTTGCCGGGGACATGGATCTCGCAATTGCCATACGAACGGCCGTCATCAAGGACAAACGGCTCTACGCTCAAGCCGCCGCCGGCATTGTCGCCGACAGTATCCCCGAGATGGAATATGCGGAAACGGAACATAAGGCACGCGCAGTTTTGAGAGCGGCGGAACTGGCGGAGTCCGGTTTCGAAAGCGGAATCTGAACGAGGAGAAACAAAATGCTCCTGATGATCGACAACTACGACAGTTTTACGTACAACCTTGTGCAGTACTTTCAGGAACTCGGAGAGCAAGTGCAGGTTGTGAGAAACGACGAGGCAACCGTCGAGGAACTTTTGAAACGCAAGCCCGACCGTGTCTGCATTTCACCGGGACCGTGTGCTCCGGCGCAGGCAGGCATCTCGAAGGAGGCCATTGTGCGTTTTTCTCAGTGTGTACCGGTTCTTGGCGTGTGTCTTGGCCATCAGGCCGTAGGAGAAGTGTTCGGCGGGCGCGTGGTGCGGGCCGGACATGTCATGCACGGCAAGACGGATCGCATCACACATGACGGAAAAGGACTTTTCAGCGGACTGCCGTCGCCGATGACGGTTGCGCGCTATCACTCGCTCGTGGTGGAACGCGAAACGTTGCCTGACATTTTGGAGGTGACGGCTGTCAGTTCAGACGGAGAAATCCAGGGACTCAGGCACAAGGAATTGCCGATTGAGACGACTCAGTGGAACTGGGACGTGGGCGCGGAATTTCGAATCTCGATAAAAAAGCCCGGATTAC
>ERZ779866.2469-NODE-2469-length-16643-cov-3.633530_pt1 | contig 16643 bp, 16 predicted proteins | sample MGYA00511248_ERZ779866 | MGnify/ENA primary metagenome ERZ779866 (study PRJEB29588, sample SAMEA2155758) | human gut metagenome | biome: human gut; feature: human-associated habitat; material: faeces | place: Denmark | collected 2008/2010 ... | reverse complement strand
AGACCGAGCTTGTCGATTATTTAAATCTTGAGTTTATAAAAAGGACCAACATCGCGGCATTATCTCCCACGATAACAAGTATTGAGGATGAGAATTTCCCGTTCTTTGCCATTTTGTATCAGGCAGGCTATTTCACGATTAAAGATCAAGCCTTTAACTACCTTAAAGTAGGACTTCCCAATCTTGAGGTAAAAAGGCGTTTGCCGAGCTTATCGTCGACAAATTAACGAATAAAACCGCATCGCAATTAAGTGATTGCTACGGTTTAACGATAAAGGCGGCCTTGGATGCGGGAGATTTTTCTGCGCTCAAGGATGAGTTCAACAAAATCTTAAACGAGTTTTCCTATGAAAGCGTAGTGAGCTTTAAAGAACACGCTTTTCGAGATGTTTACAAGGTGATGCTGCAGCTTATAGGCTTTAATACTTATACTGAGTATCAGACGGCGCTGGGCAGAAGCGACTTATGTTTTGAAAATGACAGAAGACTTTATATCTGTGAGTTTAAAGTCATAGGCAAGGCAGATAATGTCCGAGAAAAACTTGAGGAAGCCAACGCGCAAATTAAGGAAAAGAAGTACGGATTAAGACTTACGAACAAAGAAGTGATCACGCTTGCGGTGGTCATTATCAATGAAAACAAGGATGAGACGCATCAAGCGATGCGCGAAGTGGCGGCAATTGAAGAAGTAAGTTAAATATAGAAACAAACAACTGACAACGTCATTAATAAAGAAAGAGTAACCTTAGTTTGCCATTTGGTTTTATGATCGATAATTTGCGCTTTGAAAAACAGCATGACTATAATTATGCCGAAAACACCGCGCAGCGATTGAATAATATTGCCTGAGATGACACCGCTTAAATTAAAGGCAATTACCATTAAAGTTGATGAAACGATCCAAGTTATAGCTACATATTTACAGTTATACATGTCGTTTAATTTGACTTTTTTGATAAAAGCACAGGGGATAAAGAAGACAAGTGCGGCAATATAGTTGTAAATATTAAGAATAATCGCCTGCTCTATAGGCGGTGCTTTAAAAGTTTTGGCAAGTGTTACTGTTGCGATATCGGCTAGAACATAGCAAAAACAGGCGGCGAAGATAAAAATTAAAGCTCTAATTCTTATTTGACCAGAAAGAGAGGAGAAGATCCACGATAACAACAAAATCGCGGTAATGGCAAAATATTGGTGCAGTTCAAAACTGTCGTGAAATAAAATCAATGATATTGCGGTCAGAATAGGTATCTTTAATACCAAAAGAGGAGAAACGATTGACGCGTCGCTTGAGCGCAGTGCCATAATCATAAAATATTGCGCCATTAAAAACGGAATGTTGATTTCTAACAGACCGAGAATAATCCGCCATTCAAAAAATTCGTAATACTTAAAGAAAATAAACGGCCAGAAAACGATAAACGCTATCGCAAGCTGTTCGGCGATAAGCATTCTAAAACCGTAGATATGATAAGAATCCTGACAACTTTTGGTTATCGCGTAGTTAAGTCCTTGTAAAACTGCTGCAATGATACTTGATATAACGCCGATTAAAAACATACTTGATGCTCGTGTGGAATATAGCGCTATTATAATTACAAGTGGACGTTTCGTTTATTCAAGCGTGATGTTTTAAATGGAATTTATAAAAAAACTGTAAATTTTTAAAAAGAAAAAGAATTTTTTCTTATCGCTTAATTTTAAATAAAGATAGTTGTTAAAATAATTGAACAATTGCTCAATAGATTTTGTGCTTAACGAAGAGATTTTTAAGATGAAGGAAAAAGAAAACAGTCGTGAAGAACTTATTGAAAGCGTTAAGTCGCAGATGCTCGCTCCTGACGACGTGGATGTTACCGCAGAGTTTTTTAAGGCATTAGCCGACCCTACAAGAATTAATATAGTAAATGCGCTGCAGATCCATGAATGGCTGTGCGTTACCGATCTTGCTGAAATTTTAGGAATGACCAAATCAGCTGTGTCTCATCAGTTATGCTATTTACGCTTAAATAATCTTGTGATGGTAAAACGAGAAGGACAGCGGGTTTATTATGCTTTATGCGATGAACACGTAGAAAAAGTTTTTGAAATGGCGATTTCTCATATTAAGGAGTAATAAAAATAAAAATGAATCGTCCTGTGTATATGGACTATGCTGCGGCTACTCCTCTTGATCCTCGCGTAGTAAAAGTGATGATGGATTGCCTGACGCTTGAAGGATCTTTTGCCAACCCTTCATCTAAAGATCACGTGTTTGGCTGGGAAGCTGCCGAGGCGGTTGAAAACGCAAGGGAGCAAGTGGCAAATTTAGTCGGATGTTCCCCTCTTGAAATTACTTTTACCTCAGGTGCTACCGAGAGTAACAATCTTGCCGTAATCGGTCTTGCCCGCGGTCTTAGACATAAAGGAGATCCGCGTCGGCACATCGTTACTTCCATGGTTGAACATAAAGCGGTGCTTGAGGGCTGTGAGTATCTTGAAAAATATGAAGGTTACACAGTTTCTTATATAAAACCGCATCAGGACGGCAGTATCGATCCTGAGCTTTTAGCTTCATATCTTACGGAAGATACGTTTTTGGTTTCTATTTGTCACGGCAACAGTGTGCTCGGTACGGTAAACGATATTCATGCCCTTGCTTTATTATGTAAGGATAAGGGAATTTATTTTCATACCGACTGCGCTCAGACGGCAGGATGGGAGAAAACGGATTTTGATCATTCCGCAATTTCCATGGCATCGCTTACCCCGGAGAAAATATACGGCCCCAAAGGCGTAGGTGCTTTATATATAAAGCGTGAAGCAAATGTGCCGGTTGAAGCCTTAATTTACGGCGGAGGTCAGGAGAAGGGCCTGCGCGGCGGTACTGTCGCGACGCATCAGGTTGCAGCCATGGGCAAGGCTTTTGAAATAATGGCAAAAGATGCCCAAAAGGACAAAGAACGTATTTTAAAGCTGCGCGAATATTTAGTTAATGAAATCAAAACCATAGACGGAGCGGTTATTAACGGCAACAGTTCTCATCATCTGCCCGGAATCATTTCCGCAAGTTTTGCCGGAATTGACGGGCGTATGCTGCTTCCGACCTTGTCGGGAATTGCCGCTTCAACCGGATCAGCTTGCTCTTCTGCCGAGTTAAAACCTTCTTATGTGCTAAAGGCGATAGGTCATAGCGATGAGCTTGCCCGCGCTTCGATTAGGTTGTCGCTGGGCCGCTTTACAACCGAAGAAGAGGTTAAACGGGTAGCGGAGGAGCTTAAGACCAAAGTTGCCGCCTTAAAAGCTTCAGGTAGTATGTGGCAGATAAAGAAAGATTAATTAAGGAAGGAAAAATGCCGAAAATTAAAGTAAGTTCAGTAAAGAACGTAAAAACAGATGATTTTATTCAGGTAAGACTTAAAGACGGAGAGGCTCCCAAGCCTTTTAATAAGAAGGCAAAGCTTGTTCCCGAAGGAAAAAACAGCGTAAGTCTTATGGTGAATAAGGAGAATTTTAGGTTTTATCAGGAAGCAGGCCGCAGTCTTTGCAATTTGGGAATTAATGACGCGTTAATTGACAGCGGTGACATTCCTTTGTCTGTTCTTGATGCCGTATGGCTGATTCAAGGTATGTATGACGGCAAGTCGGATATAAATATTGCATTTTCCTTAGAGAAAAAAGATTGCGATAAGGTTGCCAAGATCTCCGATTTAATTGCCGATTTTCGTAAGCTTGCCGATTCTGATTCCAAGACGACCACACCTGAGTCTTTAGTTAAAGAAGTTTTTTCAAAAGTTAAGAAAGCAGCTGAGAAAAAGGGCGGGGAGGCAACGCTTAAATTAATCAAAAAAGGACATAAGGATTATCACGATTGCGTAGGATTGCAGACAGTAGGCCGCGGCAGCGATAATTTGCCGTGCCTTGGCATAATTGACTATTTCCCCGAAGGGAAAAAAGATGATGACATTGAGATTTCCCTTGTGGGTAAAGGCATTACCTTTGATTCAGGCGGTTATGACATTAAACCTCCTTCGTACATGTCCTCCATGCATTCAGATAAATCGGGGGCCGTATATTTGGGCGGAGCTTTGACTCTGGCTATTTTGCAGGGACTTAAAAAGCGCGTCCGTCTTTATTTGTGCTGTGCAGAAAACATGCTTTCAGGCAATTCGATGCTGCCAGGCGACATCATTTCTTATCCTAACGGCGTTAAAGTTGAAATCGGCAATACCGATGCCGAAGGCCGTCTGGTGCTTGCCGACGCTTTGATTCATGCCTGCAAGGCAAAAAGTAAATTTATTCTTGATGCCGCAACTTTGACCGGAGCTGCCAAAGTTGCGGTAGGACGTGAGATGTGCGCGGCTTTTACTCCGTCAAACGAGCTTCCTTTAGATTTACAAAACGCATTTAAAGATTCGATGGAAGAATTGTGGCTTTTGCCGATGCGTCCTTATTTCAAGCGTTTTATTTTAAGTAAGCGCGCTGACATTTCAAATTCAGGATCAGGAGACGGAAATCCCGGAGCAAGTTCGGCTGCCGAGTTTTTGCATTGCTTTGTAGAAAAGGATATTCCGTGGGTACATCTTGATTTGGCTTGCGCTTATCAAAAAGAAGGATCTGCTTTTTATGCGCCGGGAGCTACCGGAGCTACTATTTTATCTATAGCTCAATTTTTAAGCGGCAAGAAGTATTAAAAAAGGAAGATATATGAAAGTAATCGGAATTCTGGCTGCCTTAGCAGTAATTGCTTTTAGTAATGTTTCTTTTGCTTATGACAATGAGGAGATTGCTCCCGGCTACAATGCCTGTATGGACGCTACGCAGGGTGTAACGTCTCAAATGCTTAAATGTCAGGAAAAAGCATATAGTTTTGTTGACACCGAACTTAATGTTAACTATCAGATGGCGATGAAAGCATGCAATAAAGAAGGAGATCCCAAGGCATGCAAGGCGACTATCCTAAAAATGCAGCGTGCCTGGATAAAGTACAAGGAAGCTACTGCCGATTATTTATACATGGCTTTAGGTGACGGTACTTTAACCCCTGTGCTTGTAAACGACTTTGTCAATCGGGCGACAAAAGATCAGGGTGATAAACTTGAGCTGATGTTTGACAGGTAAAAAACGGCATGAAATATAAAAACATTGTTATTTTGACGGGCGCCGGAGTCTCCGCCGAATCCGGAATTCCCGTGTTTCGCTCTGAAGACGGACTATGGGAACGGCATAAAGTTGAAGATGTCGCAACTTATGAAGGCTTTATGCGCAATAAGACATTAGTCCATGAGTTTTACAACAAGATGCGTCTTTCTTTGCCGTCAAAAGAGCCGAATGCAGCGCATAAAGCGATAGCTCATTTACAGGAAGAATGGCAAAAACAGGGCGGAGATGTCTTTCTTGTCACGCAGAATATTGATGATTTGCATGAAAGGGCAGGGAGCAAGCAAGTTTGCCATATGCATGGCGAACTTTTAAAAATGCTTTGTGAAAATTGTCACTCTTCTTTTCCTTTTTCAGGAGCAAGCTCGGTAGAAAGTAAGTGCCCTTATTGCCATCATCAGGCATTGCGCCCCGATATCGTATGGTTCGGTGAGATGCCGTATGACATGGATGAAATATACGCAAAGCTTGTAAAGTGCGATTTATTTTTAGCAGTGGGCACATCGGGTGTGGTTTATCCTGCGGCAGGCTTTTGTCAGATAGCGGCAGGATCAGGAGCTGTATGCGTTGAGTTTAACCTTGAGAAAAGCTTAACCGCTTCTAACTTTACTTACGGAATTTACGGTAAAGCCGGGGAAACCGTAGGCAAGTTTACCGATTATCTGCTTAAAACCGGAAATCTTTTGAATTTTAGTTAAAAAATTTTGATCCTTCATGTGCTGTGGTACGTGAAGGGTTTCAGCTTAAAAGCGCTTGTCTTTCACTGATATGGGACTAAAGAAAAACATACGATCCTGTTATAATGTGTTATTTGAATTTTTAAGAAAAATCCATGTTTTTTGAGTGCTTATTTAAATGTCGGAACCTCGCATCAATTTAATGAATTTAGGCGTTGATGAGCTCAAAGATTTTGCTGTTTCTTTAGGTGAAAAACCGTTTCGCGCTACACAATTTTTAAAATGGATTTATCAATACGGTGTAACCGATTTTGATTTAATGACCAATATTAAAAAAGATTTGCGGGAAAAGTTAAAAGAAATCGCGTACATCAAAGCTCCTGAAATAGTGACGGAGCAGCGCTCAAGTGACGGAACCGTAAAATGGGCTCTTGACATAGGCGACGGACAGTTAGTTGAAACGGTTCTTATTCCTGAGGAAGGACGCAATACTTTGTGTATTTCCACTCAAGTGGGATGTCCGGTCAAATGCGCTTTTTGTCGCACCGGAGCTTCGGGGTTTAACCGCAATTTAAGCGTTAGCGAGATCATAGGTCAGGTTTGGAGAGCCGCATCTTGTGTGGGTTTTTCTCAAAATGAAGAGCAAAAACCGATTTCAAATGTCGTGATGATGGGTATGGGCGAGCCTTTATACAATGTTGAGGCCGTGCTGAAAGTAACCGAGATTTTGTTAAACGATAATGCTTTTGCCCTGTCAAAGCGCCGCGTCACGATTTCTACATCAGGAGTCGCTCCCATCATTGATAAAATCGCCGGCAAAGTCGACGTGGCTTTGGCATTGTCACTGCATGCGCCTAATGATGAATTAAGGGATGTCCTCGTGCCCCTTAATAAAAAATATAAAATCGACGCGGTCTTAAAAAGCGTGCGTAATTATTTAGCAAAATCAAACGCCAACTGCGGAAAAGCCACGATTGAGTACGTGCTTTTGGATCATGTTAATGATTCTACCGATCAGGCTGAAGAGCTTGCCCGTCTTTTAAAAGATACGCCGTGCAAAATTAATTTAATTCCGTTTAATCCGCATGAGCAATCGGAATTCAAACGCCCGTCGAACAGCCGGGTTGATCGTTTTTATAAGGTGCTAACCGGTCACGGTTATACCGTTATGACCAGAACCACCAGAGGTGATGATATCGCCGCAGCCTGCGGACAACTTGCAGGTCAGGTTAAAGATAAAATCGCCAAAACCCGTATTACTGCCGCTAATATTTCATAAAGGATGAAAAAATGGATAATAAGTCGCATTCATCTATACCTCAGGGTCTTCGCAATCATTCAGGCTCTTTTAAAGCCGATCCTGAAGAAAAAGAAGAAGCAGCGGTTAAGTCATCCGCAAAGCCACAAGCAGATAAGTCTTCTCACCGTGAGGATTTTAGGAATAATTTTTACGGGGACGAGCATCGTTTCGGCGGTAATTTAACTCATAACGGTGACGATCCGGATAAGGTTCCGGTGGTTCCGTCCTTATCGGATGATGAAGTTCCCAATCTTCCCGGCTCTATTTTAAAGCATGCCCGTGAGATGTTAGGTCTGTCGCAGCGCGAGATAGCTTTGCGCCTTAAGTTAAGAGTCAATACCATTAGCGATATCGAGCACGATCGCCTGACCCAGCCTACAGCGGCTCCTTTTGCCCGCGGATATATCGCTGATTATGCAAGATTGGTTAATATTGATCCTAAAGCCGTTGTGGATCTTTACAATCACAATGTGCTTGAAGCGGCGGAAATGGCAAAAAATCAAAGCAAAGTTGCGGCCAAAAAACGCGCAGCGGCACTTACTGCCGAGCCTAAGGTCGAAATGACCGAAGAGGCGAAGGAAGCTTCCGCAGAATCTGCATCTCCTTCTCAAGAGATACCTGCCATTAACGCCGTTAATAATGATGAAGGCAAAAGCAATAAGGGAATGCTGGTAAAGCTTGGTGCCGTTCTTTTGGCTCTTTTGCTTATCATTGCCGCGGTTTGGCTGTTTATGTCTGATGACGCAAAGCAAAGCGGAACTTCAGGTACCGTTACCGTTAATGAATCTATTGCCACAGAGCAGGATAATAACGCTTCATCAGGTGAGCTAATTATTGATGATGCCTCTTCTGAAACGGCAACTGCGGAGGACGGTTATCAGGATTTATTAAACGCCCCTGCAGAAGATCCTTTTGCCGATAAAGCAAGTGTTAAAGAAAATCCTGCCGAGGAATTATTGATAAGCTCAAGTCCTGCTGCAGATAAATCATCACCTGCAGAAACTTCAGGCAAGACTTCAAATGACATGGAGCTTGTCGTTGCCCCTTCTCCTTCTAAGGTAGATGACGCAGCCGCGGCAGCTAAAGAAGAGGCCTTAAAAGCGAAGCAGGCAGCAGAAGAAAAGCTTAAGCAAGAGCAGGCAAAATTAAAGCGCGAAGCTGAGGAAAAATTAAAGCAGGAAGCCTGGAAGAAAGAAGAAGAGGCAAAGGCAGCTGCAGCACAAGCACCGAAGCTTAGCGGCAATCTGCGTGATATCAGCTCTTCAGCCAAGCTGCGCGGCAGAGAGGGTCTTGCTTCTTTAAACAATGTTTCAGTAAGAGTTAAAGCTCCTGTTTCTTTGAAGATAACAGACAGCCGCGGCAAGGTTTTGGTAAGCGGTTCTTATAAGGCGGGCGACAGAGTTTCCGCTACCGGTATTCCTCCGCTTAAAGTTTCGGTTACCGATACGTCAAGCGTTACCGTCAACTACATGGGCGGAACCATTGCCGTACCTGCAGCCAAGCAGGCATCATTCACTTTGCCCAATCGTTAGGAGTAAAAGAGAAAAATGGAATGGCAGGCTCCTAAAATCGTAAGGCGCAAATCAAGACGCATTATGGTAGGCTCCGTGCCGGTAGGTGACGGAGCTCCGATTTCGGTACAGAGCATGACTTCTACCGATACTCTTGATGTCGAGGCTACAGTAAAGCAGGTTCTTGATCTTGAAAACGTCGGGGCGGATATAGTAAGAATTTCGGTTCCGTCAATGGAAGCCGTGGACGCTTTTTCGCGGATTGCAAAAAGAGTGCATGTTCCTTTGGTCGCCGATATTCATTTTGACTATAAGATTGCCGTGGCCGTTGCTCAAAACGGTGCAGCGGCTTTACGCATTAATCCTGGTAATATCGGTTCAAGGGAAAAAGTCGAAGCGGTATGCCGTGCCGCCCAGGATCACGGATTGCCTATTCGCGTGGGTGTAAACTCAGGCTCTCTTGATAAAGACATAATTCAAAAATACGGCGCTCCCACGCCTCAGGGCATGGTGGAGGCGGCGCTGCGTTCTGCCGATATTTTAGATTCTCATCAATTTTATGATTACGCTTTTTCGGTTAAGGCTTCCGAGCTTAATTTATGCGTTGCGGCATATGAAGAGTTAGCGGTAAAAACTGACGCTCCGCTGCATCTTGGCATTACTGAAGCAGGCGGTCTTACCGGCGGTACGGTTTTATCTTCAATCGGAATTTCCTGGCTGTTAAAGCAAGGTATCGGTGATACCCTGCGCGTATCCTTGGCAGCTGATCCTGTTGAGGAAATCAAGGTCGGCTGGGCAATTTTAAAGAGTATGCATCTGCGTTCCCGCGGCGTGGATATCGTTGCCTGCCCTACTTGCGCAAGACGCGGTATTGATGTCGTAAATACCGTAAAAGAGCTTGAATCCCGTTTAAGCGATATTCGCAAGAGCGTTAAAATTGCCGTTATGGGATGCGTGGTCAACGGCCCGGGTGAGGCATTGCATGCCGATGTCGCAGTGTGCGGCGGCGGAAACGGTAAATGCCTGGTCTATGAAGACGGCAAACTTATGGGTAAAATATCAGCAAATGACGTAGTGTCAGTGCTTGAATCAAGAGTTCGAGCCCGTGTCAGTGCGGAAAATCAGAAATAAAAATTAGGAAAAGTTAATGGCATTAAGCGTACAAGCCGTAAGAGGCATGAATGATTTGCTGCCTGAGGATACTTCAGTTTGGCAGCAGGTTGAATCTATTTTGCGTGAAACCGTGGCATCATTCGGTTACAGTGAAGTTCGTCTGCCGATTTTGGAAAAGACCCCGTTATTTTGCCGCGCAATCGGTGAAGTGACCGACGTGGTCGAAAAGGAAATGTATACCTTTGAAGATCGCTCGGGAGAAATGCTGTCCTTGCGCCCTGAAGGTACCGCGGGCTGCGTGCGTGCCTGTCTTGAGCACAATCTTATTTATAATCAGGAACAGCGCCTTTGGTATATGGGACCGATGTTTCGTCATGAGCGTCCGCAGAAGGGACGTTATCGCCAGTTCCATCAGCTTGGCGTAGAGATTTTCGGTTTAAAAGGACCTGATATCGATGCTGAAATCATCATGCTTACCCATGCTTTATGGAAAAAGCTCGGAATTGCCGATGATCTTTCTTTGGAGCTTAATACTTTGGGCACTAAAGAAGAGCGCAAAGCTTTTCGTGATGAGCTTGTTTCTTATCTTGAGGCTCATTTTGACGAGCTTGACGAAGACAGCAAGAGAAGAACACACACCAATCCCCTGCGCGTTTTGGACAGTAAAGATCCTAAAGTAGGAGAGGTGTTAAAAGGCGCTCCTAAACTTAGCGATCATTTCGGTGAAGAAACCAAAGCGCATTTTGAAGGCTTAAAAGAGCTGCTTGACGCTGCCGGTATCAAGTACACAATTAATGATCGCCTGGTTAGAGGTCTTGATTATTACAATTTAACCGTATTTGAGTGGGTTACTACCGCATTAGGTGCTCAAGGCACCGTTTGCGGCGGCGGTCGTTATGACGGCCTTGTCGAGGAACTCGGCGGCACTGCAACTCCGGCAGTAGGCTTCGGCATGGGACTTGAGCGCCTGATGCTTCTTTTAGTAACTTTAGGCAAGGTAAAAGCTAAACCCGGCGTTGACGTTTATATCGTAGGCAGCGGGGAGAACAGCGCTAAAGAACAAGCGATGACCGCTTTAAAGCTGCGTGAGGCTTTGCCCGGCGTTCGCATTATGAATCATTGCGGCGGCGGTAACTTCAAGCGCCAGTTTAAACGTGCCGATAAAGTCGGGGCAAAAGTGGCTGTGGTTTTAGGTGAGGCTGAAATCGCATCCGGAACTTTGGGCATTAAGGATTTGCGTAACGAAGGTTCTCAGCAGGAATATGATTTTGCCGGAGCCGTTGCGGCTATATTAAAGCTGCTGCAAAAAGAATAAAAGTTAAGCGCAGTCGCTTTTCCTGCGTGAAAGATTGCTCTTTTCCATGTAAACTTAAAATTTAAGAATAAAAAAGTAAAAGGAACAAATAATGGACGTATTAACCGACGATCATGAGAGAGAAGAGGTTGTCAAAAAATGGTGGCATGAATACTGGAAGCCTATCGCATTGGGCGTGGTTATCGCTCTTGGCGGTCTTATCGGCTTCAGACAGTATCAGTCTTATGAGTTAGGCAAGTCCCAGGAACAGGCTCTTGCGGTTTATCAGCTGCAGGAAAAGTTAAATGCCCAAGGTCTTGACGCAATTTCCGATGCTCAGAAATTTATCGCCGAGAACGATAATGTTTACGGAGCTCTGGTTGCTCTTGACGTAGCAACTTTACAGATGACCGAAGATAAATTTACTGACGCTGCCGCCACTTTGGAGAAAGCGGCTTCAAGCGGCGGAGATTTATTAAAGCCTGCCGTAACTTTGACGCTTGCTCGTCTGCAGGCGCAAAACCAGGAATATGATAAGGCGGTAAATACTGCCAATTCAGTGACCTCTGAAGCTTACGCTTTAGAAAAATCCGAGGTTTTAGGTGATATTTATATGGCATCAGGCGATCGCCTTAAGGCTCATGATGCATATAAAAACGCTATTGAGTTGTGCAAGAACAAAAAGCTGCCGATTAACGGTATTTTGCAGATGAAGTTTGACAATCTTATTGCCGCAGGCGATACCCCGGCATTTAGGGAAATGTCAGCTTTACAGCAGCAATAAGAAATGTTTGGGCGGATGATGAATATGTCGAAAATTAAATCTTTGGCGTTAATTCCTTTGGTGGCCGGAGTGCTTTTCGGGTGCTCGGGCAATGAGGATTTATATGCTCCGGTGGAAGCTCCGGAAATTGAAAGTCGTTTTGATATCGATAAATTATGGTCATCATCCGTAGGCGGAGTCGGTGATTTTTATTCCCAGCTCTCTCCTGCTTTTTCCGGCGGCATAATATACGCGGCAGGGCGTGACGGAGATGTCTACGCTTATGATGCCGTTTCAGGCGATCGCATTTGGCATACCGATCTTGATGATGAGGAAGAAAATGATGATCGCAGATCCGCCCGTCTTGCCGGCGGTGTAACCGTTTATGCTGGAAAGCTGGCAATCGGCTCCGAAAACGGCTATATCTACGTTTTAAATGCTAAAGACGGATCTTTATTGTGGAAAGATTTTGTCGGCGGCGAAGTTATTGCCAAACCCGCTTTTGCAAAAAGCGGTACTGCATTGTTCGTGCTTGATTCCCGCGGCAGGCTTACTTCATACTCAAGCGATGACGGCAGCGTGAATTGGGAGTCGGGAGACGCATTGACCGATTTGCGCCTTAGAAGTCAGTCGGATCCTTTGGTGATCGGCGATGAATACGTGCTTTTAGGTCAAAGCAACGGTAAAGTTAACGTGATTTTGCAAAGCACGGGATCTATCGTCAATCAGATTGACGTAGGTGAGCCGTACGGCGCTAACGCTCTAGAACGCGTAGCTGACGTTTCGGCAACTCCGCTTGTCATCGGATCTACTCTCTATTCCATTTCATATGGCGGCGGACTCGTGCAGTATTCGTTTGAAAACAATCAGGTTTTGTCGCGTCTTAATTATCAAAGCTCTAAAGATTTAGCAATTGATGACAGTTCTATCGTCATCGTCGGTGATAACGGACATGTTTATTGTTTAAACCGTTCGGATAATAGTGAGCGTTGGGTCAATACCGTTTTGACTTACCGTTCGGTTTCAGCTCCGGCTATCTATGGGGATTATGTCGTCGTAGGCGATCTTGACGGTTATTTATACTTCATGTCCTTAAATGACGGTACTATCGTTTGTCAGCACGAGGTCGATGACAGCGCTATCTACACCGCACCGCTCGTTGCTGACGGAAATTTATATGTAAGTACCCGTGACGGCGATTTGACTGCATACAAATACGATCCTAACGGTAATGCCATGGTTAAGGAGCTTGCCGTAAACGAGCTTTTGGATTATGCGGGAGCTGCCGTTAATATGGCCCGCCCCGGTGTCGGTGAGGGCTGTATTTACGCACCTTCCGTCATGGATAAGGAACAGCTGCAGGCACGCCGTGCCGCAATTTTGCGTGCCGCTGCCGAAGCTGAAGCCCGTCAGAAGGCCGCAATTGCGGCTCAAAGACGCGCCTATGAAGAACGCAGGCGCGCATATGAGGCACAAAAACGTGCCTATGAAGAACGCGTGCGTGAATATAAAGCAAGAGTTGCCGCTTATGAAGAAGAGCAAAGACGCCGTCTGTCAGGCTTCGGCTTGATGCCGGGCGTAAAGAGCAATGCCGATGCCGTTCCTGAAGAGCCGGCTACTGAAGCTCCAAAGGCTCCTGAAGTAAGCGCACCAGAAACTCCGGTTCAGGATGTTCCTGAAATGAATATGCCAAAGGAAAATCCTGAAGAAAAAGCTTCAGGTTTCGGCCTTTAATTAAGTTTTTTGAAGTGCAGCCGCCGTCATCGGCGGCTTTAGTGTATCTATTCTTTTCTATTTCGGCATGGTCAGCCGTTTTTTTTACCTTCGAAAGAGGAAAAGACCCTTACTTAAGAGGATCTGAAATGAAAGTTGTGGCTTTGGTAGGTTGCCCTAATGTAGGTAAATCTACTTTATTCAATCGTTTAACCAAGACCCGTGATGCTTTGGTGGCGGATTTTCCGGGATTAACCCGTGATCGTAAATACGGACGTGCTTTATTTGACGGCAGAGAATATATCGTTATTGATACGGGCGGTATTGCAAAGGATGCCGAGCAGCCTTCCGATTTGACTTCAAAAATGACCGAGCAGGCACTTTTGGCCATCGAGGAATGCGATTTAGTTCTTTTCATGGTGGATGCAAGAGCCGGAATTATGCCCGGTGATTATCAGGTAGCTGAATATATCCGTAAATCAGGAAAGAAGTGCGCTGTTGTTGCCAATAAAATCGACGGACTTGATCCGGATATTGCCGGTACCGAATTTTACGGCCTGGGATTGGGCGAAGTCCATCAAATCGCCGCCGCTCACGGACGCGGCGTTCAAATTTTAATTGAAGATGTGATTGCTCCCGTGCTGCGTGAAGAGGGTCCGCTTGAGAGCGATTTGCCTGAGGTTCCTGAAGGAGAAGATCCGGAAGGGTATATCTGGGAACACGGTTATGAGTTTTTGGAAAACGTTCCTGCAGAAAAGAATGCCGGCGGATTTGACTGGTATGCTTTTCGTGAAAAGCAGCGCGGTCTGCAGCATACCGATGATGAAGCGGAAAAAGCGGCAGAGCAGACTCCGTTTGCCGATTTGCCGATAAAATTTGCCTTGGTCGGAAAGCCTAACGTAGGAAAATCAACTCTTACTAACCGTCTTTTAGGTGAAGATCGCGTGGTGGTTTGCGATATGCCGGGAACCACTCGTGATTCCATCTATATTCCGTTAGAGCGTGAGCATAAAAAATATATCGTTATAGATACCGCCGGTGTGCGTAAGCGCCGCAAGGTATCGGAAGCAATTGAGAAGTTCTCAATCGTAAAGACTTTAAAAGCTATTGAAGATTGTAATGTCGCCGTATTGGTTATCGATGCGCGTGAGAATATTACCGAGCAGGATCTGTCGCTTTTAGGCTTTATTTTGGACTCGGGAAGATCGCTTGTTATCGCGGTTAATAAATGGGACGGTCTTTCTAAGGAATATAAGGATGACATAAGACGTGAGCTTAATCTGCGTTTAGGCTTTGTTGATTTTGCCCGCGTCCACTTTATTTCGGCACTTCACGGTACCGGTGTCGGTAATATTTTTGACTCCATTGATGAAGCTTATGAGTCGGCGACGCGCCGTAACTCTTCTGCCACTTTAAATCGTGTTTTGCAGGCGGCGGTTCAAGAGCATGAACCTCCTATTTCAGGAGGAAGGCGTATTAAGCTTAAATATGCGCACGCAGGCGGCTATAATCCTCCGCGCATTGTCATTCACGGCAATAAGGTATCTAAGATGCCTGATGCGTATAAACGCTATTTAATTAATTGCTATCGTAAAGCGCTTAACATTATGGGAACACCGGTTATTTTGGAGTTTAAGGAAGGCATTAATCCTTTTGCTAATGAAAAGCCGGTACAAAAGCGTCTTACTCAATCCAAGTTAAGAGAACAAAAGCGCCAGGCTGAAACCGAGCGTCGTTATGAAAGAGCGGCAAAGCGTAAGGAAAATGAGAAAAAACGCCTTATCGAAAAGGCTAAAAAGAGCGGAGAGGGCATTGTCCTGTCAGCTGTCGCCAAGAAAAAGAAAAAAACTAAATAATAAGTGAAAATAAGGCCCGGTAAGGGCCTTATTTATATCGGAGATGACACATGCAAGTTGAAATTTTGCCTTTTAAAAGCAGTTACTTAAAAGGTGCGTTAAACGTGTGGAATGAAGTAGTTCTTGAGGGTAAAGCTTTTCCTCAAACTGAAGTTCTTAATGAGAAAACCGGCTATGACTTTTTTATGGCGCAGTCTTTTACCGGAGTTGCGGTTGAGAAAACAACCAATGAAGTAGTAGGAGTATATATTCTTCATCCGAATAATGTAGGAAGATGTTCTCATATATGTAATGCAAGTTATGCCGTAAAATCGGAAGTGCGCGGCAATCGTATAGGGAAAATGCTGGTTACTGACTGTATAGAAAAGGCACGGGAATTATCTTTTAGAATTTTGCAGTTTAATGCGGTTGTAGCTTCAAATAAGAGAGCATTGGCTTTATATGAAAGTTTAGGCTTTATTCGTCTCGGTATCATTCCGGGAGGTTTTTTAAATAAGGATAATGTTTATGAGGATATAATTCCGCATTATCTTATTTTGTAATTTATTTTACGAAATATAAAATACGCTAATAAAAACTGAATTAAATATATTCATTTGTAATGCAATGCATTGGTAATAAATAAAGTATTTTAAGTAATCATTTAATAAAAATTATTGGTTATTTGATTAAAAGATAATTAAAGTATTTTTATTAAAGACACTTAATATAAAACGCTTGAATTTTATTAATAATGTTTGTATAAATGACAATACAGCAGATTGAGTTCAATCTTCTAGAATTTTATTTCATGGTTTGTTTGTACAGGTAAGTGTATGGAATTAAATATTCGTAATCTTTCTAATTCCCGTTTTATTAAGAGTGCAATTAAGGGTGCAACTTTTGAGCAGCTTAATACTATTCGTGAAAAGGTAAACTTTGTTGTTGAAAGCTTGATTGAAGACGCAAAAGCTCAGGAAGAAGAAGCAAAAGCTCGTCTTGATAAGATTGCTAAGATTAAAGAAGACTTATTAAGCCAGGGTTTAACTATTGAAGACTTGGTTTCTTTGGAGCCTGCTAAGGTAAATAAGGGTAGAAAGTTCCCGCCTAAATATCGCTTTACCGATGAAAACGGTCAGGAGCGTACCTGGTCAGGTCAGGGTGCAAGACCCCGCGCTTTACAGAAACTTTTAAATGAAGGTCATAGCCTTGAAAGTTTCTTAATTCACGATTAATAAAATGTTAGGGCGCGAAAAGCGCCTTAATTATTTTCTGCAGAATATATTAGAACGTAATTA
>ERZ779866.2467-NODE-2467-length-16651-cov-13.171487_pt1 | contig 16651 bp, 20 predicted proteins | sample MGYA00511248_ERZ779866 | MGnify/ENA primary metagenome ERZ779866 (study PRJEB29588, sample SAMEA2155758) | human gut metagenome | biome: human gut; feature: human-associated habitat; material: faeces | place: Denmark | collected 2008/2010 ... | reverse complement strand
ATGATCTGATTCTGCAACTGTACATAGATTGCTTCATTGCTGTTAAAATCAATTTCTATCAACATCTTATCACCTGTTACCTGTCATTTTCTTTTGTTATAGAGATACTATAACACAACTAAAAAGAGCTTACAACCTAAATCGTAAGCTCTTTCTTTCATTCTTTTTGCATTAAATTCCACTGCAATTCACAGTTTCCATATTTTTTGCTGTTTACGCCTCGTCAATTGCTTTTCCAATATCATGACGCATATATTTATTATCAAATTTCACCCATTCCGTAGCCGTATATGCATTGGCTCTTGCTTCTTTCAAGTCTTTTCCCTTTGCTGTCACGCCAAGTACACGTCCGCCATTGGTCACGATCTGGTCTCCGTCGAACTTCGTTCCTGCATGGAAGCAGTAATAACCTTCATGTTTCCCAAATTCATCCAGTCCGCTGATTGGAAGTCCTTTGTCATATTTCACCGGATATCCGTCACTTGCCAGAACGACACATACTGCCGCATTGTCTTCAAACTGCAGGTCGATCTGATCCAGAGTACCGTCTATACAAGCTTCTACTACATCAATGATATCATTCTTCATTCTAGGAAGAACAACCTGTGCCTCAGGATCACCAAATCTTGCATTGTACTCAAGAACCTTTGGTCCCTTTGGAGTAAGCATAAGTCCAAAGAAGATAACTCCCTTAAATGGTCTGCCCTCACTCTTCATTGCATCAACAGTTGCCTGATAAATGTATTTCTTACAGAACTCATCAACTTCCTTAGTGTAGAAAGGTGATGGTGAGAAGTTACCCATTCCGCCTGTGTTAAGACCCTGGTCACCATCCTTAGCTCTCTTATGATCCTGAGCTGATGACATAATCTTAATTGTATTACCATCAACAAATGAAAGTACTGAAACCTCACGGCCTGTCATGAATTCCTCAATGACAATTGTATCACCTGCTGTTCCGAATTTCTTGTCAAGCATAAGCTCATCAACACCTGCAAGTGCATCCTCTTTGTTCTCACAGATGAGAACACCCTTGCCAAGTGCAAGTCCGTCAGCCTTAAGAACGATAGGATACTCAGCAGTCTCAAGATACTTCTTGGCCTCTTTGGCTGATGTAAATGTTTCATAAGCTGCTGTTGGAATGTTGTATTTCTTCATAAGGTTCTTAGAAAATGCCTTAGATCCTTCAAGAATAGCGGCATTCTTTCTTGGTCCGAATACTCTTAAGCCCTCTGCCTCGAATACATCAACAACACCACCGACAAGTGGGTCATCCATACCGATAACAGTAAGGTCAATACTGTTTTCCTTAGCAAATGCTACAAGCTTGTCAAACTCCATTGCCTTAATATCAACACACTCTGCAAGCTCTGCAATTCCCGCATTACCCGGTGCACAGTATATCTTGTCAACCTTAGGACTCTTGCTTAACTTCCAGCATATTGCATGCTCTCTTCCGCCGCTGCCTACAACTAATACTTTCATCTTAATTCCTCCGCATATCATTATCTATATACTTAGTCAGTAATCATTAATTAACATGTTCATTGGCAATCTTGTTAATTGCCTTAGGAAGAAGCTTCCATTCAGCCTGCTCCATAATTCTTTTCTGAAGAGTTTCAGGAGTATCACCATCAAGTACATCAACTGCCTTCTGGAAAATAATCTCTCCTGTATCCATTCCTTCATCTACATAATGCACAGTTGCACCTGATACCTTAACACCCTTTGCCAGAGCTGCTTCATGAACCTTGAGTCCATAGAAACCAACTCCGCAGAATGAAGGTATAAGTGATGGATGAATATTAATAATTCTGTGGCTGTACTGATGAACCATTTTCTCTGGGATTCTTACAAGGAATCCTGCGAGTACTATAAGGTCAACATTAAGCTCATTCACTTTATCAAGCAGCGCATCGTTAAATGCATCTCTGCTTTCATAATCCTTTGGTGATATGCAATATGCTGGAATATTGTTATCCTTAGCTCTTGTGAGTGCATATGCTCCGGCATTATTGCTTATAACTGCTACAAGCTCTGTGTTAGTGATTGTTCCATCCTTAACAGCATCGATAATAGCCTGAAGATTAGTTCCGCCTCCGGAAACCATAACTGCAACTCTTAGCATAAAGTAACTCCCTTCTCGCCAGCTTCAATACTTCCGATAACATATGGAGTCTCACCTGCAGACTTAACTGCTGCCATAACTGTATCAACATCAGCAGGATCAACAGCAAGTACAAGACCGATACCCATGTTAAATGTATTATACATCATATGCTCTTCGATATTGCCATCTTCTGCAAGCATCTTAAAGATTGGTGGTACTTCGTAGCTGTCCTTCTTAATTACTGCCTTAACACCGTCTGGAAGCATTCTAGGTACATTTTCATAGAAACCACCACCTGTGATATGGCTGCAGCCCTTAACCTTAACGCCTGCCTTCTTGATTTCCTTCATTGTCTTAACATATATCTTAGTCGGAGCAAGTAATGCCTCTCCTAATGTCTTTCCAAGTGAATCGTAATATGTATTAAGAGATTCCTCTGTCATTGTAAATACGCTTCTTACAAGTGAGAATCCGTTGCTGTGTACACCGCTTGAAGCGATACCGATAAGAGTATCACCCGGCTTGATGTTCTCGCCTGTAATAAGATCCTTCTTATCAACAACACCTACAGCAAATCCTGCAAGATCATATTCATCCTGTGGCATAAGTCCCGGATGCTCTGCTGTCTCACCACCGATAAGTGCACATTCAGACTGTCTGCAGCCCTCTGCAACACCACCAACGATAGTAGCAATCTTTTCTGGATAATTCTTGCCGCATGCGATGTAATCAAGGAAGAAGAGTGGCTCTCCACCAGCACATACAACATCGTTAACACACATAGCAACTGCATCAATACCGATAGTATCATGCTTGTCCATAATGAAAGCTAACTTAACCTTAGTTCCACATCCGTCAGTTCCTGAAAGTAATACAGGCTCTTCCATCTCCTTAATCTTAGCGAGTGAAAATGCACCTGAGAATCCGCCGATTCCGCCTAACACTTCTTCTCTCATAGTAGACTTAACAGCCTCTTTCATTAACTCAACTGACTTGTAACCTGCTTCAATATCAACTCCAGATTTCTTGTAATCCATGATTCTTTCTCCTTCAATATTATGATAAATGTAAGTTAATGTAACTATTCAGTTACTAATTAATAATTCTTATAACCGACTTCCTGAAGTCTGGCATCCTTCTTCTGAACACTTTCCTTAAGATTCTTAGTATAATCCTTAAGCCTTTCAAGAAGTGCTGCATCAGATGTTGCAAGAATCTTGGCTGCAAGAATGCCTGCATTGGCACCACCGTTAATAGCAACAGTTGCAACAGGAATACCTGTAGGCATCTGTACTATTGAATATAATGAATCTCTACCGCCTAGTGATGTTGTGTGCATTGGAATACCAATAACAGGCATTGGGAAAATAGCTGCGCACATACCCGGAAGATGTGCTGCCATACCTGCACCTGCAATAATAACCTTAAATCCCTTCTCCTCTGCACTCTTAGCATATTCAAAGAATACGTCAGGCTCTCTGTGTGCTGAGATAATTGTCATCTCATACGAAATTCCTAACTGTTCAAGAATGTCTGCTGCCTTTGCCATAACAGGCATATCAGAGTCACTTCCCATAACAATTCCTACTAAAGCCATATTAACCTCCTATGTCCGATAGATATAATATTAAAATTAGTGAAAACACTAATTATCATTGTACTTTGTTTTAAACTACGCGTCAAGAAAAAGCCCATATTACATCTTTACTGTTCCTGTAAAAATGCATCATTAAGCGCAAGTGTGCCATCAAGCACGAATCTGCCGTTCTTAATTAAGTCTGTTCTTGTTCCATCCTCTGCCACAACAGTAATATTGCCAATCTCATCATACGGAATGGTAATATCGGTGTGACAGTTATAATAAGCCTTGTCCGGCTCCGTCTTACGAAGAAGTGAAACCTCATTATCCCTTGAGATAATCTCCTTGCCGTCCGGATTAGTTACATACACATCTTCTGCCCTTGAATAGCATGTGTCACCGACTGCAAAATGTGGTCCCATCTTCTCAACAATAAGAATCGGAAGCTTATACACAATATCATGCTTATTGGCAAACACATATGCTGTAGTGTTAGTTCCTATAGCAAACTCTCCGAGCGGTAAAGTTTCATGGTCATATAACACATTTGCCTTGAAAAGCTCTCTATTCTTAGCTTCATCATCAAAGTTAGTGCATGTGTAGTCCTTAACAAATCCGTCCTCAAACCATACCGTAAGATTATTAAACTTAATATCATTAAGATATACACTGCTCACATTAAGCACACCTGTTGTTTTCTTAAGCACAGGTGATGTAAATACTTCTCCAAGCGGAATATTAACGTCCGCAAGACAGTTCTCAAATACAGTCTGCGTCTTATGGTCGGTTATCTTCATAATAGAAACCTTCATGTCTGTGCAGTTTCCGTTAGCTCCTTTAACCTCAACATACTGTGCTGTATCAAGTACATCAATAAGTGCCTGCTGGATAGCTTTATATTTGTTATAATCAAGGGTATTAATCTTAACAGTACCCTCGAATATTTCCTCAAAATTCTCGCCAATCTCAGGTATCGGATAAGCAATTATTGTAAAGCTTCTCTCTTCGCCTTTGATATACTCATTAACAATGCTTCCTGCGTCATTGCTGTATTTCACAGAAAGCTTCTGCTGCTTTGCATCAAGTGTTAAAGCCTCGCTCTTAATCTGTGGCTCAAATGGCACTTCACCAAACACCTCCATAACAGCAGGTCCACCATGCACCGCTGCAAGCTCTTTGTTCTTCTCATATGCAAGCTTTAATGCACCAGTCTTTCTCTCAACAAATTCGCCATCCATATAAAGTGCATTGTCAAAACGATGGTCGAAATCCATCTGCTTGTTAGGATTAGCTCCGTAATAGCCAACCTTAATGTTAAGTCTTTTATTAATCGTGTTGACCGCTGCCCTGTATATTGTAGGCTTAAGTCCAAGCTTTTCAAAATTCTTAATCTCAGCCCTCACAAGTCTTTCAAATCCCAGACAGTATCTTATATTAACTGTTTTCTTCTTAGACAAATCCTTGCCTGTAAGCTCGAATCCGATTCTGTACCCTTCTGTAAATGTGTCCGCCATCTTCTGGATTTCTTCTTCACTGAGCGAACTAAGATACTCTGCTGTCTTAATCTCATTGTCTGTGACATACTCACCGAATCTGTACAGATATCTTACATCTGTAAGGTCAGACTCCATAATTATCTTAGTTGCAAAATCAAGTTCAGGGTCTAACAGCTCTCTTACCCGGTACTCCATAAGGTCATCACTGTAATCACTAACATACCAGTATACAGACTCTTTCATCTGCTTATAATCTGGCTTTCCACTGTCTTCCTCAGTCGATGCACACATGCAGTACACTTCAACAAAAAGCTCCATAAGTGCTGTCATTTCTGCCATTCTGCCTTCATATGCATACACAATCATTCCTCTTATCTCAACGTAAAGGAATGACAAAAGCCTTCCCTCTGAAAGCCCTAACTTTGAAGCTGCATATGCCGGATTAGCGTAGCTTGTCTCATAAGCCTTGCCAATTACATCTTCATACAGTCCTGTATTCACATTCTTATACTCTTCAAGTGAACAATCTCTGAAAACATCAGCTTTTAAGTCAGCCGCAAGCTTATCCATCTTAAGAATAAATGTAGCGATACATTTGAAATAATCTGCAAACCCATCCGTCTTAAGCCCCGGCTCCTCTGCTATCTCTTTAATTCTTTCTATTGCAAGAGCGTAACGCTCTTCTACATTATCATTAAACAATTTCTTTCTCCTTCTGCCCTGATAAGGATTATATTCCCATTAAGAATACTGCTATCATAAATACTGCTATTACCCCACACAGCATTGAACCAAATCTCGAAGTTCCGTAGAACTTATTATCTTCTTTGAAGCTGATTAGTCCGATTACTGTTCCAATTACCGCTAAGATAAGGCTTAATATTCCAAGACTTCCTACTCTTAAGCCGCCTTCTCCTGCTGCTTTAAAAGACAGATACACTCCATAACCCAAAGAAAGCAATGACAGTATTCCCATCGCAGTCGATATCAAACCACCAAGTGCCTGACTTTTATCAGAGAACTTGTATTTATTAAAAAGTTTCATTCTTTCACCTGTCCTTTTTATTAAACATTTTAACAATTCTGTATGCTATCGCATATACCGCATAACCGCACAATGCACCCAGTACATTAAGTACAAGGTCATCAACATCAAAGCATCCGACCTTACATATAAGCTGTACTGTTTCTATTGTAAGCGACAGTGCGAATCCATATGCAAATGTAGCAAATACATTAATTCTGCCATTGGAAAGCCACGGCACGAATATTCCAAATGGTATGAATGCCAGCACATTTCCAATTATATTAAGAAATGCTATCCAGCCAAGCGAGTCAAAATGTCCAAGATAACGCCAATAGCGCCTGATTTCCGTGAACAGTGTAAGATTGTATTTGTAACCGCTGGCTATCTCTGCCCTTCCCATTCCTTCTGCGAAAAAGACTACATAAAAGAGCAGAATCATATATATAACAAAAAGCGCCCATTTTATAAGCGTTACATAATGTTTCTTTTTCATAACAAATCTGCCCGGCAGGCATAATTAACCCACCAGGCAGTTCCCCTTCACTAGAATAAGCTATCTGATCTGTGTGCAAGAAGTCTTGCACCATTAATAATCATCATTACACCTGCACCGATACCAAAGAGTATTATCAGGATACCAAATACAAGATTAGAAGCTCCTACTGACTTTAATTTCTTATAAAGATTCTCTTCCATAATTAAAACCCTCCATTAACATCAGTTTTATGCGTTCTTAACACCATATTCTGTGTAATACTTGTCAATTGCCGCCTTAAGTGCATCATCAATAACTACCTTACCCTCACACTCTTTATTGTAAAGGTGTTCTACAACATCTGCCATAGATACAATTGCGCTTGTTGGGAAACCGTATCTTTCCTTAATCTCCTCAAGTGCGCTCACCTTTCCGCCAAGGCCTACTTCCATACGGTTAAGTGAAACCATAAGTCCTACAATAGTAACATCTGCTGCCCCTCTTACCTTAGGAACTGTCTCTTCCATTGACTTACCAGATGTTGTTACATCTTCTATCATAACAACTCTGTCGCCATCCTTTAACTTGCTTCCAAGGAATCCTCCCTTATCAGCACCATGGTCCTTCTCTTCCTTACGGTCTGAGCAGTATCTTACTTCCTTTCCATAAAGCTTTGCATATGCAACTGCTGTAACTACGCTGATTGGAATTCCCTTATATGCTGGTCCGAACAGTACATCAAAATCATCACCATATGTTTCATGAATAGCCTTTGCATAATACTCACCAAGTCTTGCAAGCTGTGTTCCTGTAACATACGCACCTGCGTTCATGAAGAAAGGTGACTTTCTTCCACTCTTTAAAGTAAAATCTCCAAACTTTAACACATCACTCTCTACCATGAAATCTATAAATTCTTGCTTGTATGCTTCCATATCTTCTAAAACCTCCGTATTTATAGGCTTTTCTCGCCCTTTTTTTCTATTTTTATCCCCTACTACACCATTTTTACACCATTTCACATTCAACTACACCTTTTCTCGAACTTTTCCATTTCCAAGAACAGCGTGTCCTCTGTTACGTGGCAATACAAGTCCATTGTCATTTGTAATGTGCCATGTCCCAAAAGTTTCTGTAATGTTTTGGGGTTCATGCCACATTCGATTGCTCTTGTAGCAAAAGTATGCCGAAGTGTGTGCAATGTAAAGGGGGAAAAATCTATACCTGCTTTGTTCATGTTCTGAATAACCAACTGCATACATTGATTGATTAAAAACTGTTGTGTCGGCTGATTATTCTTTGTAACAAAAACAAGATTTTGAAATTCTTCCTTTGCTGTTTTGCCTTTTAGAATAATTTCCTGTTTTTGCAGTTTTTGACATTTTAGACTATTGATTGCTTTTGCAGTCAATGGAATGGTTCTTTTTCCGTTATTTGTTTTGGTGTCGTGCATTTCAAATACATATTTTCCATTTTTACTGAAATAACACAATGTATGCTTTACATGGATAACTTTTTTCTTAAAATCTATATCTTCCCATTGTAAAGCTGATAACTCTCCCACTCGCAATCCTGTTTCTAACGCTAAAATAAACAAATTTTCATAAAATGTTCCTTTTGCCTGTTCCAAGAAAAGCTCTGTTTCCCTTATTGTCAGAACACGCCTTTCTTTTTTCTCTTCTTTGGCAATCACAGTATTTATCTGTTTTGCGACATTCTTTACAAGCAAATCTGTATCAACTGCCTTATTCAGCATATCTACCAGTATCTTTTTAGAATTTTTTCTTGCATTGTCTGTTTTCAATTTATTAAACGCTTCTTGCATAACAATTAGGTTCAACGACGTTAATTTTCGCCACCCTAATTCTTCTTGAATACGCTTATAGTGGGTAATATAAGAACCCTTTGTAGAACTTCTACAATTTTTCTTGCAAGTGCTTAGCCATATATCGAACCATTCGTTTAATGTCATATTCTTATCAACAACATTGATTGCTTTTTCATCATTATACTGTTCGGTTCGCAACTTATGTCTTACCTCATTTAAAGTTTTTGCATAAATTGTCTGTCTTTTACCGAAACGATTGATAAATCGGGCTTGATATAATCCGTCTTTTCTTTGAGATATACCATTCCCTAATTCTTTCCCGTTAAGTGATTTACCCATCACTGCCTCCTTTCCTAGCAAAATCGGGAAAAGAACTATTAAATCTTCTCAATTTTATCATATATTTCCTGTTATTTCAATCGAGGAACTTCCTTAAAAATGTACGAAAAACTGTCAAATAGTCCTTTTCTTACTCTACAACTTGATTATTCAGCCATTTATCTAATCTTGCTTTGTGAGCATACAGACGATTTCCAATCCTAACCGTAAAATTATTATATGGATTATGTAAAAGCTCCCTTGCTTTCGTATCACCAATCCCTAGATATTCTGAAAGTTCCTTTACGTTTAATAATGCTTTCTCGATACGATTACCCCCTTTCCTCTAATCTTCTTGCTTTTATGTAATCATCATACAACTGTTTCTGTGTGATATTCATTTCTCCATTTTTTACAAGATTACCGATATAATCTCTTTTCTCTATCTTCCCAACCTCTGCAAACAGTTTCAAAGACGGGGCAACATACTTTTCCAACCACTCCCATACCTTTTGCAGACTTTTCTTCTGTGGTTGCATGGTGAGTTTGACCTTACCTATGTCTTTCATCAGTTCCGCCCACGCTTGATAGGTTGGATAAAGCCTTTTTCGTGTTGTCATGCTCTCTGTCGGCTTTTCTAAAAATCGTATTTTGCTGTTCAATACTTCCATTGCCAGTCCTGCCACATCTCTGTATCTCAATAATTCTTGTACTACACTTACTGCCATTTCCTGCCGAAATCTTAATTCATATCTATTCCAATTTTCATCTAATTCTGTTCCATACTTTTTATTCTGTTCATATCCCTTTTCATAAAATACCAATCTCAAATTACTGGCTGAACTGCCAAGATAAAGACTGCCACCTTTACTCCGAAACACTTCTTCTTTCAGTTCTCCCGAGTCGTGAAAATCTATCTCCCGTAACTTTGAAGAAAGTAATCCCTCTTTTGTCCGTACAATCAAATCGGAAATACTCAGATAAGGTTTTCTATCATCTATCGCCAAATCAATCCGAGGAAAATTGATGTGATACTGACAAACTCTGTTTAAAAAATCAAACCACGTTTCCTCATTGAGTTGTAAAAAATTCTCATAGTTGCGACAGCCTTTCCCACTCATTAAAATCTGAAAGCCTTGATACTGTGCATGTCCTGTCGGCTTTAGCACTTTGATATTATCGAAGATGGCCACAACCTCATGTCCTGCAATCCCCTTTTCATAGCCTGTTACCGTCATAAGTTCCAATGGAATTCTCAGCACATCTTCTATAACCGCTTCTAACGGAACTTCCTTAATGGTTATCTGGCACCAGTCTATCAAGGCACTTAATTCTTCTTTCTGTCGTATTACTCCCCTGTTAGTGTAGGGGAGTTCTGGAAGAAAACTTCCGCTTCTTTCTTCCAAATTTATCAAACCTCCTATCTGCAATAGCGTTACCATTGCCCTGCCCTCAACCTGTCGTTTGGTACGTCAGAACGAGGGCAGGAACTTTGACCGCCTACATATTTTTATTTGGAACTGGGCGGATACCCTTACAGGTAATCTTCTCCACTAATACAGGGAAGTTTCCTCTCTGCACATAAGGGGCATATACTGGTTCTTCCAGTTCCACCACCGCATAAGGCTCAATCTTCGGAAGTTCCGTTGCTTCCAATCGAATATCCACGCTGTTCCCAAGCTTCATGCTTCCAAGATGAAGTTTTAAGGCTTCCACTTCCTCTGTTTTCTTCTTACTGTCTTTATCATAGCGGTAACAGTTATCCGCACCCATAAAACGAAGTTCTCCAAATGCTTCTTTTACCTGTTCTTTTGTCAATGTAATCTGCATACACGTTCCTTTCTCCCCGTTGAACCGATAGGTCAGTTTCTCATATTTTCATTTTCCTATTACGACGTCATTTTTTAGTTCAGTTATTTCTGAACTCAATTGTATATTAGCACAGACATATTCGTTTTGCAATATAAAGTTTAGTTTTTTGTGAACTTTTTGTTTTCTTTTTTCTGAACTTGTGGTATAGTGTCCTTAGACAATAAGATATGAAAAGTTATAACAGGATATGGAAAGAGAGGGTTTTCAGATGAATACAATCGCAGAACGGATTAAATTTGCCATGAAAGCAAAAAATAAAAAACAAGTAGATATAGTCAAAGATACTGGTATCAGCAAAGGAGCGTTCAGTTCCTATCTTTCGGGACAGTACAATCCGAAAGCCGATAAACTAGAACTGATTGCCGACTCTTTAGATGTAGATTTGCGTTGGCTTTACGGGGAAAATGTACCTATGGAAAATGCTCAAAAAGATGATACTGCTCTGCAATATGTCTTTTACAACAACTCCTGCTCCGAGTATCTTCTTGATGATTTAGATGATATGTATATCGCAATGAAAACACAGTATTCCGCCCTCATTCCACGCTTTTATGTTCTTGTCAACCGAAGCGGAAATGAAGTACACATACTGCCATTATTTTTAAGAGAAGATAGTTCCGAGTTCTACGAATGTCCGTCTGATTTTTTCCATGCAGACAGGCACAGCGTTTTCACAAGAGATTTTGACAGTATCAGCGTGGAACTTTCAACTGTCACCATCTATTATTATGGAATTGATACAAAGACTTATGAACCGAAAGTTTCCACGCTGTCCTACTCACAAGCTGACGATTGCTTTTATATCGACAATGGAATACAGAGCGGTCACATAAAGGCATTTGAAAAAGAACTGGTAAAAGAAGCACTTTACTTAAAGCATAACACCCAGTAACAGACAAGAGGACTTGCAAGGTTTCTGACCTTTCAAGTCCTCTGCTGTATCATGGTGCTGTTGGCTGTGTCCGTTCCGTCAAGGACTGCCCTACGGCGTATCGGCTTCGCCTTGATCCTTGACCTCACTAGGTATAGGCAAACTGAGAGTTATCGCACTCCTGTCAAGATAAAATTCATTAACTGGTCTACATCATCAAAATCATCATAATCTCCGTTTATGCCATCTCGATGATACACAACTCCATTTTTCTCATTTCTCTCTAAACAGTCCAAGAGCTTTTCTTCTCCATACTTTTTAGCAAATAAGTTAAAAGTGTATGGTTTAATCTTGCTCAATAATCCTTTCTTGCAAGTTTCTTCGCACTTATAACAATGCGTTAGCTCCTTTGCAATCGAACATTTTTTATTCTCGCAAAAATCATTATCTGGGCAACTGTTCGAGTCACATCCATTACAATCAGCATTTTCTGTGCATAAGCAACATGCAAGACCACATCTGGCAATTCCTAATTCTCTTCTCATTTGGACACCTCCTGCAACTTCTAATTTTCTATTTTATTCTCAACTAAACAAATCGGAATTTATCATATTGTGTACTTCATAGGGGTAAACCTTATTCCATCTATTTCCTGCTCATCAGATTGCGGCTTAAATCCTATATGAAGATAAAATGGCTTACCATATGGTGACGAATTTAAGGTAATCTCTTGCAGTGCTGGGTTATCTTTCCGAATATCTGCTAAAAGATACTGAAAAATTGAAGTAGCTACACCTCGACGATGATATTCTTTCTTGGTGAACACCAAGTTAATATGTGTTCTATTTGAACGCATACCTATAATTCCAATCATTTCCCCTTTATCAAATGCTGCATATATTGGGCAGACACCTTGTTGACATTTTGAAATAAATTCAACATTTTCAACTATATCTCGCTTGAATGTGTCAATTCCCTCTGGTTTATAATCTGGTGCTTCAAACTGTAAAAACACTTCTAATGCCAAAGCAAGGGCTTCCGTTACTTCATTGCTATGTATTTTTCGTATTTCATAGATACACATCTTTTCACCTCACAAATACTTATTTATTTTTTAATAATATCATAATTTGTAATTATTTACACCATTATAATCACAAAAAATAACACAGATACACTCTCTACTATCTGTGTTATTCCTTTCATGTCTTCTTGAAATATTTACTCCATTTTAAAAATCTGTTACGATATTTTGCGGTATTCTATGATACCTTTTCCTTGAAAAAATATGTCTGTAAATCTTGATTTTAAGCGAACTTTTCAATATTCCCAATCACTTTCTTCTGTTGTGAGAATTTCTTCTCAATTATTTCTGCACAATAGTAGAGAATATCTTGTCACGGGGTAACTGATTTGATAGAATAAGACAAGGCACTACATGAGAATGGTAGGCGGTTAGTCCTTCAACAGAGGGACTGAACCCTCTGATTATATAGAAATCCTGCTTGCAGGAAATCTGGGAAAGGAGGGCTTAACTTATGAGTGATTTTGAAATGCTCTCCATCGTACTAATGATACTTAGTATTGTTGTAACGGTTCTGATAGCGTACATAAATCAATCAAAAAAGTAACCGCCCCTCGCCCAAGGAATGCGGTTACTCTTTTGAGTAATTAAATAAATTTGGACTAACCAACTATCAGTAGTGCCTTTTTTATATTCTTATTCTAACAAATACCTATTCAAATGTCAAATCTGACACTCTTAAAATTTTGCTATCAAATTTAATAATTCTTTCCGATTTACTACACCATTTAGTACACCATTTTCATATCAAACTACACCATTTTATGATACAATACACCACTTTACCGTTTTTTTTAATCTTGCAGAACACCAGTAAATACAAGGGTTTAAGAAGTTACATCAATTTATGGAAAAGCATTGTCAGAAAATCTATAAATTCCTGCTTATACTGCTCCATTATATCCTCCTTATTCATCCCCGCTGTCCGGCGGTGCTGCTTCATATTCAATATTGATTTTTATTTTATCATAAATGTTTTCCCGTTTCAATGCGTCTTTGGAACATTACAAATACATATTAAAATCTGAATATCAACATACTATGTATGCCTTTTCCCGATTATCTGGCAGCCGGAAATCCCTAAAACCCACTAACCATTATCAATCTCATAATTTAGTAGGTTATTTCAGGCAGCCGCTTTTCATTCTCCCGCCAGTTCACCTACCAATCTGTTAAAATGTTTCTCCTTAGTAGGTCTTTTTCCTGCTTTCCAGAGGAATGAACATTCATTTTATACTTATAAAACCTACTAAAAAGGCTTCTTCCTGCCTGATTAGTAGGTCTTGTTACTGTCAATTATCTTGAATATGTGCCAAAATAATATACCAAATTTACATCGAACACTGAATTAATAGGTTTCCACACCTTTTATCAAAACTTTATGTATATCTCTCCCCAATCGTTTGGAAAACAAAAGTTACACCTTCAAACTTAAAAACACGATTTTTATATTTCTAATCACATATGAGATATTCCAGCACATAATCGCTTCTTTCATTTTCTTTTAAATCTCGATTAACAAAGCTCAAAACTCCTTCACCATAATTTCATTGTCAATAGTAATTTTATTTTTCATAATTTTAAACCACACAGCAGAACCATGTATGTATTCCGAAAGCATATTACATATATCATTTTTATATTCACAATCTCTTAAAAAGCTTAAGTCTATAGTATTGTATTGTTTCATTTTTTCCGTATTTTTGTCAAATCCCGAATTATTATCAGGATATTCATATTCTGTTCCAAAATTCTCATTAGGTATCTCGATATCCATATATTTATCACCATATATGAGCATATATCTTTTTTTTCCAATACTAGACGAGCCTGTTTCTTCTATCTGCTGCCTGAGACAAAGTGTATCCGGTGAATTATACCAAAATAAAAAATATTCATCTTTGCTTTTGACAACCTTATCCCCTGGAATGTCTAAATATCCCGTACGATTATATGTATCAACAATATTCATATCTGCTATTTCTTTTTTTCTTTCTTCTGAAATATAATCATATATATAATCCATAATTTTACCTCGTTTTTTATTTCTATTAAAACAAATCAATAATTAATGTAATTATTATCACACCTGCTGTAAACATAATGCCGTCTACTCTTGATTGTCCCCAATCTATCTTTTTATTACCATTAAATCTGTTAAACTTAGCTAGCCATATGATTGCCATAAAAGCCAATAGAGCTATAATTATTATTCTTATAATAAGATTCATTGGTGTCACTATAAATAACACTATTGCTACAACATCTAATATACCACTTATAATATACCTTATTAGCTTTGGAATATAATTTCCTATAAATAACCAAGCTGCAACTAATGCAACTACTATTATTGCTGCCATATATTTTCCCTTTCACACTCATAAAATTAATTATATACTTCAATCAGAATTCCTCCACTATAATTTCATCATCAATAAAAATTTTATTTTTTATAATTCTAAACCATGCAGCCGAACTATGTATATATTTTGAAAGCATCTTACATATTTCATTTTTATATCCACAGTTCCTTAAAAAGCTTAAATCAATTGTGTTATATTGTTTCATTTTTTCCGCCATATGCTTACCCGTCATCGATGACATTACAAGAAAGGCAAGCACAACGGGAATAAGGCTTAAAAGCCCCAATCGCCAATCGAAAACAAACAAAAGAACAAGAAGCCCGACGGGCGTTGCCAAAGCCGCATATTTATCGGGCAATTGATGCGCAAGATAAGTCTCCGTCGCACCTGTGGAATCGTTTATGATTTTTCTTAATTTTCCGCTGCCGAAACTATCCGCAAATCCGAGCGGAAGTTTTGCTATATGCTCCGTAACGGCCACGCGCATATTCATTGCGACTCTGAACGCCGCAAGATGCGAACACATAAGCGCGCTTATATATACAAGAAATGATACAATGGCAAAAATCATTGCCATAATCCCGTTATGCACAAGCCCGGTTGCCGATGAAAAATTCGGGGCAACGTCAAGCACTTCTTTTATTATCTTCCAGATATAAACAAAAGGAAGAAGCGCGATAAGCGCGCTTATCACCGCAAGCAACCACGAAGCGTAAGTAAAATACCTGTGCTTACCCGCATACCCCATAAGCCTTGAAATATTTGATTGTTTTTTCAATGTAAAACCTCCCTGGATTGGATTTTCTGGTTAGCAGCGTCTAACAATATAACATATAAAAAAGGAAATTCCTTTCCCTTTTTAACAAGTTTATTATTCGGGCAACGTCCAATCGGACGGAAGCCCTAAAATTTTATCCCAACCGGCGTTGAAAAAATACTGTAACTGTTTTATATATTGCCGCGCGTCGTCTTTTGAAAAGTCATGTCCCACCACTTCGAACATTCCGTTGAACATCGCGGTGGCAAGCATATGCGAAAGGTCCGCTCTTACCGACTTAACCTTTATCCCCGCAGCGTTCATGTCGTTTATAAAACGAACGGTATTTTCGGTTTCGATTTCGATAAGACTATCGATATACTTTTCGTATTCGCTGCCCTTGCTTTTACAGATGATAAGTTTGAACCCGTCGAAATCACCGTAAACGATATCCAGCATTTCGTCTATCCTTTTATCAACGTAAACGTGCATGTCTTTATATTGCGTTTCGGGCGATAAACCCGCAAAGTTTTCCTGCACTTCCGCATAATACGAATAAAGTTTTTCCGCCGAGGCTTTTACTATCGCTTTGAACAGTTCGCCCTTATCTGCAAATCTACCGTAAAGCATGCCGGTAGTATAACCCGCATTTTCGGCAACCTTGCGCATAGACGCGCCCTCGAATCCTTTTTCAAGAAATTCCGTTTTGGCACATTCCATTATCTTATCGATGGCTAAATCGTCTTTCTTTCTCATTGCCGAACTTCCTTTGTTTTAATAACGGTGTTATTATAACACTGTTATTTAATAAAGTCAAGCATTTTTTCTGCCTGATAAATTAAAAAGCGGCAAATTTGTCTTCGCCGCC
>ERZ779866.2465-NODE-2465-length-16664-cov-3.348305_pt1 | contig 16664 bp, 14 predicted proteins | sample MGYA00511248_ERZ779866 | MGnify/ENA primary metagenome ERZ779866 (study PRJEB29588, sample SAMEA2155758) | human gut metagenome | biome: human gut; feature: human-associated habitat; material: faeces | place: Denmark | collected 2008/2010 ... | reverse complement strand
AGCGGAGTCGGTATTTTAAGAACCGTTTCCCGTTTGTCAAATCATCCGCTGAAATAATTAAGGGAGGCAGCCGCCTCCCCATCTTTTGATCCCACAAATTAAGACAGTTCTTTCATCAAAGCATCAATGCCTTCTTGAGCATCCATAACCAATCCGTAGTCTGCCACTTCAAAAATTGGCGCCTCCGGGTCACTATTGATAGCCACCACAACTTTCGCGTCCTTGATGCCAGCGATATGTTGCATTGCTCCTGAAATACCCACAGCAATGTAGAGGTCCGGTGCGATGATCTTACCGGTTTGCCCCACCTGCCAGTCATTGGGGCACCAACCCAAGTCCACAATGGCTCGAGTCGCGCCAACAGCCGCTTTGAGTTTATCGGCTAATTGAATCAGTTTTTGAAAACCGGCCTCATCACCTAAACCACGCCCTCCGGCCACTACAATGCGCGCAGTCTGCAACGCCGGGCGATCTGTCTTAACCGCTTCAAAACTCACCTTGCGGGTTTTCATGGCTTCTGGCATCGGATCGCACAGGACAACTTGGGCGTTGCCACTTTTTGAGACCGGATCAAATGCCGTCGCACGAATACTGGCGACCTTTATCGGTTCTTCATTTCTGACTGTCACTTCAATGGAACCGGCGAAAATCGGACGCACGAAAGTCTCAGCGTCAACGACCGCAATCACATCACTTAACGGCGCCACATCAAGACTTGCAGCAACACGAGGCATCACGCTTTTACCCATTGAGCTTGACTCAAAGAAAATATGCGAATAATTTGATGCCTTGACGGCCACAGCTTTTGTGAGCGATTCGCTTAGGATATTTTCGCCGTCTTCAGGGTTGACAAAAACCGTCCCGACGCCATCCAATGACGCAGCCTCGTCAACGGCCTCCTGAGCTGGACCTAAAAGAAAAAGATCAACTGCCTTCGCCGCTTTTTGTGCTGCCGACACCAATGACGGCACACTCGCTTTGAGTCGACCCGCACTGACTTCTGCGATAACCAATGCACGCATATTCATCCCCTACAGTACCTTAGCTTCGGTTTTAAGCTTTGAGACCAATTCAGCCACACTGCCCAAAATTTGACCTTTTTTCTCTTTTTTAGGCTGGGCATAGCTCAGCGGTTTTAACCGCGAAAGCGCCTGTACGCCTAAAGCAGCTAGCTCCAGCGTTTCAACCGGTTTTTTCTTAGCTTTCATCATATTCGGCAATGTGACATAACGCGGCTCTGCCAGTCGAAGATCGGCCGTCACGACAGCCGGCAACTTCACGGCCACCGTCTGCACTCCACCATCGACTTCCCGAGTGACCATCGCTTCGCTACTATCGGTCACTTCCAACTTGGAAGCAAAGCTCGCCTGAGGAATACCACAGTAGGTCGCCAGCATTTGGCCCACTTGATTTGCGTCGTTATCAATTGCTTGCTTACCAACCAGTATCAAATCGGGCTTTTCACGTTCGACAATTTTTGTCAACGTTTTAGCAACTTCCAATGGTTGAACATGTTCCTCAGTCAAAACATGAATTCCGCGATCAGCGCCCATCGCCATGGCAACACGTAACGTATCCAAACTTTTTTGTGGACCAATCGTCACGGCGACCACTTCTTGAGCGACACCCTTTTCCTTTAACTGCACCGCACATTCAGTGGCGATTTCATCAAAAGGATTGATTGACATTTTGGCAGCTGCCGTATCCGGCAACCCCGCCTCATTCAGGCGTACCTTGACGTTGTAATCCACAACGCGCTTGACTGCGACTAAAACTTTCATTTTTTTACCAATATGAAGCAAATTCGGAAATTATACGTTAATGCGAGCAATTCGCATTAAGCGGTCCTTAAGCTCAAAACTCATCATCGTCTCGGCGGTCATCGGTCAAACGCTCCGCCCAACCAGCGCTTGCCAATGCAGTTTTAAGAACTTGTGTTCCAGTCGCTTCAAAAGCGGCTGGATCTGACAAGGTTCGTCGATAAAAGCGAGCCCCAGCTAGCCCGGTTAAAAGTCCTATCATGGCTTTCGCTGTCGCGCGGATTGTGTGAACATCTTTTGGCGCTTCGCGCTCTAGGTACCGCGTCATGACCTCAATGATTTCTTCCCGTGAAAGAATCGGATGATTATCTTCGAACAACCGAGAGTCAACCTCACTTAAGACCCAAGGAGTCTTATAGGCTGCGCGTCCCATCATCACACCATCCACGTTTTCCAATAGGCTTTCTGCGGTATTTAAATCCGAAATTTCACCGTTAATTACGATCGTAGCCTCTGGAAAATCTTTTTTAAGCGCAAAAGCTACCTCTCGTTTCAAAGGCGGAATTTCACGATTTTCCTTAGGACTAAGGCCCTTTAACCAAGCATTACGGGTATGAACAATGAACGTTCTCACACCAGCTTCAAAAACCGTACCGACGAAATTCTGCACGAATCCGTAGTCTTCGATTTTATCGATGCCGATTCTGTGCTTTACTGTCACATCAAGACTGGTCGAATCAAGCATGGCCTTACAGCAATCGGCCACTAAGTTCGGTTCCTGCATTAAACAAGCGCCGAAAGAACCACGCTGAACTCGTTCGCTGGGGCAACCACAATTGAGATTGATTTCATCATAGCCCCAGTCCTGAGCAAGCTTTGCGCAACGAGCCAAATCGTTCGGATCACTGCCACCTAACTGTAAAGCAACAGGATGTTCTTCTTCGTTGAATCGCAAATGCCTTTCAACATCACCATAAATCAGCGCTCCGGTTGTAACCATCTCGGTATACAACCTCGCGTGCTTGGATAATTGGCGATGAAAAAAACGGCAATGCCGATCTGTCCAGTCAAGCATGGGCGCAACACAGAAGCGCCAAGGATTTTGTTGTGTCATAAATACAAAAGCCACCGTCGCGTCGCAAGCGGCGCCCGAGTGGCTTTAAAAAATATTAATAGGCCAAAACGATTATTGAATTTGGACGTAATCGCGCAAGCGTTCAGCAAATTCGGGACTACGCAACTTGCGAATCGCAGCACTTTCAATTTGACGGACACGCTCACGGGTTAACCCCATTGAACGCCCGACTTCCTCTAGCGTATGGTCGTGGCTTGTTCCAATGCCATAGCGCAAACGAAGAACCGTTGCCTCACGCTCTGTCAATCGATCCAACGACTTACGGATTTCTTCTTCCATAGCCGTCACCATAAACCGGCGCTGTGGATCAAGCTCCTCATCTCCGCGAACAAAATCCAATTTCGTGGCGTCTTCATCATCGCCAATCGGAGCATCGATGGATTCCACTCCACGCATGGCCTGAATTAATAGCTGAACCTTTGAAAGCGGGACTCCGGAAAGTTCAGCCAACTCATTATCCGAGGGTTGCTTGCCATTTTCCTGCAGATACTTCTGCTTGATACGACGGATCTTATTGTAGGATTCAGTCATGTGAACCGGAATACGGATCGTATTGCCGTAGTCAGCGACAGCGCGCGTTACAGCCTGACGAACCCACCACGTCGCATAAGTTGAAAACTTATAGCCACGACGGTATTCAAACTTGTCAACCGCTTTCATCAAACCGAGGTTGCCTTCCTGAATCAAATCAGGCATAGCCAAACCACGATTGACATAGCCCTTTGCAATCGAAATCACCAACCGAAGATTGGCCTCGATCATCTTGGCTTTCGCTTTGGACAAGCTTGCTTGAGCGACAGTCATTGATCGATGCAAATCGCGCTGTTCAGCGATCGGCAAACTAGCTTCCACAGCAAGGGCTTGAAGTCGAGCTTGCAGCTCTTGGAAAACACCGCTCTGGCGAGCTAGGGCGTCGCTCCATGGTTGACCGGACTGAACCTCATCCTCAAACCACATCGGATCCGTGCAGCGCTGATTAAAGCCCTGCACAAAGTGTTCCTGAGGCATATGGGCTTTATTGACCAACACATCTCGCATGGCGTACATCGTATCGGTCACCTTTGTCATATGTTCAGCTAACAAATCGGCCAAATGGGTAACCGTTTTCACCGAGAAACGAACAATCGAAAGCTCATCGTTAATATGCTTGCGTGCGCGATTGAACTCATTGATTCGCTTGGGATCGCCAAAGCATTCGCGCATAGACTCCAGGTAACCGCCCAAACGATCAAACATCTCAAGGGCGCGCTCTTTCATCTCGTTGAGCTGTTCAACAGTCATTGCCGCTGCACCAATATCGGTGTTGAGGTCTCCGGAATCATCTTCCATTTCCTCCTCAGCCACGTCAGTGAAACCGTCAATCACATTGTCAATCGTTTCTGATCCATCGCGCACTTTTTGCGCGAGATTCAACAACTCTTGAATCGAAAGCGGAGACATCAAAACGACCTGCACCAAACGAGCTCGATGTTGTTCGATGCTTTTGGCAACTTCAATTTCACCTTCGCGAGTGAGTAGCTTATGGCTACCGACACCACGCAAGTAAGCGCGCAATGGATCTTTTGACAAACCAGCGGATTCTTCCGGCGTCAAAATGGTTGCCGCGTCTTCTTCATCGATATCGTCATCGACTGTTGCTTGTTGCTCGGCCAAAAGCGCCATCGTGTCTTCGTCCGGCGCCTGATCAAACACCTGCACACCGAACCGCCCTAAGCCAAGCGTGATTTCCGTAAGCGCTTCTTCGCTACGCAAAGCACTTTCAGGTAATAAGTCATTGATTTCTGCAATCGTCACCCAACCACGGGAACGACCGACACGAACCAATTGGCGATATCCGTTTTCTGCGCCCTCTTCTTGCACCGGCTGAGCTGGCATCAGATCCAACAGCGCATCTTTACGCTTTTTAGCCCCTTTTTTCGTTTTTTCGGTACTAATTGGCGCATATTCGTCACCGCTGAAGCCGTCGTCATCATCACCATCGGCCAATTGCTCGATTTCCTCAATTTGGTCCTCGAGCTCTTCAGCATCATCAGCCTCTTCGGCATACTCATTGGCGGGCTCTTCCAAACGGAGCTCGCCTTTTAATTTCATATCGAGATTATCACGAGATTGAAGCCAACGATCGAGCTGTTCATCCTGAACATCCAACTCATCATCCGTTACGTCAATGAAAAGGTCATCGTCCTTGACTTGAGACTTCGCCTTCTTCGCACGAGACGCGGATTTCGTGGCTTTAGCAGTTGCTTTCGTCATAATTACGTCGTTCTTGAAAATCGGCCAGGAAAACTTTGTGCAGTTAAACGCCTCTCAAATTCAAAGCACACCTCGCTTTGCCTCACGGACCCTTCGTCCATTACCCAATCGCTTTATGGGTAAAACCATCAACCAGCATTTACGATAGTGTGAAAATGAAAAAAAGAGGACTCCGCTCTAAAATTTCCAATCAGACCGATATGTTTTCATCTGTGAAGCACCGAAAGGAAATTATTCCGCTACGGCACTCCGCTTTTATCCATATCCAGGGACTCACACAAACAGCCGTGTTCCCTATTTTTGCCGAAGCACGAGGATTTTCACTTTCCCTCGCCGAATCGGTACAATATAAGACAACATTCTTTTGAGCAGTTTGACCTGTCGATAGACAGGTTGTGTGTTGTTATTGCTAAAACAACCTTTGGTACCTACTGCAAACTATTTAAGATACACGAAAATAAAAGGCTCGGGTGTTTTTTTATACCGAGCCTTTTGTTTTGTTGATTTAAATCAAATCAATAGTGCTTAAGCGGAGCCTCTGAATCCAGAAATCCTCTTAGTTTATTCGCGCGACTGGGGTGGCGAAGCTTCCTCAACGCTTTAGCTTCGATCTGACGAATTCTCTCACGCGTCACCACGAATTGTTTACCCAAGTCTTCCAAAGTGTGTTCAGTGCTGGTGTCAATTCCATAACGTAGCATCAGAACTTTAGCCTCGCGAGGAGACAGGGATGCCAGCACTTCATGAATCACTTGCTTTAAATTCTGCTCTTGAGCAACTTCCAGTGGACTTTGCGTATTTTTATCTTCAATAAAATCGATTAAATGCGAATCGTCTTCATCGCCCACAGGGGTATCAATCGAAACCGGCTCCCGACGCGCGCGCATTACGGTCCGTACTCTTTCCACGCTTAGACCCACAGCGTTTGCCAAATACTCAATACTCGGCTCTTTTCCGTGTTCCTGTTGATATTCACGCTGTAGACGCAAAATTTTATTGGTGGTCTCCACCATGTGAACCGGAATGCGAATCGTCCGGGCTTGATCGGCCAACGCGCGAGTAATCGCCTGACGTATCCACCAAGTGGCATAGGTTGAAAATTTATAACCGCGACGGTACTCGAACTTATCGACTGCCTTCATGAGGCCAATATTGCCCTCTTGGATCAAGTCTAGGAACTGCAGTCCACGATTAAGATAATGCTTGGCGATGGAAATCACCAAACGCAAGTTTGCGTTAATCATCGCATTTTTAGCATCCTGCACTTCCTTTTCAGCTTGGCACATTTTGGTATAAAGCTCGCGCAATCGCGGCAAAGGCAAACGCACTTCTCCCAAGAGAGCCCGGTAATCAGACTGCAATGTTTTTAGCGAAGTGAGGCTCTTCGCAACCGCTTGCGCATAAGGTTTTTCAGAAGACACTAGACGATCAAGGATCTGATCATCAGTTGCCATCAACTTAAAGACCTGATTGAATTCCGCCCGTGGCATCCCCGCCACATCCACAAGTAACCGAGATGCACTCGACTGCAAACGTCGAAAAGCCTCTGCTTTGTCGTGCAATAGATCGGATAACATCCGAACCGTTCCCGCAGTGAACCGTAGAGCTGAAAGTTCCTGGCGCACGGCACTTTCTAATTGGAGATATTTCTCACTTTGTACGGGTAACAACATCATGGCGTTGTAATACCCTTCGCATGTTTCCATCACTTCGAGTGAACGAGTCTTTAATTGTTGCAATTGCTCGTCACTCATCGCTGAAGCACCAATTGAAAACTCAGCCGAATCGTCTATTGCATCTTCGCTATCGGATTGATCTTGTAAGCCCTCTTCAGCTGTCTCCTCTTCATCGGGAACAATCTCAATAGTGTCGTCAGTAATGCCGTCAACAAACGCCTCAACACTAACCTCATCATCGCGCACATTGTGCGCCATATCAATCAATGCCTTCAACGCAACCGGACTATCCGCAACGGCTTCAACCATCGCTTGAAACCCTTCTTCAATTCGTCGAGCCAGTCTGACTTCCTCTTCACGAGTCAAGAGCGCAACAGCACCCATTTCCCGCGTGTACATCGCCATCGGATCTGAGGTGCGTGACACATCACTTTCAACCAGCGACAGAACATCCTCTTCATCCTCATCGTCATCATCAGCAACTAACGCCAACGGCGAGTCATTAAGCAAAATCTCATCATCGGCAGGCACTTCATCCAACACTTGAATACCTAAAAAACCGAAAGCATGCTCCAATTGCGTAACGGCTTCACTCTCATCGGCCGATTCAGGAGCCACATCAGCTAGCTCCTCATACGTCACATAACCGAGTTTTTTTGCCTTGACAATCAACTCGCGAAGTTTTTTCAACCGATCTGAGTTGCTTTCGTCCTCATAAGCTTTTTTTAGCGTATTGCGAATCCGAATCGCTTTAGAACTCGTATTGCTGGCTTTGGGGAGGATACTTGGATCCGGCGCATGAATCTGAGCCGGCTGATCAAAAAGAATATCAATGGTCGCTTCAGCTGCCGCTGTGCTCACCGATAATGATTGCTCGCTTTTCGCGCTTTTACGTTTGCGTGTTGCCATACTACACACCACTTTTTTCCATCCATTGTTCGGACAGAAACAACAAAGTGAGCGACATCACAAAAAGACTGAGTGGTCAAATTGCGTCCAGTAAGCGGATCACAAGATTGAGAATCTGAAGGGAGAATCCGCCGAGACTGGAAATTATAGAGACATTCAATGCTCAAATGTCAGTCGAAATAAGCGAAAAAACAACCCATTACGGAAAAACCCCTAGACTAAACAGGCTAAGAGGAATCGGTTTAACTAACTTAAAACCGAGTCCATTATTCGATCAACAGCTTCCGTGCTTTCCTGCACAAGGGACTGGTGAATCAGTTGACGACGTTTAAAAAGGCGCCCGATGAATTCCGAGTCAACCGGCTCCCCACGCTCCTCCATTGCGAGAAGTTCCATGATCATCGCATCCAACCGAGCCTTCTCCAACTTCAAAAAGGCGCATTTTATTTCATACTCGGCAACATCGGCTGATGTTTCAAGCGTGGCTTCTTGATCAACAAGTTCGACCAACTTTTCATACAAAGGATCGTTTTGCAGAAATGAAAGCAAGTAGCCGGTTGTCAAATGCTCGCCTTTATCATCGGCAGTCTTATGCACATGGTCGGTTGCCAAGTGCCATAACTTAACAATGGCCTCTTCATACTCATCAACGGTATCCAACAGCTCGTCTTCGATGCGATCTGAGTACTTTACAAGCCATTGGGGATGCACCAAAAGGCACTGCAATAAACGGCGTTTGATATTCGCAAAAACTGGCCCGGTGGTGACCGGCTTCAATGGACGCTTAAAGCGCTCCTTTTGATTAACGTCACGGCCGTAGCCAGCAGTCGTGCTTTGCGTCAATGATCTCGAAGTCTCTTTGACAAGCGTCACACCGCAAAGCGCAGCCAACTCACCTGGGTCCATCCGTACGGCGGCTGCAAACTCTTGAACCAAAAGTTGACGCAACGCCTGCGCGGTCATGCGTTGCAAAAGTGGTTTTGCGATTGAAACCGCCTGAGCTCTTTCTTCCGCTGTACGCAACCCCCGACCTGCCGTGACCTCTCGAACGATATCCATGACAAAAAATTTAGAGAGTGGGAAAGAGGCAGAGAGCTGCGCTTCAAAGGCTTGTGCACCTTGCTTTTTAATCAAGCTATCCGGATCTTCATCTTGAGGCAGAATCACAAAATGAGCGGTTTGTGTGTCCGTAATTGTGGAAAGGGTTGATTCCATGGCGCGCCGCGCCGCTTTGAACCCTGCGGCGTCGCCGTCAAATGAAAAATAAACATTGTCCGAAAGTTGGAAAAGCTTTTTCACATGCTCAGGTGTAATAGACGTCCCTAAGGCCGCAACAGTTTCTTCAAAACCTGCTTGCGACATCTGTATGACATCCATATAGCCTTCACAGACAATGGCCCGACCCTTTTTATGAATTGCGTCTCGACCTTCATAGAGGCCATAAAGCTCACGACTTTTGTGGTACACAGGTGTTTCAGGCGAGTTCAAATACTTAGGCTCCTCGCCAGGAACCATTGTGCGAGCGCCAAATCCAATCACTTGCCCACGGGGATTGCGAATAGGGTACATTACCCGGTTGCGGAATCGGTCGTAACGATGCCCGTCTTCTTTGGCTATCACTAAACCGCTTTCTTCAAGCTTGGAGTCAAAATAACTTTGGCCTGGAAATACTTTTTCAAGTCCTTGCCAAGCATCAGGCGAAAACCCCAATTGGAATTTTCGCGCCGTCGCCTCTGTGATGCCACGCCCTTTCAGATACTCGATCGTGCCACGATCTCGAAAAAGATTTTCATGATAAAAAGCGGCTGCTTGCGCCAAGTAATCTGTTAATGTACGAGCAGCCGCCTCACGCACCTTGGCACTCGGATCTTCGGGCACTTCCATGCCAAGGTTGTCGGCCAACTCTTTAATGGCCTCGGGAAAAGTGAGTCCCTTATACTTCATTAAAAAGGTAATCGCTGTTCCCTTCTCCCCGCAACCAAAACACTTAAAAAATTGTCTTGCGGGATTGACAGAGAAAGAGGGCGTTTTCTCTTTATGAAAAGGACAGCAAGCCATCCAGTTGGCTCCCTTATGCTGCAACTTCACGTACCGACCGATCACTTGAACGATATCGGTTCGTGACAGCACCTCTTCAATAAAACTTTCTGGAATCATTGCGCCCTCTTACCGAGAAGTCGAAATTAAGCCATCAGCTTTTGCTTAATTAACGCTGAGACTTTTCCCAAGTCAGCTCGACCGGTCAGCTTCGGTTTGATCATCCCCATCACTTTACCCATGGCCGCCATGCCGCTTGCTCCTGTTGCGACAATCGCTTCATCGATAATCGCCAGAATCTCCTCTTCACTCAAAGGCTTGGGCAAATACGCCGATAACACATCAATCTCAGCCGATTCTTTATCCGCCAAATCCATGCGATTCGCCGCTCGATACTGTTCAATGGAATCATGGCGTTGCTTAACCAATTTGGCAATAATCGCCGTAATCTCCGCATCGCCACAGACGACGCGTTCGTCAACTTCTTTTTGCTTAATGGCAGCCATGAGCATGCGAATCGCGCTCAACCGCGCGGTGTCATGAGCTTTCATCGAGGCCTTCATGTCGGCCATGATTTGTTCTTTTATCGTCATTATTTTTCGGTGCGCAAACAACCGGCACCGCCTCCTTGTAAAGTGGATAAAAGCATACAGAAAAAAACACGCGCACAACACTCTGTTCTGATAGAGCCTTGTACGCGTGCTTTCGACCCCACACCGGGATCGCGCAGAGTGTCACGACAACGACACTCTACCAGGTATTAAAAACCCGCCATTAGTAGAGCTTTTTGGGAAGCATTTGGCTGCGCAAACGCTTGTAATGACGCTTGATGGCAGCAGCCTTCTTGCGCTTACGTTCGGCCGTGGGCTTTTCATAGAATTCACGGGCACGCAATTCGGTCAACAGACCGCTCTTTTCAATGGTGCGCTTGAAACGGCGAAGGGCGGTTTCAAACGGTTCGTTTTCTTTAACACGAATAGTGGGCATCAGGCACCTTACCTGTATAAAAAAGGGGTTGCGGTAATGATTTACCGATCTGATCGGCGAGCGAAACCATTCGGGGCCGCTCTCATCGATCTCCGAAAGTTGTGTATTTTCGCATAAAATACGCTTAAAAGAAAATTTTCCAACGTATTTTTATGAAAATAATACGAAATTTTCTTTCAACTGTTTGATTTTAATGAATTTCTTTAATTTATGCTCGTTCTTGGATTGGAATCTTCCTGCGATGAAACCGGCGTCGCCTTAATTGATGATCAAAAGGGGCTGCTCGCCCATGCAGTGCATACCCAGATTGACATGCATAAGCTTTATGGCGGCGTTGTCCCTGAGCTGGCTAGCCGTGACCATATCCGTCGCGTCATCCCTTTGATTGAACAGGTGCTTGAAGAAGCTGGAAAAACAAAAGCTGATCTGGACGCTATCGCAGTCACTCAAGGACCCGGCTTAGCCGGAGCGTTGCTGGTTGGCGTCAGTGTCGCGCATGCGTTAGCTTTTGCATTGGACATTCCGGTAATCGGCGTTCATCACATGGAGGGGCATCTTCTTGCGAACCTTTTAGCCGATCCCGCTCCACAATTTCCATTCATTGCCCTGCTCGTCTCGGGCGGCCATACGCAAATTATGAAGGTCACCCGCTTCGGACAATACGAGCTTTTAGGCGATACATTGGATGACGCCGTCGGAGAGGCTTTTGACAAAACCGCTCAGCTACTCGGTATGTGCTACCCCGGCGGTCCCGGAGTCTCTGCCTTGGCTGAAAAAGGTCTAAGTGGTGTGATTGACCTTCCTCGTCCAATGCTTCACGCCCCGAATTTAGACATGAGTTTTTCCGGTCTTAAAACGGCTGTTCTCACGGCAGTGCAAAAGGCCCCCGATGCCAATGCCCCAGAATTTCGCGCAAATTTAGCGCGCGGATTTGTGGATGCTGTGGTGGACGTGTTAGCGACAAAAGCTATTAAGGCTCTAAAGCAGGAAAAATTGAAAACGCTTGTCGTTGCCGGTGGTGTGAGCGCCAATAAACAGTTACGTGAAAGGTTGCGCCTAGAAACCGCAAAACGCGGCATGAAAGTATTTTTTCCGCCTATCAAACTTTGTACAGACAATGGAGCCATGATCGCCACAGCCGGTCTAGCCCGAATTAAACACATGTCGCAAGACGAGATTAATCTCCATTTCAAAAATCTGCGATTTAATGTCAAACCTCGCTGGCAGTTAAAAGAAGCTGCCGCTGATATTGGATAGATGAAGCGCCCACGGCTTGCCGCGGGCGTTTTTGCAATACATCAAAAATGTTGACCCAATTGACTGTCTCCGGCTTTGGCTGCATCACCTCTCCGATTCGCTTGGACTGGTCGCCACTGGGTCGCCATGCCGAACACCCGGCTTGTGACGACCATGGACTGGCCGTTTTGCCCATCGCTTTTTTAATCGATCAAAACCGACACGTCTCTGAGGATTTGTTTTCGAGCATTTCCCTATTTTGTCAGTTCATTGCTGGCAAACTCGCTTCTGAATGCAAAAAGTCATTCAATGAGACTTTTTTTGAATGGTATTTACAAAACACTCATGGCGAATACCGTTACCGTTTGAGATTTGAAAAGAGTGATATCGTTGAAGAAAGCTTGGCGCTCAAACGTTGCGATCAGGATCACATAAACGTCATTTTTGAGCGCCACGCCAACGATGTTCAAATCATGGACTCTTTAAGTCAAGAGCTCTGCAATTCCCTCCTCAACCACAAAAAAGCGGTTCTAACTGAGCTTTTGAAAAGCGGTCATCCACAATTAGCTTCAATCCGAAATTTCTTTAACGGTATTTGTTGGATCAAAAATCGCGATGAATTCATGCACCGCAAACCCCACGAATCACTTTCTCAGACCCTTTACTTATTAAGTTTAGACACGAAATCGACACTGGAAACGAGCGAGCTAGATCGCTTAATTGAAACTTTCTCTCACACTAAGAACAATCCCAAAAACGTTCAATTGATCATTTCGACTGACAACTCTGCTTTCCTCAACTCGGCAAAATTACGCCCGGACGAAATTTGGATTATCCTTTATCCGCGATATAGCTCCCCATTTTGTTACTCACTCGCTGAATTTAAAGAAAAAGACTTTTCAAAGGTCAGAAAAAACTTGCGCAAAGCCTATGAAGAGGGCCTATTCGGACCCATTAACCCCAATAAACATCAAGATGTCAACTAAAGATTGGAAAAACTCCAGAATTCCCGATCGCTATGTGCTTCGCTCTGCAAAGCATCTGATCTTTTGCGAAGGCGACAAAACTGAGCCGCTTTATTTCAGAGGATTCAAGAAAGCCATTGAAACGTGTCCGATTTATGAAGAGATGATTGAAATCTTTCCACACTGTGGTGACACGCAAGGCGTCCTGAAATCGGCATTAACGATTATTAATGCTAGAAAGCTACAAAAGGCACACATTTGGTGTGTTTTCGATAAAGATGACTTTCCTATCGAACACTTCAACGGCGTGTCGAGAAAAATTGAAGAACTCAACCGAAAATACCGTCAATTGCGTTTTCATAGCATTTGGAGCAACGAATGTTTTGAATTCTGGCTTTTGCTGCATTTTTCTCTTTATAGCTCCAATAACCATCGAAGCATTTATCTGAAAAATTTAAATGAGAATTTTAAAAAACGAGGACTTGGCTCTTATCGGAAAAATGATTCCCGATTGTTTGAGGAACTCCTAGAAATCGGGAACCCAAAATTGGCAATCCGGCACGCTGAGCGAATTTTAAGAGAAAACAAAAACCGCCAGCCTTCCCAAATTGCCCCCGGCACAAAGGTTCAAGAACTCGTTAAAGCGCTGGCCGTTTATTTGCCAAAGGATCTGCAATCGCATTTCCTATAGCGCAACTTAATCTGCATTAGCACAATCCACCGGTTTGGCCCCCAACGGGTCAAGCAAAACGGACGGAGAAATTTTCACAATGAAACCCCGACGCCCACCGTTGATATAAATGCTCGGCAAATCCAAAATGGTTTTTTGAACATAAATCGGCATGCGCTTGCGAGTTCCGAAGGGTGAGGTGCCTCCGACCTGATAGCCGCTATTGCGTTGCGCTTGCTCGGGCTTACATGGCGCAATGTGTTTGACACCAATCTGACGAGCTAAATTCTTGGTGCTTACTTCGCAGTCACCATGCATCAAAATCACCAATGGTTTTGCGTGCTCGTCTTCCATAATGAGCGTTTTCACGACCGCATGATGATCCAGTCCGAAAACCTCGGCAACTTTGGCGGTGCCGCCGTGATCAACATACTCGTAAGAGAGGGATTCAAATGAAATTTTGTGCGCCTTGAGCCAATCGGTGGCCGGGGTTGCACTCTGGTGTTTATCCTTTGCCATTTTGTTCTCTTTTACAATCCTGCCGGAAGAGGAAATGCGATTCGGTCGGCGACACCCGGCATGGTCACCACGCTGACTTCTCCACGAGCTTTCAAATAATCCACGACACCTTGCACCAAATGCTCTGGAGCTGAAGCCCCCGCCGTTAAGCCAACCCGATCGACTCCATCAAACCAAGAGGGCTCGACATCAGCAACACTATCGATTAAAAACGCCTTGACACCCGCTTTTTGAGCGATGTCACGCAAGCGCTTCGAATTTGAGCTGGTGCTGGAGCCAATAACCAAAACCAATTGAACTTGCGCAGCCAATTTTTTGACTGCTTCCTGACGGCTTTGCGTGGCATAGCAAATATCCGCCGCTGATAGAGAGCGAATGGCTGGAAAACGACTTTTCAGTCTGGCGATCACTTCCTTGGTTTCGTCTGTCGAAAGGGTCGTTTGAGTGACGTAACCAATTTTATTTGGATCCGGAACCCGTAACGAGTCCACTTCCTCGTTGGTGTAAACACGATAAATGTTGCCGTTTACCTGACCCATCGTCCCTTCAACTTCAGCGTGTCCTTTATGTCCAATCACAATCACGGAAAGGCCGTCGTTGTGCATCCGCACCACTTCCCGATGCACTTTCATCACCAAAGGGCAGGTCGCATCAAAAATACGCAAGCGCCGACCGGCGGCATAGTCTTTAACTGCTTGAGGAACACCGTGAGCTGACAAAATAGCCGTGGCACCGTCAGGAACCTCGCTCAAATGTTCTACGAAAATCGCCCCTTTTGCTTTCAAGTCATTCACAACGGTTTTGTTATGAACGATTTCATGGCGAACATAAATCGGCCGACCGTAAACAGCCAGAGCTTTTTCCACGATCGCAATTGCCCGGTTGACGCCGGCGCAAAAACCCCTCGGCTGAGCTAAAAAAACCTGCATAGCATTTCTTAAAAAAATTCTTCCAAAACGCAAAGAAGTGTACCAATTTTCAGGGAAAGGGGAAATTCAGTACCTAAGTTAATGAATAGACCCGCATAGAAATTTCGTCATTGACAAGCCATTTTGTCTGTCATAGAGTTTTTCCTGTTTCAGAAAGAATTTTTATGCGATCGACACAAGCTATTCTCGGGCAGGATTTCACAGTCAAGTCACACCTGCGTTTTGCATTTCCGCGCATGATGATGTCTCTATTCATCATGAGCTACGTCGTAGCTGACGGGGCGTTAATCTCTTATTACCTAGGCACTGTTGCCCTTGCATCGCTTAACATGGTCTTTCCCCTTGCGGGGTTCTTATCGGCAATCGGCATGATGCTCTCTGCTGGCGGCGGATCGGTTGTCTCCCGCCGATTAGGAGATCAACGAGCGCACGATGCAGATCGCGCTCTTTCAACGATTGTGTATGCAAACATTGTCATTGGAATAGTGCTTGCTGCAATCGGTCTGATCTTTGTCGATGACATCTTGCTTTTATTAAACGTAGAACAGGAGCAGATGCAGTATGCGAAAGACTATCAAGTCGTCACGCTTCTTGCGTTACCTGTCATGCTCTTGAGTCTTGCTTCACAAACCTTCTTCACCGTGGCCGGCTATCCGAAAATGGGACTGATTGTCTCTATCGCATCGGGTTTGAGCAATGTTGTTTTAGATATTCTTTTCATGGGGCCGTTTAAGTGGGGGATGATCGGCGCGGCGCTTGCTACCGATATTTCTTGGCTGGTGAGCGTGATCGCAGCCTTCATTTTCTTCGTTCGCCCGAAAGCTCCGATTAAATTACTTTGGATAAAACCGGAATGGGTGGCCATTACCGGCGCTATCAAAAGCGGCTTTGCCGAAATGGTCGGAAATCTATCTCACTCCGTCACCCTTTTCTTATTTAACACGATGTTTTTGCGTTGGCTCGGGATTGACGGCGTTGCGGCTCTCACCATCGCCTCTTACAGCACCTATGTCTTTAACTGCATGGCCTATGGTTTTTGTGAAGCGACCAATCCGATTATTGCCTATAACTATGGCGCGCAAAATTGGAGTCAACTAAGAAAAATTTTTCTTAACAGTTTGAAAATTATCGCCGGTTTTTCTTTATGCGCTTATGGCGCATCGGTTATCTTTGCCAAGCCTGTTCTTGCTTTCTTTACCTCGCCCGGCACCGCGGTCTACGAACTTCTTATCAACAATTTCTGGATTTACGCCACGTCGCTTCTTTTTATGTGCTCGAACATGTTTGGCGCATATATTTTCACCGCTTTCGGCGATGGAAAGCGAGCGAGCATCGTCTCCTTTGCTCGAACTTTCGGATTCATTGTGCTCTTTATTGAGACACTGCCGTTGCTCATTGGTGAAATCGGATTGTGGTTATCCGTTCCTGTGGCTGAATGCTGCACATTTTGTTTGAGTGTCTGGCTTGTTTGGCGAAATCGTAATCGTTACGGGTACAGTGGACAACCCGCCAGCCAAATTAACCGCGCATAGAGGCTAGGAACTTGCGTCGAGGTGTTGTTCTGGGTATAATGCTCGATACCGTTGAC
>ERZ779866.2460-NODE-2460-length-16681-cov-6.823890_pt1 | contig 16681 bp, 12 predicted proteins | sample MGYA00511248_ERZ779866 | MGnify/ENA primary metagenome ERZ779866 (study PRJEB29588, sample SAMEA2155758) | human gut metagenome | biome: human gut; feature: human-associated habitat; material: faeces | place: Denmark | collected 2008/2010 ... | reverse complement strand
GTTGATTTTGGGAGATAGGCTCCCTTATCAACCTAAATTTATTATACAAGGAGAAAAACAAATGTTTCAAACTGCACCAGGAGTAACAATACCATTTCCGGATAAAATTCAGGAAGAATTTAAAGTTTACGACGGAAAGTCCATTTATGCAAATATCAGCTTTGAAAAATTAAAACCTATGCTCACCGAGTTTTATCACAGCCTGCCCGAACCTTTATTTTTTGTACTGCAGCTGCCTCTTCTCATGCATGAAGAACGAAAGATGGGAGACAGCAACACCTTTCATCAAGAGGTATGCTATCTTGACGGACAGACAAAAAGTCAGATTGACGATATTATGGAGAAATACGGACAAATTTTACTGGAAGACGGCATGTCTCAATTTGCGGTGGCTTCCCATGTAAACAACGAAGAAATATTTATTCAAAAGTACAAGCTCACAGCTTTCTATTCCTCTTCTCCCCGCCGTTTTATTCCTTTTTTAAAGCGTTACGGTCTTACGGAAACCGATAATCTTATCACTGTATGGAACACTTTTTCACAGGAAACTCCCGGTGAATGCAGACGTGTTTCAATCAACGGGTTTGATGTTTACGATGTAGCCGAACAGTTAAAAAAGCAGGGCATGTACAGAGCAAAAATAATAGAAAGCTAATTCATTTTGTTTCTAAATTATTCTGGAGCTTTTTCTGTTGCGGTAAAATATTTGCATAAAAAATTGAGCTGAGGCAAACTTTGATTTTTGTCTCAGCTCTTTTTTTATTTATCAGTTAAACATGTCGCTCATAAGCTCCGAAGCGCTTGTATTTGTCATAGCATCGGAATTATTTATGAAGATAACATCATTTACATTGTTTTCTGTTACAAGCTTATACACGCTGTTTTCGTACTGGGGATAATCGTAAAAATATCTGTAGTCAACAATATATATATGCTCGTAGTGGTCTGCAAGGAAAGGAATAAATGCATTTCCGTAGGACTCCTTTATAACCACGCAGGACTCGCCGTTATCCACATTAGGATTGTCAATCTGGGCGTAAATCTCATCGCCTGCTGCAAAACAGCTGTAATATGAGGAATTATCCCAGCCTGTAACATCCATTATAATATTCCACTGAATTTCCTCGAGATTTTCATTCACATACATCATGTCGTTGGTGGTCTTTGGAATATATGCTGTCAAGGTATCGGGATTTTCAGCCAAAGCTTCCACTTTGTCGCTTTCATAGTAAAAGCTTCCTACAAAGTCTGTAAACTCAATGGTTTCATAATCTTCCAAAGGAGTAGGTTCTATTCCCTTAGCGTTGCAGTACTGAACATAGGCATAATATGCGCCTAAAGCTGTCCAGTGGTGGTCTGTTCTGAAATAGATATACTCGCTGTTGTGATTTTTCAGTGTGCTGAAAACATCAACTGTCTTTACATTGCTGTTTGTTTCGCTGATACCGGAATATATGTAGTCTATTGCGTCTCCCTGATTGCTTATGCCCATTGCTTCCTGACTTTCATCGTCCAGCATAATTCCCACGCTGGTAGGCACAAGTATGTCATATACATCTGCAATGCCGTCAAGCTTTTTCTGGGCTTTGTCAATCATTTCAACATACACATCGGCTGCGCTTTCACTGAAATAGTATGCGCCGAAGCCTGTATCTCCTGCCACATATACGCTTCCTGCCGCCTCGGGCACAACATGAAGAGAGCCGTCCGGAAGTGATTCCTCAGTGTTTTCCTCTGTGGTTTCGGCGGTGGTTGAAGTCTGGTTATTGTCATCCCCCTGGCTGTCCTTATCGCCGAAAATTATTTCAGGATAAAAAGCCACAACCACACCGGCTATAATTATAATAGTTAAAATAGTTATGATTGCCGGAAGAAAATTTCTTTTTTTCTTTTCAGGCTTTACAGGAGTTTCCTCACTGTAACGTCTGTTTCTGTTGTTTTTAATTTCACTCATAATACTTCTCCTCTGTGAAATTTAAAATCATCTAGTTGAACATATCGCTCATAAGCTCTGCGGCGTTGGGGTTTGTCATTGCGTCAGCGTTGTTGATGAAAATAACGTCATCTACATCATTTTCTGTAACAAGCTGATATACGCTGTTGTTGTAATCCGGATACTTATAGAAATAACGATAGTCAACAATATAAATGTGTTCGTAATGGTCTGCAAGGAAAGGAATAAATGCGTTTCCGTAAGACTCCTTAATAACAACACAGGACTGTCCGTTGTTTACATTAGGATTATCAATCTGGGCATAAATCTCGTCACCTGCGGCAAAACAGCTGTAAAGTGAAGCTCTGTCCCATCCGGTAACGTCCATAATGATATTCCACTGAATAGTAGAAAGGTCTGAGCCTATATAGTACATATCATTTGTAGTCTTTGGATAATATGCGGTAACTGTATCAGGATTTTCCAAAAGTGACGGAGCCTGGTTACTGCTGGAGTAGAATGTACCTACAAATCCCGGGAATTCTATTGTTTCATATTCATCCAAAGGAGTAGGCTCAATTCCCTTAGCGTTGCAGAACTGAACATAGGTATAGTATGCTCCCAAAGCTGTCCAGTGGTGGTCTGTTCTGAAATAGATATACTCACTGTTGTGATTTTTTAGTGTATCATATGCATTTACTGTGGTGATATTATCATTTACACTGTTGATGCTTGAGTAAATATAGTCAATGGCTTTTCCCTGATTGCTGGAACCGATTGCCTCCTGAGCATTCTCATCAAGCATAATTCCAACACTTGTAGGAACAAGGATATCATAGACATTTGCCACACCGTCAAGCTTTTTCTGAGCCTTATCAATCATATTGACATAGGCGTTTGCACCGTCGGTGCTGAAATAGTAAAGACCAAAAGCCGTATCACCTGTTACATAGACATTTCCGGAAGCCTCCGGTATATCATGTATTGCGCCGTCAGGAAGCTGCTCTTCTGTAGTTTCTTCTGTTGCCGCTTCTGTTGTGGCTTCTGTTGTAGCTTCCGTGGTTTCATCAGATGAAGGAACCACCGGTGTATCAGGAATATCATCACCGGTTTTGTCGGAGTTTCCCACAAGCTGTTCGCTTTGCAGTCCATAAAGTCCTTTAACTGCTGAATTGGCGGTAAGCAAAGCTTCTCTGAAAGGGAAGGTGTCGGCATACCATGTTGAAATCCCGTTAAAGTATGTTCCGTCAATAAAACTCTGCCAGGTAAATTCCGGGAAAGTTGTAAGTGTTCTTTTTTCTATTGTGGAAACTGTTGGTCTTAAAGGGATTATTATACCCAAAACAGCCACAAGGAACAAAACACCGAAGAAAACATCCCTTTTAATTTTAAGATAGGATTTAAAAGCCTTTTTTCTTTTCATATCCTGTTTACTTATTTTCGGATTATTATTCACAATATCGCCTCCCTTTCTTTAAAACTGGAAGTAAAGGAACGGGTTGTAGCTGTTGCCTACAAGAGCCATTGTTGAAAGAATAAGCATAGCAACAGGAGCTACTATCTCATATCCGTAAACAAGATACGGAACTGCATTCCTTTGTTTGTACCACTTTATAACTCCTCTTCTTATAATTGCAAAGATTGGAGTTACTGCCAATACAGCAAAAATCAGGAAGAAAATATTATTTCTGAAGGTAAGACCTACCTGAAGTCCGCTGAATCCGTTTCCGTTAAGTCCGAACATTCCCTTTAACGCTGTGCCGAGGCAGTTGAAGTCCTCGAACTTAAACAAAATCCATCCGAAATATATAACCACAAGGGCGTACAGATGGCTGACAATTCCGGGAAGTGTCTTGAATTTTTCCAAAAGGAAATTCTTTTCCAAAACAAGGAATACGAAAAAGTAAAGTCCCCAGAGAATGTAGTTCCAGCTTGCGCCGTGCCACATACCTGTCAAAAACCACACAACAAAAAGGTTGAAAACAAGTCTGCTCTTAGAGCATCTGCTTCCGCCCAGCGGAATATAAACATAATCTCTGAAGAATGTGCTCAAGGAAATATGCCATCTTCTCCAGAAGTCGGTAACAGAATTTGCAAGGTAAGGATAATTAAAGTTTTCCTTATAATGGAAACCAACCATAAGTCCCATACCTATCGCCATATCCGAATAGGCTGAAAAGTCAAGATAAATCTGCAAAGCAAAGCAGAATACACCCAGCCAAATTCCCATTGCAGGGATTTTTGCAAGAGCAGCTGCGTCACTTGTAATCAAGAATGTATCGGCAACAACTGCGCATCCATTGGCAAGTATAGCTTTTTTTGCAAGGCCTATGCAGAAACGCTTGATACCACGGTCAACCTCTTTTTGTAAAACAATTCGGTTTGAGATATCGTGTTCAACGTCCTTGTATCTTACTATAGGGCCTGCGATACACTGGTGGAAAAGACTGGCGTACAAAAGCAGAAGCCAGAATTTTTTCTGAGGAAGAACTTCTTTTCTGTAAACGTCAACAACATAAGAAAGAAGCTGGAATGTGTAAAAGGAAATACCTATAGGCAGAGCAATTTCCGGAATAACCTCGGGTATACCGGTAAGAGCCTTAAAGCTGCCGAGCATAAATCCGGCATACTTAAACACGCCCAAAAGCCCCAGCATAATCACACATTCTATGACCAAAAACAACTTTTCGTGTTCCCTGTAAGTGTGTATACACAACGCCATTATGTAACTTACAAAGGTCATCGACACAAGCAGCAGCAGATACTGCGGACCGCCCCATGAATAGAAAATCAAAGAAAATACAAGCATTACTATGTTCTTTGATTTAATATCACGCATCCTTGAATAAATCAAGAGATTCAGCGCGAGGAAAAAGTAGATAAAAAACAAACTTGAAAATACCATACATACGCTCCTAACAATAATTTTACCTCTTTTTTAATTCTTAAACAGAAAAAAATTAAAATACACTTGCCAAGTTCATTATATAATGAGGACTTTCTAAATTCAACAATATTATCAAAATTGTTACCATAAGCGACGAAACTGTTTCGATTGTTACATCATATGACATGTTAAATAAATAAAGCGCATAAAGAAAAAAATCGGATACAAAACTGTTGTCCGATTTATATTTTTATTTCTGTTTATATTAAAAAATTTCAATATATTTTTTCAGTATAAACCATATAATGATGTATTTTTACAATATTCTCCAAATAAAAATATATTTCTATTTTTTAAGGAAATATTATACATAAAAGTAAAATTGTCTATTGTTTTTTTCCCATTTTTGCAATAAAATTTCTCAATAACAGTAGTGATTACCTTTTTCAAAAGGCAGCAATACAATCAAAAAATAAAGGGGAGATATTTTGCAACCGATAAATATACTGGTAACTTTAGATGAAAACTATATGCCTCAGCTCAGTGTAATGCTAACCTCTTTGTATATAAACAATCCGGGCGAGAAATTCAACATATACCTTATTCACCGAGGCATTTCAAAAAATCGTCTTTCCGGAACTGAAAAGACAATGGAGAAATTCGGTTATGGATTTTTCCCTATTTTGGTAGACGAGAAATATTTTCAGGACATACCAACAGGCAAGCTCTATCCTCAGGAAATGTACTACCGCCTTTGCGCTCAAAAACTTCTCCCTGAGGACCTTGATAAGATAATTTATCTTGACCCTGATCTGCTTATTATAAATCCTCTCCGTCCCCTTTGGGATATGGATATGGGCGGCAATATTTTCGCAGCCGCCGCTCATACAGGAAAAACCGATATATCAAACAGCGTAAACAAACTTAGACTGGGGACAGCAACCAAATACTACAACTCCGGCGTACTTCTGATAAATCTTCCTATGGCAAGAAGAGAAGTAAATCCCGAAGAGATTTTCAGATTTGCCAAGACCCACAGCCGTGAGCTTATACTTCCCGACCAGGATATTTTAAACGTCCTTTACGGAAATAAAATTCTGGAAATCAACGATTTTATCTGGAATTACGATGCAAGAAACTACAGCAGTTATCTTTTCCGAAGCGGAGGAACAGCGGACGCTGACTGGGTTATGAGAAACACCGCAATACTTCATTTCTGCGGAAAATCAAAACCCTGGAAAGATGTGTACCGCCACAGATTCGGACTGCTTTATAAACACTATATGCAGATTGCCTTAAGACTTTTCACAAATTGAGGTTTCACCATCTGCAAAACCGTTTCTAAGTTTATTTTCGGCGGTAACAACTATTCCGTCGTAATTATTTATTTTTACATCCAGCCTTTCAATACACTTTTGTATTTTTTCAAGCTGCTCAACAAGCTTTTGACGCTGTTCTATCAGGATATTTTTTCTTTCATCTTTTGTTGCATCCCCCTGCTGGAACAGCTTGACATATTCCGCCAAAGCCTCTACCTGTACGCCGGCATCTCTCATGCACCTTATAAACTCAACCCAACCACAATCCTCGGAGGAATAATCCCTTATACCTCCCGGGGTTCTGCGGACAGGCGGAATAAGTCCTATTTTTTCATAATAGCGGAGAGTGTCGGCACTTATATTGTATTTTTCGCTGACTTGGGCAATCGTCATAAAGAAAACCTCCATCCTTTTTTTAATTTATGATAACACTTGAAGATAACTCCAAGTCAATAGTCTCCCAAACATTTTAGAAAAACAACCTCGGAATAATATTCCGGGGTTGTTTTTTTCTATCTTTTCTTTTTGTTTGATAATTTTTTATTTTTGGAAAGCTTACTCTTTCCGCTGTTTCTGTTCTTTTGCTGATTATTTTGTACAAAAGACCTATCGGGAGTTACAAGGCAGTTTTTGCCTGTTCCTATCAAATCGGTTCTTCCGGCAATTCTAAGAGCTTTTATTACAAGGGCTTTGTTCTTCGGGTTAAAATACTGGAGCAAAGCTCTCTGCATCGCCTTTTCCTCGGGAGTTTTCGGAACATAAACAGGCTCTAATGTGTAGGGGTCAAGCTCTGTGTAAAACATACAGGTTGAAATTGTTCCCGGTGTAGGATAAAAGTCCTGAACCTGCTCAGGATGTATTTTTTCTCTTTTCAAAAACAGAGCCAGCTCCACAGCGTCTTTCATTGTAGAGCCCGGGTGAGAACTCATGAGATAAGGAACCAAGTATTGTTCCTTGCCTATCTTTTTGGTTGTCCTGTAAAATTCGTCCTGGAATTTTTTGTAAACCTCAATATGAGGTTTGCCCATCTTGTCCAAAACCGCCGCAGAACAATGCTCCGGTGCAACTTTAAGCTGACCGCTTATGTGATGAGCTACCAGCTCTCTGAAAAACTCACGGCTTTCATCCTCCATAAGATAGTCAAATCTTATTCCGCTTCTGATAAATACCTTTTTTATCTTAGGCAAAGCCCTCAGCTTTCTGAGCATTTCAATATATTCGGTATGGGAAACCTGAAGATTTTTACAGGGTGTAGGTGCAAGGCATTTCTTGTTTTTGCAAAGACCTGCCTTTTCCTGCAATTTACATGACGGCAGACGGAAATTTGCTGTAGGACCTCCCACATCGTGTATATAGCCCTTAAAGCGTGGGTTTTCAGTAAGTCTTTTCGCCTCGTCAATAACGCTTTCCATGCTTCTTACAGTTATAGCTCTTCCCTGATGGAATGCTATGGAGCAGAAATTACATGCGCCGAAGCACCCACGGTTGTGGGTTATGGAAAACTCAACCTCCTGAATACCCGGAACTCCGCCCAAAGCTTCATAGGATGGATGATAGTATCTTTCATAAGGAAGTGAATAAACCCTGTCCAGCTCCTCTGTGGTAAGAGGCGTCATAGGCGGATTTTGTATAAGAATTTTTTTACCGTGACGCTGAATTACCACACGTCCCCTTACAGCGTCGGACTCCTCAAGCTCTTTTCTTGCGGCTATGGCGTAGTCCTTTTTATTTTCCTTTACCCTTTCATAGGATGGCAAGTCCACCGCAGGGCCCGGAGTGTAGTCCTTTGTGTCCACAGCATAGCATATGCCTCTTATGTCGTAAAGGCTTTCAATGGTAAAACCTCTGTTTAATCTGTCGGCTATTTCAACAGTTTGCTTTTCGCCCATTCCGTAGGACAAAATATCAGCGCCGCTGTCAAAAAGAATAGATGGGCGCACAGCGTCGTCCCAGTAGTCATAATGTGCAAATCTTCTCAGTGAAGCCTCAAGACCTCCTATTATAACCGGAGAGTCAGGGTATATTGACTTAATTTTCTGTGAATAAACAATAACCGCCCTGTCCGGACGCTTGCCGGCTTTTCCGCCTGCTGTGTATGCGTCGTCGCTTCTCTTTCTTTTGGCGGCGGTGTAGTGGGCAACCATGCTGTCGATGTTTCCTGAAGAAACCATGAAACCCAGTCGTGGCTGTCCGAACTGTTTAAAATCCATGTCGCTGTTTACGTTTGGCTGAGGAAGAACAGCCACTTTGTAACCCTCAGCTTCCAAAACTCTGGATATAATAGCAGTACCGAAAGAGGGGTGGTCAACATAGCTGTCGCCTGTAACAACTACAAAGTCAACGCCGTCCCAGCCTCTTTCTCTCATTTCTTTTCCATTTATAGGTAAAAAAGCCATTCTAAACCTCCGCAGCAGTCTGTTTCGTTTTTTCCATTATATCATATCTTTTAAGAAAACTAAAGCCTTACATATAAAAGGAAGAGAAAAGCCTTACGGCGTTTCCTCTTCCTCGTTGTTTACGGCTCCGCTTTCGGGAGCTCTGTCAAATCTCAAATTGCTTCGTTCCAGCCACTGATTATATGTCATTAGAACCTCTCTGGGCTTTGAGCCCTGATAAGGGCCTACAACTCCCATTTGTTCCATTTCGTCTATCATTCGTCCGGCTCTGGCATATCCCACTTTCAGTCTTCTCTGAAGCATAGAGGTTGAAGCCTGACCGGCTTCAAGAACACATTTAATCGCTTCCTCTATCATTGAATCGTGGTCGTCGTCACTTTCCGAATCAACCGTCTCAGAGGATTTACCCTTGGAATTTATCTCCTCGGCGGCAATTCTTCTTATTTTCTCTTCGATTTCTGTGTTATACGCCGCTTTGTGCATCTTCTTGGTGTAGGCTGTTACCCTGTCGATTTCGTCGTCGGAAGCAAAACAGCACTGCACACGTATGGGCTTTGCCGCACCTACAGGCATATAGAGCAGGTCGCCCTTACCTATAAGCTTTTCTGCGCCGCCCATATCCAGAATTGTTCTCGAGTCTGTATTTGAACCAACCTTCAAGGCAATTCTTGATGGGATGTTGGACTTGATAACGCCTGTGATTACGTTTACCGTCGGTCTTTGTGTGGCGATTACCAGGTGCATTCCTGCAGCTCTCGCCATCTGCGCAAGACGACATACAGACTCTTCAACCTCGCCGGGAGCAGCCATCATAAGGTCGGCGAACTCGTCAATGGCGATAACTATCTGAGGGAATTTTTCCTTGGGAACTGGCAGATTGTTTACTTCCATTGGACGTTCTTCCTCGTCTGTGTTGTTTTCCTCCATAAACTTGATGTTCGCTTCTACAAGCTTATTAAAGGAATATATGTCCTTGCACTCAAACTCTGAAAATACCTTGTATCTCTGGAGCATTTCGGAAACCGCCCAGTTAAGTGCGCCGGCGGCTTTTTTGGCGTCTGCCACAACCGGAATAAGCAGGTGTGGAACTCCCTTATACTTTGAAAATTCAACCATCTTCGGGTCGATAAGTATAAGCTTTACCTGGTCTGGAGTAGCTTTATAAAGTATACTCAAAAGTAGTGCGTTTACGCATACAGACTTACCGGAACCGGTTGTACCTGCAATAAGCAGGTGGGGCATTTTTGCCAAATCAAGGGTTACAATATCGCCTGTGATATCTCTTCCCAGCACACAGGTGAGCTTGCTTTTGCCCTTTCTGAACTGGTCGGAGTCGATAAGCTCACGTATTGAAACCATGTTTACAACCTTGTTCGGAACCTCTATACCCACAGCTGCTTTGCCGGGAACAGGAGCTTCAATTCTTACTCCGTCTGCGGCAAGGTTTAGGGCTATATCGTCGGCAAGGTTTGTTATTTTACTTATTTTAACGCCGGGAGCCGGTGACAGCTCGTATCTGGTTACTGAGGGTCCACGGCATATATTAACAATTTCAGCCTTTACACCGAAGCTTTCCAAGGTGGAGATAAGCTTTTTGGCGTTGCCCTGAAGCTCCTCCATTGCGCCCAAATCGTTTGATGATGAGGGAGGTTTCAAAAGCTGAACAGGGGGAAGCTTATACTCTACAGTCTGATGAGCTTCACTTTCCTCCTGACTATTTAGAACGGCGGTCTTGCTGACCCCTGCAAAAGGGTTTTCTATACCGTCCGCCAAAGGCTGGGAGCTGTCTGTGTTAAAGGTTTCATCCTTCTGTTTTTTTCTGGTGATTTCTTTTGCTATATCGGAAACATTTGTCCTTTTGTTTCCCTTTCTCACTGCGTCAACCAGCTGAGAACCCAGATTTCCGCTGTTGTCCCTCTGTGGTTTCTGGGGAGCTTTTCCCTGTGATGATATTCCGTCCACAGGAATATCTATGCTTCCAACTCTTTGGTCAACAGGCATATACGGATTATTTGTATACTGAGGTTGAGTTTCCTCATAATATTCGTCGTTATATCCGTATTCATCCTCGTACTGAATATCCGGCGGATAATCGCTGTAATACAGGTCTTCTTCCTGCTGTCTTTCAATAGCCTTTTTCTGACGGTGCTTTTCCTTGGCTTCCTTTGCCATATCAAAGGTTTTGCCCACAACAGCATTTGACTTTTTGCCGGCTTTCTTTACAGCTCTTCCCACATCAGAAATTGAGCTCTCGGTTATTAGCATAATCAAGACAACCAAAGCAAGCACATATATGAGAATTGTGGGAACATAACCCATGTTTTGAAGCATAGGATATCCCAAAAGTCCGCTGAGAATACCGCCTCTGCATGTAAATATTGTAGCTGAGGAAGCTGACTGCATGTAAAGGTTTTTCATAGCTGTGAAAAATCCCGTTTCCAAAAACTGTTCCGAACTGAACAGATAGAAAAAGCAGTCCAGCACAAATACAATACCGGCAGCAAGCCACATTTTCATGCTTCCTTTAAAAAGCGTTCTTTCCTTTGTGGTTATGTATGCCATGTATCCGAGAAACGCCGGAAGTCCTATGGACGCCACTCCGAATATACCGAAAAGAACACTCCTGAAAAATCCCCATACAAGACCGCCCTGTATCAGCAAAAGCATAGCTGATACAACACAGGCGGCAGCATATAAAATAGCCTTTACTCTGGGGCTCATGCCCTCTCTTTGGGACTGATTTTTTGTATTTTTTCTTTTAGAAGTTTGGGTCTTTGAAGCCGTTCTGCCTTTTGAAGAATTTCTGGAAGATGCGGAGCTTTTTGATTTTCCGCTTGTTTTTTTAGTTGCTGCCAATCCCCTCACCTCCGATTTTTTATTCCTGTCTTTTAATTATTTAAATTAAACACCAGGCTTTAAACGATTGGCATACCGGTAAACACGTTTACACCGGTGGATATTTCAATAATACTTATTATAATTACCGCAATACCTACAATAGCTGTGTATGCAATAAACACAATCATCTTGTCTGTTTTAAGAAGCCACTTAAAGAGAACTATTGAGAGGTATCCCACAATAGCTGCGGCAAGCATTCCGGCAATAATGGCACCTACACTCATATCACCTGTAAGTCCGCCATCTGCACCCAAAGCGTCTTTAAGCTCCAATACAGCAGCTGCAAGAATTGAAGGAATTGCAAGAACAAAGGTGTAATCAAGCATTTTCTGCTTGTTAAGTCCTCTCATCTCACCTGCGGCAAGTGTTGAACCTGAACGTGAAAGTCCGGGGAATACAGCTGCACAGCACTGAGTAAGACCAACAACTATTGCGTCGCCCACTTTAAGTCTGCGTCTGCCTGCGCCGTCTGCACGAAGCTTTCCGGCTTTCTTGTATCTGAGAGTTGTTTTCTTGTTTTTAATATCTCCCAAAGTGAGAAGAACTGAGGTTGCAAGAAGTGCAAAACCTACAATTATAAAATACTTTTGACCTGTCCAGATATCTGCAAGGTCTTTTCCGTTGACTCCGGCAAAAGGAATCGGAACAAACAGCAAGAACAGAGGCAAAAGACCGATTATGAGCATCATAATCATGTTGCGCTCTTCGTTCATCTGTGACCACTTAAACTTGCCTGTGAATACATCCTTTACAAGTGCGAAAAACTCCTTGATAAGTCTCCAGATAAGCTTGTGGTAAAACACGCATACCGCAAACAAAGTACCGATATGCAGCATTACATTAAAGAAAAGATTATTGTCGGTAACTCCCAAAATATGCTGAGTTATGGAGAGATGACCGCTGCTGGATACTGGCAGAAATTCTGTTAATCCCTGCACGATACCGTTGATAATCGCTTCAAAAATTGACATTATGTACCTCCGTTGTGACTGCCGCACAAAGGACTTTCCCTTATGCGGCATTTCTGACCTTAATTGTTTTCTTTTTCCTGCTTTGATTTTCTTTTTGTCCTTGATCTTCCTTTTCCTATCATGGAATAAAGGCACTCCATAGCATCGCTGACGCTTCCCACGCTGTCTATAAGACCTTCTTCCACAGCGTCCTCGCCCTCAAGAATTGTTCCCACATCCATCACAAGCTCCCCTGTATTCAGCACAAGTTCGCTGTATCTTTCCTTTGAAATATTGGAATTTCGGCAGACAAAGTTATTTATCCTGTCCTGCATTCTCTTGAAATACTCAAAGGACTGGGACACTCCCAGGGTTATCCCGTTTGTCCTTACGGGATGCACGGTCATGGAAGCGCTTCTTGCGATAAAGCTCTTTTTAGCCGCCACAGCCAAAGGGATTCCGATTGAGTGTCCGCCTCCCAAAACAATAGAAACCGTGGGTTTTTTCATTCCGGAGATAACCTCTGCAATGGCAAGACCCGCTTCCACATCTCCCCCCACGGTGTTTATAAGTATCAAAAGTCCGTCAACATTCTGATCCTCCTCCACCGCTACAAGCTGAGGAATAACGTGTTCGTATTTTGTAGTTTTGTTCTGAGCAGGCAATATAAAATGACCTTCTATCTCCCCGATAATCGTAAGACACCTTATATTTTTCCCCTTGTGACTGGCAGCTATCATGCCGCAGTCCTCCATTGGAGCCGGCTGGGGACTGTTTTCCTCTTCCTCCTGAGCCTGTTCCACCGGATTTTCCTCTTCGGAAACCGCCTGTCGGAGCTTTTTGCTCTTTGTATTTTTCTTTTCAGCTTTTGCCATTTGAAAACACCTCCGAGAAAATTATTCCCGAAAAAAGCCTCAAAATGCATAGCTTTAAATTTGATTATAACATTATTGCAACACTTCTTCAACTGTTTTTTACTCTTTATTTTAAGCATTTTCACATTGGAAATTTTTACCCTTAAAAAATAAAAAGGACGCACAAAAATGCACGTCCTCTATGAAAATTTTTAGTTTTTATTTTTGTTCTTCAGCAGGTTCTTCCTTATCTGAATAGCCAACAAGAAGAGTAATAATTCTCTGGTCCTCTATTTCCATAACGGTAATCTTCAGGTCGTCAATCTCCAAAGAATCTCCCGCCTTTGGAATTTCACCCTTTTTGTCAAGGAAAAATCCGCCTATTGTTATACTGTCCGTATCAAGATTTCTTGTGCTTACACCGAACAGTCCGAACACCTCTTCCAACGGCATGTCGCCGCTTACCTTGTAGGTTCCGTCCTCGATTTTTGTGAAGAGCTTTTCTTCCTCCTCGTCCTCGTCCCAGATTTCTCCCACGATTTCCTCAAGCAAATCCTCCATTGTGATAAGTCCCAAGGTTCCGCCGTACTCGTCGATTACTATTGCCATATGGTGCTTGTTTTTTCTAAATTCGGTAAGGATATCGGAAAGACGCTGGTTCTTGTAAACAAACTGGGCAGGCTGAATAAGCTTTTTGATATTTGGCTTTACGCTCATAGCCATTTCCTCAAGGAAATCTCTGCTGTGGATTATACCTATTATATTATCGTAATTTCCCTGATATACCGGTATTCTTGAAAAACGCTCCTCAAGGATTGTCTTTTTCATTGTTTCATAATCGCTGTCTATGTCAACTGCGGTCATGTCAACTCTCGGTGTGAGGATTTCAAAGGCTGTCTTTTCGTCAAAGTCCAAGGCTGACTGCACAAGCTCTTTTTCCTGCTGTTCCAGCACACCCTCTTCCTCAATACTATTTATTATGTATTTCAGCTCGTCCTCTGTAACTGACGGTGCGTCGTTCTTTATTCTCAGCATCTTTATAACTATACTTTTCAGTCCTATAAAGAAAAGCACAATAGGATAAAGAACAAACATAAATACTCTGAGTATTCCGGCTGTATAAAGGGCAATAGTTTCACTGCTCTCTTTTCCTATACATTTAGGTATAATCTCGCCGAATGTCAAAACCAAAAATGTGGTTGCGCCAGTAGCGATAGCCGCACCCATGTCGCCCCAGATATTCATACACAAAACTGTGGCAAGTGAAGAACCGCCCAGGTTTACTATGTTGTTTCCTATAAGAATAGTGGTAATAGTCTTGTCATAGTTGTCGCAGATATAAAGAGCGGTCTTGGCACGCTTTGCCTTTTTACTGCCGCTGTCTGCATAGCTTTTAAGTCTTACCTGATTTACTGTAGAAAAAGCTGTTTCTGTACCCGAAAAAAATGCGGAAAACAATATACAAATGAATATAACAATACCCATTATTGCGTTTTCGTTCAAAAAAATCACCTCAAATTATCGTTCTATAAATAATATTCTGCCCCATCAATTATAAATCTTTTTTTCTGTTAAACTCCTTAAAAGGAATAACCTTGCCGTCGGGAGTTTTTACACTTACCGAATCAAGCTGCTTGTCGAAATTCTCACGAAAGTTTTTGAGATAAACCGCATAGAGAGCCTTTTGCTCATCCTGCTCTTCTTTTGTAAGTCCCTGTTCTCTTTTCTTTTTTGCAAGTTCGTTAATTCTCTTGAGTAAATCGTCCTGCATATAATTTTCTCCTGCTCCTAAAATAAGATATTTATACAGCGCACATGCTTTTTTATCAATATTGTTTATGTTTTTAAGTATGCAAATGATGTCATACCCTCTAAGCACTGTATGAATGTATTCTACCACAAATCATTTGAAATTGATAGATATTATGCATAATTTTTTAAACTTTCCAGCCTTAATATTTTATTAAGGAATAGTCCTGTTTTTGTTGACTTCATTAACAGGTAATTGTATAATGGCAAATGAATGAAAACTTGTATATGTATAGTTATCAGAAAGGAAGTATCGGTTTGAATACTTTAGCATTTGAAAAATACGAGTCCGAAGTCCGTTCATACTGCAGACATTTCCCTACTGTTTTCACTAAATCAAAGGGAGCTTTCTTCTTCGATGAGGACGGAAATAAATATATAGACTTTTTCTGCGGAGCAGGTGCTGTAAACTACGGCCACAACAACGATTATATAAAGGAAAAAGTTCTCGACTATATAGCAAACGACGGTATAACTCATTCACTTGATATGTATACCACAGCTAAAAGAGATTTTATAGATTATTTCGAGGAAAATGTTTTGAAGCCAAGAGATTTGGACTACAAAATCATGTTCCCGGGCCCTACAGGCACAAACGCTGTTGAAGCCGCTTTGAAGCTTGCAAGAAAGTACACAAAGCGCAGAACTGTTTGGGCTCTCATGGGCGCATTCCACGGAATGACATTGGGTGCTTTGGCTCTCACCACTGACAAAGCATCAAGAAGAGGCGCAGGCGTTCCCCTTGACTCAAATGTAGTTCACATTCCTGCACCTTATATGTTCCCTGAGCTTGACACAATCAAGTACATGGAAACACTTCTCACCGACGACCATTCAGGCGTTGAAAAACCGGCCGCTTTTGTTATTGAAACAATTCAGGCAGAGGGCGGAATTCAGGTATTCGATGTTGAATGGCTGAAAAGAGTAAGAGAATTCTGCACAAAGCACGAAATTCTCCTTATAGTTGACGATATTCAGGTTGGCTGCGCAAGAAGCGGAACCTTCTTCTCCTTTGAACGTGCCGGAATTAAGCCTGACATCTTTACACTTTCAAAATCAATCGGCGGCTACGGCTTCCCTCTCGCTTTGACATTGTTCAAGCCTGAGCTTGACGTATTCTCACCGGGTGAACACAACGGAACATTCAGAGGAAATCAGATTGCCTTTATCACTGCAAAAGCAGGTCTTGAATACATGCTGAGCCATAACATCGAAGCAGAAACAAGAAGAAAAGGCGAAATCGAAAAAGAATTTATTGAAAAAGAAATTCTTCCTCTTGACAGCAGAATTAAAATGCGTGGCATAGGACTTATCTGGGGAATTGATTTCTCCGAAATTCCTGTAAAGGGCTTTGCCGATAAGGTTCAGGATTACGCTTTTGCCCATAAGCTCATAATCGAGGGCGCAGGCAGAAAGAACGCTGTTTTGAAAACAATGCCTCCTCTTGTTATCGAGGACGAAACACTTCTTGAGGGTCTCGGCATTTTAAGAGACGCAATCAAAGAGGTTCTCAAAGAAGAAAACAAATAATAAATACATCTGTTTTCTTAAATATACCATAAAAAATTAACGCCCCGAGTTTTTGATATGCACCCCAAAAGTTAGACACTTATGGAGGTGCATATTTTTTATGGG
>ERZ779866.2454-NODE-2454-length-16735-cov-3.274221_pt1 | contig 16735 bp, 18 predicted proteins | sample MGYA00511248_ERZ779866 | MGnify/ENA primary metagenome ERZ779866 (study PRJEB29588, sample SAMEA2155758) | human gut metagenome | biome: human gut; feature: human-associated habitat; material: faeces | place: Denmark | collected 2008/2010 ... | reverse complement strand
CAGCAGCGTCACGGTCAAGAGGCAGGCATGCAGATCCATGAAGCCCGGCGCGACATAGGCGCCGCCGGCGTTTATAATCTGAACTTTCGGATTGAATTCCTTTTGCAGGAAACGGGCTTCGCTGAAAACGTCGACGATTTTGTTTTCCTTAATGTAGACTGCGCAGTTTTTCATTACCGAAAAGCCGGTCAGAACCGTTGCGTTGTGTATGCAGATTGCCTTTTTCATAACCCGTTGAATCCTCCGTCCGTATAAATATGGTTACAACATAAAACGAAAAGGTAAAGATAGTGTATAAAATAAAAGTTTTTGTGTCATTAATGATACAATTTTTGTATCGTTTGAGGGAGAGTCAATTCAGAGGGAGCATTTTATGCCGTTGGGAACAAAAAAATATTTTTTCGAGTTAAAATCTTATCAGTTCGGTTTTATTTACTCTCTCATTACGTTGGTTTTGTACAATAAAATTTTTTTGGAAAAGGTCTGGGCCGTTTATCCGAGCGTTTTGTTCGTGAGCCTGATGTTTGCAGTGCTCCTGCTTCTGATGAACGTCTGCTGCGCGCTTTTGTTCTGGAAATATACGGTTAAGCCGCTGGCCGTGCTGTTTACGCTGGTGAATGCCTTTGTCTTTTATTTTATGTATGTTTATCACGCCGCCATTGACAGGGTGATGCTGTTGAACGTGCTGGAAACGGACGTGGGCGAGGCTAAGGCTCTGTTGAGCTGGGGAATGTTGTGGGTGGTTTTGCTGATGGGGGTTTTGCCTTCTTATCTGATATGCAAAACCAAAATCGTTGATTCCGGCTTTAAGACCGAGGTGCTGAGGAAACTGGCGGTCACAGCCGGCGCGCTGATTGTTTCGGCCGCGATTATCGGCGCCGGTTACAAAGAAACCGCTCAGTTTTTGCGCAATAACAAACCGGTGAAATATTATCTGATTCCGGTCAATTATATCGGTGCAATTGTTTCGGTGACCAAAATCAAGCTGCGCGAGGGGCCGAAAGAGTTGGTCAAAATTGCGGAAGATGCCAAACTGACGCCGTATTGGAAAGAAAACGGCAAGAAAAATCTGTTTGTTTTTGTGGTCGGCGAGACAGCGCGGGCGGCCAACTTTTCACTCAACGGTTATGACAGGCCGACCAATGAACCTCTTACAGAATACGGGGCGGAGCTTTTGAGTTTTGCCGATGTTTCTTCCTGCGGAACCTCTACGGCCATTTCGCTGCCCTGTATGTTTTCCAAAGACGGACGGCGCGATTTTGAAAAGTCAACTTCCGAATATACCGAGAATCTGCTCGACGTTGCGCAGAAGGTCGGTTATAAAGTATGGTGGCGCGGCAACGTTACCGGCTGCAAAGGGCTTTGCACCAGAGTGGAAAACGAAATTTTGTGCAAGCGGGAAACCTGTTATGACGAAATTCTGCTGACGGATTTTAAAGAGCGCGTCCGCCGGGAGAACAGGGATATGTTTGTGGTCTTGCATCAACTGGGCAGTCACGGTCCGACTTATTACAAGCGCTATCCGAAAACGGCCGAAAAATTTGTACCGAACTGCGGTACCGAACGTTTGGACAAGTGTTCCAGAGAGGAAATCATGAACGTTTACGACAATACGATTTATTACACCTCGGAAAATCTGGCGGCGGTGATTGCGGATTTGAAAGCGCTCGGCGATGAGTACAACACCATGATGCTTTATGTGTCCGACCACGGAGAATCTCTGGGTGAAAACAATATTTATCTGCATGCCGCGCCTTATGCGATTGCTCCCGACGAGCAAATCAAGGTTCCGTTGGTTTTGTGGTTCTCGGACGAGTTTGCCGAAAAGTTCCGTCTGGATCGAGAATGTCTGCGGGCGGAAACCGGAAAAGAGTTTTCCCATGACAATATATTTCATTCCTTTCTCGGAATGATGGGAATTAAAAGCAGCGTTTATAATCAAGACCTTGATATATTCGCAAAATGTCGTAAATTATAAAAAAACAAAATAGGGATTTTAAATTATGGAGGAAAGTGCAAGAACTGTTTTGGGGATGAGTCCGCAGCTGGCGGCAATCCTGATTATGCTAATCAGCTATCTGATTATTTTTACCGAAAAGGTCAACCGGGCAATCGTGGCGCTGCTGGGTGCGGCGGCAATGATCGTTTCCGGCATTCTGACGCAGAAAATGGCTTTGGCCGGTATTGATTTTAACACTTTGGCATTGCTTATCGGCATGATGATTATCGTCGGTATCTGCGAAAGATCCGGCATGTTTCAGTTCGTGGCGATATGGGCTGCCAAAAAGGTTGATGCCAATCCGCGCGGACTGCTGGCGGTTTTGGCAATTGTAACGGCCGTCTTTTCGGCTTTTCTGGACAATGTGACGACGGTTTTGCTGATTGCGCCGGTTACGTTTCAGATTACGCGCAAGCTGAAAGTTAATCCGTATCCGTATCTGGTCTTGGAAATTTTTGCTTCCAATATCGGCGGCACGGCAACGCTTATCGGTGATCCTCCGAACATTTTAATCGGTTCTTCTCTGGATTTGACGTTTATGGATTTTGTGAAAGTCCTGACGCCGATCGTGCTGGTGGTTATGCTGGTGCTGATTGCCCTGTTTGACCTGATCTGGGGTCGACGGATGATTACGACTGATGATGAGAAGGCGCTGGTTTTGAGCATGAACGAAAAAGACGCGATTATTGACCGCGGCCTGTTGTATAAATCTTTGTTTGTTCTGGCTTTGGTTATCGGCGGTTTCATTTTTGCCAAACAGCTTTATCTGGATAACGGCACCATCGCTTTGACCGGAGCGGCGCTTTTGCTGCTGCTTTATACGCTGGAAGCCAAAGGCGACGAAAAAGACGACCGGGTGCGGGAGATTTTCAGTGTTGTGGACTGGACAACCATCTTTTTCTTCACCGGTTTGTTCGTTATTGTATTCGGGCTGGAAGAAACCGGCATTCTGTCTTATCTGGGGCAGAAGTTTATTGATTTTACCGGAGGCAGCGTCAATAAACTGGTCTTTCTTATTTTGTGGTCGTCTGCCATCCTTTCCAGCGTGGTGGACAATATTCCGTTTGTGGCGACGATGATTCCGATGTTGAAGTCGATTGAGGCTGATATCGGCGGCCGGGAAGCCATGATGCCGGTATGGTGGGCGTTATCCTTAGGCGCCTGTTTCGGCGGCAACGGCACGCTGATCGGCGCGTCTGCCAATGTTGTGGTTGCGGGTATGGCCAGCAAGGAAGGTCATCCGATTAATTTTATCGGTTTTCTGCTGTGGTCAATTCCGACCATGCTGCTCAGCGTCGGTATTGCAACCTTGTTTATGTATATTGAGTTTTTAAGATAAAAACTCCGCCAGAAAAACGCAAACGGTCCGGCATTATCCGTCGGGCCGTTTTTTGCGGCCGTTGTCGGCAAATTTGCTTTGGTTAAGTTGCAGGCTTTCGTTGACTTGGAGGAATATTAATTTTATAACATCCTTAACTATTGACTACGGGAATAATGAAATGGAAAAAATTAAAGAGTTGTTTACTAATCATCCGGTTCTGCCGGAATCCTGGCTGTGGGTTATTTTCGGAATAGCCGTCGTCGTTTTGCTGTTGTGGGACCTGTTGTTTTTCAACCGTAAAAACGAGGTGCCGAATTTTATGCATACGCTGGTTGTCTGTATCGTTTATATTCTGGCGGCCTGCGTGTTCGGCGTGTTTGTGATGTATGAAGAAGGCGTGGACCAGGGCATGCTGTTCTTTACCGGTTTTCTGGTTGAGAAAAGTCTGTCTTTGGACAATATCTTCATTATGTCGTTGATTTTTTCGTCGCTCGGGGTGCCTAGAATGTATCAGCACCGGGTGTTGTTCTGGGGTATTCTCGGCGCCATTGTCATGAGGGCTCTGCTGATTTTCCTCGGCGAGGCGCTGATCAGCAATTTCCATTGGGTGCTTTATGTCTTTTCGGCTTTTCTGGTTTATACCGGCATCAAGATGGTGCTGCCGGAAAAAGAGGAAAAGAAAGAGCTCAAGGATACCAAGCTTTATGCGGTTCTTTCCAAAATGTTTCATGTTACGCATGAAATCAGAGGCGAGCACTTTTTCGTGAAAGAAAACGGCCGTCATTATATTACGCCGCTGTTCTTTGCTTTGCTGATTATTGAAACGATGGACGTCATTTTTGCGCTGGACAGCATTCCGGCCATCTTTCTGATTACGCAGGACGTGTTCATCATTTATACCAGCAACATTTTTGCCATTTTGGGCCTGAGGGCTTTGTATTTTCTGCTGGAGGCGGCCGTTCACAAGTTTGTATATCTGAAGCAGGCGCTGTCGGTAATTTTGATTTACATCGGACTGAAAATTTTTCTGCCGAAAATCGGCATAGACATTCAGCCGTGGCATTCGCTGTGCATTACGTTTTCGCTTTTGTTCGCCGGAATCATCTTCTCGCTGATAAAGGTACGCAGAGACGCGCAGATTGCGAAATAATCAAAAGCCCCGTGAAAAGCGGGGCTTTTTCGTTACGGTTCAACACGGATAACTACGCGCCGGTTTTTTATCCGGTTCTCGGGAATGGCTTCTCCATACATGTTAAAGCTCGGGTATGCGGGAGAGATGTCAGCCATGCCGATTGCACGCAGACGCTGGGCGTTGACGTTTCTTTTAATCAGTTCGCGGACGACACTGCCGGCGCGGGCGGCCGAAAACTCCCAGTTGGAAGGATAGTATTGGTTTTTGACTTCATTGGTGTCATCGGTGTGTCCTTCGACCGTGATGCTGAATTTGCGGTAACGGTTTTCATTCAGAAGAAAGGCAATCTGACGGATAATTTCTTTTCCTTCGGGGCGGATTTCAATGCTGCCCTGATCAAAGAAAGTCAGATTGCTGATGTCTATGACCGCGCCCTGAGAGTCTGATCCGAGGCTGACGCCTTCTCCAAGATCCAAACCGGCTGCGTCGTCCAGAAAATCAACCAGTTTGCCGTCAACCTGTTCGGGCGGGACGCTGTTGAACGCCGCTGCCAGAGCATATTCAAGCTGGGCGGCCTTTTTCTTGTCGAGGCTGGAAGTGGCAAACAAGACAATGAACAAAGCCAGCAAAAGCGTCAGCAGATCCGAATAGGGAATAAGCCAGGTTTCGTCCGCATGTTCTTCGTGATGTTCTTCGTTTTTCTTTTTTCGAGCCATTTATTGTTCTTCCTTCAGCGATTTTCTTTCCGAAATCGGAATGAAAGCCTGCAGTCTGGCTTCCATGGCCATTGAAGATGCTCCGCCCTGAAGAGCCAGTGCTCCTTCCAGGACCATTCTGCGAAGCTCGACTTCTTCCTGCGAAATGCGTTTGAGTTTGTTGGCAAACGGGTGCCACAGGACATAACCGGTAAAAATACCGAGCAGGGTGGCGACAAAGGCAGCCGCGATGGAATGGCCGAGCATGTTGATGTCGGAGAGGTTGCCCAAAGCCGCAATCAGGCCGATGACGGCGCCGAGCACGCCGAGCGTGGGCGCATACATGCCGCCTTGGGAAAAAATCAGTGCGCCGGCGCGGTGACGCTCTTCCATCTGCTTGATTTCCGCTTCGATGACTTCGCTGATGAAATCGGCGTTAAAACCGTCGGCAACCAGTGTCAGCGCGGAACGGACAAAAGGGTCTTCCACTTCGGAAGCGTGTTTTTCAATGGCGACAATGCCGTCGCGTTTGGCCGATTTTGCAACGCTTACGAACAGTTCCAAGATTTGCTGTTTGGAAGGAAGCTTTTTGCCGACAAAAATAATTTTGAGCAAAACGGGAAATTTTTTTAAATCTTTGAGACTAAAGGCGTTAAACAATGCCGCGGCGGTTCCGGCAATAATGATCAGAAAAGCGGCCGGATTAATCAGAGCATGCGGATCGGCGCCTTTCAAAGCCATACCGACACCGACAGCGAGAATTCCGCCGATAACGCCAATCAGTGAAGAAAGCTCCATGCCTTTTTCCTTTCTTAACAATAGCATTCTTTGAAAGGATAATTGATATAGTTTAATTTAGCGTTAAATTTTCTGAGGATAATTAACCGTCAGACTTCTGTATTCTTGACGCCGGCGGCAAAACAACTTATAAACGGAAAAGAGACAATTTTCTGGTATCGGCAATGTTGAAAAAAATAAAAGAAAAATTCAAATCGAGTTATATGGTTCAGAACTATATGAAGATTTACCCTTATGTCAAACCATATTGGGTAAGGGCTTTGCTGGCTGTGCTGATTACAATTCCGATCGGGTCGCTCGACGCGGTTATCGCCTGGGCGCTGAAACCTTATATGGATGTGGTCATGGTGGAAAAAAGCACCTCGGCAACGGCTTATATTCCGCTGCTGATTATTTTCTTCAGCCTGATTCAAAGTATGCTGAACTATACGGCAACCTATCTCAATACGTGGGTCGGACGCCGGATTACCAATGACCTCAAAGAGGATCTTTACAAAAAGCTTTTGCATTATGACGCCCATTTTTTTGATACGACGACTTCCGGCGACGTGCAGTTTCGTTTCAACAATGACGTGGAGGCGGCCTGCAGCGGTCTGCTGGCCAATCTGAAACTGTTTACGACCCGGGTGTTTTCTTCCATCTCGCTGATTTTTGTCTTGTTTTACAACTCCTGGCAGCTGGCGATTGTGGCGGTTATCGTTTTGGGCTGCGCCTTGTTCCCGCTGACCAGGGTGCGCAAAAAACTGAAAGAACTGATGGAAAAAAGCGTTTATGCCGGCGGCAATATTGCCACGCATTATAACGAAACCTACAGCGGCAACCGCGTGATTACGTCTTATAACCTGTATGACTATCAGTACGGCCGTTTTAAGGACAATATGCGGATGATTTTCAAAATCGGCATGAAGATGGTGCAGCGCACGGGACTGCTTTCGCCGATGATGCATTTTATCGTGTCGCTGGGTATTGCGTTGGTTATCTGGCTCGGCAGTTATCTGATTGTTCATCATGAAATTACCAGCGGCAACTTCGTTTCTTTTATTGCGGCGCTGATTATGCTTTATAACCCGATTAAGAGCATCGGCAACAATTATAATTCGGTACAGATGTCTTTGATGGCGATGGAAAGGGTTTTTGCGCTGCTAGCTGCCCAGCCGGCAATTCTTAACCGTGAAAACGCGGTCAAGCTTGACGGCGTTAACAAGATGATTGAGTATAAAAACGTATGGTTTGAATATATTAAAGACAAACCGATTTTAAAAGGCGTGAATCTGAAAGTTAAAGTCGGGCAGACGATTGCTCTGGTCGGAAATTCCGGCGGCGGAAAGTCGACGTTTGTCAACCTGCTGCCGCGCTTTTATGACATCAGGGACGGGCAGATATTGATAGATGGCGTTGACATCCGCGATATGGATCTCTACTCGCTGCGCGATAAAATTGCCATCGTTTTTCAGGATAATTTCCTGTTTGCCGGCACCATTCGCGAGAATATTCTGCTCGGCCGCCATGACGCAACACCGGAGCAAATCAGCCGGGCGGTTAAAAGCGCATGTCTGGAAGAGTTCGTAAATTCGCTGGATGACGGTTTGGATACGGAAATCGGCGAGCGCGGCGTGCTGTTGTCCGGCGGGCAGAAACAGCGTATTGCGATTGCGCGCGCTTTCATCAAAGACGCGCCGATTGTTATTTTGGATGAGGCGACTTCGGCTTTGGACAACAAGTCGGAAGCCATTGTTCAGCAGGCAATTGAAAATCTGATGAATGACCGGACGGTTTTTGTGATTGCGCATCGTTTGTCAACGGTGAAAAACGCGGACAAAATCGTAGTCATCAACAACGGCGAGATTGTGGAAAGCGGTACGCACAAACAGCTGCTCGAAAAAGAAAACAGCATTTATGCCGCACTTTACAAAACGCAGCTAAAGTAGTTTCTTAACATTTCAAAGAAAAGGCCGGAAGTTTCCGGCCTTTGTTTTTTTAGTTGTTGACTTTGTTTATTTGGTCAACTTCGATTTCAAGTTTGGTCCAGCCCTTATCGATTTCGCCTTTGATTTCGACCAGATCGTCGGGACCGATGTTTTGTCCCATCCAGTCGTCATCGTCGATTTCAACGTTGATGGTTCCGGTTCCGTCGCTGAAGATGTACATTTCTTCGCCGATCTGTTTTTGGATGTTGCCGCGCAGAATGACCATGGCTTCGTCATTCAGGCCTTTGGCCTGTTCTACGGTTATGACGGCAACGTCGGTGCCGGGACCGGTAAAACCTCCGCCCATATTATCTTTAGCGTTGGCCGCACTGCTGACGGCCAGAGCCGACAGAGCCGCTAAGGAAAGCAATTTTAACTTGTTCATATCTTTCTCCTGTTGTTGTGTGTTAGACGTGATGTTTATGTAATCACTCTGTTTTAATTATCAAGAGCGCGGTTATTTTATACTTTCGATGAGGAAAGTGATGTTGGTTGTAAATATCTTTACGGAGATGGCCAACAGGATAATGCCGAAGAATTTCTGCAGCATGTAAATGACGCCGCTGCCGAGGATATGTCCGAGTCTTTTGGCCAATTTGACCACAAGATAAACAATAAGCATATTGGCAATGATTGCGAGCAGAATGTTGATGTCTTCGTACTGAGCGCGAATGGAGAGCAGGGTTGTTAAAGCGCCGGCTCCGGCAATCAGGGGAAAGACCAGCGGGATGAATGTGGCATCTTTGGGCATATCCGGACGTTCGTGGAAAATGTCAATGTCGAGAATCATTTCCAGAGCCATAATAAAAATAATCAGCGAGCCGGCGACGGCAAACGAGGAAATGTCAAGTTTGAACAGGGCCAGAAAAGCTTCTCCGACGTAGAAAAATCCGAGAAACATTACCAAGGCAATAAGCGCTACGCGCTCGGCATGGATTTTTTTGCCGCCGCGGCGGAGCTTGAGAATGATGGGAATCGAACCGATGATGTCAATAACGGCAAACAAAACGACGAATGCGCTCAGAAATTGGCGCAGGTTGAATTCGGCAAACATATTTTTTACTTCCTAAAACAAAATTGTGTTGATGAGATGTTTTGGTAGTATCATACGGAGCCGAGAAGTCAACCGAAATCGTTTTTTTGTTTATAAGATTTTTGACCATTCGGCTTCTTTAAAACCGGTCAGAACCGTGTCATCGCAGACCAACAGCGGCCGTTTGACCAGCATGCCGTTTGAAGACAAAAGTTCAAGCTGTTCGTTTTCGCTCATTTGCGGCAGGCGGTCTTTGAGACCAAGGCTTTTATACAACAGGCCGCTGGTGTTGAAAAAACTTTTCAGCGGTTTGCCGCTGCGGGCAATCCAGTCTTTCAGTTCGGCCGCGGAGGGATTGTTTTCGACAATGTGGCGGCTTTGATACAAAACATGGTGTCGGTCCAGCCATTTTTTGGCTTTCTGGCAGGTTGAACATTTGGGGTATTCGAGAAAGAGAACGTTCATCATATTATGCTCCTTACAGGTTAAAGACGTCTGAATATGCCAGGGACAGGCCAATCATAAAGTTGCTGCCGGCAACGTCCGACTGCCGGTCCTGGGCGCGAAAGTAAGTGATGTAGGGTGCCAGCGAAAGGGTGTCGTTCAGTTTGACGTCCATTCGCGAGGTCAGGTTGAATTCATATTCAAAATCGGTACCGCGGTAGGTGCTGTAGTAAACATAGTCGCGGAAGTAGCTTTCTATTTGAAATTTGACGCCTTCGCGCAACGGATATTCTCCTCTGAAGCCGATTTCATATGCCAGTTTGGTGTCGCTGCTGTAGGTCAGATCCAGTTCCTGAACCGGTGCGACATACAGTTCTTTGACGTTTTTGCCGTTGAACATTTTGATACCTTCTTTGGCGCGGAAAGTTTTGGTGCGCGGCGCATCGTTATTGGCGGTAAATTCGGTCTGATAGCCGAGGCTGGCAAAAGGGCCGACGTCCGCGTCTTCATATTTCCACATTTTGCGGTTATAATCGGAGGTAAGCAAAATTTTGTCGGCGTTTTCGGTGGAACTTTTTTCACCTTCGGCCGGTTTCAGCGTGGTCTTGCCATATTCGGCGTAGACGCTGTTGTTCCATTGCCAGTCGGTTTTTTCATATTCAAGGGTGAAGTCGAACACGCCTTTGATAACGGTTTCGCTGTCGGCGCTCAGCTGTGAGTTCGGGGAGTTTTGATATTGTTCGGCATTGTCTACCGAAGTGGATGACATTTCCAGCGCCACGCGTTTGAAGTTGGCTCTAAGTTCTCCGTCCGGCGGCAGAGCGGTTTCTTCGGCCAGGGCATTGAACGTGACAAGCAGAGATAAGACCAGGGCCGTCAGTTTGTATTTCATCGTAAGTTCCTTGTTTAGTCGTTGAATAGTTCGTGATTATAATAATTTTGCTTATTTAGGCAATTCGTTGAGACTGCCGTGTTGATATTTATTTAAAAAATTACTATTTATATAGACAGGAAGTTTTAAATTTGGAGGGGAAAGTTAAAAATGAATCGGCTTAATGATATTTTTTTGTGGGTGTTTGCCGGCGCAACGGGGTTGTTCGTAATTATGTTTTCCCTCTATGTCGCATCCGTGTTAATTCCGGTTCTGCTGGTGGTTATGGCCGTGTCAGGGCTGGCTAACCTGATTATGTATGTCTACGGGAAGCGTAAGTCTTCCGGGCGCGGAAAAGGATTTCTTGCTTCAACGAGAAAGAAGAGGCCCGAAATTATAGACGTTGAATATGAAATTATTGACGACAAATAAATCAGAAAGAAAAAGCAATGGAAGAGAATGGAAAAGTTTTAGCTTTTGACATCGGCGGAACCAAGATTGCATACGGCATTGTCTGCCGCGACGGAAGTTTGGCAGGCAAGGTGACCAAAGTAAGCACACCGGCTACTCGAGAGGCGATTTATTCGTTATTGAAAAAAATTGTTTCCCAATATGAGAACGAAGTCGACGCGGTGGCGATTTCTACGGCGGGAACCGTTGACGACAATAATATAAAAATAACAGGGTCGGTCGGAAATCTGCCGGAAGGTTATGAAAAAACTGATTTTCAATCGCTCAGCTCCAAAAGGGTTTTTGTGGTGAATGACGCCAATGCCGCAGTGTGGGCCGAATATAAGGTCGGCAATGCCAAAGGAAAGAAAAACACGGTTCTGCTGACGCTGGGAACCGGCGTGGGTGTCGGGCTGATTGTAAACGGGCGGCTGGTGACCGGAAAATCCGGCGCGGCCGGCGAGGTTCACTTTCCGATCCGGTTGGATAAAAAGCGGCGCTGCGGTTGCGGCAATTATGACTGTCTGGAAATTTATATGTCCGGCAAGGCACTGAATCTGGATGCCAAAGAATTTTTCAAAGATGACAACGCCACCAGTTATGACGTAATTGCCGGTGTGAAAGAGAATCGGCTGCCGGCGGTTGAAGCGTTTAACCATTGGCAGAATATGGTTTTGTACGGGGTGGTTATTTTTGCCAGCATCTTTGATCCGGACGTTATTCTGCTGGGTGGTTCAATGGCACATTTTATTGATTACGAGCGTTTGAACAAAGAGGCGAACGAACAGATCGTGACGGCGCCGTTCGTGTTGAAAGAGGCCGCTTTTGAAAACAATGCCGGGATAATCGGCGCGGCTCTGCTGTGTATGGAACAAAGCTCATAGGGCGGGAAAATAGAAATATTTTCCCTGTTTTTTTATTTTAATACTTGACTCTTTTAATATGTATTATTTATTATACATATTGTAATCAAAACATATTTTGGAGTCTATGTAATGAAAATGCTTTTATGTCTGCTGTCGGTTCTTCTTTTGCCGGCCAAAGCTTTGGCCAATCCGGCCTGCGTGGTGTGTACCGTGGCCATCGGCGCTTCTCTGGAACTGGCGCGGAAGCTTGGTATCAGCGACAATATTGTCGGTTTGTGGGCCGGAGCGATGACAGCGCTGCTCGGATATTGGGCGATTTTGTGGTTTGACCGGAAAAACTGGCACTTTGCGGGCCGAGACTTCTGGCTGATGTTTTTGTCGATCGGAATGATCGGTTTCGTTTATTTCGGTCAGCTGGTTTATACGCCCCGGATAATCGGTTTTCTGTATATTGACGCGTTTCTGCTTTCGGCACTGACGGGGGCGGCGGTTTATATCCTTACGGAGAAGCTGTATGCGCTGATGAAAGCCAAAAACGGCGGCCATGCGCATTTTCCGTTTGAAAAGGTGGTGCTGCCGGTGGCCGCGTTGTTTATTTGCAGCGTGATTATGAACTTTTATCAAGTTTGACGATGAGGAGATTTAAAATGAAAAAAATAGAAAACGTAAAAGAGTTTGTCGAGCGTATCGACAGTTCCAAGAAAGTCAATCCGAAGGATTTATCTTCGGATCAGGATCTGACCATTGCGATTATGAATCTGATTTCGATTGAGGAACATCTGGTTTTTTCCGGTGCCAAAACCGGAAAGACGGCCTTTTATGATTTGATTAAGGATGTCCGCGAAATGCGCAAGACGCTGATGCAAAAGGTGATTCCGGCTTATGAAGGGGAGGTATGGTGCATATCCAAACATTTGCTTGCGTCTTCTATGCGCCTGACGGAAGTCGGGACTAAGCAGCAGAGTCTGGGACATACGGAAGAAGCCTACAGGCTGTTTAATCAGGCCTATGAGCTGTATTGTCTGTTCTGGGGGCTGAATATGAATATGCTGAACGTGGACGATGTTAAATGGATTGAGGATAAGTCTAAAGATATGCGGGAACTTTCGGAAAAAATTGATAAATATAATAAAGAGGCCGGAGAACGGACGGAAGATAAAGGCGGCGCGCTGGCCAAAATGAAAGCCTTTGTCCGTAAGGCGGTTGACTGCTGCATAGAATAGGAAAGGGACAAGATGAAAAAGTTTTTTTACATAATGGCTGCCGTATTGCTGTTTACGGCCGGATGCGAGAAAAATGCACAGGCGGAAAACGAAATTGCCGCGGATAAGTTATATTTCTTTTATTCGGACGGATGCCCGCACTGCCATCATGCCATGGATTATATCAACGCCAAATACAAAAATAAGAAGCTGAATATGGAAAAGGTTGACGTGGCAACGCCGGAAGGGTATCTGCTGCTGTTCAAATGCGCGGAAAAATTTAAGCTTGGACGCAGTATCGGAACGCCGCTGTTTTGCATGGGGGACAATTATCTGATGGGATGGTCTTCCGAATATGAGAGCAAGTTTGACGCTTATGCCAAACCGTTTTTGAAATAAACGGCGGAGAGGGACGATGCCGCTTCAACTTCCCGCAGAAATAATGAAACGCGCCGCCAGAGGAATAAGCTATATTGCGCATCCTCTGCGGCTGCGGATTTTGGAATATATCGACGTCAACGGCGCATCTTCCGTTTCGGCGATTGCCAAAGGTGTTAACGAGGAGCAGATGATCGTGTCGCAGAGCCTGAAAAAACTGCGTGATGCCCATCTGGTACAGACTGAACGGCGGGGAATTTTTATTTATTATAAAATCTGCGAGGAATATCCGGCCAGTATTCTGGTGTGCATTCGCAAGCTTTTCGGGTATATGACCGACAGTTTTTATTTTTTGGCGGATGGCTATAAGGCGGTTTTGCCGAGGGACTATACCAAGATGGTGGCAAACCAGATCAAGTTGTTTGCCAATTATGACAAGATGAGGATTTTGGAATATCTGACCCTGAACGGAGAAAGCAATGTATCCGAAATCGTCCGCGGAGTGGAAAGCGAACAGTTGAAGGTGTCCCAGTATCTGAAACGTTTGAAGGACGACGGTTTCGTTACCTGTCGCAGGGACGGGCGCTTTATTATTTATGACATTACGCCGGGAGTGCATAAAACGGCGATTCAGTGTATCCATAAACGTTACGAAACGTTGAAAAACAAAGACGATTTTTAGGAAAAACGGCGTCCGGGAAGAAGACGGTTAAAGTTTTTGGATAATTTCAAAAATAGTTGTTGACAAAGTAAAACGGAAATATTATTAAATATCTGAATTTTGACGGCGGGTTAGCTCAGTCGGTAGAGCGGAGGAATCATAATCCTTGTGTCGTGGGTTCGAATCCCTCACCCGCTACCAGTTAAGGTCTCAGGTTTTCCTGGGGCCTTTTTTTTGTGCCGGGCCGTATTTTTGAAAAGTGGCTGGTTATGAAAAAAGCTTCCGAACCGAAGGGTACGGAAGCTTTGATTGTTTCAGCGGAGAGCTTATTTGCGATATTTAATCTCTCCGGCCGGCGGATTGCGGTATGAATTGGGCTTGACCTTGGTACCGTTGTACTTAGGGTCGCCATAGAAGACAAATTCATGGAACTTGCCTTTCTTGGTTTGGCCTTGGAGCCATACCGTGTGGTCTTGATCGGTTACGACGCGGAATTTTCCGGCCTGATTTTTCCACAGTCCGAACTCAGCGGGAATCGTGTAAGTATACGAATCGCCGTTGGCGTAGGTATACTTGACGGTAATGGGCTGAGCATACGGTTTCTTCTGGTCGTAGCTGACGGTGACACCGGTTGCCGGAGCATCCATGGGTGCGTTGCGGTAGTCGTACTTTTGAGCGGTTGACAGGTCGACAGCAGACGACTTGTGCACCGGTTGGTAGACTTCCTGCACGGGCGTTTCGGGAACGGGCGTTTCCTCAGTTTTGTCGTTGTTGCACGAAGCAAACAGTCCTGCCACGATGAACATGGGGAGGATTACAGCAATTTTTCTCATAATGTAAAAAATTTGAGGTGAATAATAATTATATAAACCAGTATAATCACTGATTTTTTTTTGCTGAATTAATGCTTAGTGATAATGGTATTTGTGTTATGAAAATGTTTATCATCTTTGAAAAATTTTGTCAATATTTTTTGAGAAAAATCGTATCGGTTTCCGTTTTTTTATATCGCAGATTTCCGTTGGCGGGCCGGCTCTTGACAAATTAGGAAAATTATCCTATATATTAAAACGTCACTTGGGTGTCGTGTATCCCGAGCAGATGAAAGCCCCGGAAGGTTCCGGGGCTTTTGGCTTTTAAATTGCAACCGGCGGTAGAGGTTTTCTGCCGCTTTTTTTGTGAGGTTTTTTATGTCTGAGAAAAGTAAAAACAGCAATAAGCCGGTGGTAAAATTTATTGCCGACGGCGTTGTCAAGGAGTTTTTCTATAACTTTGTAACGTTCGGTGCCGAAGACATTGACGTCTATATCGGAGAAGAACTGCTGACGACAAATTACAGCGTGGCAGCCAACGAGGAGGGGGCGGGCGGAAAGGTGATTTTTGCCGAACCGCCGGCCGAAGGCAAAGTTATTACGATTATCCGCAACTTGGAAATCAAACGCACTTCTGATTTTCAGGAAAGCGGCGCCTTTCGGGCGAAAGTGATTAACCACGAACTGGATTATCAGGTGGCCACACTTCAGCAGCTGGATGAAAAAATCGGCCGGACGGTTATATTTCCGCCTTACGCTTCCGGCGATACGGACGCCAATCTGCCGTTGCCGGACGCCGGCAAAGCCATTGTTTGGAATGAAGACGGCACCAGGCTGATTAATTCCGACATTGCAATCAACACGTCGTTTGTTGATATCAATACGGCGGTGGCCGATGCGCGGCAGAGTGCGGACAGTTCCCAATCAGAGGCGGAAAAGTCGCGGGTTTGCGCGGAGGCGGCGGAAAACAGTTCGGAAATTTCGCGCCGCTGGGCCGTCGGGACGAAGGAAGAATGCGGCGACGGTTCCGCCAAATTCTGGGCGCAGGACGCGCTGAACAGCGCCGCGCAGTATAATGTGCCGCTGGTGACGCTGAACAGTTCCGAACTGGCAGACAATACAATTATTCCCGACTGGGAGGACAATAAGGATTATTATGTTTCGATGGACAGCGATTTGCGCTTTTTATTTGTGATGCAGGAAGATGACGACGGAAATCCGCTGCCGCCGGATGTCAGGACCAAGAGTTTTGTGAAACGTTTTGTGATTGTAACCGGAGCCGAGGTCAATACGCTGACTTTTGAATATACGGACGCGACTTATCTGATGATGAACAATACCATTCCGGCAATGATGGCCAATTCTACCTATTTGTGCGTCATGAGTCTGATTCCGGAACCCGATCCGGATCCGGAACTGCCTTTTTATTACAATGTTTTGGTCTCCATGGCCAAATATGTCGAAGGTTAGGGAGGGGAAACATGTTTGTCAGAGACAGCGTATGGGAGCTGCATAATCTGCATTGGGGAAATCCGATAGAACCGGGAACGGTGATTTTTAACAATACGGAAAACGGAGCGAGCGGAACCTTGATGATTGAGGTTGACGGCTGGTATTATGTAAAAATTGCGGGCGGCGGCGCAAGTTCGCACCGGGCCAAGCATGACGACGCGGCGTCAGGCAGCGGCGGCGCCGGCTTTATCGGCGAGGTTTTGCTTACGCACGGCAAATGGGAGTGGCAGGTCGGCGCCAAAGGCGTGGTTAACATGATGGCGGCGGGAACGGCGAGCCATTTGCTTAAATACCGGGTGCAAAATGCAGGTATTATTGCCAACCCCGGTGTCGGCGCGGGACATTATCCGGATCCGGGACCGGCCGGGGGCATTTTGGAAATCAAGAATCTTACGACCAGAAACGTAGTTGTGGCTTCAAACGGCAACAACGGTTATGCCGCCGGTTACGGCGAATGGCAGCCAAACGTCAACGGCGACAACAAGAACCTGGAGGCCGTTGCTTTTTTGCAGAAGCTGAACACCGCCGTGCTGGAACGTAAACCCGGCGCACTGCTCATCGCGGAGGAGAGCACCGCGTGGCCGCTGGTGTCCC
>ERZ779866.2448-NODE-2448-length-16747-cov-4.912054_pt1 | contig 16747 bp, 15 predicted proteins | sample MGYA00511248_ERZ779866 | MGnify/ENA primary metagenome ERZ779866 (study PRJEB29588, sample SAMEA2155758) | human gut metagenome | biome: human gut; feature: human-associated habitat; material: faeces | place: Denmark | collected 2008/2010 ... | reverse complement strand
ACAGGCGACGATATGATTGAGCTTGCGAGCGCCGCCGACACAGCCTCGTTCCTGCGCTGCTGCCCGACGCTCAACATGGCGGTGGAGGAGTACCTCGCCGCCCGGCCCTTCCTTTCGTCCGGCACGCCTAAGTTCTATCCTTACGCCGCCGCTCTCGCCGCAGTCGAGGTTGAACGCATGTACGGCCCGCTCGCCTGCAAGGCCCTGCCGGCCCTGCTCGAGTGGCTGGGCCTGCGCAGCGACCTGGACGCCCTGGCGGGGGAGAGCCACGCCATCACCATGATGACGGTCCACTCCGCTAAGGGCCTGGAGTTCCCCGCGGTGTTCGTGGCAGGCATGGAGGAGGGCATCTTCCCGCACGTCGCCGGCTGGTCCGACGACGATCCGGCAAAGCTGGAGGAGGAGCGCCGCCTGGCCTACGTTGCCATCACGCGCGCGCGTAAGCGCCTGTTCCTCACCTACGCCGCCACGCGCCGTACCTACGGTTCCACGCAGGCAAACCCGCGCTCGCGCTTTGTGAACGAGATTCCCGCCGAGAACATCGAGTTCTCCGGGATCGGTTCTTCCGGGTTCGAGGGTACCGGCTGGGAGAAGCGCGGCGATCGCCGTGGAACCTTTGGCTCGGGTCAGGGCTCGGACATGTACGGTGGCCGCGTGTTCGGTTCCTACACGCGGTCCACGCCGGGTACGCAGCGGCGCACGGCAATCAGCCCGGATGCCGGCCGTGTGGGCACGGCGGGTTCCGATAGGGGAGCGGCATCGCGCAAGCCGGCAACGTTTGGCTCCGGCGCCCCGCGCCCCAAGAAGAGCACCGTCTCGGCAACGGTCGAGCGCAAGGTGGATGTCGAGGCGGCGGCAACGACGTTCGTCGCCGGCGATCGTGTGAGTCACAAGACGTTCGGCCCCGGTACGGTCATCTCCGCCGCCGGAGATATGATCGAGGTCCAGTTCGAGCGTTCCGGCCAGACGAAGAAGCTCATGAAGGGATTTGCGCCCATCGTCAAACTCGTCTAGCGGATAGGCACTCCACTCTGATACAGTTTCTCCCATTACAGAAACGACGATCCGGAGGGAGGCGCACATGACGAGCGCAAAACTCACGTCCCGACAGTCCCTGTTCGTGGGCGTCACCTTGTTCTCTATGTTCTTCGGGGCGGGCAACCTCATTATCCCGCCCCTTCTCGGCCTGCAGGCGGGCGGCGCCGTCGTACCCGCCATAATCGGTTTTCTCATCACCGGAATCGGCCTGCCCATGCTCGGCATCATCGCCGTCGGCCTTGCCGGTACGATTCGCGACCTCGCTTCGCGTGTGCACCCGGTGTTCTCGAGCGTGTTCGTCGCCGCCATCTACCTCGCGATCGGACCGTGCTTGGCCATTCCGCGCACCTCGTCGACCTCTTTTGAGATGTTGCAGCCGCTGCTTCCTGCCGGCATTTCGCTCGAAGTGGCGCGCCTTGTGTTCTCGGTGGCGTTCTTTGCCGTGGCCTACTTGCTGGCCATGCACCCCAGTGCGCTCACCAAGCTGCTGGGGCGCATCACCGGTCCCGCGCTTATCGTGCTGATCGTGGCCGTGGTGGGCGCTGCGCTGTTCAATCCCGTGGACGCCGTCCGTGCGACGCACGACGCGTATGAGGGCAATGCGGTCATGGCGGGTTTTCAGACGGGCTATCAGACCATGGACCTGCTTGCGTCGCTCACCTTCGGCATCATCATCGCGACGAATATCCGCGAGCTCGGCGTGACCGATGATGCGGGCCTCACGCGCGAGGTCTCGCGTGCGGGCGTGTTCGCCGGCTTGCTCATGGGTCTCATCTACTGCGGCCTGGCCGTGGCGGGCCTGAATATGGCTCCCGCCATGCCGGATGCAACGAACGGCGCCGCGATCCTGACGGCTTCGGCCACCTTGCACTTCGGCTCCATGGGAACGGTGGTTGTCGCTGCGATTTTCCTGCTCGCTTGTCTGAACGTGTGCATTGGACTCATCAGCTGCTGCGGCACGTATTTCGCCGAGGCGTTTCCGCGTGTCCCCTATCGCATGTGGGCCCTGGGTTTCGCCGTGTTCTCCTGTGCCGTTTCCAATGTGGGCCTCGATGCGATTCTGGCGTTCTCGGTCCCGTTGTTGAACGCGCTGTATCCGGTTGCGATCGTGATCGTGCTCATGGGGATGATGCACAAAGGGTGCGACCTCGTTCCTCGCGTGTGGCCGTGGGTTGTGGGCTTCACGGGCGTGGTTAGCGTTGCCACTGCTCTGCGCGATGCGTTCTTCGCGGGCGCGTGGTTGCCCTTCGATGCGATGCCCTTCGCCGACCTTGGCATGAATTGGGTCTTTCCGGCGCTGGTGGGTATGGTCATCGGCGTTGCGGTGTCGGGCATCCGCTCCTCTGCCGTCGAATAGGCGTTGGGACCGTCTGCCGGGTTGTGGCGCGCACGCCGCGCGATGCTGGGTATAGTCGAGAGCGGAAGCAATACAGTCGCCTCAGTTCGGTTTGGGTGGCGTGAAAGGAGACCTTATGGCGGAGAGCAAACAGTACTACATCGGTGTCGACGTCGGAGGCACCTCCGTCAAGCTCGGCTTGTTTGACGAGGAGGGCGACCTGCTCGGCAAGACGAGCGTTCCCACGCCCTCGCTGGCATGCGGTGAGGGCCACGCCGCCGTGATTGGCGGCATCGAACAGCTTATGGCTGGCGTGCAGCAGCCCATGCTATTCGTGCGGGGTATCGGCTTGGCAGTGCCTTGTCCGGTGCCCGCAAGCGGTGTGATCACCATGGCGGCCAACATCGAGATCGACGCCCCGGCACTCAAAGAGGCGCTCGAGGTACGCTGCCCGCATGCGTTGGTTCGCTATGTGAACGACGCGAATGCGGCGGCGATGGGTGAGGTCTGGCGCGGCAGTGCGCAGGGGCACCGCAGCATGGTTATGGTGACCATCGGAACGGGCCTCGGCGGTGGCGTGGTGGTGAACGGCGATGTCATCGACGGCGCGTTCGGTGCCGGCGGCGAGATCGGGCACATCTGCGTGAATCCGGCCGAGGAGCGCGCGTGCGGCTGCGGTCTGCACGGATGCCTGGAGCAGTACGCCTCGGCTTCCGGCGTGGTCAACAACTACCTGCGCGTGTGCGAGGAGCGCGGTGTCGAGCCTGTCGAGCTGGTGGGTCCGAGCGATTCGCGTTCGGTGTTCGACGCGGCTCGTGCGGGCGATGAGACGGCGCTCGCCGCGATCGATGTCGCCATGGATTATCTCTCGCTCGGTTTGCAAATTATCTCCGCCGTTGTGGATCCCGAGGTTTACGTGCTTGGCGGCGGTGCGTCCGCTTCGGCCGATATGTTCCTGGATTCCCTGCGCGCGAAGTACGAGGCCCGCGCGTTCCCCGCGAGCCGCGCCACGGCGATCGAAGTCGCCTCGCTCGGCAACGACGCCGGCATCTTCGGAGCGGCATACGTGGCGCTGCGCGCCGCCGCTCGCGAGGTGTAGGCTTTCGGCTGCAGTCGTGTTGCCATTACGGTTGCGAGCAGCTGGAGGTTATGAACGGTTTTCTTGTCACGTTTGGAGCTTATGAACGATCCGTTCATAAGCTCCATTTTTGTATATGCCCTGAGCTGCAGTTTTAGTTGTCCTCAATAATCGACGTGCAGCAAATCGTTCATAAGCTCCAATCGCGCACAGCTTCCAAGCACGCACGGTCCCCAGGCGCGTACGGTTCCCAATCGAGCGCGGCTTCCAATCGCATGCGGCCCTCAGCCTTTCGCAGCGCGTTCGGCCGAAAAGCGCTCGCCGCCAGGAGCGCGAGCGCCATGAGCGAGATGAATGTGAGGTAGATGACGAGAAGCAAAAGGGATGCCATGAGAGTTCCGGAACAGGGTCGGACGGGATCAGCGTGGCGACGCATCGACTGTCTACAGCTTGTGGAACATTGGCTCCATGTCCTGGAAGGTGCAGAACTCGGTGAATCCGATATCCTTCAGGCACTCGCGCATCATGGGGATGTGCGCGCCGAGGTGCTCGGGCTTGTGCGAGTCGCTGCCAATCGTGAGGATGCGCCCGCCCAAGTCGCGGTACAGGCGCAGCAGTTCGGTGCTCGGGGTGAGGTCGGCGAGCCCGTAGCGGATGGACGACGTGTTGAGCTCGATGCCCTTGCCGCGGCGGATGGCCTCCTCCAAGATCTCGGCCACAATATCGCGGGCGTTTGCGTCCGGCCAGGGGCCGGCCTGGTCATAGCGCTTGATGAGGTCGAGGTGCCCGAGCACCGACCAATGGTCGAAGCGCTGCGCCACGCGCAGCATCTCCTCGTAATACCCCATGTTGTACTCGTCCTGCGTGCGGCCCTGCTGGAACGTGCCGTTCCAGAATTCCTGGTTGCCCACCTGGTGAATGGACAGGATGGTAAAGTCCCATTCGCCGGTAAAGCGCTCGAACAGCTCGTCGAAGCGCCCGATCGTGTGCGATTGCACGCCGAACTCCATGCCCGTCTTCACGGTGAGCTCGCCCGCAAAACGGTCGCGAGCCTCGGCGATCGTGGGGAAATAGCGTTCGTAATCTACGTTGATGGACGGCTGCCCCTCGATGATAGGTGCGCAGCTGGGGTCGGCGCGGTACTCGTCCCAGTCGGGACGGATCTCAAAGTCCACATGGTCGGTGAAGCAGATCTCGTCGATGCCGCGCTCGATGGCGAGGGCGCAGACGTCGTTCACGGGAAAGACGGAGTCGTCGGAGAATTCGGAGTGCACGTGGTAGTCGGCGAGCATGGGGATCTCCAATCGTCAGGGTGAAGTCCGCATCGGGGCAGGGCGTTTGTATTCTGAACGCATGATACCGCGACCATCGCGCCGTCCAACCTCTTGCGGCGTTACAATAAAAGCATCTATGTATTCGCAACAAGGGAGGAACCCCATGGCCAACGTCCTCGTGTTCGGTCACCAGAACCCCGACAACGACGCCATCATGTCCACCGTCGTCCTGTCTCAGCTGCTCAACCAGCTCGAGTACCAGGGCAACACCTATACCGCCTGCTGCCTGGGCCCGCTGCCGGCCGAGTCCGCCAAGCTCCTCGAGGACGCCGGCGTGCCCGCTCCGACGCTGATCGACGCCATTGAGCCCGCCGCCGAGGGCGCCGAGCCCCAGCTCGTCATCCTCACCGACCACAACGAGCCCGGCCAGTCCGTCGCCGGCCTCGAGAACGCCACCATCTTCGGTGTGGTCGACCACCATCGCTTCGGTGACTTCACCACCGCCGCCCCGCTGCACATCGTGGCGCTGCCCTGGGGCTCTTCCTGCTCCATCGTGGCCAAGCTGTTCGAGGTCATGGGCGTCGAGCCCACGGACACGCAGGCCAAGCTGCTGCTCTCGGCCATGATGACCGACACCCTCATGCTCAAGAGCCCCACCGCCACCGCTGTGGACGCTGCCATCGCCGCCAAGCTCGGCGAGCAGCTCGGCGTCGATCCGGTCAAGTTCGGCATGGAGGTCTTCCTCACCCGTCCGTCCGGTTCTTTCACCGCCGAGCAGATGGTCGGCAACGACATCAAGATGTTCGAGGTTGCCGGCACCAAGCTCCTCATCGGCCAGTACGAGACGGTCGATAAGTCCCGCGCGCTCGGCATGATTCCCGAGATTCGCGAGGCTATGCGCGCCTACCAGGCCGAGAAGGCCGCCGATGGCATCGTGCTGTGCATCACTGACATCATGGAGGAGGGCTCCCAGGTCCTGCTCGAGGGTGATACCGCCACTGCGCAGAAGGGCCTTCAGATCGAGGATGTGGCCGAGGGCGTGTGGATGCCCGGCGTGCTCTCCCGCAAGAAGCAGGTCGCCGCTCCGATTCTCGCCGTCAACTAACAGCTCGGTAAACAAAACGCTTACATTTGTCGCCGAGTTTTGGATTCGGTCTGTAGCCGACCCTCTGCTCTTTTTAGGCGCATGTAACCGTTGGGTACCATAGGACCATTACGTGTTTGATAGAAAAGCGGTTCGTATCACGCATGTGGTGCGGCCGCTTTTTTCGTACCCATGCGCGCGTGGGGTCGTCTCGCGAGGGGCGCGCCTTGGCATGCGCGCAGTGAAGAGACAAGGAGCGCCATGGACGCACGCGAGCAGCTGTTTACCGAGAAGCAGAGGAAGCGCATCGAGCGCCATGACACGTGGGGGCGCATTTTCGAGAACGGCACCGTTGCCGCCGCCGTGATGGTGCTTGCCGCCATCGCTGCGGTGATCTGCGCCAATACGGATGCTTATGAGGTGATCCATCATTTCTTGATGGAGCCGATCCATGTGGGCATCGGTGAGTTCACCGTGGCGGTCTCGGTCGAGGTCTTCGTCAACGACTTCCTCATGGCGATCTTCTTCCTGCTCGTGGGCATCGAGCTCAAGTACGAGATGACCGTCGGCGAGTTACGTCGTCCGCGTCAGGCCCTGCTCCCCATGCTTGCCGCGGTGGGCGGCGTGGTTATGCCCGCCATCATCTACGCGCTGTTCAACAAGGGCGGCGCGATGCATGGCTGGGCCATCCCCATGGCGACCGACATCGCCTTCGCCCTGGGCGTGCTCTCGCTGCTTGGCGATCGCGTTCCGGCCGGTGTCCGTGTCTTTTTCTCCACGCTCGCCATTGCCGACGACTTGATTTCCATTGCGGCAATCGCGATCTTCTACGGTCACGCGCCCAATCTGTTCTGGCTCGGGTGCGCCGTCGTGGTGACGGCCGTGCTGTTCTGGCTCAACAAGACGCAGCATTTCCGCCTCGCTCCGTATATGGTCGGAGGCCTGGTTCTGTGGTTTAGCCTGTTCCAGTCCGGCGTGCACGCCACGCTGGCCGGCGTGATCCTTGCCTTTACCATCCCCGCGCGTTCTGGGATGCGCCTGAACAACCTGACCGATTGGCTGCGCGGCTACATGCCCGACATGGTCGACAGCTACGATGACGATGCACACATCCTCGACCAGCACGACTTCACCAGCGCCACCTTTGGTGCCGAGCGCGTGATGCACCGCGTGTCCCCGCCGCTGGTCCGCCTGGAGCGCATGATCCACACGCCCGTGAACTTCATCATCCTGCCGATCTTTGCCTTTGTGAACGCGCAGGTGCGTCTCGTCGGCGTTGACTTGGTCCAGCTCGCGCTCGACCCCGTTGCCATGGGTACGTACTTCGGCATGCTGCTGGGCAAGCCGTTGGGCATTGTGGGTGTGACGTTCCTGCTGGTGCGCAGCGGTATCGCCGACATGCCCAAGAACGTGACGGGCGCTCATATCCTGGGTGTGGGCATTCTGGGAGGTATCGGATTCACGATGTCCATCCTCATCGCCGGCCTGGCCTTCCCGGCTGAGCCGTACGAGGTCCTGGCTGCGAAAGCCGCCATTCTGGCTGGGTCGGTGAGTGCGGCCGTCCTTGGCATGGCGTTCATGAGTGCGGTGTGCAAAAAGAAAGCGGACCCCGAAACCTCAATTTAGGGACAGTCCCTAAATTGAGGTCCCGCATTGAGGCCTCATGCTTTGTTCGGGGCGCCTATTCCACTGTTCCGTACGTGGCGCCCCAGCCGTGGGCGGCGAGTGCGGAGTTGATCTGGTCGCACAGGCGAGTGCGATTGTAGGTCCCCGGGGGAACGAGATTCACGATCTCGAGCAGGTCGGGTGCAAGGTCCAAGATCTCGGCCTGGACAATGAGATCGAGGCGATCGATCGTCTCGCGCCCCGTGAACAGGCCGTCCACCAGGCGCTGCAGGTCGCCGAATTCCTCGGCTTGAAACATTCCTATATGCATGGGGCTCCTTACTCGGTGGGGGCTCGGATTGCGTCGTCGGGCGCGTTAAGCCTCAAATTAGGGACTGTCCCTAATTTGAGGTTTTGTGTATCGCTTCGATCACGCGCTCCATGGTTTCGTCGATGCGGTCGCGCTTGAGCTCGCATTCCCATATGGTGATGGCGCACCACCCCAGCTCTTCGAGCTCGGCGAGGGCGCGGGCGTCCCGCTCGACGTTGCGACGGAACTTCGCCTCCCAAAACTCGACGTTTTTGCTCGGCATGCTGGGGTTGCAGTGCGGGCAACGGTGCCAGTAGCACCCGTTGACGAAGATGGCGATCTTGCGCCCGGGGAAGGCGATGTCGGGCCTGCCGGGTGCCTTGGCCCAGTCGAGTCGGTAGCCGGTGAGGCCGGCCGCCCTCAGATGCTGTCGTACGAGGAGCTCCGGTTTGGTGTCGCGGCGCTTGTTGCCCTGCATAGACTTGCGCACGGCTGCACGACGCTTCACCAGCGCCTGCTCCTCTTCCTCGCCCATGCGCACGAGCACGTTGACGAGCTCGATGTCGGCGGGCATCCATTCGAGGATCGCCAGCGAGCTTTTGTGCACCCAGCGCATATCGCGCTGGCGATCGTTGCGCGCGGGTTCGCCGCTCTCCTCGTCCAAGTGGCACAGGAAGCAGTTCATGGAGAGATGGAAGTCGGGATAATCGTATTCGAGCGTGTAGAAGTCCTGCAGGCTCGTGATGCGTACGTCCAGCTCTTCTCGCAGCTCGCGTCGGCAAGCCTCCTCGGGGGTCTCATTTGCGTCGATCTTGCCTCCGGGGAATTCCCACAGCCCGTCCATCTCGCCGTAGCCGCGCTGCACGGCCAGGACCTCGTTGTCGCGCTGGATGATTCCGGCTGCCACGCGGACGGTCTTCATGCTGCCACCTCGCCTTCTCATAATCGTCGCGCCGTACGGGCAACCTTACAACAATGCAACCGGCTCGTAAGCCAAATCGATGGTTGCCAATAGGGCGCCCTGCCAGTATAGGGGTCGAAGAAGCGAGGCGCCGCGTGGCGCAGCGAGAAAAGGAGATTACGATGAAATCCATGAACACGCAGTTCGCTCCCGAGCTCGTTCAGGGTGACGCGGCGATGGTCAACGCGAGCATGTCCCAGGTCGAGATGACCGTATGGCTGTGCGTGATGGCGGTGCTCGCGGGCGTTATGCTCGCACTGCTCGCCATGGTCGGCCGATAAGTTCGCCTCGCATCGAGAGCTTATGAAGGGAATGATTGAGATGGCATTTGGTAAGAACGGCGCCCATATGGCGGAGCCGCAGGTCCCGGGCGTGAGCGTCGCCGGCGGTGCCGCCGTGCGAGCGGGCGTGCCCGTGCTCGAGGTCAATCACGTCGAGAAGGTGTACGGCAGCCGCAACAACGTGACGCGAGCGTTGGCCGATGTGTCCTTCGCGGTGGACAAGGGCGAGTTCGTGGGCATCATGGGCGCCTCGGGATCCGGCAAGTCCACCCTGCTCAACTGCGTGTCCACCATCGATACCGTGACGAGCGGCAACGTGGTCATCAACGGCGCCGACGTCACGCGCATGAAGCACGCCAAGCTCACGCGTTTCCGTCGCGAGCAGCTGGGCTTCATTTTCCAGGACTCCAACTTGCTCGATACGCTGACGGCCCGCGAGAACATCGCCCTGCCGCTCACCATCGCCCGCGTCCCCGCTAAGGAGACGCTTGCCCGGGTGGAGCAGGTCGCCCAGCGCCTCGATATCGCAGGGGTGCTCGACAAGTATCCGTATCAGATGTCCGGCGGCCAGCAGCAGCGCGTGGCCGCGGCCCGCGCCCTGGTGACCGACCCGGCTATCATCTTGGCCGATGAGCCCACCGGCGCGCTCGATTCCAAGAACGCCCGCCTGCTGCTCGAGAGCATCGAGAGCATGAACCGCCAGTATCAGGCAACCGTTCTCATGGTCACGCACGACAGCTTCGCCGCGAGCTATACCAACCGCGTCCTGTTCATCCGCGACGGCCGCATTTTCACCGAGCTTCGCCGCGGAGACAGCCCGAGGCGCGAGTTCTTCGACCGCATTATGGAGGTCGTCGCCATGATGGGAGGGGAGGGCTCCGATGCTCTGTAAGCTCGCTTGGGGCAATGTGCGCCGTGCGGGCAAGGACTACCTGGTCTATCTCCTCACGCTCACACTTGCCGTATCGGTGTTCTATGCGTTCAATACCATATCCATTCAGGTCGATTTTGTTTCCATGGAAGAGGCGCTGTCGCAGCTGCTCGGCGGCATCTTCTCGGGGCTGACGCTCTTCCTCGCCGCCGTCATGGGCTTTTTGATGGTGTATGCGAACGGCTTCATCATGAAGCGCCGCAAGAAGGAGTTCGGTCTTTACCAGGTGCTCGGCATGAGCCGTGGACAGGTGGCCCGCGTCATGGCCCTCGAGACGGCCATCGTTTCCGGCGCAGCGCTCGTGCTGGGCATTTTGTTCGGCGTCGGGGTCTCCCAGCTCATGACGTTCTTCACGGCGTCAATCTTCAAGACGCAAATCGCGAACTTCCATTTCTTCTTCTCCATGCAGGCGTTCACGCTCACAGTGGGGTGCCTGCTCGTCATCTTCCTGGTGACGCTTGCCTTCAACCTACTCGTGGTGGGTCGGACGAGCATCATCGACCTCATGAGCGCCGGCCGTAAGAACGAGGCCATCAAGACCCGCAACCCGATGCTGTCTGCCGTGGTATTCGTGCTGGGCGCGGTCTTGATCGGTGTTGCGTACTACCGCCTGCTGCGCGACGGTCTTCCGGTTGACTCGCCGGCCAATGAGATGGACGCGGCTATGGCCCAGTTCTCCCTTACCACGGGTATCGTGGTGGCGGGAACGATCCTGTTCTTCTTTGGCCTCTCGGGTTTTCTGCTCAGGGTGCTGCAGAGCGCGAAGGGCCTATATTGGCGCGGACTCAACATGTTCACGCTGCGTCAGCTCTCTGCCAAGGTGAACACGGTCAGCTTCTCTATGGCCATGATCTCGATGATTCTGTTCCTCGCGATCACGAGCGTCACGGGCGGCATGTCTATCGCGAACGTGATGAACACGAGCGTGGAACGCAACAACCCCGCGGATTACTCGCGCATCGTGATTTACTACGGCGAGAGGACGCTGGAGAACAGTTACGACTCCGATCGCCCCATGGGGATCGCGGAGGAGCCGTTCGACATCGTGGAACTGAGCAAGGGCGACCGCGTGAACCCCGGCCTTGCCAACGAGGAGGCGTTCGACCTCGATAGCATCCTCGGTAAGCGAGTGCAGGTGGAAGGCTATGATTCCACGCCTCGCGGGGGAAGCGAGCCCGTTGTCACGCTCAACCAGCTGTGCGAGGCGGTCGACATGCCGCTGCCGGTCGGTACCGGGAGCGCGAATTCAAATGTCATGGGCCTGCAGGTCATGAAGGAGAGCGACTACAACCGTTATCGTGCGTTCCGCGGGCTGGGCGAGGTCGATTTGGGCTCGGATGGGTACCTGCTCACGTCCGACATGGGCGAGACGGTGAACAAGGTGTACGACGCGGCCATGCGCGAGGACGTTGCCATTCCGTTTGGCGATGTGACGCTGCACCCGAAGGCCAAAGAGGTCGATGAGGATGCCAGCACGTTTGCCGATTCGAGTATGGGCAGCAATTCCGGAACGATCATTGTTCCCGATTCGGTTGCTGAGCGCGCGAACCTGCCGCTGTATTCGAGCTACCTTCTGGGCGACTATCGCGAGGGCCTCACATACGAGGAGACCGAGGGTTACGTGCGCACCGATCGCGGGTGGGCGCCGGACCTGTGTGACGCGAACGGCCGCGAGGTCGGTTTGTGGGGCATGGAGACGACGCGCATCCAGAATTACGAGGGCACGAACACGATGAACGGCTTGATCAGTTATCTGGCGATCTATATCGGATTTGTCCTGGTCATTGCTTGCGCCGCCATCCTCACCATCCAGCAGCTTTCGAGCGTCGCCGATTCCGGTAAGAACTGCCGCATCCTCTCCGAGCTGGGTACTTCTCGTCACGAAATCGTGCGTTCGATGTTGGCGCAGCAGACGGTGTTCTTCGTGTTCCCGCTGATTATGGGCGTCGCACATTCGATGGTGGCGCTGCACGTTGTCATCGAGATTGTGGCGCTGTTCGGCGGTATTTCGATTGGCATGACGGTAGCTGCGACCTGTGCGATATTCCTGCTGTGTTATGGCGGTTACTTCATGGTCACGTATTTCATGAGCAAGGGGATCGTGTCCGACGCGATACGCGTGAGGCATGCTCATTAACGGCATCGCACAAGCTGGCCGAGCGATGCGTGCTTGTGCAAAGTGCAGGTGTTGACCGTTCGCCGTGCGTATTCGCCGTGAGACGGCAACGGCGACATTCACGTTGACTGTGCCATCGAGACGGGAAAGGACGTGACAGCGTCCTTTCCCGTCGTTTTTGCCGATCGGGAGGTGCCGTAAGGGCAAATGGAAGCGGTCGTTGGAATATCGACAGCAAGTGTTTACGCAGTTGAATAGGGAGGTGCAAGCTGTGATTGTGGATTCTCTGGAAGTGTTTGGGGGGATATTGGATATCGCCATGTTGACCACGGGGGCTGTGGCGGCGATCAGCATGTGGGCCGCCGGCCCCCCCCGCACCCCTCGATTCGATGCAAAATAGGGCGTCAAAAAATATAAGTGTACGTTTTGGGGAAGGTTTTTGTTCTCTGAGGCTCTTTGCTTCGAGACTGGCTTTTCGCGACCTGCGGTTTTGTTGGCTCTTGCGCGTCAGCTTGATGAAAAGAGCGCAAAACGTTCCCCAAAACGTACACTTATGATTTTCGCGACTTCCGGATTCGCCCAGGGGCTTCATGCGCGCTACCTCGATGCGGGGAACAGCTTTTCGTGGAGCGTATTTCGTCGATCGAGGAAGCTCGCGGTTCGATTTGCGAGTTTTAACCCGAGCGTCTCCGCGCGCTGCGCGATAAGCGAGTCGTACTTTTCCAAATCCGAGACTTGATCATAGGTGAAAGAGACAACGCTATAGCCCATGCTCTCGAGCGCCGCGGTGCGGCCCGTCTCCTTTTTGAACGTCAGGTCGTCCGAATGAAAGCCCTCGCCGTTTACCTCGACAACGCCCATGGTGCTTGGATACAGCTGGTCAACAACGCAATGGCCTTGATAGGCCAGCTTGAGCGCCGCGGTATCGAAGTTGATACGTTGGTTGAGCTGCGGTTTGGGCCAGCCTTCACCGCCAAAACGCATATCAGCGGTAAGAAACAGGGCGATTTTTGATTCGAGTGGCGAGGCAGATCCATCCAAGGCGAGGCTCAATGCCCGTGATACCGTGCGATTGCTTGTTTTTCCCTGAAGGCTGGCTGAAAACTCGGTAAGTTGTTCGAGCGTTGTGAGCGGCGGGCGCTTCCAAAGGTTTGACGTCATTTTGCCTGAAGGGAGGCAGATGCTCCAGGGGAGCTGCTCGCCTTCGCTGTCGAGGAAAGAGGTTCGCTTGCCGTCGGCGTCGTAGTATTCGCAGATTTTGACATCGGGGTTGAGCGCTCCATTCTCTTTAAGTCCGCCCTCCCGTCGGAGCAGGTCAAAAGCAAAGGCCATGCGCTCGTTCGTCGGAGAGACGGCGTATATGCCGCAAGCTTCGAACATGGCGAGCGCGAGGGCGATCGGGTCGGTTTTGCGTGGGGCTTTGACGAGCAGGTAGGAGGGAGAGAGAACGCCTAGATTGTTGCCAAGATCAACGACGCATGACGAGGGCAGGTCCCGAGGAACGCGGTGTGCGACTATGAAATCGGAGGAGTACCGCGTGGATTCGGGAAGCATGATGTGCACGGGCCTCGTCACGCCCTTGAGGTCGGTGAGAAGTCTTTCGCGAATGCTAGCGTCAAAAGGGCGAATGTTCAGGCGCGGTATCTCTGAGAGCCATTCCAGTCCGAGGCCGTCGGGCTTTTTTGCGCGGGCGATGTCGACTGGTATTTCGACGTCACGCAGGGCTGGCGGCGTGCGCCAGTACTCCCATGCCGATATGTCGCAAATGATCGCATCCATGGATCAACGATAACAGGGCTGAGATAATAATCAACTCGTGATATGGTACTCTACCTGCAGTTATATGGTCAGATATGGGTCAGGAAAACCCGGATGGGGAAGCACTGGGCGCGTCACATGCAAGCGTCTATGCGGTGATAAACCGCGCGATTGAGCAATCGTGTTCGTCGCGGGGGACCTGCTCGACTTCCTGCTCGGCAAACGCGACGCCGAGTACCTGGCAGTCCTCGCGCAGCTGAGGCAAGTAACGGTCATAGGTGCCACGGCCGTAGCCCAGGCGATTGCCCTGCGCGTCGAAGGCGACGGCGGGGACGATCGCGAAGTCGATCTCCGACGGCGGCACGACGGGGAAGCGCGTGTCATCCTTGGGCGGAACGCTGCCCTTTACGCGTGAGGGAATGAAGCGTCGCGTGGCGCCGGCGCGTGTGCTGGTGAGGGCCTGGTGCTCCTCGGTGACGGCCGGACCCCAGGGCTTGCGCGGGTCGACGATGAACGGCACGTTGCCGCCAAGGTAGTTATTGCAGGAGACGGAGCGCATGCACATGGCGCCGGACGCTGCATTGGGGATCATGCACGGAAATACGATGCGGTATCCGTAGGCATAGGCGCCGCGGATGAAGCGGTCGAGGTCGACCTCGTAACGCAAGGCGGCGTAGACGGCCAGGGTTGGCGGCTGCCCGTTCTTTCCCTTGATGCCGCTGGAACGAAGCTCCTCGATGAGGCTGTTGCAGATCTCGCGCGATTTGTTGGAGCGGGCGGCGGGGCGCAGCTCCTGGCGCGTTTGGACCGCGGCACGGCGCACGTCGGCCTTGCGGTCGAGAATCTCCCGCGCGGTGTCATCCTGCGATTTTGCCGTCGTGGGCGCAACGGTGGTTTTTTTCGTTTGCTTTGCAGTCGCCATGGTGCGGCTCCTCTCGACGTCTCATTGCTTCATTCTACCGCGTGGGCGGCCGACGTTGGGTGCCGCCGCGTCATGCGATTCGGGTGGACGGAATCACGCCGTCTCGCCGAAAACCCCGCTCGCGCGATACGCGGCGACGAGGTCGTCCAGGCGCATGCGGGCGTTGGCGGGGCTGGTGGAGGGGAGCTCGACAAGTTCGATCCCGCGTTGGGTGAGCACAGGTCCGTCAAATCGGCGGCAGAGTTGGGCGGCTTTGCCGCCGGTGGTGCAAACCGTCTCGATGGGGGCGGCATCGAGGATTCGCGCGAGGTCGTTGGGTTCTGGGTTGACGATACTTGCGTCGCTCGCCCCAGCGATGTTGCATGCCGCCAAGACGTCCCATAGCGCGATGCGGTGCGCCAACAGGAACGCGCGCCGCGCGTCGTTATCGATGAGCTCGTGATCGCGAAGGCCGTGCAGGCGCTCCATCACGCGCCAGAAGCGGTTTTGAGGGTGGCCGTAGTAGAAACCGACCTCGCGCGAGCGGGGCGAGGGCATGGTCCCGAGCACGAGCACGCGCGACCGCTCATCGAATATCGGGCCGAGCGTATGGGCGACGCGCGCGGCCGCCCCGTCCTGGAGGCCCCCCTCTTTTGCGGCCTCACTCATCGGCTTCGTCAGCCCCCATGAGCTCGACGACGTTCCAGTCCACCTCGCTCGCCTCAATCGCGTCGCGTCCGGCAAACACGCAGACGGGCGCTTCGCGTGCGATGCGCGAGATGTCCGCAGCCAGCGCGCGCAGGGCGTTGGGCGTGGATTCGAGCATCTGCTGGCGGCGCTCGGCGCGCTTGCCGCTCGGTGTCTTGCAAAAGTATTCGGCGTTGCGGCGCTTGGTGAGCGCATAGGGCTTGAGCGGGGCGTCCATCCCCGAGACGCAGCTCACAATGAAGCCCTCGAAGGTGTCGGCGTCCGGGTCGAACGAGGCGAGCCAATCGCCCGCGGCCTCGATGCGGGCGAGGGACGGGTCGATGGCGGGGTCGCGATAGGTGTAGAAGCTCGCATGGCGCGGGCTGGGGGAGCGGAAGCCGCAGCCGTAGGCCCCGCCCTTTACGCGGATCTCGTTCCACAGGTAGTCGTACGAAAGCGCGTTGGATGCGACGCTCCAGGTGCCGTCGGTCTCGATTTCGAGCGTGCGCGGGTCGCAGGCGCGTGCGAGGTAGGTGACGTCGCTCGGGATGATGAAGGCCTCGCGCTTGTCCTCGGGCCAGGGTACATAGAGCTCCTTGGTGGCCGCGGTGCGGGGGCTGAGGCCCAGATCGCCGGCGGCGCTCCAGTAGCGTAGATAATCCTCGTCGCTGCCGGTAAAGCTCGCAACGGTGCCGGTCGAGGTGAAGATGCGGGCCTGCAGCTCGCGCAGGGTCTCGCACAGACCCTCCTTGCGATCGTCGAAGTTGTCGAGCAAATCGCGCAGGAACAGGTAGAAGTCGACGCCGGAGAGCTGCTGGGTGAGCACGGCGGCCGGCGAACCGTAAGACATGGCGCGGGCGAGTGCGGCGCTGTGGCCGTTCATGAGGAAGCTCTGCTCCATGCCGATGCGCGTCTGCGTGAGGACATCGCGCATCCGCTCGGTGTCCTCAAAGACCGTTTCGGACCAGACCTCGCGCGGGATGCGCGCGAGCGCGTCCATCTTCTCGGATAGCGCGCCGGCCGACACGAGCAGGCGTGGATTCGCGAGCTTCCAGTTGGGCTGCGTGGCGACTTCGGTTGTGAAGGAGAGGAAGCCGAGGTTGGCGCACACGTAGCTGTCGAGTTCGCCGGCGGTCATGCGCTCGGTGGCGAGTTGGTTCATGAGGCGCGTGAGCACGGTCACATACGGCAACTCGGCAAAGGAGAGGTGGGAGAGGTCGAAGTAGGTGAGCGTGTAGGCGAGCTGGTGGGTGGGCAGATCGTGGCGCAGGCAGGGGATGGGCGTCTGCTTGTCAATGACGAGCTGCGGCTCCGGACGGGCGGGGCCGATGTCGCTCACGTGCAGGCGCGGCAAGGTGGCGCGGGCCTCGGGTGCGTCCTCGGCCTC
>ERZ779866.2445-NODE-2445-length-16751-cov-4.573371_pt1 | contig 16751 bp, 9 predicted proteins | sample MGYA00511248_ERZ779866 | MGnify/ENA primary metagenome ERZ779866 (study PRJEB29588, sample SAMEA2155758) | human gut metagenome | biome: human gut; feature: human-associated habitat; material: faeces | place: Denmark | collected 2008/2010 ... | reverse complement strand
CAGCCACCCGGAACACCGCCTCCGCCCGTGCCGGCAGAAACGCCTGGATCAGCTTCTTAAACTGGCGGCAGAGCACCTCCTTCTGAAGGAGAATATAGACGGCAAACACAAATCCGATGAATACGGAGGTAATGCCGCTCACGATGGCTCCCGCCGCCGTCATGGTGGACGACAGCAGATTCCCGGCGCCGGCGTGGATAAAGCCGGCCAGCTCCTCCACCATCTTTCCCCAGTCGATGGACGCGCGGTTGATGCTCTCAAGAAGCTCCGGATACTGCACGAAAATCACATTGGCCCACTGCTGTAAGTGGGAAAAGAACACCGGAATCTGCTCGGCGACGGTGCGCACGGTCCTGGTGATCTCCGGCACCACCAGAAGAATGACCACCCCCAGCACGGTAAACACCAGAACGATGGCTATGACCATGCAGACGAGACGCTTAAGCCTGCTGTTCTCCTTAAAATGGATGTGCCGTTCCAGGAAGCGCATGGGCACATTTAAGACAAAGGCGACGGCCGCCCCCAGAAGGAACGGAAACAGAAGCCCGATCCCCGGCGCCAGAAGCAGAAGCCCCCGGTTGTAATTGAGCGCAGCCGCCAGCACCACCACGGTGAACAGGATCAGCTGCATCATGCGTATCATATTTTCTCTATTTAGATTCATACGTCTCTCCATCTGTACACGCTGAAAATGTCTCTCTGATCATACTCTCTCCCGCCGCAAAACTTCCCTGCACCATCTGGGGGCTGCCGCCGCCGCGGCCGGAAAGCTTCCCGTTCAGGGTCTTAGAGAGCAGGCGCATGTCCTCCGTGCGGCTGGCCAGCACATAGTGAAAGCCCTCCTTCGCGGGCGTCAAGGCCAGGATCACACTGCCCCGCCCCTCCTCCATCAGAAGGTTGGCGTACTGGCGAAGCTGCACCGGCGAAAGCCCCTCCTCCAGAACCAGAAGCGGCGAATCTCCGGGCGCCATGGCGCTGCACTTGAGCCCGAACAGCTGGCGGTACAATCCCACCATCTGGCCGTCCTTCTCAGCGGATTCCTGCTTCATCCGCTCCACGGCCTCCACCAGGCTCTCCTGCTTCGCCGACAGGAGCACCGAGATCTGACGGATCTGCTCCTGCTTGCGCTCGTAGTCCTCCAGGGCCCTCATGCCGCAGAGCAGGGAAATGCGGACGCCGCCCTTGTAATTGATCATGCCGGTGAACTTGACCATGCCGATCTCGCCGGTCCGCTCCACGTGGGTGCCGCAGCAGGCACAGCAGTCCGCGCCGGGGATCTCAACCAGGCGCACCTGCCCCTCGATCTCCTTCTTGCTGCGGTAATCCATGGACGCAAGCTCCTGCCCCGACGGGTACATGACGGCGATGGGAAGATTCTCCCAGATCATCCGGTTGGCCCGGCGCTCGATCTCCAACAGCTGGTCCGGACCGATGGGGCCGTTAAAATCAATGGTGATCTCGTCCCTCCCCATATGGAACCCAACATTATCATAGCCAAATGTCTGGTGAATTAAACCGGAGACCAGATGCTCCCCGGAGTGATTCTGCATGTTGGAAAAGCGGCGGTCCCAGTCGATTTCCCCATGCACTCTATCCCCGGCGCGAAGGGCCCCCGTGGTCTCGTGGAACACCTGGCCGTCCTTTTCCCCGGCGTGAACCACGAACACACCGCCCAGCGTCCCGATATCCGAGGGCTGTCCGCCGCCCTCCGGGTAGAAGGCCGTCCGGTCCAGGGTCACCAGGAAATGCCCGTCCCCGCGCTCAAAGACCCCCGTGACCACGGCGTCAAATTCTTTTAAATAAGGAGTGCTCTCATAAAGTTTCTCCATCTCGTCTCACATCCTTCTCCCCCGCGCCCGCGGAGGCAATTTTCTCCATTATACAACACTTTCCCACGGACACAAAGTTAAGTTTTTATTTTTTTGGAAAAATAGTAAACTGGGGCAAGCAACCGCACATATGATGGAGTGTAAAGAAAAATATCCGGAGGAAACAATATGAGTGATTTAGCGGCAACAAACTGTGGATGCGGCTGTGGATGCGAGAGCAGCAATAGCGGAGGATGCAACTGCATATTCCTCATTCTTATCCTGCTCTGCTGCTGCGGAGGATTTGAACATAACGGCTGCGGATGCGGAAATGGCTGCGGTTCTTTCGGCGGCGGCGGATGCGACTGCATCATCTGGATTCTCCTGCTCTTATGCTGCTGCGGAGGCGGAAACAGCTTCTGCTAAGACACACGCCGCATCGCAGGCGGCAACGGGGTTGTGCATTACGCACAGCCCCATTTTTTCACGCCGCGTTTCCGGTCGCCCGTGGGCGCAGGCTCCTCCTCACCGGGCCTGCTGCCGCTCTTTGGCCGTCCCTTCTGACAGTCCTCGTCGATCTCGTACACGCTGTTCCCATCTATTACCAAACGGATTCCCATTTTATTTTCCTCCTTTTGTAAGTCATTCTAATTTTAACATATGAAAATAAAAATCTCAACAAATATTTATTAATATTTTTTCAAATTCAGACTTGTTAAAATTAACTAACCAATAGCATAAAGTGGCACTTATCCTTTACAGGAAAGTGCCACTCTTTACTTATTTTATACTTTTGTTGTATTCTTATTTTCTTTTTCAGCCATCTTTTTTTCTTTTTGCTTAATTTTCAAGTTGTCTTTAGCTACTGTCATAAGAAGTTTAATTCTATTTGTCTGATTTGCTTCACTTGCACCTGGATCATAATCAACTGGTACAATATTTGCATCTGGGAACATATCTCTGATAGTTTTTATTACACCTTTACCAACAACATGATTTGGTAAACACGCAAATGGTTGAACACAAACTATATTTTGAATACCATTTTCCATATATTCAAGCATTTCAGCCGTCAAGAACCAACCTTCACCTGTTTGATTTCCTGTTGATAAAACTGATTTTACATTATCTGCTAAATGCCAAATATCACAAGTTGGTAAATATCCTTTTTTAGATTTTTCTAATGCTTTTTTAGCATCTTTTTCAAATGAATTTATCAATTTTATTGCAACATCAAATAACATTGATTTCAATCCATTATTTTTTAATAATTGATGTGATATTACTCCATTTGCTGCAACATATTTAACAAATCCCATAAAGTCTGGTAAAACAACTTCTGCACCTTCTTTTTCCAATAAATTTGCTACATAATTATTTCCAAATGGATGATATTTAATTAAGATTTCTCCTACTATTCCTACTTTTGGCTTTTCTTTTCCTTGCTTCCATTCAATTTTTTCAAAATCATCAACCATCTGATATATACTTTTTGAAAATTCTTTTGAATTACTATTTATTGCAAGTTTTTTTGCTTTTTCCATCCATTCTGCAAATAATTTATCTGTCTCACCTTTATTTTTTTCATAAGCTCTATTTTTATATAACATTTTTTGTAATAAATCTGCATAAACCATTGATTTTAATAGTTTTTCAACTAATGGTAATGTTAGCTTAAATCCCGGATTTTTCTCCATTCCAACAACATTAAATGAAATTACTGGAACTTGTCCAAATCCTGCATCTTTTAGAGCTTTACGAATAAATCCTATATAATTTGTTGCTCTACATCCTCCACCTGTTTGTGACATTATTAATGCTGTTTTATTTACATCATATTCTCCAGATTCTAATGCTTCTATCATTTGTCCTGTTGTTATAATTGAAGGATAACAAGCATCATTATTTACATATTTCAAACCTGTTTCAATTGTATTTTGTGTACATTCTCTTAAAAGTTTTGCTTTATATCCTTCACTTTGCAAAACTGGTTCAATAAAATCGAAATGAATTGGTGCCATTTGTGGAATTAAGATTACATATTCTTTTTTCATTTCTTCTGTAAATGGATTTTTCTTTAAGAAATATTCACCTGTTTCTTTTTCTTCTTTTTTATTATTTAATCTTTTATTAATACTTGCAAGTAATGAACGTAAACGAATTCTTACAGCTCCTAAGTTATTTACTTCATCAATTTTTATTAATGTATACATTTTTCCAAAACTTGTTAGAATTTCTTCAACTTCATCTGTTGTAACAGCATCAACTCCACAACCAAACGAATTTATTTGAACAAGCTCTAAATTATCATGTCTGCCTACAAAATCTGCTGCTGCATATAATCTTGAATGGAACATCCATTGGTCAACAACACGAAGTGGTCTTTCTGGTAATGCTTTATCTGCCACACTATCTTCTGTTAATACACACATTCCTAAACTTGTTATTAATGTATCTATTCCATGATTTATTTCTGGATCTACATGATATGGTCTTCCTGCTAATACAATTCCTTTTAAATTATTTTTTTCAATATATTCAATTGTTTCTTTTCCTTTTTCATGTATATCTTGTCTACATTTTTGATATTCTTGTTGAGCTTTTTCTATTGCATTTTTTAATTCTTTTTTGTTAAAATTATATTCTTTAAATTCAGGTAATTCCATCATTCTTTTTAATAATGCTTTTGATTCAAATGGTAAAAATGGGTTTATGAATTTAATATCTTCACTTTTTAATTCTTCAATATTATTTTTTAATACTTCTGAATAAGATATTACAATTGGACAATTATATCTATTATTTGCATCTTCATACTCTTTTCTTGAATATGGTATACATGGATAAAATATTGTTTTAATTCCATTTTGTATTAGACTTATAACATGTCCATGTGATAATTTTGCTGGATAACATACAGATTCAGATGGCATTGATTCAATACCTTTTTCATATATCTTTCTTGTACTTTTTTCTGATATTATTACTCTAAATCCTAAATTTGTGAATAATGTAAACCAGAATGGATAGTCTTCATACATATTTAAAACTCTTGGAATTCCTATTGTTCCTCTTGGTGCATCTTTTTCTTCTAATGGTGTATATCCAAATATTCTATCATATTTATATTTTACTAAATTTGGTAAATCTTTGTGTGAATTTACTATTCCTTCACCTTTTTCACATCTGTTTCCAGATATATGTCTTTTTCCATTACTAAATCTATTTATTGTTAATTGACAATGATTTTCACATCCATTACATCTTGTATGTGTTACTTTTATATCTAATTTATCAATTTCTTCGATTGTTGCAAGTGTTGAATGATATTCCATATCCATATTTGCTTCATATTGTTCACATGCAAGTAATGCCATACCATAAGCTCCCATAAGTCCTGCTATATCTGGTCTTATTACATTTCTTCCAACAATTAATTCAAATGCTCTTAATACTGCTTCATTATAGAAAGTTCCACCTTGTACAACAATATGACTTCCTAATTTTTTTACATCTCTTATTTTCATTACTTTTTGTATTGCATTTTTTATTACTGAATATGATAAACCTGCTGATATGTCTCCAACTGAATATCCTTCTTTTTGTGCTTGTTTTATTTTTGAATTCATAAATACTGTACATCTAGAACCTAAATCTACTGGATTTTGTGCTTCTAATGCTTCTTTTACAAATTCTTCTATATTTAAGTTCAAACTTTTAGCAAATGTTTCAATAAATGAACCACATCCTGATGAACAAGCTTCATTTAACATTATATTGTCTATTGTGTTATTTTTTAGTTTAATATATTTCATGTCTTGGCCACCAATATCAACAATACTTGTTACTTTAGGTTCGAATTTTTTTGCAGCTGTATAATGTGCTATTGTTTCAATTTCATTCAAGTCTACATTTAATGCTGTTTGTATTAATTTTTCTCCATATCCAGTTACACCACTATAACGAATAATTGCTTCTTTTGGCATAACAGAATATAATTTTTTTAACATTTCTATTATACTATCAAGTGGTTTTCCACCATTTCCTTGATATGCTGAATATAGTAATGTTCCATCTCTATCTATAACCACTAATTTTGATGTTGTTGAACCTGCATCTATTCCAACAAAACAGTCTCCTTTATGTTCTGAAAGTGGTTTTTTAGCTACTTTGTCTTTTTCATGTCTAGCTTTAAATTCATCATATTCTACATTTGTTGAAAATAATGGTTTTAATGGTACTGTTGTTGTGTCATGAGAATGTTTTAATACTTGTATTTTACTTTTTAATTTTTCCACACTTATTGGAGACTCATCTTTTGCTTCTAAACATGCTCCTTTGGCAACTAATAAATGTGCTTCTTCTGGCACTATTGTTTGCTCTGGTGTTAAATGTAATGTTTCAACAAATCTTTTTCTTAATTCTGGTAAATATGTTAATGGCCCGCCTAAAAATGCTACATTTCCTCTAATTGGTCTTCCACAAGCTAATCCTGATATTGTTTGATTTACAACTGCTTGTAAAATAGATACTGCAATATCTTCTTTTGCAGCACCTTCATTTAATAATGGTTGCACATCTGTTTTTGCAAATACACCACATCTTGATGCAATTGGATATATTGTTTGATATCCTTTTGCAAGTTCATTTAACCCTGCTGTATTTGTATTTAATAATGATGCCATTTGGTCTAAAAATGCTCCCGTTCCACCTGCACATGTTCCATTCATACGTTGTTCTACAGATCTTCCAAAATAAATGATTTTTGCATCTTCTCCTCCAAGTTCAATTACTACATTTGTTTGTGGAATATATCTTTCTACAGATCTTTTACATGCAACAACTTCTTGAATAAATGGTACATCTAAAAATTTAGCTGTACTCATTGCCCCTGAACCTGTTAATGCTATTGTAAATTCTTTATCTTTATATTTTTCTACTAATTCTTCTAATACTTTACATACTGTATTTTTTGTATCTGAATAATGTCTTTCATATGATGTATAGATTTCTTTTAAATCTTCGTCCATTACAACTATTTTTACTGTTGTTGAACCTACATCCATTCCTATATGTACTATTTTATTCATATTTTTTTCCTCTACATTTTTCTTCAATTCTTTTGCTAATATATCATATTAGTGTATTTTTTTCAAGTTAAAGTTTTTAACTGACTTTCCATTTTAATGTAGTTTATTATATCTTATATTTATGAATTATGTGTGAATTATATATTTTCTTTAACAAATTTATATATTAAAAAACGGCACTCCAACAGTAGGAGAGCCGCCGTGTGCTATTTGTGTTTATGTTCGAGTTTTAGCTTTTATTCACCGAATTCCATCTGGAAATCAGTGCTAAGCTTACCGTCTTTTCCTACCTCATAGGGTACAGAAAAGAACTTGTCATTGAGCGTTACATATCCAATATAACGCCCATTCATGCCATACCGAGTCAGCCCCATAACCTCATCAGCAATAAAATAAAGCTGTTTCGTTTTGAGATTCATCAGCATAAGATTATTGTCGAGAGTCACAAAGTACAGTGCGTTATCCTTCAGGTCGCAAAACTTCAGATAACTATAATCAGTATCGACATAGTGTCTAAAGTGAATGCGCTCTGCCTCTTCAGCACAGCACCCATCGTGAATTTTGCCACACTTAGGGCAAACCTCAAGAAGGGCATCAGGATCTTCTGTTTCTTCCATAGAAGAAATCTCTTCCGGAGTCAGAATCTCAAATTCTTCTTCCTCCTTCATAAATTTTCCCGCGTTTGAAACCTTGACCACGACATTTTCCTGAAAAGTACTTTCAGAAATCTGTTTACCGTTGTCTGCCGCAAATGCGGAAACCGAAAGTGTTACCAGTGCAATAAGCACAATTGCCATACTCATAATTTTTTTCATTTTGTCTACCCTCCGTATGATTTATAGCACACTAAAAGAGATTCTTTCGAACCTATTTCTATTATAGCATATTTTCCCTTATATGTCAAAAAGAGCCCCCACTATTAAAATAATAGTGGGGGCTTTCAAGGAGGGTAGGCAGTGGGCCAAAGATTACACCCTATATGAATCAAAGAATTTCTATCATATATATATATTCAAAGGAGGAATTTTCATGATGTCTTTTAATAGAAATCCTTTATCTCTTACTAACAAATTGCACTTGGCAATACGTTTTACACTTTTATAGTATAATACATATTTACATAATTGTCAATACTTTTTTATATTTTTTTACATTTTTTTCAATTTATATGCTAAAAATATTATTTTTCCAAATATTTCTTTAAAAATTTTCCTGTATAACTTCTATCGTTTTTACAAATTTGTTCTGGAGTACCTACTGCAATTATTTCTCCACCTGCATCTCCACCTTCTGGACCTAAATCTATAATATAATCTGCTGTTTTTATTAGGTCTAAATTATGTTCTATTACAATTATAGTATTTCCTGTATCTACAAGCCTTTGCAAAATGTCCACTAGTCTATGTACATCTGCTATATGCAATCCTGTTGTTGGTTCATCTAATATATATAATGTTTTTCCTGTAGCCTTTTTAGAAAGTTCTGTTGCTAATTTAACACGTTGTGCTTCTCCTCCTGATAGTGTTGTTGATGGTTGACCTAATTTTATATAACCTAATCCAACATCATATAATGTTTGTATTTTATTTTTTATTCTTGGAATATTTGCAAAATATTCTAATGATTCCTCTACTGTCATATCAAGAACATCTGCTATACTCTTTCCTTTATATTTAACTTCAAGAGTTTCTCTATTATATCTTTTTCCTTTACATACTTCACAAGGTACAAACACATCTGGTAAAAAATGCATTTCAATTCTGTGAACACCATCACCTGAACAGCTTTCACATCTTCCACCAGGTACATTGAAACTAAATCTACCTTTTTCATATCCTCTCATTTTTGCTTCATTTGTACTTGCAAAAATATCTCTTATTAAATCAAATGCACCTGTATATGTTGCAGGATTTGAACGTGGTGTACGTCCAATTGGTGATTGATCTATATTTATGATTTTATCTATATTTTCTAATCCTTTTATTGTTTTACATTTTCCTGGCTTTTCTGTTGCTCCATTTAATTGTTGAGCAATATTTTTATATAATACTTCATTTATTAAAGTACTTTTTCCTGAGCCAGATACACCTGTAATACAAATAAATTTACCAAGTGGAAATTTTACACTTATATTTTTTAGATTGTTTTCTGTTGCATTTACTATTTCAATATTTTTCTTGTTTCCAGGTCTTCTCTTTTTTGGTACTTCAATCTTCTTTCTTCCACTTAAATAAGCTCCTGTTATTGATGTTGGAACATTTTTTATTTCTTCTGCTGTTCCTTGTGCCATAACTTGACCACCATGAACACCTGCACCTGGTCCAATATCAATTATTTGGTCTGCAGCATACATTGTATCTTCATCATGTTCTACAACTAATAAAGAATTTCCTAAATCACGCAATTTTTTTAGTGTTGCTATTAATTTATCATTATCTCTCTGATGTAATCCTATACTTGGTTCATCAAGTATATATAATACTCCTGTAAGACCTGATCCAATTTGTGTTGCAAGTCTTATACGTTGTGCTTCTCCTCCTGACAATGTTCCTGCACTTCTTGATAATGTAAGATATTCAAGTCCTACATCTATTAAGAATTGTAATCTTGCATCTATTTCTTTTAATATCATTTCTGCAATCATTTTTTGTGAATCTGTTAATTCAAGTTTTCTTAAAAATTCTTGTAAACTTTTAACAGATAAATCTGTCATTTCATTTATATTTATTCCACCAACTTTTATTGATAAAATTTCTTTTTTTAATCTCGCTCCATTACATTCATCACATGGAAGTTCACTCATGTACATTTCATAAAAATCTCTCATTCCTTGTGATTTTGTTTCATTATGTCGTCTTTCTAATGTTGGAATTACTCCTTCAAATGGTGCTTTGAATTTTCTTGTTCCAAGTGATGAGGTATATTCAAAATCTATTTCATCATTTCCTGTTCCATATAATATCTTATTTATAAAGTCTTTTGGCAAATCTTTTATTTTTTTGTTTTTGATATCTATTCCATAATGTTTTCCGACACTCTCAAAGTACATTTTTGCCATTGTATCGCCTTTTTTCATTGTACTAGCTCCAAATGCTTTTACACCATCATACAATGTTTTAGTTTTGTCTGGAATTATTAAATCTTCGTCCATTTTCATTAAATATCCAATTCCAGAACATTTTGGACATGCTCCATAAGGGTTATTAAATGAAAACATTCTTGGAGTTAATTCTGGAAAACTGAATCCACAATCTGGACAAGCATAATTACAACTATATAAAACTTGCTTTTCTCCTACTATATCAATAAGTACTAAATTATCTGCTTGTTTTAATGCTGTTTCTATTGATTCTGTAAGTCTTCCTACTATATCTTCTTTTATTACTAATCTATCTACAACAACTTCTATTTCATGTTTTTTATTCTTGTCTAATTTTATTTCATCAGATAAGTCATATATTTCTCCATCAACTCTAACTCTTGCAAATCCATCTTTTTGCAGATCTTCAAATAATTTTGTATATTCTCCTTTTCTTCCTCTTACTACAGGTGCTAATATTTGAATTCTTGTTCCTTCTTTTATTTTCATAACATTGTCTACAATTTGGTCTATTGATTGTTTTTCAATCTTTTTACCACAATTTGGACAATATGGTGTTCCAACTCTTGCATATAGTAAACGAATATAATCATATATTTCTGTTACTGTTCCAACTGTTGAACGTGGATTTTTTGATGTTGTTTTTTGATCTATTGATATTGCTGGTGATAATCCTTCTATTGATTCTACATCTGGCTTTTCCATTAATCCTAAGAATTGTCTTGCATATGATGACAAACTTTCAACATATCTTCTTTGTCCTTCTGCATATAATGTGTCAAATGCTAATGATGATTTTCCTGAACCAGATAGTCCTGTTATTACTACTAACTTGTCTCTTGGAATTTCTAGATTTATATTTTTTAAATTGTGCTCTTTTGCACCTTTTATTATTATTTTATCATTCATATTTCTATCCTTTCCGACAATATTCTACTACATTTTATGTATAATTGCAATAACAAAAAAATGATGCAAAAAGAAGTTGTTGGAAAAGAATTAAATTTTGGCGAGCACTGAGGCTGTTAAAGCTTTGCTTGTTACAGCCTCAGTATGTGTAACTGAAATTTCATTTAAAAGGCAAAGACACATACGAGTTGTATGTAACCGCGTTTTAAATGAAATTTAACACAGCCAAAATTGTAATTATTTTACAACCTCAACATCAAGCATCAATTTTTCACCATTAATACTTACTTCTGTATAAGTATCTCTTTGTGTATTGAATACAATATTTTCTGTTAAAGTTTCTTTCTTGATTTCTGATTCGAATTTCTTTACAAGTTCTTCTAACATTTCATTTTCAGATACATATAAGTTTATTTTATCTAATACTTCAAATCCTTTATCTTTTCTCATGTTTTGAACTTTTGATAAAATTTCTCTTACATATCCTTCTTCTTTTAGTTCAGGAGTTATAGTTGTATCTAATACTACACCAATTTCTCCTTCACCAGCAAATGCAAATCCTTCTTTTCCTTGCATTGTAACAAGTAAATTTTCTAATGTTAATTCTATTTGTGTTCCATCAATTTCTATATATTCTACTCCACCATTTTTTACTTTATTTGCTAAATCCATTTGATTTAATTTTGAAATTGCTTCTCTTATTTTTGGTATTAATTTTCCATATTCTTTTCCTAATACTGGTAAATTTGGTTTTATTTCAAAATGAACATATTCATTCATGTTTGCACCTAAATCTACTTCTTTTACATTTAATTCTTCTTTTACTATATTTCCATAGTATTCAGGTAAAGTATCTACAGATATTAACATTTTTGAAAGTGGTTGTCTATTCTTAATATTTGCTGAATTTCTTGCACTTCTTCCTAATTTTACTAATGAATAAGCTAAATCCATTTCATTTTCAAGTTTTTTATCTATTGCTTTTTCATCTACTTCTGGCCATAAGCATAAATGAACACTTTCAGGTGCTTTTTCATCTAATCCTACAACTAAGTTTTGATAAATTTCATCTGTCATAAATGGTACAAATGGTGCTGATATTTTTATTAAGCTTACTAATACTTTATATAATGTTGTATATGCTCCTATCTTATCATCTGTTAATTCTTCTCCCCAGAATCTTTCTCTATTTGTACGAACATACCAGTTTGAAAGTTCATCTGTAAAGTCTTCTATTTGTAGAGCTGCACTTGTTATATCATATTTGTCTAATTTTTCTGCAACTTCTTTTATTAAAGTATTTAATTTTGATAATATCCATTTATCCATTATATTTTCTGATTTGAAATCAGCATATTTATTTGGATTGAATTGGTCTATTTCTGCATATAAAACATAGAATGAATATACATTCCATAATGTACTTAAAAATCCTCTTTGTGTTTCTTGTACATTGTTTAATCCTAATCTTGTTGGTAACCATGGTGCTGAACATGTATAGAAATGCCATCTTGTTGCATCTGCTCCAACTTGGTCTAATAATACCATTGGATCTACACCATTTCCTTTAGATTTTGACATTTTTTGTCCTTTTTCGTCTAAAACATGTCCTAATACTATACAGTTTTCATAAGGTGTTTTATCAAATAAACATGTTGATACTGCAAGTAATGTATAGAACCATCCTCTTGTTTGGTCAATTGCTTCTGAAATAAATTGTGCAGGGAAGTGTTTTTCAAATTCTTCTTTGTTTTCAAATGGATAATGTAATTGTGCAAATGGCATTGATCCAGAATCAAACCAACAATCTATTACTTCTTTAAATCTTGTCATTGTTTTTCCACATTCAGGACATTTTAAATGTACATTATCTATATATGGTTTATGTAATTCTATTTCATCTGGACAATCTATTGCTTTTTCTTTTAATTCAGCAATTGAACCTATACATTCTTCATGACCACATTCACATTTCCATACTGGTAATGGTGTTCCCCAATATCTGTCTCTTGAAATTCCCCAATCTATTACATTTTCAAGGAATTTTCCAAATCTTCCTGTTCTAATTGTATCTGGATACCAATTTATTTTGTTGTTATTTGCAACTAATTCGTCTCTTAATTTTGTCATTGCAACAAACCAACTTTCTTTTGGATAATATAAAAGTGGTGTGTCACATCTCCAACAATGTGGATATGAGTGTAAATGTTTTTCTTTTGCAAATAGTTTTCCATGTTCTGCAAGCCATTTACAAATATCTTCATTACAATCTCTTACAAATCTTCCTGCCCATGGTTCAACTTCTGGTACAAATTTTCCTGATTTATCTACTAGATTTACAAATGCAATTCCATTTTGTTTTGCAACTAAACTATCATCTTCACCATAAGCTGGTGCTATATGTACAATTCCTGTACCATCTTCTATTGTTACATAATCTCCATGTATTACTTCAAATGCTTTTCCATCTACTTTTGCAAATGGCATTAATTGTTCATATTTTGTTCCTAATAATTCTGTTCCTTTGAATTCTTTAACTATTTCATAAGGTGTTTCTTTTAATACATTTGTAAGTAAATCTTTTGCTAATATATAATTTTCATATTTTGGTTCATCATCTGTTCCAATATTTGCTTTTACTTCAACATATGTATATGCTTTGTTTACACATAGTGCTAAGTTTGATGGTAATGTCCATGGTGTTGTTGTCCATGCTAATATATATTTATCTTCTCCAACTACTTTGAATTTTGCAATACATGTTAAGTCTTTTACATCTTTATATCCTTGTGCAACTTCATGTGATGAAAGTGCTGTTCCACATCTTGGACAATATGGCATTACTTTATGTCCTTCATATAATAAGCCTTTTTTCCACATTTCTTTTAATGCCCACCATACTGATTCTATATAATCATTATGATATGTTACATATGGATGTTCCATATCTACCCAAAATCCGACTTTATTTGTCATTTGTTCCCACATGTGTACATATGTGAATACACTTTCTTTACATTGTTTTACGAATTTTTCTACACCATATTCTTCTATTTGTTCTTTTCCTGATATACCAAGTTTTTTCTCTATTTCAAGTTCTACTGGTAATCCATGTGTATCCCATCCTGCTTTTCTGTCTACATGATATCCTTTCATTACTTTGTATCTTGGTATAATATCTTTCATTACTCTTGTTTCGATGTGTCCAACATGTGGCTTTCCATTAGCTGTTGGAGGTCCATCATAAAATGTGAAATATCTTTGACCTTTGTTCATTTCAAAGTTCTTTTTTATTATGTTCTTTTGTTTCCACATTTCTGCTACTTCATTTTCCATTCCTACAAATCCATTTTTTAGTTCTACTTTTTTGTACATAATTTTTTTTACTTCCTTTCCTAAGTTTATATTTGGTTTTGAAATTATAATTATTATTTTTCAACCTACTTTATTTGTTTTTTACACTTTTAATATTTTGTAATTCAAATCTATATTTTTGTTTTATATCTGGATATTTTTTATGATCTACTTCTGATAAGAACATATCTTTTGGGCGTACCCATAATCCTCCATCTTCATATAATCTTCTATAAATGACCATTTCTTCTTGTGTTTCAGAATCTTTTGCAATTCCTTCAACTAAGTAGTAATCTCCTTTAAAATGTTTATAGATTCCATTAATTTTTAGTTCTTGCATAATTTCCTCCTTTTTTTCTAACAAGTGTTTTTCGCGTAATTAATTTGAAAGAACAAAGTGACGTAGTCGCCCTTTGTTCTCGCCCGATTTGAGTTTTCGACTAAAAGGAGAAAATCTCAAAGGGCTAGCGATTATATCTGATTTATATAATAGAAAATGTTACTTTTCTCTTATATAAATCAACGGATTTTCCATCTTTTTCCGTTTCAACATGATGTATTATAGCAAATTAATATGAACTAATTATGAACAAAGAAGCAGAGAAGTGAACTCACTTCTCTGCTTCCTATTTTACCAATGCTTCATAAAATTTTTTATACCTTATCCTTTTACCCTTGTTTTACAACACTGTTTCGATTAATAACTTCGATAAGTTTGGCATTTTTTTCAGCAGCATTTTCTCCAGAACTCATATAATGTTCTTTGATTTCTTCTTCCAAAACGTTTCTGCTCTTACCGAAATATTTCTCTAGTTCGTCCCAGGTGTATCCGCATGCGAATACTTTTCTGATAATAAGATAAATCTCAGCATTCATAAAATACAACCTCCATTTAGTCCTTTCTACTAATGTTGTTTCTTATACAGTTCCAAAGGCTTGGAATAATATTATTATATCATAGAAAAAAATTTTTTTCAATATATTTCCATTTTTATTTACATAAATATTGATTTTTATATAAAATTATGATATAATTGCATTATGCAACCCATATGAAACAGTTTACGGTCGAACAAGAATAACAAACACGTACACGTAATTGAAAGGACATTTCACCATGACTAATGCAATCACTTCTCCCGCCAACAAGCCCATGTGCCAGCGCATGTCTAACGAGACCATGTGCAAGACCTTGATTACCATGGTTTATGATGGGGTCCCCACTGAGGAACTCCTTCGTGCATCTGGGCGGAGCAAGAGCACGATTTATCGGCTCTTCCGTGAACACTATGCCACCCCAAACTGTGCAGCTCACAAAAAGTTGCTCAAGAAGCTTCGTGAAAACGATGCAAAGATGGCAGAGGCTCAGCGCCTGAACCTCGTTCCCGTTAAGCCTAGCTTTGTCATCGTTACCGAAACTGGTGCTTTGATGAAGCACATGGATAAGATCTTGGCCTCTGGAGCTGAGGTTTTCATCCCACAGTTCTGTGTGACTAAGGAGCTTGTCAAACTCAGTAGGCACAACAACCTTGCTGAGGAAGCCTTGGAGGAGATTATGTCAAATCCAAGCATCTTCCATAAGATCTGCCAGCTCAATGAGGAGGTTTTCACGGTTATCCCTGAAGGAATGAAAACGCGCGTCACCGGTATCATCTCACTCATGTGTGAGATGTGGACAAACAACTTGAAGGTCAAGTTGTTCACCACTTCACAAGACGTTTATGAGATGGCCCTTAAACAGGGACTTGGCTCTGACGTCGAAGTAGTTCTCCTCGAGAACTAAGCCCCCTTTCCCCGTATAGCACGTAAACTGTTTCAAACCCCTCGTTTGTAATTAAACGTGGGGTTCTTTTTTATTTCATAAAATTTTTTAATTCAATTAAAGATTGTGCTGCAAGTTTATAATCTTTAACAAAATTCAAAAAGTAATTTGAAACTTTTGCAGCAGGTCTATCCATATATAAGTCTTTTACCAAACATATTCCTAGTCCATTATCAAAAAATGCTTTTATTTTTCTGCTCTTTTGAAATAAATTTTCTTTTCTCATTTTCTTATATATTTTTTCTGCGTTTTGATTTCTTTCATTTAATTCTGTAATAAATTCTTCAAATGTGTATTCTCTATATTTATTCATTTTATATATCTGTGCAGAATATTCTAATCCATAAATTGTTTCAAGGTTAAATACTTCTAGCATTTTGGCAAATTCTTCACTTTTAAAATAATACATATGTCCTTGCATTTGATTAAATGCTTTCATTGTGTCTAAATATCCTAATTTTATATTATATAAAGATAACTGGAATATACATTGTTTTACTCTGATATTATAAATTATTATAGACTGCAAAGGACAGGAAATCAAGAAAAGAAGACGCAGCTTGCGCACAGAAGATACGGCGTGGTAGACTGGGGAATAAAAGGCTGTATAAAAAACACAGTCTGAGGAGGGGATGGGAAGAGTATGGAAAAGAAGCTGACGTATACAG
>ERZ779866.2444-NODE-2444-length-16752-cov-2.822902_pt1 | contig 16752 bp, 21 predicted proteins | sample MGYA00511248_ERZ779866 | MGnify/ENA primary metagenome ERZ779866 (study PRJEB29588, sample SAMEA2155758) | human gut metagenome | biome: human gut; feature: human-associated habitat; material: faeces | place: Denmark | collected 2008/2010 ... | reverse complement strand
AAAGACGGCATCAGCCTGTTGATTCTGGCAGCCGTTCACGGCAATGAAACAGCAGGAACACAAGCCTCTTTCCGAATTATTGATGAATTTAACCGCGGTGCACTGCGGTTGACCTGCGGTCATTTGACTTTGGTTCCGGTTTGCAATCCGGAGGCTTATCGCAAAGATGTTCGCAGTATTGACGAGAACTTGAATCGGGTTATCAAAATGCATGACAATCCGCAGTCTTATGAGCAGAGATTGGCCAATGAAATTTGTCCGCTTATTCGGAGCCATCGTTTTACGCTGGATTTGCATTCAACGCATTGTGTCGGTGACGTTCCTTTTGCTTTTTGTGACTATCCTGACGATTATAACCGGAAAGTGATTGAGGCTCTGCCGGTGGATTACGTGCTGGAGGGCTGGCCGGAGATATATGGCAGGCAGGCGCAGATTCAGGATTTTTCTACCGAGCAATGTGCGCATGTTTACGGAAACACGGCAACGACTTTGGAATGCGGTTACCATAAGGAACCGAAAGCGGCGGAACTTGCTTATCGGGCAATCATCGGCGCTTTGACTGCTTTTGATATGGTTGATTTGTCCAAGCCGGCGGCTCATGAGAAAACACATATTCAGATGAAAAGTTTTGTGCTCAAAACCGGGGAAGGAAAGTTGTGCCGGAACTATAAACATTTGGATCCTCTGGTTAAAGGAGAGAAAATCGCCGTTTATGACAGCGGGGAGTTTTTGTATGCTCCGGAAGACGGTTTTATTCTGCTGCCTAATTTGCAGGCTCCGGTTAATACGGAGTGGTATTATTTGGGGACGGCAAAAAAAGCGGCCTAAAATGAGGCCGCTTTATCTTTGAGCATATAGCCGAAGCTGAGACTGTTGTTTCTGGCTGCCGTTTGTTTTTCCCAAACCAGGCTTTTGCTTTCTTTGTTAAGCGAGACACCGTGATAGCCGTTTTGAATTAAATATTGCATTTTGTGAAACAAGGAGGGAATCTTGGCGTGAATGTTGTCTCCGAGATACATGCTGTAAACCTGGGCATTGTTATTGGCGGCGTGTAGCACCGGTGCGGGTTTGTGGGAAATTTTCTTTTCCAGATAAATAACTTTGACGCCGTCATAAGGATCCCGATCAACTTTGGTGATGGCCATGCCGTGATGGAGCGCATTTATCCAGCTGGCCGGGTTGTCAACGGCAATTTGGATGATGGCATGGGTTCTGCCGTTATCAATGGCATGGCTTTCAATATATTCCAGCATCCTTTTCATCAGGCTGGAACCCCGGTAGGCGGGGTCAACCAGAATAGCTTCATAAAGAACCAGATCTTTGTTTTCGATTTCCGGCTTAAATTCGGGCATGTCTCTGGTTTCACCGTTGAGAGGCAGGCTGTAGACGGTTTGGGCAATCAGAGTGTCACCGTCAAAGACGCCCAGCATGTTTGAGCTTTTGCCGTCAAGAGACTTCATATAGTCTTCTGCCGTTCTGTGGAGGATAAAGTGCTGTTCGTCGGGGTGCAGGCCGCTGATGATTTTTTCCTGCAGTTTCATGACGTCAGCTAAATTGTTAATATCTAATTTTTTGACAGTTAATTGTTTTTTGTTCATCTTAAACCTCTGCGTTTTTCAAAATCTGCTATAAAAAAAAGATTTGAGAAAACTCAAATCTTGCGACTAACTTACCTTTGCGGGGAATAAGTCATCGTCGCAACGTTAATCTGCGCAGACGCAGAGATGTTAATTTTAAATTTGTCATTTTCTTTAAAAGTCTGTTTTATGATTTTCGTAATATTACAAATTTATTTGCCTTTGTAAAGCTTTTTTTGCGTATGAGAGGCGGAAAAAATCAGTGCATGCGCATACAGGCGTCTTCGGCCCGGCCGTCAGGACGAATGCCTCAAGGCTGGGCCGTGAAGTCAGAAACGGCGGATATCCGGTTTGGGCTATCTGTCGGTTACAGGCGGTGCTTTTTTACATTTTCAATCGTTTTGATGATATAAAGCTGCTGGTTCGGCGTCAGCCGACAGAAATCGGTGAGAAGCCGATACCACAGCGGCGGCATAAATCTTTTAAATTTTTCAATCTTTTTCAACGCCGTATCGGTTAGTTCTTTAGTTGTGCGGTTCTTAAAATTTTTAATATCTTTCATAGCTAATTCCCTAGTATGCATTTTGTTGTTGTTTGGATAACACTTTATGAAACGTTGTTCGTGGATAAACAATCTATTTCAAGGTATAAGCATAATATGAAAGAAGATGTAAAGAAATATCTGGGCTTAAAAGTCAGGGCAATTCGGGAAGCCGCGGGGATGACACAGGAAGAGTTAGCGGCGACTTGCGATGTCAGCTGGCGCACCATTTCAAATCTGGAAAGAGGCACTGTCGTTCCGGATTTGGTTATGATTTACAAAATTTCCCAGGAATTCAATATCAGCATTGATGAGATGCTTGATAACAAAATCGCCGATAACAAAAGCCTGTCTCGTTTGGAAAAAGAAAACCAGATAATTGAAAAAATTAGAAAGATTGATGATAATCTTCTGGATTATATTGATGAACAGCTTCGTCTGCTGCTTAAGCATTTTCACCGTTGACGGCTGCGCAGTTCCCGGTCGACGGTTTTTTCGAAGCATTTGTAAGCCTGCCGGATATGGGAAAGGCTTTCGGTAATCGCGTAAAGGTCCATTGTTTTATACAAATTTTCAAATTGAGAATAGATGCCGCTGACTAGTTTGCGGTATTCTTTGGAGTTGGAGTCTTTGATTTTAGCAATTTTCATAATACTCATTAGTCAGTCCTTATAAACTTAGTTGAATTGTTTGTTTTTTTGTGTATTATTTATTTCATATGTGTAAAATTGTGAAGAAACTAATTTCATATAGGGCTTATATAAAATGGGGATTAAGGACAGCTCTCTCTGGGCGAGAGAGATTTTGAGTTTTTTAGAAACGGCAAAGAACGGCTCAATCAACGGAACGGCCGAAGCAAACGCCATGAAACAGTCTAATCTGTCACGAACTTTAAAAAGTCTGGAAGAAAAACTGAAATGCCAGCTGCTGGAAAGAGGGTATAACGGCGTCCGGCTGACGGAAAACGGCCGCGAAGTTTTTAAAGTTGCCTGCGATTTGGATAAGGTTATTTACAAGGTTAAGAATTTTACGATTTCAGACAAGAATGTTTCGGGAAAAATACGCCTGTGGACCAGCGACGGTTTGGGGACGGGATATCTTTCGAACTGTTTGTCGGAATTTATTGCCAAATATCCTGACGTGAAAATAGACGTTGTCTGTTCGCTTGACACGCCGGGGTCGTTTTCCACGACGGATATGGCGGTTGTTTATGAAGAGCCGGAATTTGACGACGGGGAAATCGTTTCCTGTTATGAACTGCAGTTCGGTCTGTTTGCTTCCATGTCTTATCTGTCAAAGTTCGGATATCCCAACAATATTAAAGATTTGCAGGAAAACCACCGGATTTGCGACAGGGAAAATTTTGCGGGCGTTTGGCCGCAATGGAAGAAGATTATAGAAGGGGCAAAGTCGGTGGTGGCAACGACCAATTCTTCGGCGATGATGCTGCGTATGACGCGGGACGGCATCGGAATCGGTCTGCATCCTGTTGCCATCGGCAAAAGAGAGAGCGAGTTGATACATTTATCGCAGCTCGGATTGAAAATCAGTCATCCGTTCTGGATCGTTTCGCACAAAGACGGGCTGGAAATTTCGGAAATCAAAGCCCTGATTGAGCATATCAGAGAAGTAACTTTGCAACTATAAAATCAAAAAACTTCAATGCATTCGTGTTTTGTTCGCTGCAGCAGATCCAAACCTTTTGGGAAAGTCCGCTGCCGATGTGCAGTTCGGTGAAACAGGTTTCTTTTTCGGGCGGCGGCGTGTTGGTGATCTTGACGTCGGCCAAGATGTCTTCCTCAACAAAGTTCAATCTTAGGCCGGGGTGGCGTTGTTCAAACTCCCGACAGTCGCAGAGTTCCAGATTGGGTGATACGTAAATGTTGAGAGAACGGTTTCCGGCGCCGCCGTTTTCATGCCAAGCGGCGAGTTTTTGGATGAGCTGTTTAAGTTCGACGGCCTGCCCGGCAATTTTCTGCCCCTGCAGGGTCGGCGAGCAGCCCTGAGGGGTGCGCTTCAGCAGACGGGCACCGATTTGCTTTTCAAGATTGCTGATGATCAAGCTCAGGTTGGAAGCTTTGATGCCGTTGTTTTCGGCGGCGCGGCTGATGGATTTGCAGCGGATTATTTCGTGCAGGTAGAGAATACCGCGAATCAGGTTAATGCTGCTTTTAATGTTCATTTTTCACAATCTCTGTAAGTTACGACTCAAAATATATAACCTATTAATAAAATTAGTATATTCTAAATTTGATTTGGTCAATCTAATAATTGTTGTATGGATACTAAGACAATCATTAAAGTTGAATTGGCCACTTCCGAAGAACTGTACAAAGGAGCCATGGCCGTAAGGAAACAGGTCTTTGTGAAAGAGCAGGGAATTCCTGAAACGAAAGAATTTGACGGCAATGATTTTTGCGCCGCCCATGTTGTGGCGTATGTTCAGAAAAACAGAAGAAGGCTGCCGATCGGCACCATGAGGATTCGTTTTTTTTCCGATTTTGTAAAGTTTGAACGTATGGCGGTCATTCGCAATTTCCGCAAGACGGAAGTGGCGGAGGACATTATGCAGTACGGTTTGAAATATGCTTCCGAAAAAGGTTACCGTCAGGTTTACGGCATGTGCAAAAAAGAATTGCTTCATCGTTGGGAGCGATGCGGATATCATGAGATTTCCGGCGCGGAACATATCAGGCAGAACGGTATGGAACTGATTCCCATCAGTTTGGACATTGCCGAGAATGCGCAGGCGGTGAAGATGACTTCGCATCCGTCTCTTCTGACGGCTCTGGAAGGGCACTGGCACGGGGAGCGGCAAGAGGAAGCCAAAAGTTCCTCAGGCCTCAAGGCCGTGTTCTGGAAACTGAAAAATATCGGGAAAAAACAGTATTAGCATTTTTTATGCGAAGAGGCCGGCTATGGTCTCTTTTTTTGTGCCGCCGATGATTATATATGGAAAAAATCAATCGGGAGGTGCGGGTATGGGATATTTTTTGGCTTTGGCCGCGGTTTTTTTCTGGAGTTTTAATCTGATTGTGGCCAGCTATTTTGCAACGACGCTGATGCCTTTTGAAATTGCTTTCGGCCGTTGGCTGGTTGCCAGTCTGATTTTGGTGCCGGCGGCCTGGGCGGGAATCAAACAGAACTATCGGCTGTTGCTGGATAACTGGCCGTTGATTGCAACGCTGGCGGTGACGGGCATTGTTCTGGACAATACGCTGATTTATTATGCCGGAAGAACCGCCTCGGCCGTCAATATGGGCGTTTTGGACGTGACCGGACCGATTTTTCTGGTCATTCTGACCAGAATTTTTCGAAAAATCGAAATCAGACCGCAGCAGATTGCGGGGCTGGCGATTGCCGTTTTAGGCGTATTGGTGATTATTTTGCGCGGCGATTTTACCCGGTTGGGACAGATGAAACTTGTGAGCGGCGATTTTTGGATGCTTCTCAACACTTTTTGTTTTGCCGTGTATTCGCTGCTGCAATCCAAACGTCCGGCCGCGGTTTCGCAACCGGTGTTCCTTGCTGCGACGGCGGTTTTAGGCGTGATTATTCTTTTTCCGTTAATGTGGTGGGAGGTCGGCGAAAAACGCCTGTTGACGATGAACGGCGAGGATTTGGCTGTGTTGGTTTATCTCGGTATTTTTAACTCGGTGATTTCGTATCTGGCCTGGAATACGGCACTGGCCAAAATCGGCAACGTCAAAACCAGCATTATTTATTATCTTCTGCCCATATTCAGCGGAGCGGAAGCTTATTTTATTCTGAACGAGCATATATACGCGTCGCAGGTATGGGGCGGTCTTCTGGTCGTCGGCGGCATTGCCATGGTCAGTCTGACCGGGAGCAAAGAGTAGACGCAGGCGTAAGGCTGTTGTTATCAGTTGAATTTTAAAAGTTGTTTTTGTCAAAGCTACCGATTATGATTAATTCAATTTAATCGTTTGAGGGGCTTTGATGGATAAAATCAGTATTGTGATACCGGTATACAACGCGGCCAAATATTTGCGCGAATGTTTGGATTCCGTTGCCGCGCAGAGCTATGAAAATCTTGAAATCATTTGCGTGAATGACGCGTCGGAAGACGGTTCGCTTGAAATTTTGAACGCGTATGCGGCAAAAGATTCCCGTTTTGCGGTAATCAACGAGGGAAAGTTCGGTTCGGCAGCCTGCCGCAACATTGGTCTGGACCGGGCAACGGGCGTTTATTGCATTTGTCTTGACGCCGATGACTTTTTTGATCCGGAGATGATTGCGAAGGCCTATGCCAAAATTTCTCAGAGCGGTGCGGATATTTGCATGTTTCCTTATTACGAGTATGACGACAAAGCGCAGAAGAAGCTGGGCGTCAAGGGATTCAGCGACAAGGTGCGGGTTGCCGGCGACGTCTTTTGCGCAGCGGATTATCCGGACAATATTTTCACCTTTATCAACGGTTCGACCTGGAACAAACTGTATCGCAGAGAATTTCTCGAGCGGTATGGTTTTCGTTATCTGAACGTGCCGGCGTGCAATGATCTGACCTTTACCTTTCTGACCGTGGCAAATGCGGAAAAGATAGCTCTGCTGAGCGAGCCGCTGCTGTATTACAGGGTTAATCTGGACAACTCCATCACTTCCAAGCGGCAGAGGACCATCGGCGCGGCCATGGAAGCCGTCGACAAGTGGAAAGAAGGGTTGAAACAGACCGGGCGCTGGGATGTTTTCAGAAAAGCGTTTATGCGGCAGGCTTTTGTGTTGCTGCGGGTGGATTATAAATTTTGCGGCCGCGAAATGCGCGAAACGCTTAAACGGCAGATTATCGATTATTGCAGCGGCGATGACTGGCACGGGTTTAAGGACATTGACTTTGAGATATTTAAACTGGATGCCCGAAAATCGGGAAAATTGCGGTACTGGGGGCAGTTGCTGTGGCTGAAACTGCGGAAAAAGCTCGGCGGAATCTAATTAAAAGGACGACATCTCAGATGCCGTCCTTTTAATTCAGTTCAGTTTTTTTACGGCCAGAATTTCGTTGGGGAAAAGCCGGTAAACGTTATATACAATCCGATCTCCGGGGTTAAGGTCTATGCCGAGTTTGATTTTTTTAGCGTAGACCAGTTCGTTTCCGGTGTAGATAAACACGGTCTTTATCGGCACGAAAGTCAGCGAATAGCGAACGCCGAGTTCGAAGGTTTTCCGAACCGTGGCTTCAGTCGGATCTGTGGCAACAAAGTTTCTGGTTTCCGCATGTGCGGATCTTGCGGACCGGACGGCAGTTATTCTGGAAATCTCGTCAGGCAGCAAGGTATAGGTCTTAAAGCTGATGACGTCATCTTGATGCAGGTCCGTATCCAGAAAAGTCCGCAACACATAGTAATAACGGCCGTTGGACAGTTTCAATACATAAGCCGGAAAAGGATAGGGCAGTTCGCGGCGCATCTTTAAGGCGTAGAGTTCCGTAATCTGTCCGGTGGTAACATCGGCTTCGGGAGAAGAATCCGGTCCGTTGGCGTCTTCCTGGTCGTCGGGGGCATCGGTATTGGTGCCGGGAGGAACCAGAGGCCGTTCGGAATCCAGATAGCGGTCATGATCAACGCAGGCGCTGAAACCGATCAGGGTTATTGCCAGCAAAGATAAAATAATAAGTCTTTTCATATAAAAATTGTTTAACTAATTGATAAATACGATTTATGTTTATTCTTCTCGGAACAACAAATCAAGCAAAAAACGCGAGGTTCTTTTATAACTGAAATAAAAAGCTGTTATTTTGAAAACGGATATTATATAAGAAAATGCAGATACTTTAACTGAGGAGAAAATGAAATGAAAAAACTTTTAAGCGTCTTTTTGGGCATTTTGGTTATGGCAGGCTGTACGGCAAAGGCCGAATCTTTCAAAGGCAAAGAATATAGGCTGAGCGGCGCCGAGAACAATGCCGAAATCACGCTGGGTTTCAGTGCCGATGAAAACCGTTTTTTCGGCAAGGTCGTCAATAATTATTTCGGAACCTATACGGTTGAGGGAAACAATATCAGTTTTGGTCCGGCCGGCGCGACGATGATGATGGGGCCGCGTCCGCTGATGGATGCCGAAAGCAATTATCTCAGACTGCTGCCGACGGTCAAAACCTTCAGTCTGGACGGCAAAAAACTGGTTTTGAAAACTGCCGACGGCAAAGAGCTGGTTTTTGATGAAATCGGGAATGTCAAGAAATAAGAGCGTTTGATGAGTCACGGGGAATTAATCATTTTGCTGGCGCTGCTGCTGGTTTTGTCTGACAGGGCATATACTCTGATGCAGACTTCGGATTGCGGCGGAAACGCGGTTTGTGCCGCGGGCATATTGACAGCGGGGCAGATGGAAATTGACTGACAAAGGAAGATGTATGCTGCCGTGCATGTTTGGCCTGCTTGCGGCTTGTATTCAGGCTTTGGCGTTTCCGGCGGAAGCGCGTCCGACCCGCTATCAGACGATGAGCAATGTTAAATATTTTAACGACGTTTGTCTGGAAATCGGCCGCACGGCAGTGTATCCGAAGTTTTGCAAGCCGACGGGAGTTATGTATAAGGGCGTTTATTGTTTCGGCTGCCCGGAAGCTCATATTTGCCGTCCGGCCTGTACCGGAGGCAAAGTGTGCATTAACCAGCGCTGCGTCTGTCCGCCCAAACAGCTTTTGATAGACTGCAACGGGCGCTGCCAGAGTCCGACCGTGCCGTGCAGACTGTGACAAATAAAAAAAACTGCGTTAAACGCAGTTTTTTTATTTGTGGGCTATATTCCCCATTCCCTTTCCTTTTTTCGGTTCGGGTTATGGCGGTATAGCCAAATGGCTAGATCTTCGCTCATATCGTGGAATCTCCAGTAAGCCATCTGTTCTTTTCCGCAGAATTCTTCAAGGCTTCCCAAGAAGTGAATCAACTCTCTTTTGTCCTTGCATATGGGCGCGAAGAACATGAGACTTTCTCCGGAGGTGGCTATGACCACGTCCTGATCAGGAAAAAAATCTCCTAGTTTGATTTTTTCCACTTCGGTACCTTTGTCCCGCAGAGAAACTTCCAGATGATTTCCGCGGCGGAGAGAGGTCGATTGGAAAATCAGCAAATCTCCGTTGGGAGCGAGTATAGCATTCTCTTCCATCCCGCCTTTTCCCCATTTGAAACCTTCTGGGAGAGCTTCAGATCCCCAGCCGTCGAAGTCGTTGACGAAGATGCTCTTGTCTTTTGTAAGAGCTTCAAATAATTTTTTCATGACATATCTATTTTTATATTTGTACGTAATAGACATAACACAAAGAGGCATTTTTGTCAATAATGAAATGTAGAAAAATTATTATTTATCGAGATATGGTATAGTTAAGCGTTCAATAGGTGCCTCCCGTAAAATGTTTTATTCCCTTTTGGAAGACAGATTAAAAAAGTGGTTGTTTGTAAGGCATTAATACAAAAAAACAGCCGGAAACAAATCCGGCTGTTTTTTTGTGATGGTACGGGCGCGTTATTTTTCTCCGTATCCTTTCAGGACTTCGGAGACCGCTTCTTTCAAATCCGGTTTGCGGGTTTGGGCTTTCAGTTTTTTGAGAACGGCAATGTACTCGGTGTAGGGAAAGTCGTGTCCCTGAACATCCAGCAGGTCAACGCTCAGCGGCCGGAGTTTTTTGGAGAATCCGTACTCGACAATTGAGGTTATAACCTGAATGTTGCGCACCCGCCAGCAGAAAAAGCGCAGAATTTCCATTCCTTTGGCTTTTACGTCTTCGGGGCCGTACATCGTCAGTCCGAGAGCCATGTAGAAAAAACGCCGGGCGGTGCTGACATCCATCAGATGCAGAATGTTTTGCGCCGCGCTCAGAACAATGCCGAGATATTTCTCTACGTTTTCCATCTTTACTTCCTTCAGGCGCGGGTTCTTAATCGGGTTGAGCCAGTGCTGTTCGGGAACAACCGCTCCGCCGCCGGAAGTGTAGCTGCTTTCGGGATTTTGAATCAGTTTGAAATATAAAATCCTGCTCAGCATATTGAAGAAAGCTTTGGCCCGGCCGGGGTTGCTGATGTTGATGGCCTCTTTTTTCATCAGTTCCAGCATCATTTTTTCCAGCTCCGGATTGCGGGGGCTGTAACAACGATCCCTTTCGTAGGAAAAGTTAAACACCTTTTCTCCGTATGACTGAGGTATGAAAAAACGGATCAGGTTTTGTAAAACAAAGTCCCAAGGGATTGTAAAACCGGAATTTTCTTCGTGAGAGTAGGCGTAGGGCTGGTTGATGATGTAATAAACATCGTCAACGCTCAGACACGGCTCCGGAGAGTTCCAGTCTTCAATGATGGTTTGCAAAAAACGGCGCTGCACCCGCGGATTGTCGGCGAGCATGGCAGCGGCAAAAATTTCTTTAGTCTGCATAATGAAAAAAATTTAGGGTTAATACTCGGTTGTCAGTTTATGCACCCGTATTCAATAATAAATTTTATAATTCAGGGCATAATAAGATATAAAGTAAGGTTATGATAATCATTTTTAGACAAAATGCAAGCCTTAAAGGGACGATTGACAAGAAAAGCATCCGCGTATAAAACATTTGGATACATAAACTCAACAGAAGGGTGGCAAAATGCCTGATTTTGAAATTGAAAACGGGTTTGACGTTCCGGTTGCGGGCATTGACGAAGCCGGACGCGGGCCATGGGCGGGGCCGGTTGTGGCCGGCGCCGTGGTTATCGGTGACCGCAATATTGACAAGGCGCTGCTGGAAGGGTTGGATGATTCCAAAAAGCTCAGCGCCAAGAAACGCGAACAGCTGTATGACAAGTTGTTTGCCGAAGAGAAGGCCGGGCGGCTGTTTATCGGAATCGGCACTGCCAGCGCGGAAGAAATTGACCGGATGAATATTCTGCAGGCGACTTTTCTGGCAATGAAACGCGCTGTCGAAGCTCTGAAAATAGAACCGCAGGCGGCCATTGTCGACGGCAATCAAAATCCGAAGGGCTTTGTCTGTCCGACCCGAACCGTGGTTAGAGGAGACGCCAAGTCTTATTCCATTTCGGCGGCGTCAATTGTCGCCAAGGTATACCGGGACCGTCTGATGAGCGAAATGGCGAAGAAGTATCCGTATTACGGTTTTGAAAAAAACGTCGGTTACGGTACGGCGGCTCATATAAACGGGCTGAAAGAGCACGGAATTTGTCCCGAGCACCGCAAATCATACAAGCCGATTAAGAAAATTTTGGGAATGGAAGAATAATCGTTTGACAAAAAATGTATTTGTGTCTATCTTACATTGCATACATATATAATTAATTTTCTAAGTTTAATCCTAAAAATTCCAAATTTATGAGCAAGAGACTTACCGTTGTTCAGCGTTTGAACCGAATTCAAAAATTGACTGACTGCTATTTGCTGGCGTTCAGTCTGAGACATTCTCCCGAGAGTTTTATGCTGTCGCTCAAAGTTATGACCAACAGCATCGGCAAAGAAAACGACAAGCTTTGGAAAGTGCGTTTTTCCGCGTTGATGAAAGCGGGGCGGGTTAAAGACACGGTCAATTTTTTAAAAGAGAACGCCAACGCGCTGTTTGAAGATTATCTTGACATCTGCAATCAATATGCGGCGCAGAGAAACAGCACAATCGGCAAAGAGGAGACGGAGGCTTTTCACGCGGCGTTTCTGGAACTGCTGAAAGCCGTCAACGCCGGGTTGATAATGCGGGAAGACATTGTCTGCGAGGAAGCCTTCCGCAAGATGGTCGAAGACGCCGTTATTGTCGGAAGAAAAATGTAAAAGCGGATGTCCGCTTTATCGGAAAACTGCATTGCCGTTTGGCGGTGCAGTTTTTTTTGATTCTAATCGGTTGTAAATCTGCGCTTTATTGAAAAGCGAAACAGAAAGCGGGAAATTTTTCGACATTGTTAATAAATTTATAACCAAATTAAAAGATACTGAGCTCATTGAAAGCAACCCCGTGTAATTGGCTGGTGAGTAATGAGCAGTATGCAACAAAAAACAATCCTTAATACGATTATCAACGATGACTGCATCAAGGCGATGAATGCGATGGAGCCGAATTCGGTAGATCTGATTTTTGCCGATCCTCCGTATAATCTCCAGCTCGGCGATGCCCTGACCCGTCCCGACAATACCAATGTGAGCGGGGTTTATGAGGCTTGGGACAGTTTTGAAAGTCTGGCCGCTTATGACGCCTATACCAGAGAGTGGATGACGGCGGCCCGCAGGGTCTTGAAGGATGACGGCGCCATCTGGGTCATCGGTTCTTATCATAATATTTTCCGCGTCGGCTACATTTTGCAGGATTTGGGCTTTTGGATTTTGAACGACATCATCTGGAACAAGACTAATCCGATGCCGAACTTTAAGGGAACGCGCTTTACCAATGCTCATGAAACTTTGATTTGGGCGTGTAAAAATCCGAATTCCAAATATACTTTCAATTATGAGGCGATGAAAGCGCTGAACGAAGACACGCAGATGCGCAGCGACTGGCAGATACCTTTGTGTACCGGCAAGGAACGCCTGAAAGACAGCGAAGGAAACAAACTGCATCCGACGCAAAAACCCGAAGGGTTGCTGTATCGGGTGATTATGGCTTCGACCAATGTCGGCGACGTGATTTTGGATCCGTTTTTCGGAACAGGAACCACTGGTGCCGTGGCCAAAAAACTCGGCCGCAATTTTATCGGCATTGAGCGCGACGCTTCTTATGTCAAAGGTGCCCGGGAACGCATTGACGCCGTGGAAAAAGTCGAGAGCATGGCTTGTCTGGAGTTTTCTTCCAAGAAACGCCAGCCTCGGATTCCGTTCGGTGCCGTGGTCGAACGCGGGTTGTTGAATCCCGGCGATTTCTTGTATGACGCCGGCCGTAAACACTGTGCGGTGGTTCGTTCGGACGGAACGCTCAAATCCGAGGCCATGGAAGGATCTATCCATCAGGTCGGTGCCGCAGCTCAAAATCTTTCTGCCTGCAACGGCTGGGTATACTGGCATTTTGAAAATGAGAAAAAAGAGCTGGTCAGCATTGATGAACTGAGAACCGTCGTGCGGAAGGAAATTTACGGCGAATAATTTTGAGGTTTTTCTTTAAATAAAAAAACAAAAAAATATTGTGTCTCTGCCAATAATGGGTTATAAATCCAATAATTTATAACCCTTTTTATTATTGAATTGAAAATTGATGCAGAAATGGCGTAAGAAACAAATAAACATAAGGCCATACGAAGGTAAGAAAAACAACGAACCGCTTCAGGAGCAGCGCAATTATGCGGCCATAGACCTGGGAACCAATTCCTGCCGTCTGGTGATTGCGACGCCGACGCCGTCTTCGTTCCGAATTGTGGAGACTTTTTCGAAAATAACCCGGCTCGGCGAAGGAATCATTAAAGAAAATGTTTTGGCGCGGCCGGCGATAAAACGGACGATTGCGGCGTTGAAAGTCTGCTCCGGGGTTTTGGCCGAATATGCTCCGATATACCGCTGTCGTTACGTGGCGACGGCAGCCTGCCGCCGTGCTGTCAACTGTGCGGAGTTTATTGATGCAGTCAAACGGGAGACGGGACTTAATATAGAAATCATTTCTTCCAAAGAAGAATCGCGTCTGGCGGTGGTGGGCTGTATTCCGCTTTTGAACCGCACGATTAAACGCGCGCTGGTTTTTGACATCGGGGGCGGTTCGACCGAGATTTCGCTGGCGCGGGTTACCAACAGCGGCAATACCTTTATTGAGGGCTTCGTGTCGCTGCCTTACGGCGTGGTAACGATTTCGGAGGCGTTTCCGCAGCAGGATATGACCAATCTGGCTTATAATACGATTATTGAACGGACGCATAAAATACTTCAGGAGTTTGAAGACAAATACAATATTCTGGAAGCCATCCGCAATCAGGAAATTCAGGTTATCGGCACCTCGGGAACCGTGACGGTTCTGGGTGCGGTTCATCTTAACCTGCCGCGTTACAACCGTTCGGCGGTGGACGGTCTGTCCATCAGCCGGTCGGATATTGAGCGGGTGATTAACAGAATCAAACGTCTGGGTGACGACGGACGCAAGAAACATCCGTGCATCGGCGTGCAGAAAGCTGACCTGACGATGGCCGGCTGCGCGATTATCGAGGCCCTGTGTTCTTTTTGGCCGATATCGGAAATTACGGTGGCCGACCGCGGAATTCGCGAAGGCATTCTGCTGGACTTGATGCATAATCAGAACGGCGGCCGTAAAAAACACAGAAGGCGCACGCCCTTTGGCAAGAGAAGGAAAAAAAACTTATGACAAAGCCGGAAACGAATAAGGCTTATTTTGCGGCCATAGATCTCGGGACCAATTCCTGCAAAGCCGTGATAGCGGACGAAGAACGGAATTATGTTTATTCGGAAGCTTTTTCGGTCCGGATGGGCGAGGGAATGTACCGAGACATGCGTTTTACGCCTGAAGCAATAGAGCGCGGCGTGAAGTGCTTTTACGACCTGAAACAGGTGATGGCGGATTATAACATCGTCAAATGCCGCGCAGTTTCGACCGCTTCCTGCCGGATGGCAAAAAATGCCGACGAGTTTATCAAAAAAGTTTATCACGAGGCGATGATTCCGATAGAGGTTATTGACGGTTTTGAAGAAGCGCGGATTAATCTGAAGGGGGCTTTGCAGCATGTCTGCGGGCGGACAAAATATGTCGTGTTGTATGATTTGGGCGGTGGTTCGACGGAAATTACGCTGGCGACCAATACGCCCGATCCGGAGATTATTCATACGATTTCCATTCCCTGGGGAGCGCGCAATGCTTCCGAGGCGTTTGAGCTGGTGGAATACGATGCGGAAAAGGCCGACAGGCTGAAAGCGGAAATTGCCGCCTGCGTACGCGGATTTGTGGCAGACTGCGCATTGGAAAAATATCGCGGGGACTTGTGTTTTGTCGCCACGTCAAGCACGCCGCTGCGCTTTGTTTCCATGATTGAGAAATTCGGCAAATATGACCGCGACAAGTCGGACGGGCATTGTATCCGCTGCGCGGACGTTGACCGTCAGGTAGAGCGCATTTTCAAGATGAAACAGCCGGAAATGCTCGAAGACCCTTATATCGGCAAAAAACGTTCCTATATTTTTACGGCGGCCTGCGTCATTTTCAAAACAATATACGATTGTCTGGGCGCCGAAAAAATCACCGCCTCTCTGAAAAGCGCCAAAGACGGTATCATTGAAGAGCTGGTGACGGAATATCAACAACAGAAGGCAAGGGCGGAACGGAATGGCTAAACTGACAAAATCGGCAAAGGAAATTCGCGGAAGACATATGCTGACGGTGCGGGTGAAGACCTCCAAATATCGCGACAAGTCTTCAAACCGCTGGCTGGAGCGGCAGCTTAACGATCCTTACGTCGCGGAGTCAAAACGGTTGGGATACCGTTCGCGGGCGGCGTTTAAGTTGATTCAGCTGGATGAAAAGTTTCATTTTCTGGGCAAGGGAAAAACCATTGTCGATTTGGGCTGTGCGCCGGGCGGCTGGACACAGGTGGCGGTTGAACGCAACAAGGGTTCCGGCCAGGTGGTAGGCATTGACATTCTGGAGACGGAGCCGGTTAAAGGCGCGACATTGATTTGTCAGGATTTTACCGCGCCGGAAGCCGCCGAACGCCTGAAATCGCTGTTGAACGGCGAGGCCGATATCGTGATGAGCGATATGGCGGCCAATACGACCGGGCATCAGCAGACGGATCATCTGCGCACCATCGCTCTGGTGGAAACCGCTTATGAGTTTGCCAAAGAGGTGCTGGCCGAAAACGGCATTTCGATTGAAGGCAGCGTGAGCGTTGACACGAACGAGGTCGAGGGAGTCGTCGAGGACGTCCGCAGCTCGGTCATAAACGGCAACAGCGTGTACTATATCCTGCTCGAGGGCGGGGACGTCTACTACAGCGTCAGCGCAGCCGATTGCCCCGAAGCCGCTATCCTGAACGTGGGCGACAGGGTCAGCTTCCACGCGACTCAGACAGAGGGCGCCATCGTCCCGGCCTCGGGTTTGGAAATTAGCTGAAACGGACAACAATAAACGGAGCGCATCGCGTGATGCGCTCCGTTTTGCCGTCTGTTGATATTCAAGTCAGCTCTATGGTCATCAGCAGCCCGAGCGAGGAGCCGAGGCCGCCGTCCAGCTCGAGGGTGACGACGGCCGAGGGCAGCTCCAGCCTGAAATCTTCCGGCTCCGAGCCGCCGTAGTTCGCCCTCTGCCGGATATCTATGAGCTGCATGTGCCGCTCGTAGAAGTCCAGCACGCCGCTGCCCTCGCGGCCCCAGACGCTGCTCCTGAGCGCCAGTTCCAGCTCCTGAGTCGAAAAAATCAGGCCGGTGCGCCCGGGGATATTCTCCAGGCGCAGCTCGAGCCTTTCGAGCACGCCGCCGGTCTCGTAAAAGCTGTACTCGGCCTCGTAGCCCTGTACCTCGAGCCGGGTCGGGTTCATGCTCGTGCGCTCCCAGCCCCCGGGCGTGAGCGAGATGTACGAGCGCAGATAGCCGTCCATGTGCGCGAGGCCGTTGTAGTTCTCGCAGAACTCCGCCGCCGAGATGTCGCCGCGGTTTTTGGGCATCTGCGAGAGCTCCTCGTTCACGAAGCCGAGAAAGCCCGCAAAAACGGCGAGGGCGACGAAGCCGGCGGTC
>ERZ779866.2441-NODE-2441-length-16760-cov-10.161389_pt1 | contig 16760 bp, 16 predicted proteins | sample MGYA00511248_ERZ779866 | MGnify/ENA primary metagenome ERZ779866 (study PRJEB29588, sample SAMEA2155758) | human gut metagenome | biome: human gut; feature: human-associated habitat; material: faeces | place: Denmark | collected 2008/2010 ... | reverse complement strand
AGTGGACAGCCGCTACTATTGCTTCGGCTGCGGCGCTTCCGGGGATGTGATCGACTTTGCCGCTTCCCTGCATGGTTTGGGAAAACGGGATGCGGCGGTCAGACTGGCAGAGGATTTTTCAATCCCCTATGACGGAGCCATCCGCACACCGGCAGCAAAGAGAACGCCGCCCAAGCCTACGCCGGAGCAGAGGTTACGGCAGGCGGAACAGCATTGCTTCAAAGTGCTATGTGACTATCTGCATCTATTGGAACGCTGGAAAATCGAATATGCTCCACAGCCACAGGATGCCGCCTGGCATCCTCTTTTCGTGGAAGCATTGCAAAAAAACAGCTATGTAGAATATCTGCTGGATATTTTGTTGTTTGGAGAAATGGAAGAAAAAGCGGCGCTGATTGCCGAACAGGGAAAGGAGGTGGTGCGGCTTGAGCAGCGAATTTCAGAACTTACCGCCAGCAGCGCAGGAAGCAGTTATGCGGACGATGGACGCAATGGAACCGGCGCAGACGCAGGAAGAAATCCGGGAAATGCTGGAGGGGACGCAGAAAGGCGGCGTGAAGAACAGCATCAAGAACTGTCTGACAGTGTTCCAGCGTGACCCGCTGCTGCGTGGAGCAGTCAGCTACAACATTCTTTCCGAAAGGGTGGATATTGTGAAGCCGCTGGGATGGGAACGGACCAGCGCCACTCTGACCGATATGGATATGAAATATTTGCTTTTGTATCTGGAAGAACACTACGGACTGACCAGCGAAAAGAAAGTAGAAAATGCAATCCAGATCGTAGCCAATGAAAACCGCTACCATCCTGTCAGGGATTATCTGAACAGTCTGCAATGGGACGGAACCGAGCGCATCCGCTATGCTCTGCATCACTTTCTGGGAGCAGACACGGACGAGTACACCTTTGAAGCCCTGAAACTGTTTATGATGGGAGCCATCCGGCGGGTATTTCAGCCGGGGAGCAAGTTTGAAGTCATGCTCTGTCTGGTAGGCGGTCAGGGAGCCGGGAAATCCACCTTCTTCCGGCTGCTGGCCGTAAAAGACGAGTGGTTTTCCGATGATTTGCGGAAGCTGGACGATGATAACGTGTACCGCAAGCTACAAGGCCACTGGATTATTGAAATGTCGGAGATGATTGCCACCGCCAACGCCAAGAGCATAGAGGAAATTAAGTCGTTTTTAAGCCGCCAGAAGGAGGTCTATAAAATCCCCTACGAAACCCACCCGGAGGACAGGCTGCGGCAGTGCGTGTTCGGCGGGACTTCCAACGCCCTGGACTTCCTGCCCCTTGACCGTTCCGGGAACCGGCGCTTCCTGCCGGTCATGGTCTACCCCGAACGGGCCGAGGTACACATTTTGGACGATGAAGCCGCTTCCAGAGCCTATATCGAACAGGTATGGGCGGAAGCCATGACAACCTACAAAAGCGGCGATTTTAAGCTGTCTTTCACTCCCGAAATGATACAGTACCTCAAAGAACACCAGCGGGATTTCATGCCGGAGGACACCAAGGCCGGGATGATACAGGCATACCTTGACAGCTACACCGGCAGCGCCGTATGTTCCAAGCAGCTTTTTAAGGAAGCCCTGAACCATCCCTTTGACGAGCCGAAGCAATGGGAAATCCGGGAAGTCAACGAAATCATGCACCAGTGCGTTACCGGCTGGAAGTATTTCTCCAATCCCCGAATGTTTGAAGGCTACGGCAGGCAAAAGGGCTGGGAACGGGAAGCCCCGGCAACGGGCGCTGACAACGGGCGTGAAAAAACGCCGGACGGATTTGTGGAAGTCACAGAACAGATGGAGCTTCCCTTCTGAAAAATCCGGGGAAATGACAGCCGGTTGCCGACCCCGTTGCTATCCCGTTGCCGGGCCGGTTGCCGGGAAAAAGCCCGTAACTGCGGGCTTTTCTCCCCTCTGACAACCAAAGCAACAGAAAAATAAAAGAAAAAGTAATAAATAACCCAACCGCCAGACAGAGATTGTTTTCGAGGTTTTTTGAAGCCCGTTGCCGGACTTCGTTGCCGACCTTCTCCTGTCTGGCTTATTTTATTTATGGAGGTAACTGCCTATGGCAAAAAACAAAACTGAAATCCATGTCACAACGGTATTTGACGGCGAACTGGACGCTACGGACGTTTTCGTGAGCCTGATTGCACAGAAATACAGCCAGAGAAATGATAAAGAATATCTTGTGAAAAAGCAAGATTTAGGATATAATAAAGACAAGGTTCAGAGTGACCGTGTTCCGTCTGGATTGTGCGGGTAAACGGTTATGATGAACGGATTTGAATATGCAGGCGTAGACGCAATACTGGCGGGCAGCTTCCGGGCGGCTATCTATTGCAGGCTTTCCAAGGACGATGACCTTGACGGGGAGAGCGCCAGCATTGCAAACCAGCGGGATATGCTGGAAACCTACTGCGAGAAGCAGGGATGGGAGGTTGTTGCAGTCTATCAGGACGATGGCTACACGGGGCTGAACATGGAGCGCCCCGACCTGAAACGGATGTTGAAAGCCATCGAGCGCAGGCAGATAAACCTTGTGGTCACGAAAGACCTATCCAGACTGGGTAGGAATTACTTGCAGACCGGCTTCCTGATTGAAGATTTCTTCCCCCGCCACGGCGTGCGTTATATCGCCATGAATGACGGTATCGACACCATGCGGGACAACAATGACATTGCCCCGTTCAAGAACATCCTGAACGAGATGTACAGCAAGGATATTTCCAAGAAGGTTCATTCCTCTTATGTGCTGAAAGCGCAGAAAGGCCAGTTTACCGGCTGCGTTGCCCCCTTCGGCTACAGGAAAGACCCGGAGGACAAGAACCATCTGCTGATTGATGAGGAAACGGCTCCCATTGTCCGGCGTCTGTTTGCGTGGGCGCTGGAAGGACACGGCCCCAACTACATCCGGCGCAGGCTGGAAGAAGAAAAAATCCCCTGCCCGACCTACTGGAACCGGGTACGGGGGCTGCGGAACGTGTCAACCAAGTGGGAAAAGAAAGACCCGGTAAACGGGCGGTATATGTGGGACTTCTCCGTGATTAAGGACATCCTGATGAACCCCGTCTACACCGGCGCTATCGCTTCCCAGAAGAAGGAATACCGCTTCAAAATCGGCACCATCGGGGAGAAGAAGCCGGAGGAATGGATTGTCGTGGAGAACCAGCATGAGCCGCTTGTTGACCGCAAGACCTTTGACATCGTGCAGCGCAAGCTGAAATCCCGGCAGCGCCCCCGCCAGACCGGGGAAATCAGCCTGTTTGCGGGGCTTATCAAGTGCGGCGAGTGCGGGAAGTCGCTGACGATCCGCTACACCAACGACAAGCACCCGAAGCAGATTTATTCCTGTAAGACCTACAACGCCTACGGCAAGCAGCACTGTACCCAGCACCGGGTTGAGTACGACACCCTTTACAGCCTTGTGCTGAACAAAATCCGGGAGTGCGCCAGAGCCGCCCTGATGGACGGGGAAGCCGTTGCCGGGAAGCTGTCCGACACCTGCGAAGCCGAGCAGAAAGGCCAGCGGGAAGCGTTGGAGCGTTCCCTTGCCAAAGACGAGGAACGCATTGACGTTCTGGAAAAGATGGTTCTGCGGCTGTATGAGGACATGGTTGCCGGACGTATCAGCGAAGCAAACTTCAATCTGCTGATGGAAAAGACGCAGAAGGAACAGGCCGAGTTGAAAGCAAGGGTTGAGGAAGGCCGGAAGAAGCTGGCCGATGAAATCCGGCTTGCGTATGACGCCCGCCAGTGGGTAGAAGCCATTCAGGAATACGCCGACATCACGGAACTGGACGCCGCCACCCTTAACCGCCTGATTAAAGAAATCGTTGTCCATGAGAGCATAGACAGCGATAAGACAAGACACATTTCTATCGAAATTCATTTCAATCTCAAACCCATCCCGGAAGTGGAGCAGGTCACGGCCTGACCTGCCCCGCCGGGGCGGTTCTTAAAAAACTCCATAGATATTTCTTGACACGCCGCCGCCCGCCATCGAGCCGGTTTCCTACACCTATTTGGGTATGAAACAGTTTATGGGCAAAAGAACGGGTGATGAAAGAATTGTTGAGACATTGATGATTGTACTTTCAAAAGTTCTAGAAAAACCACTCGGATGCTGGAGGTACGATGATTTGCCTGAGAATTGGCTAGGCGGTTGCATTGGCCGCCTGGTTTGGAGAGAAACAGTAAGACAGCCCGCCACGATGGCGGGCTGTCTCGCGATTCGAAAAAAGAGAGGGAGGAGTTGTCATCCTGGATGACAAGGATAGAATACCACATCTCAGGGAAAAGTGATGGACAGTTTTTGAAGGTTATTTGAACATTCTGTAAAGGGTCAAACCTGATCGGGCTCCAGGTTGAAGGGGATGGGAGGGGCCCCGGCGCGGTAGATCTGCCAGAACCATTCCAGAGCTCTCAGCGCCTGCGGGTAGTCCTCCACCCGCAGCCAGATCTGGCTTGGCGGAATGGAGGCCAGTTCTGAGCACCGAAGGTCAGAGCAGGGTGATAAAATCTCCGCTGGCATAGCCCACCACCCCGTCAAAGGACACCAGATACCAGTTTTGCCACTGGTTGAGCACCGTCAGCCGCGTCCCGTCGTAGGCCCGGGCGATCACCGGTGCGCTGGTGCTGGGCCGGGCGCGGATGTTGAGGTAGCCCCAGTTCACGTCCACCACCGCCTGGCGCGGGGCCTGGGGATAGAGGAAGGGGATGTGGAAGTACTCGGTGAGGGAGAGCACCAGGTTCCGGGCAATGGCGTCCAGGTTGCCCTTCACCCAGGCGGCGTCGTCCGGGTTGTCGTGGTAGCCCAGCTCCAGGAACACCGAGGGGGCCCGGGGCTGGCGTACCTCGCCGATGGCGGTGGTGGACTGGGCCCGCACCCGGTCGGGCAGGGGATAGATGGCCTTCAGGTTGGCGGCCATCAGGTCCGCGGCCCGCTTGCCCCGGGTGCTGGTGGGATAGTAGAAGACAATGATCCCCCGGGCCTTCCCGTAGTCGGAGGGGGCGGCCGCGTTGGAGTGGAGGGCCAGGTGGAGGTCGTAAGTTCCGGCGTTGGAGGCCCGGATGGAGGACGCGGCGGTCATGTCCGGGGTGTTGCGCACATACTGGATGCCGGAGGCGTCCAGATAGGGGACCATGGCGTCGGCCAGGCGGTTCATCCACTCCTCCTCGCTGCCGCCGTTGACGTACAGATTGTTCTCCTGAGTGGAAGGAGACAAATAGATGATGGGCATGGGAATTCCTCCTTTGCCCATCCTATGCAAAACCGGCGGAAATGACAAAGGCGCCGGGGAATCCATTTCCCCGGCGCCCGGCAGATTATTTCAGGTTTTCCTCCAGGATGGACAGCTGGTGCTTCAGCTCCTCCGGCAGCCGGTCGCCGAACTTGCCGTAGAACTCCTTGATGCCGTCCACCTCCTGGCGCCACAGCTGGGGATCCACCTTCAGCAGCTCCACCAGCGTGTCCTGGGTGACGTCGTCCAGACCGTCGATGTTGAGATCGGCGGGGTTGGGCTCGTAGCCGATGGGGGTCTCCTGGGCGCCCACCTCGTCGAAGCAGCGCTTCATGATCCACTCCAACACCCGCAGGTTGTCGCCGAAGCCCGGCCAGATGAAGTTGCCCTCGTCATCCAGCCGGAACCAGTTGACGTTGAAGATCTTGGGCTGGTGGGAAATCTTCTTGCCCATGTCCAGCCAGTGCTGCCAGTAGTCGGCCATGTGATAGCCGCAGAAGGGGAGCATGGCCATGGGATCCCGGCGCACCACGCCCACGGCGCCGGCCGCGGCGGCAGTGGTCTCGGAGGCCATGGTGGAGCCCACGAACACCCCGTGCTCCCAGGAGCGGGACTGGTACACCAGGGGCGCGGTCTTGGCCCGGCGGCCGCCAAAGACGATGGCGGAGATGGGCACGCCCTGGGGGTTGTCAAACTCGGGGGACAGGCAGGGGCAGTTCTTGGCCGGGGCGGTGAAGCGGCTGTTGGGGTGGGCGGGCTTCTTCTCGTCGCCCCGGTGCCAGTCCAGGCCGTTCCAGTCGATGAGGAGTTCCGGGATGTCGTCCCCCTTGGTCAGCCCGTCCCACCACACGGTGCCGTCGGCGGGGTTGTAGGCCACGTTGGTGAAGATGGTGTTGCGCTTGGTGGACTCCAGGGCGTTGAAGTTGGACTTGGCGTTGGTGCCGGGGGCCACGCCAAAGAAGCCGTACTCCGGGTTCACCGCCCACAGCCGGCCGTCGGGCCCCACCCGGAGCCAGGCGATGTCGTCCCCCACGCACCAGACCTTCCAGCCCGCCTTCTTGTAACCCTCGGGGGGGATGAGCATGGCCAGGTTGGTCTTGCCGCAGGCGGAGGGGAAGGCGGCGGACAGGTAGCGCACCTCACCCTGGGGGTTCTCAATGCCCAGGATGAGCATGTGCTCGGCCATCCAGCCCTCCTGCTGGCCCAGGTAGGAGGCGATGCGCAGGGCAAAGCACTTCTTGCCCAGCAGCACGTTGCCGCCGTAGTTGGAGTTGATGGAGATGATGGTGTTGTCCTCGGGGAAGTGGGCGATGTACTTGTTGTCGTTGTCCAGGGTGCCGTAGGAGTGCAGGCCCTTGATGTAGTCGCCGCTGTCTCCCAGGGCGTCCAGCACCTGGGTGCCCACCCGGGTCATGATGGCCATGTTGAGCACCACATAGATGGAGTCGGTCAGCTCGATGCCGTACTTGGCGAAGGGGGAGCTCACGATGCCCATGGAGTAGGGGATGACGTACATGGTGCGCCCCTCCATGGCACCGTCGAACAGGGCGTACAGCTTGGCGTACATCTCCTGGGGGTCCATCCAGTTGTTGGTGGGACCGGCGTTCTCCTTCTTTCGGCAGCAGATGTAGGTGCGGTCCTCCACCCGGGCCACGTCGTCGGGGTGGGTACGGTGGAGGTAGCAGCCGGGCAGCTTCTCCTGGTTGAGCTGAATGAGAATGCCCTCGTCCACCGCCTGCTGGCGCAGGGTGTTCAGCTGTTCTTCGCTGCCGTCAATCCAAACAATAGACGCGGGGCGGGTCTTGGCCGCCATCTCGTCGATCCAGCTTAATACCGCTTTGTTCTGTGTAGGTGCCATAGTCGCTTTGCCTCCTGTTATGCTCAGATGTCAGGGCATGGTTCGCCGCTGTTTCCTTATCCATAGTGTATGGGAAAATAGCAAAAAATGCAAGCTAAATCTGGCGTGATTGCAAAAAAACTGATAAGCGGCCGAACTGTTCCAGGGTCAGCCGTTCCCCTCGCACCGTCTCCTCCAATCCGCAGTCACAGATGATCTGCCGGAGCTGGTCCTTGGAGAACCGGGCGCCGTAGGTGGCCGATAGAGCATTGAGGAGGGTCTTGCGCCGCTGGGCGAAGGCGGCCCGCACCACGGCGAACAGAGCTTTGGGGTCGGCGTCCACCGGGGGCCGGGTGTGCGGGACGAGCTGGATGACGGAGGAGGTCACCTTGGGGGCGGGCAGGAAGCACTCCGGGCCCACGTCAAAGAGCAGTTTACACTGGGCGTGATACTGACAGAACAGGGAGAAGGCCCCCCGGTCCGGGCTGTCCGGCCCGGCGCAGATGCGCCGTGCCACCTCCCGCTGGATCATCACAGTAATAGACAGGAAGCAGCCGGCCTCCAGCAGCTTGGTGATGACCGGGGTGGTGATGTTGTAGGGCAGGTTGGCGCAGGCCTTGACTGGCATGTTGGGTAACTGCTCCGAGGTCAGCTGTCTCAAATCCAGCTTCATCACGTCACCGGGGATGACCTGGGCGTTGGGACAGTCCGCCAGCGTCTCAGCCAGGATGGGCAGCAGAGCGCGGTCCAGCTCCACGGCGGCGACTTTGCCTGCTCTCTGGGCCAGCTGGACGGTGAGAGGGCCGATGCCCGGTCCGATCTCCAGCACGCCGCAGCTCTTGTCCAGTCCGGCGGCGTCGGCGATGTCCCGAGGCACCCAGCCGGCGATGAGAAAGTTCTGCCCCATGGATTTGGAGAAGTGAAAGCCGTGCCGGGCCAGCAGGGCCTTGATGTCCTTGGGATTGGTGAGATTCACGGCGATTCCTCCAGAGCGGTTCCCGTCAGGGAGCGGTTGGTCAGCCTGAGCTCAAAGGCCAGGCGGCGGGGGTCGCGGCCCGCAGGGGCGTCCACCAGCACGTTTCCACGGTACTGGAAGCCATTGCGGCGCAGCAGGTTCTGCATGGCCTTGTTCTTCTTGTGGGTATCCGCCCGCAGCCAGCGGCGGCCCATGGCCATCGTCAGCTTTTCACATTCCCCGATCATGCGGTCGGCCAGTCCGGAGCCCCTCCACTGCCGGGCAATGGCGCAGCGGTGGAGGACGGTATAGGGCTGGTCGGAGCTCCATTTGCCGTCGGTGATGTCGGCATAGCATGCCTCGGGCCGGGCGGAGAGGGTGAAAAAGCCGCCCACCTGGCCGCCGCAGGTGAGTACGTAGCATTCGCCCCGGGCCATGTCGGTGATGAAATCCGCCCGGGTTGGATAGGCGGCGTTCCATTGGCCGATGGGGATCAAAAGGGTTTTGGCCTGGGCCAGAATGACCTCCATGGCGTCCAGATCCTCCTGGCGCGCCGGGCGGCACTCCACCGGCTGGGGCAGGGAAGGGCGGGACAGCTCCCGCTCCAGCTCGGCCAGCAGCCGCTGGTCCTCCTGGGAGGAAAGGTCCAATTTTTCAAACAGGTCGGGCCGCCGCTCCCTGGTGCGCCGGAGCTGCTGCTTGCGCCGCCACCGTTCCACCTGGCTGTGATTTCCGGAGAGCAGATCCCTGGGAACCGCCATCTCGTGCCAGACCTCGGGCCGGGAGTATTGGGGATACTCCAGCAGGCCGTTCCAGTGGCTCTCATTTTCAAAGCACTCCGGGTCGGAAAGCACCCCGGGCACCAGCCGGCACACCGCGTCGGACACCGCCATGGCGGCGATTTCCCCTCCGGTGAGCACGAAGTCCCCCAGGGAGATTTCCTCGTCCACGCACTCGTCGATGAAGCGCTGGTCGATCCCCTCATAGTGGCCGCACACCAGGATCAGGTGGTCATACTCCCGGGCCAACCGTTTGGCGGCCTCCTGGTCAAAGGTCCTGCCGCAAGGGGAGAGATAGATGGTGCGGCCCTTTCCATGGGTTCTGGTGATGTGATCCCAGCACTGGTAGAGGGGGTCGGCCTGGAGCACCGCCCCGTGCCCTCCGCCGTAGGGATAGTCGTCTACCTGCTTCTGCTTGTTCCGGGTGTAGTCCCGGATCTGGTGGGTGTCGATGCGCAGGATGTCCCGCTCCTGGGCCCGACCCAGGATGGACTCGGAGAGCACGTCCCCCACCGTGTCGGGAAACAGGGTCATGATGTCGATGCGGTACATGCCGTCACATCCCTTCGATGAGGCGTACCTTGATGTAGCCCCCTGCCACGTTGGTCTCCAGGATGAACTGGGGGACGGCGGGGATCATGAGCTCCCGGTCGCCCTTCACCACGTACACCTGCTGCCGGGAAGGGGAGAGGACTTCATTCAGAATGCCCAGCTCCTGTCCCTCCTCGTCCACCACCCGCAGCCCGATGAGGTCGGCCAGGAAGAAGGTGCCCTCCGGCAGGCGCAGGTCGTCCCGGTTGAGCCAGACCACCTTGTTCTTGAGCAGCATGGCCTGGTCCACGTCGGACACCCCCTCCAGCAGGGCGATGACGTTGCCCTTGTGTACCCGGGCGGAGCGCAGGGCGACGGGGGCCCCGTCGATATACAGGGCGGGCAAGGCGCAGAACACCTCCGGGCTGTCCGCCCAGGGCTGGATCTTGACCTCCCCCCGGATGCCGTGGGTATTGACGATTTTGCCGCACTCCAATAGCTGATTGGCCATAGAAACGCCTCCAGTGCCCGGGAAAAATCCGGGTGTGGTGTATAGTCGTAGAGCGAGGGCGGTCAAGCCCTCGCTCTGGTTTGGTCAGTCTACGATATCGACTGAGATCTTTTTACCCTGACGCTGGGCCACCGAGCGCATCAGCGCCCGGATCTCCCTGGCGATGCGGCCCTGGCGGCCGATCACCTTGCCCATGTCCTCCGGGGCCACCCGGAGCTCCAGTACGGTCTCTCCGGCCAGCTCCGTCTCGGTGACAGATACCGCTTCCGGATGCTCCACCAGGCTCTGGGCGATATAAGTGAGCAATTCCTTCATGACAGCCTCCATTTCCGGACGCTTACAGGCCGGCCTTCTTCAGCAGGTCGCGCACGGTCTCCGTGGGCTGGGCGCCGGTCTTGATCCAGGCCTGGGCGCGCTCCACATCGATGTGGATGGCAGCGGGATCCTGACGGGGATCATAGGTGCCAATCTCCTCGATGAAGCGGCCATCCCGGGGATAGCGGGAGTCGGCGACCACCACGCGGTAGAAGGGAGCCTTCTTCGCGCCCATACGGCGCAGTCTGATTTTCACCATTCTATATTCACCTCCAAAGTAATCACAGATTCTATATGGTAAATGTCCTCATGGGCCATAGCCCGGAACATGGACCAACGATCAGAAAGGTAACCCCATCCCCTTGAACCGGCTGAGCAGCCCCTTGGACTTTTTGGGGTTGGAGAACTGCCGGGTGAGCTGCTGGATGGACTCAAACTGCTTGAGCAGCCGGTTGACGTCCACCACCTGGGTGCCCGAGCCGGCGGCGATGCGCTTCTTTCGACTGGAGTTGAGCACCGAGGGGTTCTCCCGCTCGTAGGGGGTCATGGACTGGATGATGGCGGACATCTGCTTGAACATATTGGTGTTCAGGTCGGCCCCCTCCAGATCGGAGGCCTTCACGCCGGGGAGCATCCCCGCCAGCTCGGTGAGGGAGCCCATATTTTGAAGCTGAGCCATCTGCTCATAGAAATCGGTGAGGGTAAATTTGTTTTTCCGCAGCTTCTCCTGAAGCTCCAGGGCCTTCTTCTGGTCGAAGTTCTGCTCCGCCTTCTCAATGAGGGAGAGCACGTCGCCCATGCCCAGGATGCGGCTGGCCATGCGGTCGGGGTGGAAGACCTCAATCTGATCCAGCTTTTCGCCCACGCCGGCAAACTTGATGGGCTTGCCGGTGACCGCCTTGATGGACAGTGCCGCGCCCCCTCGGGCGTCGCCGTCCAGCTTGGTGAGCACCACGCCGTCGATGTCCAGGGCGTCGTCAAAGGCCTTGGCCGCGTTCACCGCGTCCTGGCCGATCATGGCGTCCACCACCAGCAGGATCTCGGTGGGCTCCACCGCGGCCTTGATGTTCCGCAGCTCGTCCATCAGCTCCTCGTCCACATGGAGCCGGCCGGCGGTGTCCAGGAAGACCATGTCGTTGCCGTGGCGCCTGGCGTGCTCCACGGCGGCCTTGGCGATGTCCACCGGGTTGGCCTGACCCATCTGGAAGACGGGGATGTCCAGCTGTCCGCCCACCACCTCCAGCTGCTGGATGGCGGCGGGACGGTAGATATCGCAGGCCACCAGCAGCGGGCGCTTGCCCTGCTTCTTCATCAGCCCGGCCAGCTTTGCCCCGTTGGTGGTCTTGCCCGCCCCCTGCAGGCCCACCAGCATGACGACGGTGGGCGGGGTGGAGGAGATCTTCAGCTTGCTGTCGCCGCCCCCCATAAGGGCGGTGAGTTCCTCGTTGACGATCTTGACGATCATCTGAGCGGGGGTGAGGGATTCCATCACATCGGTACCCACTGCCCGTTCCGAGACGGAGGCGATGAAGTTTTTGACCACCTTGAAGTTGACGTCCGCCTCCAGCAGGGCCATTTTAATTTCCTTCATGGCCTGCTTCACGTCGGACTCGGACAGGCGGCCCTTGCCCCGCAGCCGCTTGAAGGTGGCGGAAAGTTTTTCGGTTAAGCTTTCAAATGCCATTTGGTTACTCCTGCTTGAGCTTGGCGGTGTTTTCCTTGATGATACGTCCGATCTCGTCCAGGGATTCATCCTGATAGCTGCGCTCGTTGACCATCTGGAGCAGCCGGTCCGCCGCCTGGTCGATGGCCTCGATTTGCCCCCGGGTCTGGAAGTACCGGCGGATGATGTGGGTCTTGTCCTCAATCTCCGTCATAGCCGCTTCCGCCCGGACGATGACGTCCCGGACGCCCTGGCGGGAGATGCCGTAGTTCTCCGCAATCTCGGCCAGGGAGAGGTCCTCGTTGTAGTAGAGGTCGTAGAATTCCTTCTGGCGGTCGGTGAGCAGATCGCCATAAAAATCGAAGAGCATGGCCATGCGGTATGCCTGGTTCTTCATCTCTGGTCACCTCCACAAGATGTTGTGTAAAGCTAGCGGACTTTACAACGTTGTTGACTATATCACAACTGGGGAAACTTGTCAAGGGCAAAAATGAAGTTTTCCCTGGGAAATGGCAGCTATGTAGCTGCCATTTCCCAGGGAAGGCGGCGGCCGAAGGCAGGAGCCGCCCCGGAGCAATGCCGGGAGCGATCCCTGCCGCGGTCAAAGTGGGATGATGACGTCCAATAACCTCACTGGAAGGTGTCGTCCTCCAGGGCCTCATTGGTACTGTTGACGGTCTCCACCGGGTCCTGGAAAGATTGAAACGCCCCGTAGCTGAGTGCCACGAGCAGGAGATTGACCACCACAATGACGGCCAGGATACCCAGCACCAGCCGGAGGATGAACCGTCCCCGGCGGTTGCGGATGGCCAGCTGCTCGTTGATCCGGGCCAGCTGGTCGGCCAGGTCGTTCCGGCTTTCCCCGTCCTCCGGGATATCCGCCCCAAGCAGTTGGCCCACGGTGGTGTCCAGCACTTCCGCCAGCCGGATGAGCAGCTCCGCGTCGGGCACCGACAGGCCTTTCTCCCATTTAGATACGGTCTGCCGCACCACATGGAGCCGGGCGGCCAGCTCCTCCTGGGTCATGCCCCTGGCTTTACGCAGGGCCTTTAGATTTTCAGAAAACATGATTGCAAACCTCCTTTGCGTGGGCCATGATAGCAGAAAAGGCCCGTTGCGGCAAGCAACGGCGGTTCACATAGGTAGGGCGGAGGGAAAATTTTAAGATTTTGTGTACAGGGAAAAAAGAGGGTGCCAAGCGGAGAAAATGATGGTATAATGCCTATGTTTGAAGATAGCAGAAACCAGGCGGAACGCTTCCCCTGGGGGAAGACCGCGAAATCATGAGGAGGATCTGAAGTGGAGAGATCCCATAAAATTTTGTCGGATGGGGTTGAACTGGTGGTATGCCGGTCCGACCAATTCAAGACGGGGCTGATCAGCGCCACCCTGGCCGCACCCCTGTGCCGGGAGACGGCGACGGCTTATGCTTTGACTCCGGATGTGCTGTATCGGGGAAGCCGGCAGTATCCAGACATGGAGTGTCTGTCGGCGGCTACAGACCAGCTGTATGGCGCCGCCTTGGGTCCTGCAGTGCGGCAGCGGGGGGAAAACCAGTGCATCAGCCTTTTGTGCAGTTTCATCGACGACCGGTACGCGTTGGATGGAATGGCTGTTCTGGAACCTGCTGTCCAGCTGCTGGGAGAGGTTTTGCTGAACCCAGCGGTGGAGGATGGGATATTTCGAGAGGATTATGTGCAAGGGGAAGGATCCAACCTGGCCGATGAGATTAACGCCCGGGTGAATGACAAGCGGGGCTGGTCCATCTTTCGGTTGACCCAGGAGATGTGCGCTGGAGAGGCCTATGCTCTGGACAAACTAGGAGATGCGGATGAGGCACTGCACATGAGTCCAGGCAGGTTATGGGACGCTTATCAGAAGCTGATGAGCGGCTCTCGGGTGGTCTTCTACTATGGGGGCTCGGCCAGTCCGGACCGGGTGGAGGAGGCGGTGCTGCAGTCCTTTCAGCCGCTGCTTTACGACAGGCAGGTTCAACTGCCCTGCCAGGTGGTGGCCAGGCCGGATCATCCGGTGCGCCGGGTAACTGAGGAGATGGACGTGACCCAGGGCAAGTTGGCCATGGGCTTTCGGACCGGCGGAGTGACCATGGGTCATCCCCTCTATCCGGCGCTGCTGGTGTGCAACGCGCTGTATGGCGGGACAGCCCACTCCAAACTGTTCCGGAACGTCCGAGAAAAGCTCAGCCTGTGCTACTTCGCTTCCTCCATGCTGGACACCATTAAAGGACTGATGGTGGTGTCTTCCGGCGTGGAATTCGTAGATTTTGACCGGGCGGAGCAGGCCATTCTGGACCAGCTGGAGGCAGTGCGTCGCGGAGAGTTCACCAGTGAGGAACACACCGCAGCGATACGCGCGGTGATCAATGGCCTGGTCAGCCGCAAGGACAGCCAAGGCCAGATGGAGGATGACTGCGTGACCCAACTGCTCGCCTGCGGCCAGTGGACCGATCCGAAAAAGTTGGCAAAGGATGTGGAGCGGGTGACGCCCCAACAGGTTTCCCAGATGGCCCAAATAATCGAACTGGACACGGTTTACCGACTGACCGGAAGGGAGGGAGCGTAAGGTGCAGCGTTTGGAATATCCCACATTGCGAGAGACAGTATACTCCCATAAGCTGCCCAACGGCCTGCGGGTGATCGTGATCAAACGTGCGGAATATAGTAAACAGTTTGCCTTTTTTGCCACCCGGTATGGGGGGATGGACCTGCGCTTCCAAGGTGGGGATGGAGGCGGATGGGTGGACACGCCTGCGGGGATTGCCCATTTTCTGGAGCACAAGATGTTTGACACCGAGGACGGGAGCGCATTGGAGATTCTGGCGGCCAACGGTGCGGTGGACAACGCATTCACTGCCGCCCACATTACTGGCTATTTTTTCGAGGGTACCCAGGGGTTTGAGGAGAACTTGCGTACCCTGTTGGGTTTCGTTTCCGTGCCCTACTTCACTCGGGAGAGTGTGGCCAAGGAGCAGGGGATTATTGCCCAGGAAATCCGCATGTGCGAGGATGACCCGGAAAACGTGGTCTACTATCAACTGCTGGAGTCCATGTATGCCCACAACCCGATCCGCAATCCGGTGGTGGGTACTGTGGAGTCCATTGCTGGGCTAACTCCTGAAATCCTCTATGAATGCCACAGGGCGTTTTACCGCCCAGGGAATATGGTGCTGTGTGTAGCTGGCGATGTGGATCCGGAGAGGGTGGCCGCCGCCGCGGAGGAGATTCTGCCCAGGGAATTCTCTTCCGCAGTTCGGGTGGATTTGGGTCAGCCGGAGCCAAAAGGAGTGGTGCGCTCCTACGTTCAGCGGAGGATGTCCGTGGCATCACCCCTATTTGAGGTGGGCTTTAAAGGAGAGCCAGCTCCGGAGGGGAGCAGGCTGCGTCAGGAGCTGGTGGCTCAGTTGACCTGTGACGTGCTGCTGGGCCCCTCGGCGCCGCTGTACCGGAAGCTATATGAGCAGGGGTTGATCAACGGCTCCTTCGACGGCTTTTACGACGCCGCGCCGGGCTGTGCGCATATCATGGCAGGAGGGGAAAGCCGGGATCCTCACCGGGTGATGGAAGAGATCGTGAAAGAGGCACAGCGCCTGGTTAAGGGGGGGGTGGACGGCCAGCTATGGGACCGCTTGAAGCGGGCAGCCTATGGAAGTATGGTTCGTCGGCTCAACTCATTGGAAAATACCTGCATCGACCTGGCCCAGTCCTATTTTGAAGAGGACGACTACCTGCGATTCCCCGAGTTGTTCCAGAGTATTGAGCGGGAGGATGTGCAGCGGCTGCTGGAACGGTGGTGTACCCAGGAGCGTGCCAGCCTGTCGGTGATTCTCCCTGTGGACGGAATGTCGGAATAAAAAGAAAGAGGACGAGAGCATGACCAATGTTGTGACCTTTCCAGGTCTTGGCCTGGAATTTGAGCTGAACCGGGTAGCCTTTACCCTGTTTGGAAAGGAAATTTACTGGTATGGTGTCATTATCGCCTGCGGTTTCCTGCTGGCGGTTCTGTTCTGCTATCGGTGGGCATATAAGTTCGGGGTGGACAGGGAAAAGCTGATGGATATGCTGTTTTTTGCGGTGCCTGCCTGCATCATCGGAGCCCGGGCCTATTATGTGATCTTCCATCCATCTACCTGCTTCAATGCGGACGGCTCTTTCAGCCTGTACAACACGATTGCCATCTGGGACGGTGGGCTGGCGATCTATGGGGCCATCATCATGGCGGTGGTCACGGTGGCTGTTTACTGCAGGGTGCGTCATCAGTCTTTCTGGGACTATGCGGACATCGGCTGCTACGGCGTGATCATTGGGCAGATGATCGGCCGGTGGGGCAACTTCATGAATGTGGAGGCCTTCGGCGGGGTGACCGATCTGCCTTGGCGCATGTGCTCAGAGTCCATCGCCAACTACCTGTGGAACCATGGCTACGCGGATGCGGAGGTCTACCAGCAGGTGCTAGACGGCACCCTGGGGGTACATCCCACCTTCTTCTATGAGTCCATGTGGAACCTGTTGGGGCTTATCCTGCTTATCCTGTTAGCCAGGAAGGGCAGGAAGTTCAGCGGACAGATCTTCCTGTGTTACGTGATCTGGTATGGCGTGGGCCGCACGGTCATCGAGGGGCTGCGCACCGACAGCCTGTACTTTTTCGGCACTGCTCTGCGCACTTCTCAACTAGTGGGCATCCTGTCTGCCGCTGCGGCGCTGGTGTTGCTCATTGTCCGGGCCAGGACCGCCGGTCCGGCCACACCTCCCCTGCCCAAGCCAGGGGGGGAGGCTGTTTCGGTTGCCTTGATCGGCAGCGAGGGGACGGAACCCTCTGAGGGCGCCCTTATCGACTCTGCCCAGCCGGAGGAGTCTGCTCACCCCGGGCAGGGGGACGGGGAAGAGAAGGATGGCCATGACCA
>ERZ779866.2436-NODE-2436-length-16787-cov-8.378795_pt1 | contig 16787 bp, 17 predicted proteins | sample MGYA00511248_ERZ779866 | MGnify/ENA primary metagenome ERZ779866 (study PRJEB29588, sample SAMEA2155758) | human gut metagenome | biome: human gut; feature: human-associated habitat; material: faeces | place: Denmark | collected 2008/2010 ... | reverse complement strand
AATCTATTTAACAACAATGTGTTGAACTGATTACGCTACATATTATATGAGGAGGCCCATTATGGACACAAAAAAGATAGGAGCCTTTATCGCAATGAATCGAAAGAAAAAAGGATATACACAAGAGCAGTTAGCTGAAAAATTAGGTGTGACAAATAAAACCATTTCGCGATGGGAAAAATGGAGTTTCCCCAACTAAAGGATATTAGAAACAATCCATGAAACACCTGCTTTCGTTAAAGGAATTACAATAGAATACTATATTTTTTAACACGCATTTCTATATTGATTTGCATGTTTTTAATATCAAAAGAAAATTTAAAACAAACACCATACAACACTTGACGACAGTTTATGACTGTTATATACTGTTTCCAAGAAAAGAAAGAAGGATATAAAGAATGAAAATTATAATCAATACTTCCCTAATGGTTCCCATATATGAACAGATTGTTGACCAGATTAAAATGCTCATACGTAACGGGGAACTAAAGGAAAACGACAATCTTCCATCTGTCCGTACACTTTCTAAGGAACTAAAAATAAGTGCTTTAACTGTAAAAAAAGCTTACGACAATTTGGAAAGTGAGGGTTTTACGGTTACAGTACATGGAAAAGGCACTTATGTAGCGGCTACAAATACAGAACTGCTTTTGGAAGAACAGAAAAAAGAATTGGAAGCGGATTTGGAGCAGGCTATCCAAAAAGGCAGACGATGTGGTATTAGTGATGAAGATATAAAAAGTTTATTTGAGTTGATATTGGAGGGTTGATGTATGTTAAAAATTGAACACTTGAAAAAGCATTATGAGAATTTTTCTCTTGATTGTTCATTAGAGCTTATGTCTGGATGTGTAACAGGCTTGATTGGACAAAATGGTGCTGGAAAAAGCACAACATTTAAGGCGATATTAGGTTTGATTTCACCTGATGGCGGAAATATTACCATACTTGGAAAGGACAGAAAAAACTTCACAGCAAAAGATAAAGAGGAATTGGGTGTAGTATTGTCGGATTCTGGTTTTAGTGGGTATCTGAAGATAAAAGATATTATCCCTATATTGCAGAATATGTACTCAAAATTCGACAAATCACTATTTATAGAACAGGCACAGAAATTTCAACTACCTATGAATAAACAGATAAAAGAATTTTCAACAGGAATGAAAGTAAAATTAAAAGTGCTGGTTGCAATTTCACACAATGCAAAACTGCTGCTACTGGACGAACCGACAGCAGGTTTAGATGTAATCGCAAGAGACGAATTGCTTGAAATGTTAAGAGAATTTCTGGAAAAAGATGAAGAACGCTCCATTTTAATCAGCTCTCATATATCCAGTGATTTGCAGTCGCTATGTGATGACCTTTATATGATACATGACGGAAAAATTATTCTGCATGAAGATACGGACGTTCTTCTTAGCGACTATGCTTTATTAAAAGTAGACGCAGAACAATACAGCAAGCTGGATAAACAGTTTATATTGCGTTCCAAAAAAGAAACATATGGATATAGCTGTCTGACAAATCAGAAACAGTATTATATGGAAAATTATCCTAAAATTGCCATTGAAAAAGGTACAATAGATGAAGTTATTACCATGATGATAAGGGGGACAGAACAATGAAAGGTTTATTCGTAAAAGATTTGAAATTGATGATGTCACAGAAAAATTTTCTGTTGCTCATTTTGGCGATTGTAATCGGAATGATGATATTTACTGATGATGTGATATTCCCATTAGGTTTTCTGAGTTTCACTGTATCACTTTTTACAGTAGGCACTATCAGTTATGATGATTTTGATAATGGAAATGCGTTTCTGTTTACATTACCTATTACACGTAATCATTATGTGAGTGAAAAATACTTTCTTGGTCTATTATTGGGATGTATTGCTTGGGTTTTGGCAACTATTTTAGGAATAATTACAACTGTATTGAAAGATACATTACCTATTACAGATTTAGTACAGAGTTCATTGATGATTTTACCTATTATGATTGTCGTTCAAGCAATCATGCTTCCTTTTCGGCTAAAATTCGCTGGAGATAAAGGAAGAATTGCTATGATTGGTGTATTGGGCGGTCTGGAAGTAATCACTCTCGTTATCGTGAAAGGAGCAGAAGCCATTTTCAATATTGATTTAGTTAGTCTGCTAGATAATTTGCCAACTGTAAGCATGGGAGTTCTTATCGCTATTGCAATTATTATCGCTTTATTGATGTTATTGGTTTCAATGAAAATCAGTTTGTCAATTATGAACAAAAAAGAATTTTAAAAGCTAAAGTGAAAAGTTAAATTCCACTTTAAAACGGAACAAAAAAATTTTGGAATTTACTCGTTCAGAATTATATTTTCATAAGAATATCGGATATTAAGTCTGATATTCTTTTGGTTTTAAGAATGGAACTTAATCATACGTATACAAGAAGTGTGACTTTCATGACAGAAATCATGGTATTTTAGGGAACAATAAAGCTATGGAATTTCGTTCATTTTTTCGGGTGTAAGACTAAATTCCACTTTAACTGCATGTGCTATTGTCAGTCTGCATCTCATGTTTCATACATTCTCCGAATGATTTTAGTTATCTTCTTTTAGTAAATATGGTTTTAAAATTATTTCATCATTTTCTATTTTCTTGATTCCAAATTCTATGAATTTCTTATATAAATCTGGACTTAGGAACTCCATCATCTCCAGCAGTGACTTTCCTTTTAGCTTCTCCTTTGGCTGGGAATTGATGTGGGATACCATGAGATTAGCCTTCTGCTGTGAATCAAGACCAAGCTCCTTGAGATCTGCTTCTTTAGGGCATATGTAACCTATCCCTTGTGGTTGTTCTCAAGACTTCCTTTCTGACATGATTGCATAGCATCGCAGTAAAAGACATGAGTTGATGCCATCATTGTCTTTTTCTAGTCCTTCTACATCTGAGAATTCAGTACCTCTATCTGTCTTGATTACCCCCCACTTCCTTTTTGAATAGATCTTCTCCTAATATTGATTCGAGAAGGTCTATGCCTTCAACCATAGCCTTTGCAGTCTTCTCTTCATGGTATAGAAAAAGTGGAAAGAAAATGTTTGATGAATGAAGTGGATGTAATTAAAGTAGATCCAAGAAATACGAGTAAGATTGGAAAAGAAAAGTATACAAAGATCAAAGGATTGAGTGTACATTATTGTGCAGCCTATGTGATCAATCGAAGAGGCATGGGATTTGTGGATTAAATAAGATAAATAATCAGAACCAGAAGTTTATGATATCTTACTGGATGATAGGTACATAGATCATGGATGAAATTCTGAAGTATTTATAAATAAAGCATACAATAAAAACTCCATCGATAAAGACTGAATGAATCGGGATACCGAATGATTCAGAAAGATGGAGTGGATGTTGAAATGTTACCGGACGACTGGAAACGAACCGGGCACGTCATTTAGACGTGTGACTTTTTTGCAGAAAAAGTCTTTTCTTGTAAGCGTCAAATAGGCCCATATTAAAATAACGATCTCTTTGTGAAATAATAGAACCACAAGGAGGTCGTATTTTTATGCCAGGTACTTCAAAAGTGGAATGGATGCATATCTTCGCAGATCAAGAATCTATCGAATTGAGCGTTTCTCAGTATTGTAAGCTTCATGGTATATCTGACAAAGCATTCTACAATGCAAAGAGCAGATATAAATGGGCTACTGAAGAACCTTCTCTTGTAGCTGTTGAAGTGAATGATGATATTGGATCTTCAAACACTGGATGCATCCGTTTTGAATTTAATGTATCTGTTCCAGACAAGGATATACAAAGAATCATAAAAATATGTTTGTCGTTATGATTAGTTTTGATGATATTCCAGAGATCTATATTGTAAAGAATGTTACAGATCTGGAAAAGAAATTGATGGATATGCATCTATCGTTCAGGATGCGTTGTTCATATTCTGCAACAAACATAGAAATAAAATAAAGTGTATGTACTGGGATGGAAATGGATTCTGGCTTCTGTATAAAAGGCTTGAAAAAGGGCGTTTTCAGTTTCCAATTCGTGATGATGGCATAGCTGCAATAACGAAGCAGCAATTGAGATGGCTTCTTGAAGGTTTAAGGATGGAACAGAAAAAAACTTTTGAAAACAAGTTATATAAATACGCATAAAACGCTTTATTTACAGTCTTTTTATGCGCATTTGTGGTATAATACATACGTATGGTAAATGTTGAAGATATTAATAAATTACAAGAAAAGTTTGAAAAATGGACCGTGAAGAGCTGAAGGAATATGCGATTGGAGAAACGATTTCTAAAATGACATATTTGGATCAGCTTGTATCCATGAAAAGAAGTAAGTTTGGCTCAACTTCTGAAAATGCTTCCCTTATTCAATGAAATCGAAAAGATACTTGATAATGTGAATCCGGATGATTTATTAGAGCCTGAGGTCCAAAGCACAAAAAAAGGCAAGAAGAGAAAGCCAAAATCAAAAGAGAATGATTATTCAGATTTGGAAATAAAAGAAACAATTCATCATTCAACAAAAGACAGATCATGTCCAGAATGTGGTTCTTTGATGAAAGAGTTAAAGCCAACGATTTCGTATGAGTTAAAATACAAACCATTTTGTTTTATTGAAGGCAGCGTTGGCATATAATAAATATGTTTTGGGAACACCACTATATAGACAAGAACAGGATCTAAACAGGCAAAATATATGCATCAATCGTCAAAATTTGAGCAACTGGATGATGCAGTGCTCAAATGATTATCTGGAATATGTATTCGATCAGATGTGTGACGACTTTAAAAAGCTGGAGACTGTACATTTGGATGAAACACCACTTCAAATCATTGAAGACTGTAAGGACGGTCGAAAAAAGGGATATGTGTGGATGGGAATGAGCGGAACATTCGAAACCATTCAGATGGCGTTGTACTTCAGTCCAGGAAATCGGAAATACGAAAATGCGACGATGATTCTTGGAGAAGACAGTCAAGCCATAGCTCACAGTGATGGATATGAAGCATATCATAAGGATATTTGTCTGATGGTTGTAGGATGCATGTCGCATGTACGAAGAAAGTTCGTAGAAGCACAGAAAGCATCTGTTGGAGAAAAAGAAATTCGAAAGCTTTCCACAAGAGAAGAAAGGATCGAATATCTTGACAGCCATCCTGGATATAAAAATATTCTGATAGCGATCCGTTATATAAACAAACTGTTCAAAATTGAAGAAACATTGAAAAAAGAAGGTGCAACACCAACCGAACGCTATAAGAGACGTCAGGAAGAGTCGTTACCTATATTCAATGAGTTTTTTGTGTACCTTCATGAAATAGAAGGTCAATACCTGCCAAAAGGAAAAATGGGATCAGCAATCAGTTATACATTCCATAAAGAAGAGTATCTAAGAAATTTCTTTAAAGATGGTCGCTGCGAATTAAGTAACAATCTAGCTGAACAAAGAATCAAACCATTCGTAATAGCCAGAAAGAATTTCTTGTTTTCAAATACAAAAAACGGAGCTAAAGCAAGTACCATATATTTAAGTTTGATAGAATCCGCAACATATAAATATCTGGAATATGTGTTGGATATATTGAGCACCAAAGGATTATCAAATGAAATCAAAAATAGTGAGTTGCCGTACTCTAAACAGCTGCCAAAGAACCTATATGTAAAAAAAGAATAGATTCGATTGACAATGACATTGTATCATTTCAAAGCGAATCTTTTAATTTGTCGAATAAATTTTGTGTGCTAATTCTTGATCTGCAAAATCAACAATGAGGATACCATAATTCTTTTTTTGCAAATCATAGTCCTTTAAGTGTGCGTTATTATTCTTTGCGTAGTTTTTTTGGATGACCAATTTTACCTTTACCACTCGTGGAGGTAAAATTTAAATAGAATGTAGAATCATTGGACATAGAGTTTTCTAAACAATATTCGATGGCTTGTATCTTATCTTCCACATCATAATTATAACTTGATTATTACGACACGGGCAGAGAAATTATTGGATAAAAGTATAAAAGCACCATTTTGGTGCTTTTGGTGGTTTTGGTGAAATATTCTAAAATAAATATAAATGTCAAATCCAGAATGATGTTATAATAGATGCATGCTGATTAATGTATATGTAGAATACAATCGCCTACGCAATACCTTTACATATTCTTGTGATTGTCATGTTGAAGTTGGTTGTCGAGTCCGTGTTGAATTCAACAATCGTACACTTGTAGGATTTGTCGAAGAAGTAGATGTAGAAAGCGATTTTAAAAATATTAAGCCTGTCATTGAAGTCATAGATGAAAAGCCATTATTAAATAACGAATTAAAGGTATTGGCAAATTATATGGCTGATTTTTATGCCAGTTCGAAAGTGACTTGTTATAAAACAATGCTGCCACCAGCTCTTCGTCCTTCTAGTAAGCATTCAAAAATTATCTATGAAGATTATGCGGTATTAAATAATTCTGATTTGCCATTAACATCAAGACAAAAAGAAGTGCTTCATAGTTTTACCTATCCATGCAAGATGAGTGAACTTAGAAAAGTAAGTCCATCCATCACAAAGGTTTTATTAGATAAAGGTTATATTATTCTTGAAAAAAGAATTAAGGATTCCAATACATGTATAAGTGAAATTGCGGATGTTACACATTCTTTAACTTCTGAGCAAGTGTCGGCGATTGAAACCATTCAAAACACCAATAAAACGGTCTCTTTACTTCATGGCGTGACTGGTTCTGGTAAAACCGAAGTCTTTTTGCGATTGGCAGAAAATGTATTGTCGACTGGAAAACAAGTTCTATTTCTTGTTCCTGAAATAGGTTTAACACCGATGATGATACAAAGAGTGCAGGCGCGCTTTAAACAAAAGATTGCGATTTATCATTCAGGATTGAATGCGCAAGAAAAGCTAGAACAATATAATTTAGTAAAAGATCATAAAGTCGATATCGTTGTAGGTACGCGGAGTGCTTGTTTTATGCCGTTTTCTTCTTTAGGCTTGATTTTAATGGATGAAGAACACGATTCTAGCTACAAACAAGATAATACACCACGCTATCATACGCGCGATATTGTCTTATTTCGTGCGGCCTATCATAAGTGTAAAGTCGTATTGGCAAGTGCGACACCTTCTTTAGAATCGTACGCAAGAGCTTATAAGAACGTCTATGAATTGATTGAACTTAAAAATCGCATTCATGAAATGCCGGAAATTTGTTTGATAGATATGAAAAAGGAAAGAATCACAAACGGCTTATCTGAAACATTGCTTCAAGCTATTCATGAGCGTCTTTCTAAAAATGAACAAGTGATCTTGCTTTTAAATCGAAGAGGCTATTTACCCATTGTTCGCTGTAGTGATTGTGGTCATGTACGCATATGTCCAGATTGTGGTGTGGCTTTAACCTACCACAAAAATCAAAATGCTTTGGTATGTCATTGTTGTGGAAGACAATTTCCATTTATGGAAGAATGTCCAAGCTGTCATTCTAAGAACTATTTTAAAGCCGGTATGGGAACTGAGCGTTTGGAAGAACAGATTCTAGAAATCTTTAAGAATCATCATGTCGTTCGTATGGATGCAGATAGTACACGAAAAAAGAATGCTCATGAAAAGTTGTTAAGAGAATTTGAAGAGTCTGGAGATCTATTAATCGGTACGCAAATGGTCGCTAAAGGCTTGGATTTTGAAAGAGTGACTTTAGTTGGAATTTTAAATGCGGATGCCACGCTTTGTCGAAATGACTACAGGGCTAGTGAGACAGCGTATGAAATGTTAGAACAAGCGAGTGGAAGAAGTGGTCGTGGAAAGCTAAAAGGACAAGTTATGATTCAAACATTTGATTCGGATCATTTTGTGATGCGATGTGTTCAAATGCATGATTATAAGATGTTTTTTAATCAAGAAATGCGCTATCGCCATTTAGGGATGTATCCACCCTATGTGTATTTATGTACCTTAGTATTTACACATTTTGATTTGCAGGAAGCCTATAAAATGGCGCGTGTTGCGAAATCGTATTTTACTTCTTTGCGCGTATTGGGTCCGATTGAAATTCGTATGCAACAAAAGAAGCATCGTGTGCGCTTGATTCTAAAATCAAAAGACGATCAATTATTACACAAAATTGTGCGAAATTATTTGGATGAAACAAAATATGTTGTGGATGTGAATATGCATCCAATTATGATGGAGGAATAGAATGAGAAAATGGATATGGAAAGCCTTAGATGAAGTTGTGAATAAAAAAGTCTATTCCAATTTATATTTAAGAAATCATTTACAGGAAGTGGATGAAAAAGATCGTGCATTGGCTACACGCATTTTTTATGGAACCATTCAAAATTATCGTTATTGTAAAGAATGCTGGTCAAAGTATGTGAAGAATAAATTACACCCTAAAATGGATGTGTTATTGACAATGAGTACATATCAGTTGTTGTTTTTGGATAAAGTCCCAAGCTATGCGATTGTCAATGATGCGGTCAATATTGCCAAAAAGATCAATGTGAAATATTCGGGTTTGACAAATGCCGTATTGCATAATGTCAAACCGATTGAAACGGACAATGTAGCCTTAAAGTATTCATTGCCCGATTGGCTTTATACGATGTGGGCTTCTCAATATGGACAAGAAAAAGCTTTGATGATGGCAAGTGCAAGTGTAAATATATTACCCATGTATGTTCGTCGAAATACATTAATGACTAGTGAAGCTGATTTTGATTTGGATACGTTTGTTTGTGTTCAAGATCCATTATATATTTATACAGGTAATGATTATTTTCATCATGACTACTATCAAAAAGGTTATATGAGTGCCCAAGATGAGGGGAGTTTTGCGATTGCAAAATTTGTTGATCCTAAGGAAAATGAAAGAATTCTAGACTGTTGTGCAGCTCCAGGAACAAAGACTATGGCCATGGCCGAAAGGATGCATAATCAAGGTCATATTGATTCGTATGATTTGCATGCACATCGTAAAGAATTGATTGATAGTGATGCCAAACGCTTAGGCATTGATATTGTACATGCAGGTGTACAAGATGCGACAACATTTAAAAGTTCTGTGTTATATGATCGTATCTTATGTGATGTTCCATGTTCAGGCTATGGCGTATTATCTAGAAAACCAGATATTAAATTACACATGGTTCCTGAAGATATGGATTCGTTGATTCCGTTGCAGTATTCTATTCTGAATAATGTATGTCAATATGTAAAGGTGGGGGGAGTCTTAGTCTATTCCACTTGTACGATGAATAAAAAAGAGAATGAAAAACAAATTGAGAAATTTTTGAGTGCGCACGAAGAGTTTTGTCTTGTGGATGAAAAAACCATTTTTAGTGATACAAGACAAGATGGCTTCTATATGGCAAAACTAGTGCGTAAATGATATAATGAACGGTAGAAATTGAGGTGCTATTTTGGAAAGTTTATACAATTTAAATTATGATCAAATGTGCGAATATGCCCTAGATCACGGATGGAAATCGTATCGTGGACATCAGATCTTTCAATGGTTGTATCGCAATCGTGTATTTGACATTGATGAAATGAGCAATGTATCAAAGGAAACAAGAGAAATCTTAAAGAAAGATTTTATTGTGAATCCTTTAGAGTTAATAAAAAAACAAGTTTCACATGATGGAACAACAAAATTCTTGTTTAAAACAAGTGATGGTGCACTACTTGAAAGTGTTATGATGGTCTTTGACTATGGTCGCAGTGTTTGTGTTTCCAGCCAGGTTGGCTGCAACATGGGCTGTGCATTTTGTGCGAGTGGCTTGACAAAGAAAAAAAGAGATCTAACAAGTGGTGAAATGGTTGCCCAGGTTATGTATGTTCAAAAAGAATTGGATAAAGATAACTTGCGCCTTTCACATATTGTTGTCATGGGTACAGGAGAACCTTTTGATAACTATGATAATGTCATGAATTTTTTGGCAACAGTAAACCATGATCGTGGTTTAGGTATTGGTTCTAGACATATTACGATTTCAACTTGTGGCATTGTTCCAAGAATCTACGATTTTGCCAATGAACATACACAATACAATTTAGCCATTAGTTTACATGCGCCAAATGATGAATTGCGTGATAAATTAATGCCAGTTAACCATGCATATCCATTAAAAGAGTTGATGGAAGCTGTTAAGTATTATGGTCAGGAAAACAATCGTCGTTTGACTTTTGAATATATTTTATTAAATGGTGTTAATGATCGTCCTGAACATGCCAAACAATTATCAAAGCTTCTTCATGGAATGAATGCATATGTCAACTTAATTCCATACAATGCGGTAGATGAAAAGGGCTTTAAATCGGTAAGCCACGACGAAGCTATGGTTTTTTATGATTTGTTGATGAAGAATCATGTTCGTTGCACGATTCGAAAAGAACATGGTAACGATATCGATGCGGCTTGTGGACAATTAAGAATCAAAGAAATTAAAAAGGAAGGAATTTAGGCGGATGAAAGTTTTTGCGAATACAGATGTAGGTCTTGTAAGACAATTAAATGAAGATGATTATTGCATCGCTCATAATGCCAATGATGAATGGATGGCCATTGTCTGTGATGGTATTGGTGGTGCAAAAGCAGGAGAAGTGGCGAGTCATACAGCGGTAATGACTATGTATGAAGCATTTATGAAGTCTCCTGTATTTGAAAAAGATCGTCAAGTTGACAACTGGATTCGTGAAAATTTAAATCAGGCGAATGATTTCATTTATTCAAAAAGCTTAAAGAATTTCAATGAAAGAGGTATGGGGACTACGGCAGTGGGTGTCATCAAAGCTCATATTGGGACGTTTATTTTTAATGTGGGAGACTCAAGAATCTATGCGGATTATAATAATGAACTGATTCAAATGAGTGAAGATCATAGTGTCATTGCCCAATTATTAAAAGAGGGTAAGATCACTTTAGATGAAGCAAAGTCTCATCCACAAAAAAATACATTAACAAATGCCTTAGGCGTATGGCATGTTTTCCGTATTGATATCAATAAGATTGAAAATACATATAAATATTTGTTGGTTTCAAGTGATGGATTACATGGATATGTTGAAAAGAAAGTGATTTCGGATATTGTACATGACTCGAGTCTTTCTTTACAGGAAAAAACGGAAACATTGATTGCCAGAGCTAATCAATCAGGTGGTTATGATAACTGCACAGTTATCTTAATGGAGAATGATGGAGAATAATAACTATGATGATGGAACAAATAGCGAACCGCTATGAGATCTTGTCTTTGATTGGTCAGGGTGGAATGGCGGATGTCTATAAGGCAAAGGATACGATATTAAATCGTATTGTGGCAATCAAAGTTCTGCGTGATAAATTAAGTGGGGACGCGATGGCATTAGTGCGCTTTCAGCGTGAGGCAAGTGCAGCGAGTCGTTTATCACATCCAAATGTTGTAGATATATATGATGTTGGTGAATATGAAGGTATGCACTATATTGTCATGGAATATATTCGTGGTCGAACTTTAAAAGATTTGATAGCACAGCGCGGAGCTTTAGGTGTGGATGAGGCCATTGCCATTATGAAACAATTGATCAGTGCAATTGATCACGCGCACGATCATAATATTATTCATCGTGATATCAAACCGCAAAATGTGTTGGTAAAAGACGATGGAACGATTAAAATTACAGATTTTGGGATTGCGGTAGCCCATGGTTCTGTACAGCTGACGTTTAATAATACGGTTATGGGTTCAGCCCATTATTTAGCGCCAGAAACAACACAGGGTAAAGAACCAAATGCACAAGTGGATATCTATTCATTGGGTATTGTATTCTATGAATTGTTAACGGGGCACGTTCCTTTTACAGGAAAGACACCGACAGAGATTGCAATCAAGCATTTGCGTAAACCAATGCCTTATGTGCGTGATTTCAATCCGGATATTCCACAGTCTGTTGAAAATATCATTTTAAAGGCGACCGCAAAAAATTTAGATGACCGTTATGTATCTTGTAAAGAAATGCTTTATGATTTAATGCATTGCATGGATATAGAATATCGTGATATGAAGCGTATCAAGGTGGATGCAAGTTCGAATAAAGAATTGATGAAATATGATAATGGGCATATTGATTTTGAAGATGAAGAGTCTGAAAAAGAAGAAAAGAAAAAACCAAATTGGATTCCAGCTGTCATGATTAGTGCTGCTGTTGTGATTTCTATTGTTGTACTTGTACTCATTGCCAGCATTACAGGCATAATTAAGATTAGTGGCTTTCTGGGCTATCAAACAATGCCGAATGTAGTGGATTTGACACCAGATGAGGCCATTGATGTGTTGCAGAATGCGCATTTTAACACTTCAAGAGTAACGTATGTTTATAAGGCGAATGATAAGTATGAAAAGGGAAAAGTCATTAAATCTTCTTATAAAGAGGGTGAAGTGATTTTAAATGATGCGAAAATTGTTTTAACCGTTTCTAAAGGATCTACCTATTTAGTACCAGACTTTACAGATGGCTCGTATTCGCAGGCTGCTTATGAATTAGCAAAGAATTGTCCAAATGTGCAGATTGAAGTTGAACATGAAGGCTCAAAAGATATGGATCCAGGTATTGTTTTACAACAAAAGGGTTTAACGCCAGGAAAACGTATTGATCCAGACAGTAAGGAAACTATTACTTTTGTGGTAAGTACCTATCCTTCGATTGTGATTCCTTCGGACTTGATTGGTCAAGACGTATTGGATGCCAAAGATGAATTGAATGATTTAGGAATTGCGGTTGTCTTAAGTCATATTGAAAATGGACAAGGCAGCAATAAGGTCATAAGTGTATCGCCAGATGTTGGAACTGAATATATACAGGAAGGAACAAACAGTGTTGTGACACTGTATTATGATTAATATGCAGAAAGGAAGAATTATAAAAATAATTTCGAATCAATATACGATTCAAAATGAAAAAGAAGAAATCATTGCCAAACCAAGAGGTAAAATGCGCCAGCATGAAGCGCCAGTCGTCGGGGATTTTGTCGAATATGAAAAGATTGAGGATTCATATCGTATTCATAAAGTTCTTTCACGAACAAATCGTCTTTTAAGACCGGCTATAGCCAATGTAGATCAAGCTTTGATTGTCACAAGTTTAAAAGATCCGGACTATTCTTGTCACTTATTAAACCGTTTGATCTTCTTAGTAGGCTTAGCAGGTGTCAAACCGGTGATTTGTGTGACCAAACTTGATTTATTGGATCGTCCCGAAGAAATTTTGGCGGATCTTGAAAAATATAAAAAGGCGGGATATGATGTGGTTTTCTCAAATCCTGGTAGTGATGACAAAGAATTACAGGAAATCTTAAATGGAAAAGTGTCTGTTTTATGTGGTCAGTCGGGTGCGGGTAAAAGTTCTTTATTGAACCGTCTAAATCCTGATTTTGAATTACAGACACAAGCCATCTCTAAAGCTTTGGGTCGTGGTAAACATACTACACGCTATTGCCAGTTACACCATGTGTGTGATGGCTTGGTGGCGGATACGCCTGGCTTTTCAAGCTTAGATTTTACAAGATTAGATACTTCGCATTTAGATGCGTGTATTCTAGATTTTAAACCATACATTCATACTTGTCGGTTTAAAGATTGTAGGCACTTGAATGAGCCGGATTGTAAGATCAAAGAGGCTGTTGAAAATGGAGAAATCAATCCATCTGTTTATGAGGATTATAAAAATATTATGGAAGAAAGAGGTAAAAAACTATGAATTCAATTGTGATTGCACCTTCAATTTTATCTTTGGATTATGCCAATGTGAGTACACAATTAGAAATTTTAAAAGAATCTAAAGCAGAGTGGTTACACTTTGATGTGATGGACGGTCATTTCGTACCGAATTTAACGTTTGGACCTGATATTTTAAGAGGCTTTAAAAAGGCTTGTCCATTATTTATGGATGTGCATTTAATGGTAGAAGACCCAGAAACATACGCACCTATCTTTATTAAAAATGGTGCGGATCTAGTAACTTTCCATACAGAAGCTTTGAATAATGATTTGACTCGTATTCAGAAGTTATTGGATGAAATTCATGGTTTGGGTGCGAAAGGTGGTATTGTCGTAAAACCAAATACGGCCATTGAACCTTTTGAAAGTGTACTCAAATCTTGTGATCTTGTCTTAATTATGAGTGTTGAGCCTGGTTTTGGTGGCCAGAAATTTATGGCCGACATGCTTAAAAAAGTAGAGTGGTTAAAAGAAAAGCGTGAAGCATTGAACCTTTCATATCGTATCGAAATTGATGGTGGTATCAACCAGGATACGTTTAGATTGGCATTAAATGCAGGGTGCGACACATTGGTTGCGGGAAGCTACGTATTTAAAAATGACATTGCTAAAACAATTGAAGGTATGCTTGAATAAATGACTTGTGCGGTTTTAATTACACCACTCGTTGAAGTTGTGCCGAAAATTGAAAATTGTGATTATATAGGTGTTGATGCTGGTGCATTAAAAATTATAGATCAAGGTTTTCCAATTAAAATGGCAGTGGGAGACTTTGATTCTTTAAGTGAAGAGGATTTTAAACGAATCACGTGTCCAATTGAAAGACATCCCATTATGAAGGATGAAACGGATTCAGAGCTTGCGATTCGTTTATGTAAAGATTATGATACGATCTATTTATATGGGGGCATGCAAGGAAGAATCGATCATACGATTGCGAATATTCGCTTGGCGATGTATCGTTTTCAAAATGTAGTGTTAATCGATGAGCACCAAAGAATATCTGTTATGAATGTAGGCGTTCATGAAATCGATGATTCGTATCATCATATTTCATTTTATCCTATTCAAGAGGGTGTGCTTTCTTTATCGGGATTTTTATATCCATTAGATAAAAGACGGATTCATATCGAAGAAATATATACGACAAGTAATTCTTTAACAGGGAAAAAGGGAATCGTTCGTGTGGATGAAGGTAGCTTTTTATGTGTACAATCCAACTGGAGGTAGTCTATGTTCTATGATGTAGCTATGAACTTTGTGATTGGAACCATATTAATGGTTGCGGGAGCCATCATGATATGGATTCCCAATCGTATTTTTACAGGGATCTTAATCGCATCTATTGTATTTTTATGTGTCAATGGCGTAGTTTTAATTATTCGCTTTGTAAAGAATAAAATGAATAAAGATTTTTTCTTTTCCATATTATCCTTTGTGTTTATGTTTTTCTTAATGAACTTTCGGTATCTTCCACAATGGATCTTGAGAGTAAACTTTGGCGGATATTGTATTCTTTGTGGATTTGCCTGTTTTGTTCAGCTTGTGATTAATCAAATCAATCACATTAAAAGAAACTTCTTTAACTTTGTGTTTAGCTTTATTTACATTTTCTTTGGCTTTTATTTGTTATTGAATCCAGACTTTCATACAGATCTTTTAATGCGTGCTTTTGGCATTTACTTTATGATCTTAGGTATGCGTTATTTTGGGGATGGATATGAAGGAATCAATCCTTTAACGAAATATAAATGGAAACGAAAAGTAAGAATCACACTTCCGGCTTTTCTTTGTGCTTTCGTTCCAGATGCGGCTTTGACAAGTGTCAACCGGTATTTAGAGGAGGGTAAGCCTGAAGATTTAAATACGTATAAGAAGGATGAGGTTGTTCGCTTAAAGGTGATTGTCCATGTCGGGCCCAAGGGCTTTCAAAAGGTTGGTCACATCTGTTTTGCGTATGATGATATTGTCTATAGTTATGGAAATTATGATAGTGACTCCTTTCATTTAAATCAAACGATTGGGGATGGCATTTTCTTTACGGTGCCACTCGAAAAATACATTCCGAATATGATTTCGGCAGAGAATAATTCCATTTTTGAATATGGTGTTTATACAACATCGAAACAGAATGCATTGATTGAAAAAGAGATTGAAAAAATTCGTCAGAATGGCTATCGTTGGTATACAAAGATTGAAAAAGAAGATGGATATGATCGTTTTAGTGAATATGAAATGGATTATCCAAGTCGCCTACATTATCGTACGGGAGCAAAGTTATATAAGGTCAAGAGTGGTAAATTTCATATTTACTGGGCTTTAGGTGATAATTGTGCATCTTTTACCGATTTGGTTTTGGGAACGTTAGGTGCGGATGTATTGAGTATACGCGGTATTATTAGTCCAGGAACGTATTTGGATTGGCTTCAAAAAGAGTATTTGAAAAAGAACAGTCCAGTTGTATTTAGGTGTATATATAAGAAATGGGATAGCGAGTGATGAATGGATATTTTTATAATGCAATCTAAGAACATTCATAACTTTAGTCATGAGATGAATTAGATATACATATGTTCGATAAATAATTTAAAAATAAATGATAAATATAGTACTTTAATCATATACATATGTTATAATATAGATAAGGTAAAAACATATGGAAGTTGTTAAAGGAAGAGTCTATGTCTATTCTATACAGTATCATATTGTATGGTGTGTAAAGTATCGTCGTGATGTCTTGAATGGACAGGTCGCAATAAAATTAAAAGAGCTGCTGACCCAGATTTCAAAGGATAATGGTTTTCAAATTCTAGAAATGACTATAGAGGAAGATCATATCCGTATGCTGATCAATTGTACGCCGCAGCATTGCATTCCAAATATTATAAAAGCTATGAAGGGTGTATCAGCCAGACTCTTGATGAAAGAGTTTGGGGATGATCTAAGATCTAAGTTATGGGGTGGACATCTATGGAATCCTTCTTATTTTGTAGCTACAGTTTCTGAAA
>ERZ779866.2431-NODE-2431-length-16829-cov-4.552701_pt1 | contig 16829 bp, 13 predicted proteins | sample MGYA00511248_ERZ779866 | MGnify/ENA primary metagenome ERZ779866 (study PRJEB29588, sample SAMEA2155758) | human gut metagenome | biome: human gut; feature: human-associated habitat; material: faeces | place: Denmark | collected 2008/2010 ... | reverse complement strand
CTTTATTTTTGATGCCTGACAGGCCGCCGTTTTCCTGCAAAAAGTGGGCGGAAAACTATGGGGGCAGCCTGCGTTACTGCACCGCACGGATAGCATCTATCGTGATGTTGTACTGTTCTGTCACACGGTCAAACCATTCCTTTGAGCCTTCCAGGGTACCCGCACGCAGCACCTCGGTCAGCTCATAGGTGGGCTGATAGAGATTGGTAAAGCCAAGGTTCACGCCCTTGAGCGTGTGTGCCGCACGGAATGCTTCCTCTACATTTTCTTCCTTTAATGACCGCTCCAGCTTTGGATAACTGTCATCGTCCAAAAACATTCTGGCAAATTTACGGATCATCCCCTCACTGTACAACCGCTTGAGCACATCCTCATAGTCTGCACCCATTTTCTTATAGCATTCCTGGATCGTCATAGTCCCCTGCGCATCCTTTCTTATATATAGCGTGATTGTAACATTATCGCGGATGCGTTTCAAGAGATTTTACTTGTAAAGGCTACTAGTTTTCTATTATTAGTGCTTGACAAAAAGCCGCCGAAGATACCTCCCAACATGGGAAGAATCCTCGGCGATATTCATTTAGCAGGTCAGGATTTTCTCGGATGATACCGGCGGAGTAGACCTTGCCAATGCCGGGAATGGAGGTTAGGGTATTGGGGATGATCTCAAACTGGTGTTCAATAGCCTTGTCCAAGACCTTGACCTGCCTCTCTAAAGCCCGCATAGAGGCAATGGAGACGGCCATGGCCTGATTCACAGAGTTGTTCACAGTGATTGGTAAGCGGTAAGAATCTCTGGCAGCGGTTTGAATCGCCCTGGCTTTTGCAGCCGGGTCAGCAAAGTTCCTGCCTTTCTCATCAATGAAAGAAGTCAGTTCTTCCAGATCAGCGTTTGCCAGATCATCCACAGTTTCAAACCGCTCCATGAGCGCGATAGTGGTGGCGCTGGTGTTCTGGATGTCCTTGTCCTGGGCTATGCCGGAGCATTTGAGGAATAAGTAGTTAGCGAATCTCTGTTTCTCCCGGGTCAGGTTTTGGATCACGTCAAACCTGGCCCTGGTAAGGGTCCTGAGCGCCTGGTAGCGGTAGTCGTCCATATAGACCTCCTTGGCGATCCTGCCGAAACGGAGATGGTCGGCAATCACAAAGGCGTCCACAAAGTCATTCTTGGGCAGGTCGGGATAGGCTTCCTTGAACTTTTTGACCTGCTTTGGATTCAGGACATGGATCTTCCGCTGGAACCGGCCCAGGCTGCCATCCTCCCGGAGAGCGTAAACCAAGCTGTCTCCGTAGATGGAGGTGGCCTCCAGGCCGATCACCACATCGCTGAGCTGCATGGAACGCAGTGCCGACACGATCTTCTCTGATAACAGTTTAGCACCACCCAGGTTGTTCTGTATGGAAAAGCTGGAGTGCTTGCTGCCGTCGGGTTTCATCAGGTAGGCCACATTGTTTCTGCTGCTCACATCAATGCCAACGAATAGTGGGTTCATAATTTTCACCTCCCCACATGGAGATTTCAGGCCAGCAGGCTTTGAGATACCCATGATAACCGGAGCATCCGCAACCTCGCGTATCAGAATCATTCCGGAGCAGGCCAATGCGACAGCCCTCACTGCGAAAGAGGCGGCCTTGTCTCCGGCAAACAGCCAATGAGTTTGCAGCTAACTCCCGGCTCAGGGGAACGGACTTACTTTGAAGCAACCTTTCGGCTCGACTGGAGGAACTAGAACTTGACCCTGCTGTCCTACAGCTATTGTATCACGGGCATCTCTAAGCCTGTTGATGCCTCAAACTATTTACTTTCAATCTATTATACGAGGAGGGACTCAAAATGGGAAAACGATACGCGAAGGAGAGACACCGGGAGGCGCTGAAGCTGGCGGAAGAAATCGGAGCTGCAGCTACGGCTCAGAATCAATGTAGACATGGCAGCGCCGGGAAAAGGAGCGGTCTGCGGCGGTAGAGGCCGTCGTGGGCGGGCGGAGATCACGTATCTGTGGCCTGAGCTCCAGCAGGCCCGGCTGGACGTGGAGATTCTCCAGGAGGCGCTGGTTTTTTTCGCCAAGCGACGGAGACCGTAGACCCCGGCCGGAAGCACAGCTTCATCCACGCCCACCTGGACTGTTGGCCAGTGGTGGCCATGTTTCGGGCGCTGGGCATCAATGAGAAGGGGTATTACCGCGCTCTCCATCGGACAGAACAGGGTTGGCGGGACCGCTGGCTCCTGAAGCAGATCTAGGAATGTTTGAGGGCGGATGGGGAGAATGACCATAACTGCGGCCATCGCCTAGTTCAGACTACACCGGGGCCATACTGGCGGATCTACCGCGTCTGTTGGGAGGAGTTGGGTGACTATCACAGGGACCTGGAGTTTCTTCAGAAGGCTCTTGCCATTCAAGAAAAGGCGCGCTCCGCATGGTATACCTCATCCGAAAAAAGTCATTTGTAGTCCATATATAAAGCAGGGCGTTCCTCGGGGGGAACGTCCTGCTTTTCTCTGGGGATGAGCCTGGCCTGTTCTGCCAGCCAGGCAGCGAAGGCCTACCGGCCCTGCTTCACACCTGAGACAGCCTCCGAAATTTTTGTGCGGGCAGAAATTACGTACCCGAGCTTCCCTTCCACCTTGGATGCGCTCTTTGGGGCGGGGCGCCGGGCATCTGGGGTGGTTCAGCGTCTGTTCGCTTTTCGCTGTCCTCAGCCCTTTCCTTCAAAAAAACTGAAATCGATCTTTTAATCCAAGTGGTAACATATAGCCACCGGGGAAAAGCCCCTTTTTCTGCGGGGAACGCAGAAATTAGGCACCCGGGCTGCCTTCCCGCGCTGGACGCGCTCTTTCGGGTGGGTTACTGGGCATCTGGGGTGGTCCAGCTTCTGCACATGTTTTTTGCTTGTGACCCTTCCCCCCAAAAGCTGAAAACCGATCTTTCAATCAAGTGGTAGCATATAGCCACGGGGAAAAGCCCCTAATTTCTGCGGAGAACGCAGAAATTAGGCATCTGAGCTGTCTTCCCGCGCTGGACGCGCTCTTTTGGGTGGGTTACTGGGCATCTGGGGTGGTTCAGCTTCTGCACATGTTTTTTGCTTGTGACCCTTCCCCCAAAAAGCTGAAAACCGATCTTTCAATCAAGTGGTAGCATGTAGCCATCGGGGAAAATCTCCCCTATTACACACAGGAGGTGAAAAGATGAAAAAAAACCGCTTTTCTCAGCTTGAAAAAGGCTCGATCAAAGGAATTGGCTTTTGGGAGGCTCTCTTCCTTAAAGTCAAAGGGAGAATCGATGGCGCCAGGAATCTTCCCCGCGAAGATAGTGATGGTCACTGGCTCTCTCCCCACCTCGACAAAGAACTCCATTGTTATGGAGAATTCTCCGCTCGTATCTGGGGACACCTTCAAATCGAGGAAGAAGAGGCGTATGCTCGCCTCGCTGTACTGATGGATTCCCTGGTGCGCATAAAGAGTCAACTTGAATCTGCCGAAGCCGATCTTGCCGCCGCACTTTCCTGCGAGGTAGGTGTTGACACTTCCCGTAAGCACGGCGAGAGCCGACTAACAGAAGCCCAAGTAGCCACGAGGCGTGCTAGAGAACGAACGGAAAGATTAGCAGTATTTCGGAGTAGGATTGGTACCCTTCAAAACCATTTTGATTCCGAAATGAGCGAGTTTTTGACGCTCCGTAACAAGATCATTGAGGACAATAACTCCACCAGAATGATTTGTGTTCGAGTAAAGGAACATCTGCTTCAGAGAATTGATGTTTACTGGCATGCGGCATTGCACAAGCATTCTGAAAACGCCCAAATGCCAGCAGTGCCCTCTATCGAGGTAACATCTCTCGCTGAGATTGCATACATGGAGCCACACAAAATCCTGATGCAGAGGGCTGAGATGCTCGTTCAAATCCTGTTAAAGGGCAAAACGGAGGTGTAGTAAAATGTTTAGAAAGAAAAAGAGTCCGGCGTTGTTCAATGCTGTAGATGACAGCAGGATTGTAGTTCATGATTTCCGTTTGAGAGGAACACAAGTAGGCTTTGAATCTTATAGAACTGTAGAATATCGTTTGTATCGTAAACTCGAAGAGGCTTACATGATGCCCAAGCTGGAAGAACATCTCAACAGGCTTTTCGCTGGCGATATCGATGATGCGAACGGCGACATGATGGATGCCATCCTCTTTTCTGCGGCCAGAGAGGCCCTGCCCGATCTTGGTAAACAGCATTGCGACCACTTGGATATGCTTCGTCGTCTGATTATTCGTCATAAAGCCGACCGTGAAGACCTCCGTAGGATCAGAGATGATCGTGTGGAGGAATATGAATCCATGAAGGCTGACTATGAAAGAACCTGTAAGATGCTGGCTAGAGAGTATGAGGAGGTTTGATTATGAGTAAAACTAACCGTCTTATCTCCATTGATCGCAATGGAGAGTTCGTGTACCACGGTCTCAATTCTCACATAAGTAAGAAATACAGGGCCGATACGCCGATGGACAAGGCTTTTGTGCCATATTTGATCATGGCTCTCTGCGGTACAATCGATGCTGCGTGCTTCATCAACCTGTTCAAGCTAATTTCTTATGACAGCCCATTCTTGTTGTGGATTCAAGTGGCAGGGTTCCTTTTTGCCTTCGATGTGATCCCCCTGTACTTGGGCATTCAATTCAGACGGATTAAACAGGGAATCAGTAAGGACAGGTTCATTATATGGATGGCTCTCGTCGTGTGCGCCATGGCCTGTGTGCTGAACATCGTTCTCCGCCTCATGACCATGGATCAGATGGCTCCTGATCTGTCTTCTGCCGCAATCAGCTTCGTTGGCACAACCTCGCAGGGAGTTCAGGAGAGTGACGCTGACGGTGTAAATGCAACCGCTCTTGGTCTCGCCCTTGTGGGCATTGTCATTCCGTTCGTTACTTCCATCGGCAGCTTTTTCATCTCCTATCTGACCTACAACCCGCTTATGGTTCGTAAACGCAATCAGGAGGAGCTCCTTGCCGAAAAGAAGGATGAGATCCGCAGGCTGGATGCGCTTCTGTTCGAATATGATGCCGACACGGAGTTTGCTGAGCATTTGATCCAGGATGATGCCGGTAAGTACGAAGAGATGAAGAAGATGCAGCGAGCATTAGTGCTTAGCTACACAGACTATGTCCGACAGCGTCTTAAGGAGCATCTCGCCAACCCCACCGCAATTAACGCATTGTCCGAGGAAACCTGCGTTGCCGTTCTGGAACGGCTCGACCGTGAGTTGGCTGCTCTGGATAAATAATCACACAAGAACCGAAATATAAGGAGGATATGTACTGTGAAAAAGACGATTTCCTTGATCCTTGTTTGCACGCTGCTCTTCGCGATGGTAAATGGGCTTGCAGGTTGTGCCTCCAGTTATGACGAGGCAACTGCGACGAAAGCGGCTGTGTGTTATGTGCTTGCAAATACCGCTAACAGCCAAGGCCTGAACCTGAACAGCCCTATGGTCCACGATACGATCTATAACACGATCAGGCAATATGGGTATATCTCTGTAGTGAATGCCGACGGAATCCCTGATGTTGCCTTGGCTAGTTCCTTTGAGATCGATGACAAGTACAAGAGTGCATCCGCCGAGAGACTTGACCTGGATGCTCGCGCTAAGACTACAAGCCTGATCGCAGGTATGCAGAGTGTCATCGCTACCGATCCGGAGGTTGACTATCTGGCAGCGTTGCATCTCGCAGTACGTACATTGTCCTCCCTCGAGGGCTACGACAGTAAGATAATCGTTGTCATCGGCACTGGACTCTCTACTACCGGTGTCCTCAACTTCCAGAACAACCTGATTTCCGCAGAACCCAGTACTATCGTTGATCTCCTTAGAGAGAAGGATGAGATCCCCTGTTTTGACGGCATCACGGTATATTGGCAGCAGATGGGTGATGTTGCGGCACCTCAGCAGACATTAACTTCCGCACAAAGACACAAACTCCAAGAAATCTACGGTGGGATTATTGAAGCCGGCGGCGGCACTTTCGTGTACAACGACATCATCGCAAACCCGGTGAACGAAGGGACGTCCTATCCTGCGGTCACTCCCGTAGAACTCCCTGCAGACACCCCTATCAGTTTTAATTCAGAAACTCTGGACTCCGAAGCCGCCGAAAATGTCCTCGCTGAGCCGGTTGTGCTAACGGAAGAACAGATCACCTTCATTGGTGACAAAGCTGAGTACCTGTATCCGGAAGAGGCTGAGAGCGTACTCAAGCCTATCGCTAACTTCCTGCTGAGCAATGATGTTACCATTCTCCTGTGTGGCACAACTGCTGGTGATAGTAATAGTGCCTATACGACGGAGTTGAGTCAAGCTCGTGCCGATGCAGTCAAACAGTCTCTTGTCGACCTCGGTGTAGACCCTTCTTGCATCATTGCAGTTGGACTTGGCTCTAGTGATCCGTGGCATGTATACGGCATTTCGACATCTGACAAGGCTGCTTCTTGCAATCGCAAGGTAGTGTTGCTTGATGCTTCGTCTTATACAGCACAGAAGATTCTCGCCGGAATTGATGAATAAATACCATTATATAAGGAAGGATTTTACCATGAATAATCCCATCGTCCAACTCACTGCTGCTGCACGTTCCCTACAGGGCATCGAACACCGCGGGTCAGGCCAGCCCTGTCAGGATCGTCACTTTCTAATCCGCGAGGAAACTCACTGCACCGCCGTTCTCTGCGATGGGTGCAGCACTGCCGCTTTCGGTCAGGAGGCTGCGCAAATCACCAGCCAAACCGTCTGCAACCTGCTGCATCAGCATTTCAATTACTGTCTGTACGCGGATCCTCTTGTGATCCGGCAACAGTTTGCCGATGCCGTGGAAGCGGCGCTGCGAAAAAAAGCCGCACGATGCGGTGCCGATCCGTACCAACTAGCCTGTACCATTGTAGCAACATCGCTGGACCAGCGGGGACGGCTTGTTTGCCTGCATTTGGGGGACGGCGGCATCCTGCGCGCTGACACAGACGGTACACTGCTGCGAGTCTCTGTTCCAGAAAATGGACTGCTACCCGGTCAGACATATCTGACGATGAACTGTGTTTTATCTCGCCGCCTGCGCCTATACCGGCGAGACCAGGAGGACACACAGAGCGTTTTGCTATACACCGACGGCGTCCAGAATATGCTTCCTCAGGACCCACAGCTATGTGATCTCACGCAATCCGGAGACCATGCCAAGCTACTGCGGTGGCTCGAAAGGCATGTTTATACCGATGATGCAAGTATAGCGCTCATCCAGAGGATTCGACCGGAATAATCAATATAAACACAACATATTATCGCCATAAAAAAACAAAACCCGTTTTTCCTTTTTAGAGTATCATAAAATCACCGAAGCGGAACTGCCGCATTCGGGTTGTACAGTCTGAAAAGGAGGAACTGCTCTATGATGAACACTGCTCTCTCGTTTGTAAACAACACGTTGGAAAACCAGTCTTCCATCTTGTTTCCAAGACCTGACTTCGAGTCGAAAACCGATGAATGGGTATGGGATCAGAGTGAAGCACAATACCAGCAGAACACCTGCGGAATTGTTTCCCGTGTTGCCTATCTGACTGGCGTGGAAAAACGTCATTTCATCGCCCCCCATACTCGAATTGAATATAAGGTATATCAGCAGCTGGAGCAGAACGCCCAGGCCCGAATTGTTCGCCACTTGAGCATGCTGCGCACGGCCATCAATCTTAACTTCCGCCAGATCGACCAAGCCATGGTCTACGAAATGAAAAATATCCATTTACTGCCATGGACTAAGGAAATCGTCCAGGCGCTGCAGAAGGATGGCGTCGAGATGGTCAAAGCCAATTGCCGAGCAAAAACCTACATTCTTTCCATCAATCAGAAGATGCCGCAATACTTGGACCGCTGCCAAGAGCTGTTCCCCGAGTGGGTGGTCTTCAAGTACATTCGTCGCCTATTTCTGTTTCCCAACTGTGAAACCAAAGCCAAACAGTACTTTGCCAGCTATATCCAGAACGTAAATCGTATGCCCTTCCAAGTGTGTATCAACTGGAAATTCACAGAGCAGGAGGTGGGCAATCTATTCCAGAGCGATCAAAAATTTCTCTCTCTGCTGTATGAACAATTTGGCGATGTCTTCACCCAGCGCGGGAACGTTCACAGCGAGAGCGCTACCACCCGCAGCATCCTGGCAACCTTCGCTCAAGAGGCAGACCGCATCGTTCTCATCGTGGACTGTGAAAACTCCGACCCCATCAAGGTCTGCGCCGCCTTGCAGAGCCTGGATAGCCCGATCCGTCAGCGTCTGGTCAAGGTCATTCTGTTTAACGATGTGAACGCTTCAAGCTGCTGGGAAATGTTGGGGCGCTATGTCGATGGTGCCGCCGTCGACCACCGTCTGACCCACCGAGTACTCAGCCGCAAGAGCCTGGTGGACACCACTCTTGTGGCCGGGGTCTGCCGCGAGTTCTACCAAAATCATACAGATTCCTTTTTGCTCGCTTCCTCGGACAGTGACTTCCTCGGGCTGGTTCGGAGCATTCCTGAAGCACGCTTTTTGTGGTTGGTGGAAGACGCCAAGGTCTCTGAAGCGTCTCTTCACGAGCTTACCTGCAGTCACATCCCGTTCTGCTATCTAGAGCAATTCAACAGCAGCGGCTCAGCTTACAAACTTAAAAAAGAGGCTCTTCTGGATCAGTGCAGTGCATTCCTCCACCAGTATTTTTCTCCCTGTAATATTACATCTATGTTGGATTACGCGTGTCAGAACACTCGCATCCAGATGAGCGATCAGGAAAAGCTCCAGTTTAAAAAGAAATATCTGCAGAGTATCCATGTTTGCCTGGACGCCGCTGGGAATCTCAACCTGGCTTTCGGCGAGTAAATGAAAAAACTTTTCTTTTATGCAAATTGCGAATTTTGTTTTGTCCAATTGACAACTTCGTTGCCTGATGATACAGTTATATTAGTCGTTTCCCTTTTGCTTGAATGTAAGGAGGTCTCGCAATGCCTTATTCATCCAGTCTCACTCGTGCCGTACAGGACACCATGAATCAGTCCATCTTAAAGAAAATCGCCGACATCAACCAAAGGATGTTTGATCTCGATACCTGCGATGCCATCCGGGCCTTTCTTTCAGATCCCACGACCATCAACACACCCTCATTTGTCCTGCGTCGCTATTTGCAAACAAAATATCCTGAGCTACTGACAGACAGCAACGGACGTCAGCTTTGCCCTGGCGAGGATTATAATGATTTGACTAAAAGTGGGAATATACCTTGGGAAAAGGACGGCTCTTCCTGGATCGTCGACCAGGTGGCCCGGGCGCTGGAACAGCTTTGCCCCGGAGACCAGTACACGCCCGCCATCGCCAGACAAGCCTGGAAAGGCTATCTCACCAACGGAAGGCCTCAACGCAGTCGGATTCTGCTGGTGGCCATGGCCCTGCAGATGGATGTGGACACCACCAAGGAATACTTCCTTGCCTGCGGGGAGAACCCCTACTCGGCCCGCAATCCCCAGGAACTGATCTGCTATTACTGCCAGCACTGGCCCGACGCTTACAGATGGGCGGATGTACAGTGCCTGCTGAAAGACTTCATAGACAAAGCAAAGAAAGCAGCGCCTTCTGCAGGTGACACTGCTCAGAACGCTTCCCCAGCGTCGGACATCCGCCCCGGCCAAACTCAGCAGTTCAACCGCCAGGTGGAGCAGTTGTGGAAATCCACCGCTCCAATTGCCGACCGAAATAAAGAACTGCTCAATTTTATGGTTGAAAATCGTGACCAATTTGTTTCATGTACCTTGAACGACAGGGGCAGGCCGGTAATCTCCCAAAGTTATTCCCTGACCAACCGCTTCCATTATATGCGCCTTCTGCAATACTTGGCTGTTTTGTACCCTGAGGTGCAAAAAGATATGATTCTTGCAGCTGATCTGCGCGATCTGAGAGAGCAGCAGAACCAGCAGCGCATCCAAATTACCGAAGACAGAATTGTTAACCATCGCCTCTACAAAATCGGCGCACTGAAAGAGCGTGAACCGAACCTGCCAGCGAACCAGTTCAACGAGGATGATATTACCCATCCTTTTGGTCTTTCCCCTGTAAGCGTCCTGGACAATGGCCTGCCCTGTTTCGCGGACCTTCTCAACGCCATGTATCAGTCTGCCGACTGGGACTTTTCGGCCTGGCACGCCGAAACCCAACAGAGCGGTGACGCTCCCGAATCTCTCACCTTTAACCTGGATGATTATCGGTTCTGCCAGAACTACTATGACACCGGTTCGGGGATTTTGCGCGACCCTCGCACCAACAGGACTTATACGGCTGTGAGCCGTCGGGATGTTCTACTGCTGGGCTATTTTTTTCTGCGAGAACTGTATAACGCCTCGGATGAAAAGCGGAAATCTCTGACTCAACTGGCCAGCGGGAAAAATCTGTTTGCTGAACCGGGACTGAGCCTGGTTCAGCTGGCAGAACTAGTGAAGCCCTTGGACACGGTGGTAGACCAGGCACTCCAATATATCCAATGCAACACCCCTTGGACCGACGCCGTCCATCTGATACTGGACAAGATGCTGTGTTGTTTTGATTTCCTCCCTCTGTATGCACCTTCTCCCTTTGACCGTTTTGTTTACCTTTCTCTCCTGGATGAGAGCCTCGAAATGACCCTGCCCCAGATGCTTCTGTGTGGCTTGGCCAATCGATGATTGTTTTCAACAAACGAGCAGAAGTCCCGGCTTGAACCGCCTCGGTAAAAGAAAGCAATGTGGCGGGAAATTTCTTTGGTATCCTGAAAATCGGGTAATACCTACCGCTAAAAGCTAAAGATGTTTCAGCCGACCAACGACCTGATCGACGCATGCACCTACTTCTACTACAACTGTGTGCGTTTGCAAACAAAGACTAGCCTGGCGAAACGCAAGCGGAGCCAAGCTAGTCTTTGTTTGCATTCTTTTCCCTCACAGGCCCCTCTTTTGTGCTGTTTACATAATATGGGACGGTTCAACCTCTGGAAATTCCTGCCTATATACTGGAGGCCACCGCGGTACGATGACTGGCACGACATCCCCCTCGCACCGGTGGTACGATGAACCTGACGTTTTATGTGGCACTGGTGGTTGTATTTTTGCAGCAGGGCTGATGACGCGCTGATCTTCGCACGGTTCAGGCGTAGACAACCGCATAAGATAAGGACGCGGCTCAGATCCAGAAGGAAAACTGGGATCCGAGCTACGTTTTGCCCGTCAGATCAAAAAAAGGGAGAAAAAACTGCCCACTTTCTAAAACTTATGCATTTGTAGAGCGCAATGCGCGCGTTTGCTTTCCTTTCAGCTCTTCCTGCACGAAGAAGAACAAGATGTCAAATACGAGATCATGCTTCTGGTAATATTTTGTTGGTGTATTCTATGCATGCCTTTGAAGAGCCAGGCCCGAGCTGAATGGCGTCGGAGAACAGCGCATATCTCTATCATAGCGTAGATGAGCTTCTGGTTTTCGTCTAACAGCTGGTAGACACAGTACTCTTTTCTACGCCGGAGGGAATGTTTTTCGCTGAGCTTGCGCAGCACGTCGCCACTCCAATTCATCCAGTACACGGATGTCAAAAACTTCGTCTTCCCGAGAAATTCTGCGCGGCTTTCGTCCAGGCAATCGTGCGTGCGAAGGCTTGACGCATACTCTGCAAATGACCTGTGTAGCAATCGGTAAAGGCCTCGGCCGCGTCTCCTGCAAGCCATTTGACGAGTTGCTCGCAGCCAAGGGCTGTGACCCAGAAGTCACGGCGGTACAGTCCACAATGTGGGCAGACGGGAAACTTAATGAGACTCAATAAGACCGCTTGTGCCCCGGAAACAACGAACCTCTGTGACGGATATTGGAATGCGATACAAGATCTCCTGTAGGCAGGACGAGGGGGAATAGGTCGTTCGATAGCCAATGCAGAGTTTCTCTGAGGGCAGAATGGTTGGCGAAGCTTTGCCCCGGGCGATCTCCGCGAAGCATCTGGAGCTGCGTTCACATCGCTCTAAGGTAGCTTCGTGGCTGAGATTGTATGTGTAGCGCAGTCGGGGACCGGCAACGGATAGATTATCTGAAAACATTTGGCATCGCTCATTTTCGGCAATAGAGTGTTTTTAGCGTATGGATAATTGAGCGTCATTATAAGAAAAAAACTGCAGAGAATCGACAAATTCCAACATTTTATGTCTTGTGAGTGGAAAGTAGCCTTGGCTCGGGCTATCCGTCAGCGCGGTGAAACCCTTATCTTTCCCTGTCTGAGCCAGGCACAGGAGACACCGTTCCTGGAGGAGTCAGGTACCCTGGCCGTATTTCTGCACCAGCTGAATACAAGTGCCCGTGCTCTCTCCTGGAAGAGAGCCTATGTGCTCTGGCCCGCTATGCGATGCAGCACTGGGATTGCCTCAAACCTTTTTGCAGTCTATCTCCTTCTAGGCGCTGGTCCATCACACCGGCGTCTGTATGGGAATCTACTAGCATAACCACTTGGTCTGCTGGCTCAGGAACTATTTATGCCTTTCCACTACATCATCAGCAAACGCCAGCCTCTGATACCATCGGGCATAACTGGAGCTTTCTCTATGTCACCTATGCGAGGCAAGGCAGCGGGTTTCATTTAGACCTTACCGATATCGTTCTCTGGAAGGGCCCCTAACTTTTTTGGGCTAACAGCTTTCGCTCCCTGCGGGTACATTCTGGATCCCTCTGTCCACCCGCCGAAGACTCTATTTTCCCCATGTTTTTCGGTGATAAAACTTCCATAGGCATGATGGTTCTTTTGTTTTTCTCCCGAATGCTTTATACGATTTGTCTCCAAAACCCTCAAACAAGGTTTTACTTTTGTCTGTACAATAAAAATCAGAAAGGGGGGGACCATTTATGCCCAGAGATCTGGCCCAAAAAACAAACCTGCATCAGTTCCGGGAGTGCGAGTGCTGCTGCAACTTCGTGTATTCCGGCTATCTGATCCGCCACAGCGGCGGCACCTGCTATACCCTGTTTTGCTGCGAAACCTGCTTTCAAAAAAAATACCACGCCAGCTGCAAGGTGGTATTCTCTTTTGGAGATATTGACTCTTTCGGCCGTGCCCTAGCAGACTGCTGTAATCTTTGCCTGAGGCTGGCCTGCCGAGCCCTACTTGTAGCCGGGGTTGTGGCCATTGTGGTATTTTTTCTTCTTGCCAAACCAGAAATTCGACCACTGAACCTTCCTGCTCTTCACCTGCCTCCGGCCCCGCTTTTTCGATCAACTGATGCTGTGGAACAGCAGCTGGTCACTGTCTATGACCGGTTCATCCAACGATTGGAGGTATTCCCATGATACAAGCTATTTTGGACCAGGGCCTTGGCGCTATCTCCGCTTGGACCTTTGTGGCTTTTGCGATACTGCTGCTAATGTGGATGGTCGCCCACATCGTCAACGCCATTACCGGCCAACCCCGGTTTGATCTGACCGAAATTCGCCGTCTCCTGTGCACTTGCCTCGGATTCACGCTTGCCTTTGCGGTCCTCGATTATTTCCTAATATAACTCTCCCCCACAGTGCCGTGGTGTAGTCACCACACGGGAACTATTTGGGCTGAATGTGGGCAGGCCCTAATTCGCTTGTGCAACTGTTCTTCCATCAAAGTCTTCTTTGAATCTTATCCATAAGGAGTAATAGTAGGACCACTGCTGTTTCTTTTCTTACGTCTGTCGCAATTGGGCTGCTTCGGCCAGGATACTGTGGCGTCATCCCCCTGCCATGCGCCTGTCGTGTTGTGGTACCGGTGACAAAGCACCTGTCCCCAAGTACTTGCTCCGCAAACTGAAACAGCGCAAGCCGAAATGAGACAACTGCATCCCTCGACCAACTCTCTAACCGACTACTATAACCAAGCCCCGAAGAAGGATGCCCGAGCCTATGCTACCGGGATGAATCCTAAGGTCCTGACAGCACTATCGTCATAACGTTTCCACCTTATTTCTTCAAAAAAACCACTTTTTCGCCTTTGCAATCTATGGTATACTTCATGTAAACATGAAACAGCAGGAGGATGGATTGTTATGGACGTTTATAAAGCAGATGAACGCAAAAACCAGATTCTCCACCCTGGTGACCGTATTGTCACTTCGGGCCGGGAGGTCTATACCATCCTTACAGGCGAAGTAGGCATTGGGGGCAGTGGTATTGTTTATCCTGCCCAAAAAGAGGGCAGCGCCATCCGTTACGTTCTCAAAGAAAGCTTTCCTGCCGCCGACTATACCTCTCTTGGCGTCACATGGACCCGCCAGAACGGTGTTGTGCAGCCGGCGGACTGCCCCCCGGAACAGGCTGCTGTCCTGCTGGAACAGGTTCGTGCATCGTTCCGGCAGGAAAAAGAGATCAACGAGAAGGTAGGGAATGTGACCGGCCATGCAGTGCGCATTTTTGACCTTCCGTCGGTGGAAGAAATCACCGTGGGTGGTATCTGTTTCCGCACCTCGGCGAAAGATTTTGACCCGAGCGTGCCCCTTTTCCTTATCATGGAGCAGCAGAACGAGCGCGGACTGTTTTTGGACGAGATGCTTGCAGATTGTGCAAAGGAGCCAGTCGCTGGCGGCAGAAGATACCCGTTGCGTACAGGAGGGATCCCTTCCGCCTACACTGCGTTCCGAATCTTCAAAGAGGTACTGCAGGCTATCGGTGCGGTCCATAGGGCCGGCTATCTGCACGGCGACATCCAGAGCCACAACCTCTTTTTTCTGGATGCCGACCTGGCCCACGGCGAGCTGGGCCACTGCTGCCTGCTGGATTTTGGCACTGCCCGCAGGTTGGAGCCGGACGGCCTCACCGCCCCTGTAGGGGATAGCATGGTGTACACCACCAGCGGTTATACTGCTCCAGAGCTGTGGGACTTGCAGGGCGGGGTTCTGCGCCTCAGCCCGGCAGTCGATCTGTACTCTGCCGGCCGGCTGCTGCACTGGATGCTGAGCGGCCAGATATATACCGGCAGCGACGAGCAGTCCTTTTACATAACCCCTTACTACCGCCGCGTACAGAATGCTGTGCAGTGTCCACCGGAAGCCTTGACTTTGATCAACCAGCTTGTGCAGCGCCTGCTGCACAACGATCCTGCCAAGAGATACCAGAGTGCCGAAGAACTGCTGTACGGCAAGAATGCTCCAAGCGTAGAAGAAGTGTTGCACCTCCTGCGCCCTGCCAAAAACCAGCTGGGACTGGACCTGTCCACCCTGGCGGAGGGAGAATTTGTGGGCCGTGAAGCGGAGTGCAGACAGATCGGTACCCTTCTGGCTGGCGGTCAAAAGCCGGTCATTCTCTGGGGTTTTGGCGGGATGGGAAAGACCGAGCTTGCCATTGAATACGGGCGGCGGTACCGGCAGGGCGACAAATGCAAGGTGTTTTTTGTACGGTTTGCAGGCAGCTTCCGGGATACCTTGACAGGGCCGGTGGCAGATGCTTTCAGCGGCTACAGCAAACTGGACCCCGCCACCCAAAAGCCCAAGCCTCAGGACCAGGTCCTGCAGGAAGTCATGAAGATGCTGGGGGAGTACAGCCGGGATGACCTGCTGATCATCGACAACGTGGATCATCCTGACCAGGGCTTTGATCACTTGACGGCGGAGGCTTCCTATAAAAAGCTACTGGACCTGCCCATCCGCCTGCTGCTGACCACCCGCACGGAACAGGAGGGGCAGATCCAGGTAGATGTGCTGGCTAAAGAGGAGCTGCGGATCATCCTCCGGCGATTCTATACTGCGTCAAACGAGGTGCTGGACTCTCTGATCGACGCAGTCAATGGTCATACCCTGGCGGTGGACCTGATGGCCCGCATGCTCAAAGCGGACCGCCGGATGACTGCGGAAAAACTTCTGGGTAGGCTGAACAGAGTAGGTGGCCTGAACGAAGAAAAAGACGTCAAGATAGCCAGCAGAAAAGATCGAACCGAAACAGGTGTCGGGGAGAAGGAGCGGATCTACGAACACCTGCGGATTCTCTTTGACTGCAGCGGACTCCATGAAATGGAGCACCAGTTGCTGCGCCACGCCTTTTTGATTCCGGATACAGGGATGGACAGCGCTCTATTCCTGGACTGCGAACCGGAGGAAGCCGCCGGGCCCCTGGACAAGCTGATTGAACTGGGCTGGCTTCAGGAGAGCCGGGGTGAGAACCGTGTCCTCACCATGCACCCCTTGGTGAGAGAAGTGGTCTGGGGGGAGCTGAAGCCGGACGGGGAAAAATGTAAAGACTTTTGGGATCCCCTATGGGAGCAATATGATCCCAACGGCGATTATTCTGCCCGGAGATTGGAGCAGATGGCCGAGACCTTCGCAAGAGCAGCGCGGCTTCTCCCCATGGAACAGATAGAGCAAGCCAGGCTTTTGAACAATAGTGGGTATCTGTTCCATCAACTGGGAGATTATCACAGGCAGCTGGAGTTCTGCCAAAAGGCCCTCACCATTCGGAAGAAGGTGCTCCCGCCTGACCATCCTAATTTGGCTAACAGCTACAACAATGTCGGCTTGGCTTGGGGTAAGCTAGGAGACCATCATAAGGAGCTGAAATTTCTTCAGAAGGCTCTTGGCATCCGGAAGAAGGTGCTCCCGTCTGACCATCCTGATTTGGCTTCTAGCTACAACAATGTCGGCGCTACATGGGGCAATCTGGGAGACCATCACAAGGAGCTGAAATTTTTTCAGAAGGCTCTCGCTATCCGAAAAAAAGTGCTCCCGCCCGACCATCCTGATTTGGCTGGCAGCTACAACAATGTCGGTGCTGCATGGGGCGAACTGGGGGACTGGAATAAGGCGCTGGAATATCTGCAGAAGGCCCTTG
>ERZ779866.2428-NODE-2428-length-16838-cov-4.378597_pt1 | contig 16838 bp, 18 predicted proteins | sample MGYA00511248_ERZ779866 | MGnify/ENA primary metagenome ERZ779866 (study PRJEB29588, sample SAMEA2155758) | human gut metagenome | biome: human gut; feature: human-associated habitat; material: faeces | place: Denmark | collected 2008/2010 ... | reverse complement strand
TTGTACAAAATAATACGTTGGTAAAATATGAGCAATTTTTAAAACATAACTTGGCATAAATGACATCGGCACAAAGCATCCACAAAGAAACGATGTTCCTAAAGCAACAACATTGACAATACCTCCAATAGCTTGCTTATTATGGGTAATCGTTCCAATTAAGAATCCTACGGCCAAACTACATATTGAAAAAACAAATGAATTTAAAATATAAGCAATCCCATTCCCGCTTAACATAATTTCTTTAAATAAGATAAAACTAATAATCATATAGGCTAACCATACAATAAAAGAAGCAAGGCCTAATGAAGCAAAAACGATCCAATTATATTTACGATATGAAAAACTGCTCATAATTGTTCTTTTTCGTACACCCTCTTGATTTAAACTTGCAAGAATCATTGTCATACAATAAACTCCCCCGGCAAGTAAGGCATAGTTTAAGAAATTAAAATAAACATTTACTTGATTCAATTTAGAACTATCTAAGGATGTGTGGAGTTTTACTTTTGTTTTTTGGTTAATCACTTGTTTGACTTTTTGATTTAAAGCTTTACCTTGATAATGTTCTTTATAAAGATTTACTGTCTTTATATATTTTTCAATTAACATTTGGGTAAAAGAAGCATTTTCATTACCATTTGATTTATATTCAATCATTGGATTTTTATCATTTACAAGATCATCACCAAAGTTTTCAGGAATATACACAACATAACTTACATCACGATAAAATAAGGCATCATCTACTTTTTCTTGATCATTGATGTCGATATCTTTTAATGTTGCTTGTTCTTTTAAATACGAAACAAATCCTTTGGTTATTTCATTGTTTTGATCTTTATTTACAATCAAAATATCTGGTTTTGTTGCCTCATAATGATTCATATTACCAGAAGTTGTATTAAATAATGTAATTGCAAGTAAGATCACTGTATAAAGAATTAAGTTTCCTTTTAATTTATTCAAGATTTTAAAAACGGTACTAAATATAATCATATTGTTCCCTCCTTAAAGCCCTAAAAGAAATAAATAAACATACAATAATAAATACTCCTAAACAACAAATATCTCTGATATAGCGATTAAATGTATTGTAATAATATAAAGCATAAAAACCATCGGTAATCAAATTATTAGGATTGATAAGATTAATAATAGGTATATTTTTATCAATAACATATTTTAAAGTAACACCCATCATTCCAGATAGAACCGAGAAAAACATAGAAATCGCAATATTAATTCCTGTTTTTGCTTGTTCAGAAACTCTAAAAACAGAAGCAATAAATATTCCCATCGAAATACCTGCTAAATCACCAACTAAAGAAAGAATGATTATATAAAGCCATTGATTACCAAATTCAACATTTAAACCAAATTTTAAAAAGATTAAAAGAATCGATAACCCAACAAGGCTTACTAAATAAGAACCTAGTGCTGAAGATAAGACAAGTATTCCTTTTTTATTTGGTGAAACAGAAACTCTTTTCCCTTTAGCGGACATATTTGCCAATTGATTATTAATAGCTGTTAAACCTAACATCCCACCATACATACAAGCCATGGCAATTAAGGTATAATATTCAATTTGCATATAACTTAAATGACTACTTGATGTGTCTTTTAAAGATACTTCTTGGTTATTGAGCTTTTGAAGAATATCATGTACAATTTGTTGAACATTAAAATTATAGTTTCCTTGTTGTATTTCATCTTCAATTTGTTTCTTTGTTAGATCTTCTATCATCCTCTTATTTTGTTTAATTTCATCCATAACAAATTGCAAGATTGTTTGTTCCATACCATTTTCTTTAATCACAATTTGTGGTTCTTGTTTATTAAAGAGAACATATCCTTCTATTTCATTATCTTCTAAAAGCTGCTCCGCTTCTTTTTTATTTACATAATGAATATGAAATAACTGATCTTTATTTTTTTTATCAGAAAGTTCTTTAAATGTTTCTTGATAAATTGTTTGGTTTTGATATTCCTTATTGTCAATAACTGCAATATCAAAAACTTGTAAAGCTTCGTCTTTTTCAATATTTTCAAAAGCCATGTGAAAGAAAATACCTAAAATAATAGGAAAAGCAAACATCCAAAAAATAAGAACTTTATTTTTAAAAAGTATTTTAACTGTATACTTTAGATTATGAATAAACATCAATCTCTCAATTCCTTTCCTGTTAATTTTAAGAAAACGTCATTAAGAGTTGGACCTACACGTTCAATCTTTTCCTCAATATTTGCTTCTTTTTTTAATTCATCACTTGTTCCTTGAGCAATGATCTTTCCTTTATCTAAAATAATAATACGATCACACAGTATTTCTACTTCTTCCATATAATGTGTTGTATAAACAATTGTAGCCCCTTGATCTCTTAATTTTTTTATACCATCTAAAATATGATTACGACTTTGTGGATCAACTGCAACAGTTGGTTCATCTAAAAAGATCAGTTTAGGCTTATGGGCAATCCCACAGGCAATGTTTAATCTTCGAAGTAAACCTCCGGAAAGTTGTTTAGGTAAGAACTTTTTAAAATCATTTAATCCTACTAAGTTAATTGCATCATCAACATATTGTTTTCTTTGTTTTTTATCTCGAATATATAAACCACAAAAATAATTGATATTATCATAAACATTCAATTCATCAAAAACAGCTACTTCTTGAAAAATAACTCCTATCTTTGCTTTTAAATCATAAGAATCAGGTTTCATTTCTTTGCCAAAAACCTTAATAAATCCCTCTTGATATTTAAGTAATGATAAAATAGAGTTAATAGTTGTACTTTTTCCACAACCATTAGGTCCTAATAATCCTAAAATTTCTCCTTGATAAACATTAAAAGATAAATCATCAATTGCTTTTAAATTTTTATACTCTTTTGTAAGATGTGAAACCTCTATTACTTTTTCCATCATTCTTTTCCTTTCCTATTCTTTTTTTGCAAGTTGTACCAAAATTTCTTCTTTTACATTTCCTTTTTTTACTTCATAAAGAAGCATTGAAACATATTGATCCTTCAACAAATCTATAATTTCTTCATCATTAAATTCAACAGTTTGATGTGCTACTAAACTCGCAATCCCATTAACATATAACCACATTCTTAAATGAAATTGTTTAGCATTTTCATTTGACATACCCGTTTGTTTAGAAATCGTTTCAAATATTTTATTGGAAGAATGAAACAAATTAATAAAATCAAAAGCTTCTTCATTCATATCATTATTAAACATAAGCTTAAATAATTCTGGTTCTTCTTTTGCAAAGCGAATATAGTTGATTCCAATATCTTTATATTCTAATGAACCTGTTTCACTTTTCAAAACTTCACGATCAAAAATCTTTACAATTTCATCAATTACATCTTTTTTTAAATCATCCATATTTTCATAAATATAAAAAAGTGGTTGTGTTGAACAGCCTAATTTCTTTGCAAGCTTTCTGGCATTTAAAGCATTTAGCCCTTCATGGCTAATAATTGAAATACTTGCTTTTAAAATATCTTCTTTTTGTATTTTTCTTTTTGCCGGCATAAAATTTCCTTTCTATAACTCATGTTATATATAACTCTTGTTATAATTATAACAATATCTTCTTATCATTGTAAAGAAAAAGGATATTGCAAAATATCCTAACTATTTAAATAAGCTGCTTTTAATAAATTTTGTACAATGTCATTTTCACTTTTATATAATTGTTGTATTGTTCCTTTTTCTATGATTTTCCCATTATTTAAAACAAGAACCTGATGACAAAACTCATGAACCAATGAAAGATCATGACTAATGAAAAGAATAGAGATATGATTCTTTTCAACATACTTTTTTAAGAGTTCAATAATTTCTCTTTGTACAACATGATCTAAACTGCTGGTAATTTCATCACAAATAAGTAATCGTGGGTGAATAATCAAAGCACGCGCAATAGCTATTCTTTGTAATTGTCCCCCACTTAGTTCATGGGGATATTTTTCTAAACAGCTTTCATCCATTCCTACTTGTTTTAAGATTTTTTTTATATAATCCAAAGCTTCATTTTTATGAAGATGATAAAAGTAATGATAAGGTTCATATAAAAAAACTTTGATTTTCATCCTTGGTGAAAAACTTTCAATTGAATTTTGAAGAATAAGTTGTATATCTTTACGCCTCTTTTTAAAATCAACTGGTTTTCCTAGATATAATAAAGAACCTGAAGAAGGTTTTTCAATACCTGAAACAAGTCTTGCAAGGGTACTTTTTCCACACCCACTAACACCAATAACACCAATAACCTCACCTTCATTGATACTAAAATCAAGATGATCTAAAACAGTCTTATCGTATTTCTTTGTAAGATTTTTAGCTTCAAATAGTCGCATTATTCTTTTCCTTTCGCAATAGTGACTTTGTATAGGGATGCTTTGGCGCATTAAAAATAGTCTCTACGTTCCCTTTTTCTACAATCATTCCTTCTTTAATGACAACAATTTGATCTGCAATATAACGTGCCACTTGAATGTTATGTGTTACAAACACAAAGGTTGTATGTTTTTTTAGATTTAAAAGATAATCTAAAATTTGTTTTTGAATAACGACATCTAAACTGCTTGTCGGTTCATCCGCTAAAACAAGCGAAGGTTGTAAACACAACACTAAAGCAATCATCACTCTTTGAGCCATTCCTCCTGATAATTCAAAAGGATACTTGTTTAAAATAGTTTCTTCTAACCCCATTTGTTTTAAGTAATGGATAGCTATTTTACGTGATTGTTTTTTTGAATATTTAAAATGTGTATGCAAACTTTCATAGAAATGTTCTTCAATATTTTGATAATCATCAAAATAAGTGAGAGGATTTTGAAAAATCATGCCTATTTCCTTTCCTCTATAACCATCTAAATTCTTTTTTAATAAATCATCTTCTTTAAATAAAATTTTTCCCTCTGTAATTTTTGCATCATCACTTAACAATCCTATTGTTGCTTTAAGTAATGTTGATTTCCCACTACCACTTTGACCGACAATAACCGTAATTTGATTTTTAGGAATCATTAAATCTATATGATGTAAAATCTCTTGTTCATTATAAGTCAATGTTAAATTTTGATAATTTAATATACTCATTTAAGATCAATATCCTTTGTAATCATATAATAGTCAACTGGATGACAAATAGCTCCTTTGACCTTAGAAGAAGTAACCGTATTTAAAGGAACATAAGAAACATAAATATTGGCAGCATCATCTAAAATCATTTCACTTACCTGAATAGCAAGTTGTTGTCTTTGTTTTAAATCATAAATTGTGGAGAATTGTTGAATCAAATTGTCAAGGTTTGCGTTTTTATAACGCCCTGTATTACTTGAACCCGTTGATAAATAACGTTGCTGAATAAAGGTTTCTGGATCGCCTGTAGGTGCACTTGAATCATTAGCTGAACATAGATCAAAAGTTCCTGCTGCTTTAATATCATTCACATTTTCAACTTGATTAAGTTTAATTTTAATACCTATTTTTTTAGCTTCACTTTGCATAGATTGCGCAATAATATTTGCATCTGCCGATCCATGATCCGCACTTTCATAATAATTTAAAATAATTTCTTGTCCATCCTTTTCTCTAATACCATCCTTATTGGTATCAACATAACCCACTTCATCTAAAAGACGATTAGCTTCTTTTAAATCAAGGCTATAGCCATTAGAAACATTTCCATAAGGTAAAGCACTTGAATAAAGCCCAGTTGCTTCTTTTCCCCCAATCAATTTAACAATACTTTTACGATCTACACTATAAGATAAAGCTTTTCTAATCGTTAAATCACTTAAAAATGTTGTTTCATTATTCATATAAATGACATTTGTACGTGGCCCTAAAACTTCTAAAACCTGATAATCTTTATTATTTCTAAATAATTTTAAACTGGAATAATCAATCGTATTTGCAAGATCAACTTCACCCGATTGTAACGCTAAAACACGCGCATCAGAATCTGCCACTTGACTAAAATGAACATGGCCAAGTTTTGCTTTACCATCATAATATTTTTTATTTTTGCTTGTATCAATTGTTTTTTCTGAAACAAAATCATCCACCACAAAAGGGCCAGTACAAAGAGGATTATTAGCAATATCTTCTTCGCTTTGACTTGCATCATAAATAGTAAAAAGTGGTTCACAAAGATTATTTAAGATCGCTCCGCTTGATTTATTTAAATAAAGATAAACATCTTGTTCATCAGCTTCAACATGATTTAAATCAAAATAATCGATTGCTCTTGTATTTTTTTCAAAAGCTCTTTCTAAACATGCTTTTACATTCTCTCCTGTAACTTTTTTTCCATTTGAAAAAGTGATATGATCTTTTAAAGTCAATTTCCAAGTTGTATCATCAATTTGTTCATAGGATTTTGCCAGACTTGGTTCCACTTCATATTTTTCATTAAGTTTTAACAATGTTTCTCCTACTCCAATACGACTTAAAACCCATCCATCATAATTGTTTGTTGGATCTAAAGACGTTGAAATCCAAAACATGGCAGCATTAAGTGTTTTACTTGATTTATTTTTGTTCGAATTAGAACATCCACATAAAGTTGTTAACATAAATAAACAAAGCAATAATTTTATTTTTTTCATAATTTCTCCTCATAATGTTTAGGATCCAAATAATCCCTTATATCTTCTGATAATAAATTAAAAATAAGAACACAAATAAATAAAACAAGTCCTGGAAAAAACATCATCCATGGAGCCACTTGCATAAATTGTTTACTTTCATAAAGCATCGCTCCCCATTCTGGTTGCGGTGGTTGACTGGCAAGTCCTAAAAAGCTTAAACCGGCAAGTGAAATCATCATATTTCCAATATCTAAAAAAGCTGTTACAAGTATTTGTGATAAAATATTTGGTATTAAATAACGAACGATTCTTTGAAGTGGTGGGACACCTGACATTTTAGATATCACTAAATAATTCTTTTTCTTTTCTTGTTTAACAAGAGCAAGGGTCAATCTTGCGTATTTTGTCCACCAAATAAGTGCTAAAGCAAACACTGTATTAAAAAGACCAGCTCCAACTATTCCTACTATTGCAATGGCAAAAATAGTATCAGGAAAAGCGAGTAAACCATTAATTATATTATTAAAAAAAGATTCTGCTTTATCATTAGACAATCCCGCAATTAAGCCAATAATCATTCCAATAAAAACAATTAAAAATAACAATAAAAAAGTCAAACCAAAAGAAGTTTTAGCCCCACAAAGAATACGACTCAATATATCTCTTCCTAATTTATCTGTACCAAAAATATGTAATAAACTTGGTGGTTGTAAGGAAAAATCATAATTGACTTTCAAAGGATCATAAGGCGCTAAAAAAGACCCAAATAAGGCAATAAGTAATAACAAAACAGCAAGACCAATTTCAATTTTTAACTTTCTTTTCATTGAAACGCCTCCTTAATCGTGGATTTAATACTTGTTGAAAAATATCAACAAATAGATTAACAAAAACATAGATTAATGCCATATAAATTGCATAAGCTTGAATAATTGGATAATCACGATAACGAATAGCTTCTACAACCATGTTACCCAAACCTTGATATGAAAAAATCGTTTCAATAATTGCTGTTCCACCAAGTAAATGTCCAATAGAAAGGCCTAATAAAGAAGAAAGTGTCGTAAAAACATGAGGTAAAACATGTTTTAATAAAATTTCTGATTGCTTCATTCCTCGTGCTTTAAGTCCAATAACATAATCTTGATTTAATTGTTCTAAAATAGCATTTTGAATCATTCTTGTATAAGAACAAATCAGCGGGAAACTTAAACAACAAACAGGTAAAACAAGACCTTTTAAACTACTTCCACTAATAACAGGAAACAATTGAATCTTTACTGAAAAAAGCAGAATTAAAATAAGCGCTAACCAAAAATTAGGTAAAGATAAACCTAAAAAAGCGATATTTTTTAAAATAGAATTAATCAAACTATGACGATGAGTAGCGCTATAAATTCCTAAAGGAATCGAAAAAGCTAAAACAACAACAAATGAAAACATCGCTAATTTTAAAGTATTTGGTAACTTTGATAACATTTGTTGATTCACATCTTGTCCATAATGATAAGAATAACCTAAATCACCATGAACAAAATCATTCAACCAGTCAACATAGCGAACAACAATATTTTTATCGAGACCCATTTCATGTCGCGTTTCATTTAAAACTTCCTCGCTAGGTGTAATTCCTTTAGATAAATAATACATTTCAGCACTATCACTTGGTGCCAAATCCGTCATAATAAAGGTAACAAGTGTCACCAAGAAAAGAACTGAAAATAATGATAAAATTCTTTTCATTATTTAATCGCATGTATTAAGAATTGACGAATCAATTCTTTTCCTTCCTTTGTTTTTTCTTTTGAAAGGATTTGACTTTCAATTTGTTGAAAACCGATTTCTTTTAGAATTTCTATATCATATTGAGGTCGTAAAACATAAGATAACTTTAATTCTTTAGCAATATTATCAATAATAGAAACATCAATTCCTTCCATATGTTGATGATCACTATGCCCAGCTCTATTATAATCTTGATCTTGATAGTGATAATAATGATTTCCATCAATATTTAAAAGATGTCCTTGTTTTTTTAAAACTCTAAACATCTCTTGGTAGGCTTGTACAGGTTTTTCTAAATTCCATGTTACATTACGCGTGATAATCAAATCAAAGGTTTCATCTTGAAAACCCAAATCTTGAACATCCATCTTTTGAAATTCAACATTTGCCTTAAATTTTTGTGCATTACTTCTAGCCTCTTCTAACATCTTATCACTATAATCAATGCCAATAACTTGACATCCAAGATTTGCGAGTAGGACAGAAAAAAAACCTGGTCCACATCCTAAATCTAATACTTTCATTCCTTTATTTATTTTCAAATAACGATTTATTAATTCTATCCATTTTTCTTGATCTTTTAAAAGTTCTTCTTGGTTATCCAAAGAATAACCAAAAGAACGTTGATTCCAATAATCTGCAATTTTATTTAACCGGCTTGTCATAAATTCTCCTTTATTTAACAAGATGATATATTTCTTGTAAAGAACATTGATGCTTAAGCGCTAATTTTTTAGCACTTTCATATTCTGGATAGCATCTTTTTTCACCATCAATTTCCACTTCTTTTACTTGAAGTTTTCCAAGTGGTGTTTCAATTTCTTTAATTTGTCTTTTTAAAACTGTTCTTTGTTCTTTACGATAACGAATACCAATAGTTGTTGTTTGTGTAAAAATGACTTTTTGTAAAAGATCCATCTTTTCTTCATTACAAACGACCGTTAAGCGATAAGCGGGTCTATTTTTTTTCATAAAAATAGATGTAAAGAAAACATCTAAGGCACCTTGATCTAAAAGCTGTTCCATTACAAAACCAAGCATTTCTCCACTACAATCATCAATATTCGTTTCCATCACTATAATTTCGTTTTTTTTTTAATTTCTCCAAGAGAGACTTTTAAAACATTTGGGATCACTAAATCTTTTGTACCTGTTCCCCAACCTACTTTTTGAACATTCATGGCAGGCATTGTAGTAAATTCACTCGCAATTTCTGTAATAATTGCAGCACCTGTCGGTGTTACAAGTTCTGTATCGACATCAATTTGTCGAGTGATAGCATTACTTGCGGCAAAGATTTCAGACGTTGCAGGTACAGGAACAGAAATCATTCCATGAGCACATTCAATAAATCCATATCCATCATTAACGACACTACTATAAATAACATCCGGCTTGATTTTACATAATAAAATCGCTGTTCCTATAATATCAACAATAGAGTCAATGGCTCCTACTTCATGAAAATGAACATTTTCTAAAGTTTCATTATGAACTTTGCTTTCAGCTTTGGCAACTCTTAAAAAGATGCGTTTAGCAAGATCTTTCGCTTTTTCATCAATTTCACTTTCATCAATAATTTTATTAACATCGAATAAATTACGATGTTCATGATGATGGTGATGGTGATGAACATGTTCATGATCATGATGATGTTCGTGTTCTAAATGAACATCGACATAAGTTCCTGTAATACCATTTTTCTTTTCTTTAGAAATGTGAATATGATACCCATCTACATTTAATTTTTTTAATTCATTAACTAAATAATCAGGATCATCAATCAATTCAGATAACGCTCCTAAAGTCATATTTCCACTGATTCCACTACTACAATCAAAATATAATACTTTCATTATTTCTTTCCTCCTAAACAATTAATGGTATGAGCCATAAATCCTGCCCCAAATCCATTATCAATATTAACAACACTAACCCCACTTGCACAGCTATTAAGCATAGCAAGAAGAGCAGATAATCCATCAAAGTTAGCGCCATAACCAATAGATGTTGGTACAGCAATAACTGGTTTATCAACAAGTCCTCCAACAACGGAAGCGAGTGCGCCTTCCATTCCTGCACAAACAACTAAAACATTTGCCCTTTGAATAGTATCTAAACGATGAAACAAACGATGAATACCAGCAACACCCACATCACTGATGAGTTCAACTTCGTTACCTAAAAATTGAGCTGTAAGCATAGCTTCACGAGCAACCGGCAAGTCTGATGTTCCAGCACAAACAACAACAATTTTTCCTTTATTAATTTCTTTTTGTTCCTCATCAATATAACAAATGTGCGATAAAGAATCATAAATCATTTGTGGAAATTCTTTTAAGATAGCTTCACTTTTTTCTTGGTCGACACGTGTAATTAAAATAGAATGGATATCATGATCCAACATGTCTTTTACAATCCCAATGATTTGTTCCTTGGTTTTTCCAGCACCATAGATTACTTCATTATTTCCTGTTCTTTTTTTTCGATTATAATCAATCGTTGCATAATCTAAGGGTTGTTCAATCATTTTTTGAGCTTGTTCAATTGTTAGTTCATTATTTTTAACCTTTTGTAGAATTTCTAGTGTTTTCAATATCATAACCTCCACTTCTAATTCCTTCTAAATCAAGTGTTACAAATCTAAATCCAAGATTTTTAATATTTTGAATCAATTCTTTATTTTCAATGATTTTCATAAAATCTTGAGGTTCTACTTCAAGACGTGCCACATCTCCATGTACCCTTAAACGTACATGAAGCATTCCTAAATCATGTAAATATTTTTCACCTGTTTCAACAAGCTTTAATTTTTCTAAAGTAAGCTCTGTATTGTAATCAAAACGAGAAGCAAGACAGGCATTGGATGGTTTATTATAAGTAGCAATACCAAGCTGTTTAGAATAATCTCTAATTTCTTGTTTTGTTAAATTATTGTTCGTTAAAGGCGAAATAATACCTAATTCTTCACAAGCTTTTAATCCTGGTCGATATACTTTTTCATCATCTTTATTTTTACCATCTAAAACATAAGCAAAGTCATGTTCTTTAGCCACTGCTTTTACTTTAGACATAATGCTTCTTTTACAATGATAACAACGATCTTTATGATTAAAATGAAAAGCTTCTACGTCTAATGGGTTGACTGATAAAACCACATGATTTGAATCTTTTAATTGTTCAAGAGCATCTTCAATGTCTTCTTTTGACATCATTGCTCCTCGACATAAAACAGGTAAAACATTTTCTTTTCCTAATGTTTCAAGAGCTACATGGAATAAAAAGTTAGAATCAACACCCCCACTATAAGCAATCGCAACTTTTCCATAATTTCTTAATTCTTCTTGTAATAATTCTAATTTATTCATATAAATCCCCCTAAACTCCTCTATGACTTCTACTTAAAGGCTTCATTTAATATTGAAAAAAGTTATATTTATTATTTTACTCAAAAAAATATCGTATACATAAGCAGTTTATAGTTTCAACTATAATCGATACTTCGTGTATACGATATTCTCTATTTTTCTAATTTTTCAATCATAACAACAAGGTCATCAATATATTCAGATATTGATTTTGATGCAACACCTACGACTTGAGCACTGCATTTAGAAACAGGAATAAAATATTTACGCGCTTCACTTTCTCCAATAGCTTTTGCCATAGTTGGTGTAATTTCACCATACATTGAATTTGCAAAAGCAATACCAATCGGACCAACAACAATAGAGGCATGTTTAACATTATAAACAACAGCATTTTCCCCCGTTGCAATAATATCAGCACCACCCTTTTTTAGCTGTGTTGTTGCCATACTATTGGTTCCAACACCAATGATGGTATATTCTGGATGCTTTTCTTTTAAAACTTGTATAATATTTTTTCCAATTCCGCCACCTTGTCCATCAATAACAACAATTTCCATTTTTCCTCCTGATATATAATAAACTTCTTGTTTATTTTCGATTTCGTATCTCTATATCTTATTCATGAAAATAATCAGTAATTTCTTGCATATATTTACTCTGTTGAACATGAAATGGACATCATTTATCACAATGGTGACAAACAATACAATCACTTGCTTTTAAAGCTAAATGATGATAATGATCTGTAGCAAGTTCATCTTTTAAACGAGCAAGATCATAATATTATTAATCAAGGTAGTGTCTAACCATTTTGAACAAGGATGACAATGTTTACAATAAACAAATTAATTACAATTTTCTAATATTGGAAATATTCTTAAAATTGAATAATCTTTTTCTACATCAGATACTTCTAAATAATGAAGAGTACGTGTTAAATCATCATTTCTAATTCCTGGCAAAACTGTTAAAATAGACAGTTTATCTAAAGCATACTGCATATATTGAGTTTCTGTCAAGGCTTAATGAAATGGTGACTCATCTTCTTCTCAAAGTTTTCCTCCACAAAAGGCTTTCATTACAGTAATACCTACGCCTTCTTTTTAAGACAACGATATAAATCCATACGTTCATCAAATTCATCAATGGCGAAGTCTTCAAACTTCAAATCATAAGTCGAATCAATACTAAACATGTCAACATCTAAAACTTGATGAATAAGTTTTAGCAAATGTGATGATAAATCAATATGATAAATAATTGCTTTTTTAATCTAATATATAATCTAAAGCACCCTAATAGGTTTTAAATTCGTTGTCCAACCATACTCTTCTGATGAATATTTAACACCAAAATGAATTTGTAAGTAAATTTGATTACTTCTTGATTTACTTATTCTAAAGAACCTACCCCTAAACTAATAATATTTATTTCTTCATTTCTATGTAGCAATTTTCTATATTCAATTATTTTTCAAAATGACCTGCAACATCTTTTAAATATTGAATAATTGATAAATGTTGTGGACATATTCCTTCACATTGACCACATTCTACACAATCGCTTGCTTTACCAAATGTTTTTGTTAAGTTGTTGTAGTATTCTCCTTGTGGTGTCCATCCTTTTTCTTCTACTTCTTGTAAATCTGCATTATATAATGAGAAGTATTTTGGAATGGCAATATTCATAGGGCAACCATCAACGCAATAAGCACATCCTGTACATGGGACAGTAATTGTTGAATTGATTGCAGTAACTGCTTTTTTAATTAAAGCATATTCTTCTTCATTTAATGGTTTAAAATTTTCCATATAACCTAAGTTATCTTCTAATTGTTCCATATTAGACATACCACTTAAAACCATCATAACGTTTTCTTGACTTGCTGCAAAACGAATAGCCCAAGAAGGAATTGACATATCCGGATGATATTCTTTAAACATCTTTTCAACTTCTTCTGGTACTTTCGCAAGTGTTCCACCTTTTACAGGTTCCATAACGATAACAGGTTTATGATGTTTTGTAGCTACTTCATAACATTTTCTTGATTGAACACCAACACTGTCCCAATCAAGATAGTTGATTTGTAATTGTACAAATTCAAATTCTGGGTGTTCTGTTAGAACTTGATCAAGCAATTCAGGACCATCATGATAAGAAAAACCAATAGTTTTAACTAAACCTTTTGCTTTTTTATCTTGAATCCAGTTAAAGCAATCTAATTCATTATAAACTTCAATACTATGTGTATTAATATCATGTAATAAATAATAATCAAAATATTCAACACCTGTTTTTGAAAGTTGTTCATTAAAGATACGATCACGATCTTCTTTTGTTTTAATAAAACCTGAATGTAATTTTGTTGCAAGTGTATAAGCATCTCTTGAATAACGTGATACAAGTGCTTCTTTTGCGGCATTTTCACTTGCAAATCCACAATACATCCATGCAGTATCAAAATATGTAAAACCTTTTTCGATAAACGTGTCAACCATCTTTTTTGTTTGTTCAATATCAATTTTTGAAGCATCATTTGGATCTAATGATGGTAAACGCATTAAACCAAAACCTAATTTCTTTTGACTCATTTCCTTTTTCCTCCTATTTATTTCCCTTAAATTAGCCTTCAAATAAGTACTCTTATCTTTTGTTATTTTATCATTCTTACATAGTTGAGGCAAATGCCTCTTTTAAATAGCACACTATGTCTTTTAAGCATGAAAAAATTAATCATCTATTTCTATTAGCTCATATTCTCTTGAACCATATCCAAGTGCTAATGCTGCTTCAATGGTATGAATACCATGACGAGATTCAATTCTTTCAATTAAATGATTTCTTCCCTTATCATTAGAAGCATAAACTAAATCAATACATGCTTGATCGATAGCAATTGGATCCGTTGAAATTAAAATACCAATATCATCCATACATGGATCTTCCGCCACTGCACAACAATCGCAATCAACAGACATATTTTTCATAACATTGATATAAACAATGTTTCCTTTAAAATATTCATGAACTGACTTAGCTGCATCCGCCATTGATTCTAAAAACAAATCATGATCAGCTGTCCAAATCTTTTCAGGTTGTCCTGCCCCATGAATATAAGCTTTTCCATAAGATGAAGCACAACCAATTGAAAGTTGTTTTAAAGCTCCGCCATAACCACCCATTGGATGTCCTTTAAAATGAGATAAAACAATCATTCCATCATAATTTTTCATATCTTTTCCAACATAGTTTTTTTGAATCACTTTTCCTTCAGGAATATCTAAAATCATATCCGGACCTTCAGCATCCATTAAATCTACATCAAAATATTTAGACCATCCATGCTTTTTTATTGTAATCAAATGTTTTTCAGTTGTATTTCTAGACCCTTCATAAGCTGTATTACATTCCACAACTGTTCCATTTAACTTATCAATAATTGGTCTCCAAAAATCAGGTTTTAAAAAATTTTGATTTCCTTCTTCCCCCGAATGAAGTTTAACAGCAATGTTCCCTGTTAATTCTTTTCCTAATACTTCATACATTTCTAAAACCTTTTCAGGTGTTATTGTTCTTGTAAAATAAACTTTTGATTTCATAAGTAATCCCCCTTTCAAACAAACTATAAACCTAAAGTTGAGTTTAGAGTCAAGAGGATTTTTAAATTTTTTTAAGTTTTCGTTTTCTTAAAATATCATAATAATATTCATCCACACATGTCCCTTTTTCTTTAAAAAAAGTTTCTAAATACAAAAAGAATAGTTTTGTTCATTATCAAACACATGCACATGATAGACTTGATCAGTTTGTTAGCAACAATAAAAGCCATGGCTTTATCTATTTCAATAACATGCATATTTCCAAACATTTCATTTTCCCATGGCTTGAAAATGTTTTTTTCTGTTTTACTCAATAAGTTTTCACATTGGTATTACGATCTTCCATTCCTAAAATAATGTGTTCATGTTTAGATCTATCTAATTCTATTTTGCCATTTATACTTTCTTCTATCTTTAATTTAGATAAGCTTTAAATATTTAAAAGCATTATATAAACCATCATGATCTACTTCATCCGTTACATAACTTGCCGCTTCTTTCACTTTATCATTTCCATTACCCATTGCTACAGAAAAACCACAAGCTTTGAACATTGGAATATCAACTACACCATCACCAAAAGCAATAGCATCTTTTGGATCAACATTTAAATATTTTAATAAAAGATGAATTGAATTTTCTTTATCAAATCCCTTTGCACGTGTTGCTCCATATAAAGCAAGTTCACCTTTACCACCCCATGTATCAACCGTCATATCCGAAAATTCTTCTTTGGCATCTAAAAAATCTTGATAAGATTTTAAAACAAATGCTGTTTTATTAACATCATCTCTTAATAAGTTTTCTCCACTAATCATATGTCTTGAAAGTGGTGGTAAAGGTTTATCTGAATAATTTGCTTCTAATCCATAAGTATATTTATATCTTGTTAATCGTGATTTTTCTTCATAACCTTCACTTAAAAACATTCCATCATTACATTCTAAACGGAAAGCTAAATCTCTTTCATTACACCAATTTACAAAATGCGTACATTGTTCTAAAGTTAATGGTTGATGAAAGATTACTTCATTATGATATTCAACATAACATCCATTTCCATAAATCACACCATCAAAGTTTAAATCTATATCTCTTGCTTCTATTTCACAACGACTACATCCTGTACAAATAATAATCTTATGCCCATTCTTTTGCGCTTGTTCTACTGCTTTGTTTGCTGAAGTAGGTAATTTTGTTTTATAATCAATTAATGTTCCATCGACATCTAAAAATAAATATTTCATATTCTATTTCCTTTCGTTATTTTATTTCATTGTATCTAGAAAAGAAAACGTATTCAATAAAATATGACATTAATTTTATGATCTTCCATTTTAATAAAAAACAAAAGGAATCCTTTAGATTCCTCTAGTACATCCTTGAGCCATTTTTTATATTTCCGACGAGTCAAAACCGTCACTCGTCATCATAGGATGTTTTAAAATATTCATCTATATTATAAA
>ERZ779866.2426-NODE-2426-length-16840-cov-3.294430_pt1 | contig 16840 bp, 18 predicted proteins | sample MGYA00511248_ERZ779866 | MGnify/ENA primary metagenome ERZ779866 (study PRJEB29588, sample SAMEA2155758) | human gut metagenome | biome: human gut; feature: human-associated habitat; material: faeces | place: Denmark | collected 2008/2010 ... | reverse complement strand
GTCGATCCCGCCCGACAGTCCGATGCAGGCCGAGAGAAAGCCGTTTTTTCGGAAAAAGTCCCCGAGCCCCAGCTTGATGGCGCGGTATACGTTGATGGTTTTATTTTGTTCGGGAATTTTGCAGGGGGGGACGTCCGCATTCAGATCGATTACCTGGAAATCCTCCTCGAAACTTTTCAGCAACGCGAGCGCTTCGCCCCGGCTGTTAAAGACAGCGGACGAACCGTCGTAAATCACATCGGTCTGCCCGCCCACGTTGTTGACGTACACGACGGTCTTACCCGTCATGAATGCGAGTCTGCGGTAAAAATCGTACCGGTTTTCGATGCAGCCCCGCATATAATGACTGTTGCACAGATTGACGATAATGTCGGCATAGTCGCCGTACTCCTGTTCGGTCTTGATGTCGCTGCCTACGACCACGGCGACTTTCGTGCCGCGTATTTTGATATACTCGCAACCTTTCGACGGGGAGAGATGAAAGAGTTCGTCGCGCGAATCGATTGTTTTTTTACCGACATACCGTTTGATCTTCCGGTCCTCGATCAGGGCGGCTACGCTGATTGTTTTGTTGTTCGTGCTTTGGGCGGGCATGCCGACCAGCACGGAAATATTGTCGCAATAGGAGGCGATCTCTACAAGCGAATCTTCGCACAGGTCCAAAAACGAGACTTTGTTGAGCAGGTCGTAGGCAGGAGCGCCGCTGACGGCTTGCTCGCTGAATACCAGCAGGTCCACGCCCTGGGCTTTAGCCTGGTTGACACAACCGATAATCTTCATCTTATTCGCCTCGAAGTCACCGATCGTGTAGTTCATCTGTGCTAACGCTATTTTCATTGCCGCCGACGTTATAGATTAGTAATCCCTGCAAAGATACAATTTTTGTTTATACGTGCCACCTTTTTCCGTGTTCATCCTATAATAAATGGATCGAAGTTACGTTACTCCGAAAAGCCCGCAGCCACTAATCTTTATAAAAATCACATGGGCTATTGTTTAATTAAAATTTATCCCTATCTTTGCACCGTCAAACAAAAAACATGGTGCCATAGCTCAGTTGGTAGAGCAACGGACTGAAAATCCGTGTGTCCCTAGTTCGATTCTTGGTGGCACCACTTTCGGACAACGTAAATCCCTGAATTTCAACGAAATTCGGGGATTTTTCTTTGATAGTCCACCGAATTCACAACGCAGTCTGACGCACTTCTACGCAGGGTGGACATTGGAATTAGTGGGTATATACGCTTGTTTTGGCAACTCCCACGATTTTGAGTCTTTTGCATTGACATACAGTAATTTGCATAGAAATAGTCCGGTTTCGATTACTTAATTTTGTCGAACTAAAATTTTGTAATCATGAATCGAACCAGGTTCACCTTTATTTTCTTCGTCAAACGGGGAAAATTGCTCAAAAACGGAGAGGCTCCAATCTGCCTCCGAATCACCGTAAACGGCATCGCAGTGGAGTCCCAGATCAAAAGGAGTGTCCCGCCGGAGGCATGGGACCAGAACACCCAATCCGTGAAAGGGCGTGATCGACGGGCGCAGGAAACGAACGAATGCATACGGATGCTCAAAATTCGAACCCTCCAGATTCACCGGGACCTCGAACTCAGCGGGGCCCATTTCACGGCCCGGCTTATTATGAACAAAGTTTTTTCCGCCGAGGAAAAACGCACCCTACTCTCCATCTTCCGCAGACATAACGACGATATCCGAAAACTCATCGGAATCGAGTTGGAGAAGCGCACCGTTACCCGCTATGACAGTTGCTGCCGTTACATGGAGGATATGATTAAGGCCGTATATGGAAAGGACGACGTTACTCTGGCAGAGGTAAACGGCGAATTTGTCCGCCACTACGAAATGCACCTGAAAGTCGTTCGCGGTTGCCAGGCGAATACCGTTATCCGTTATATGAAATGTTTTAAGAAGGTAATTCACATGGCTCTGGCTAACGAATGGATGACCAAAGATCCGTTCGTAGGTATTCATTTCTCCGCGAAGCCGGTCAACAAGGATGTGCTAACCAAAGACGAACTCGATATTTTGATTAAGCGCCAGTTCCGTATCAAGCGGTTGGAGTATGTCCGCGACGTCTTCCTCTTTTGCTGCTTCACCGGCATCGCCTATATCGACGCCTACGCGCTCCGGGCCGAGCACATTGTTCGCGATAACAAAGGTGATCTATGGATAAAGAAAACCCGCGAGAAAACCGACATCGAATTCCATGTTCCGCTGCTTAAAATCCCGCAACAGATTCTGGAGAAATACAAGGACGATCCGGGTTGCGAGCGAACCGGCCGACTGCTCCCGATTTACAGCAACCAAAAGATGAACGATTACCTCAAGGAAATCGCGAGCCTGTGCGAGATTAAAAAATATCTCACAACACATACCGCCCGTAGAACATATGCGACCACTGTCTGCCACGAAAGCGGTGTCGCCATCGAAAACATCTCCAAAATGCTCGGCCACACCGATACCCGGATGACTCTGCATTATACCAAGATCGCCGACAGCCGCATCAAAAAAGACATGGAACAAGTGCGCGAGATATTCGATTAATAATCTTTCAACAAACAGAGTTTTAAATCTTTTATTTTCCTTAATTTTACAGCTATGACAAAGCAAGAAGCAATCAAAATATTCGAAGACAAGAAAGTCCGTTCAGTTTGGGATTCGGAGGCAGAGAAATGGTATATCTCCATTATTGATGTAATTGAGGTACTTACCGGCAATGAACGCCCACGCAAGTACTGGGATGATTTGAAACGCAAGCTAAAAGTGGAAGGAAGTGAACTGTCCGAAAAAATCGGACAGTTGAAATTGAAGGCCGCCGATGGCAAGATGCGTATGACCGATGTCGCCGATGTAGAACAGCTTTTCCGGCTTATTCAGTCCATCCCCTCACCCAAAGCAGAGCCATTCAAGATGTGGCTGGCTGAGATTGCCCGTGAACGACTCGAAGATATCGACGATCCGGAACTAGGCATCGAACGCTTGATGGAATACTACCATCGCAAGGGCTATTCTGCGAATTGGATCAATCAGCGGCTCAAATCAATCGAGGTTCGCAAAGAATTAACCGATGAATGGGAACGACGTGGGATTCAGAAAGGGCAGCAGTATGCTACGCTGACAGATATCATTACGTCGGCCTGGTCAGGAATGACAACGAAGCAGTACAAACAATATAAAGGTCTAAAAACCGAAAGCCTGCGCGATAATATGACCAATCTGGAGTTAGTCCTAAATATGCTGGCAGAGGCATCAACTACCGAAATATCGCAGCAACGCAAACCTAAAACCCTCAAAGAGAATGCACAGGTTGCCGAAGCCGGCGGTTCGGTCGCCGCTGTCGCCCGCAAGCAATTGGAATCCAAGAGTGGCAAAAAAGTAGTCACCCGACTGAATGCCAAAAGCATTAAAGCTGTCTCACCCCATAACGACGAGGAAGAATAAGTATCCAATAAGTTTAGCACATAAGCCAAAAGCGGCTCCAAACGGGGTCGCTTTTTACATTTACTCATATTGCTTATTTCCTTCTCTCAGTTCTTCACTCCATTGTTAGGGAGTCTGCCGATATTCATTCAAATCCAGATTGTCACTTCCACCTCGGAGCCGGTTTCAAATTTCTCCTTTTTCCTGATCTCGGCCTTGACGGGAAGTAAATAAGTATCGAGTTTCGTGTCGAACCAGATCGCGGTCGCCCACTGGCTGCCGCCGATCTTCCCCGTTATTTTCATCCGTCCCCAACCTTCTTCCAGGCATTTTAGGCTTTCCCTTATCCCATGTGCCATCTCTTTCGGAAGGCAGACGATCCACCAACCTCCCATCTTGCCTGTCGATGAATAGAACAAAACTTTCGCGAGGAACTCATATTTTATTCCGTTGTTTTCCATTTTAGCGGATATTTTGTCGCATTAAATTTTTGCCGGGAGTTTACACTGCCAGCAATAACCTTTGTGAATACATATCGTTCCACCACAGCCTTTGCAAGTCCATTTCGCTGTCTCCGACTGTAAAAAGAGGTCTATTCCGGCCGCTTGGATTTGCCGCAAATTGCCGATCAAGCTGACATTGTAATTATTTACATAACGGGCATCGAGTTCCCTCATGCGGCGACAGGGAAATTTCACGCATTCATAGCAAAATCCCGAAGCGGTTTGAGCAAGGCGTTCGCATTTGAAAATCACGCAACGCTTATACTCCATGTTGCGGCACCCCATACAGGGGTAGTCTTTCCGCAGATATCCGGAACATACGGCGCAATTCATCCCGCAGGGCGCTATCATATCCTTTCGTTTCATACCCTAAGATAGTGAAATATCCGGGCAAGAGATTGCTATGCGAGTTTCTTCCAGAACACAACTTTATCGTCGTCCTCGGCGTAGAACTCGCGGATTACCGCTTCGCGTGCATAGCCGCAGCGATCGTAAAATTGCCGTGTCCGTTCGAACTCCGGCAGGCCGGAAGTTTCGACAATCAGGATACGGGCGCCTTGACTGCGTAACTCTTCCTCGATATACTCCATTAGCGAGCCCCCGATGCCTTTACCCTGCTGCGCTGGATTTACAGCGATTAGATAGAGGTTATACGTCCCCTCAGTCATGCGCTCCGGGGCATAATAGGCCATCGCGACGGGTACGCCGTCCCATTCTGCCGTCAGCCACATGTCAGTCGTCGACGGATTATCCAAATAATCCGCCGTCATGCCTTCGATCAGTTCCGGGGGAAAGAGGTCGTTGCTTTCGATGATCCCGGCCAGCGCGGGAAGATCCGCTTTCGTTATGTTTCGGATTATACACATATTTACAACCCCATTTTCCGGCCTATCTCATACGCTTTGCGGCAATCCTCGGGGAATACCTTCTCATGCCGGGCGTTGTGGCGGTCGGCGTTGAACCGCGAGGCGGCGTATTTGTCGTAATCATCGAACTGGCGCGTTTCGGTCGAGGTGAGTATTTCGGACGGGCCTCCGGTCACGAACTTCAACAGTTTACGGTAGTATTTGAATTGTTTGCGGTAGCCGAGCAACCCCAGTGCAAACGCGGGAGCGTTCATCGTGTAGATAAAAGCGGTCGGTATCTGTTTGGGAAACGGTGACGGAGTTTTGTCATAAGGCCGATACGGGAACAGGAACCGTTCGAGGAACGAGCGCATCGCGCCCGTCACATTGGCGAAATATATCGGAGAGCCGAGAATGATACCGTCGGCCTCGCGGAGACGCTGCAGTACAGGTTGCAGAGCATCCTTCACGATGCAGGTTTCAACCTTGGCTCCTTTGCGCTTGCACCCGAAACAACTTATGCAGCCTTTGAAATCCAACTTATAAAGATCTATCATCTCCACTTCAGCGCCTGCCGAGGCCGAGCCGTCGAGCGCGTTTTGCAGGAGCGCCGCCGTGTTCCATTTCGTGCGCGGGCTGCCGTTGATCGCAATTATCTTTTTCATACACCGGTTATTTATCCGGCATTAAAGGTACGAATTAAATGTCTTATCGACCGTAAATCCATTCTATTTTGGCAAGGTGAATATCTTCTCTAATTTTGCTCTATCCTCCTCCGATATAAATTCTTGGGGCAGATATTTTGCATAGAATTTTTCCGTGGCAGCAAGTGACTTGTGCCCCATGAGTTTGCTTAATTCATGTGTAGGAACGCCCTTTCTCAGAGCATATACCGCGAACGAATGTCGCGCAACATGGAAAGAGAGATTGAACGGCAGTCTCTCTGAAAATTCATGACCGACCTCCTGAAGAGATAGCTGGAGTGACCTGTTTTTTGATTTGCGTTGTGTATCCAATAACATCGCATTACCTAGGTCAAAATTCTCAGGGAGCAGATTGAAAACAAATCTGTTATTATACCCTTTGGCTTTCCATCGCTTCAGGATTTTTATTGCGTTTTCGTTAAGCGGAGCAACATATCGCTCCTTTTCTTTATAGATCATTTTGCGAATCACTCGTTCTTCCCAATCAATATGTTTCCATTCAAGAGTCAGCACGTCAGAGAAACGCAGACCGTATGCGTAAAAGGCGAACAGGAACATATCCATATACTCCCGGGTACGGTCATGCCTCATAAGCGGGTAAAGTCGAATAAACTCATCTATTTGTTCTTGCGTGAGATAACGTACACTCTCCTTAACCTCCGGATCGTACTGTCTTTCCCGCAGTTCATAATACCCATCTTCACAGATATTGTAGGCCTGTTTCCCCGGAATGACCCCGCTCTTAGCGGCATAATCTATAGCTTTGAACAAAGGCTTCAGTTTCTTATTTATACTCGATTTTTTATTCCCTCTTTTCAGACAATGCATCTTATACCTGTCGAACAGGGTCACGGTAAGTTCTTTAAAAGGCACCACGATCTCACCTGTCTCATCTGCGACAAAACTTCGGAACAACTCGATATTATAAACGTCATTGTTATATGTCGAAAATGCGATCTTCCCGAAATCATAACTCTGCTGGTTGTAGTGAAATGCGTATTCGATAAAATCAGCGTATTGTGGCTGGCTTCTTTCCTCCTTGTTGCGATCCCTGCCGTTCATCATATCACGGAGGATTCCAATGGTCAAATGGCCAGGATATAATCCAATCTGTTTGTCTATCTCTTCACGCTTTTCGCGCAACCTTTTATTTAGGCGCTCAGATGCAGGGTTAATGGATTTTACCGATTCTCTCCGGCTATCCCATTCTGACTCCCGCACGGATATTCCGGTGGATGTCATTACTGGTATTCCGTTGACATAGTACCTTAAATAGAGGATGCGCTTTCCTTTGGTGTTTGCCTTGTTCTTGAAAACGAAATTCCCCTTAGGAATTTCTTGTCTGATTCGTCCCATCTCTTGGATATTAAGTGTTTATGCAAAGGACGACATCTGAGCACAGTCATACAATATGTGAGACGGAGTAATATGTCGTCTTCCGAAGACATATCAAACCACCTCTTTCAAATTTCCATATAAGATGCTGGCAATATGGTCTGTAACACTCATGTTGATCGATCGAGACATTTCCTGTAGAGTAGTAGTAGTAGTAGGAGGAGGAGGAGGAGGAGGAATCGCAAAAACAGGAACGGTTTTAAGCTCGGTTATATCTCTGCAATATGCTGAATTTCACCTAAAACGCATCTTTGAGCATTATGATTAATGATGATTTTTCAGTGAATTACAGGACTTTGCACAATTACTCGTCTTCGTTAAAGAAGAAATCGTCTTTACTAGGGTGAATTTTGATTTTTATGCGGTTTTCGGCGGCTAATTACTCCAGAAAGCTGCACAATAAATTGAAAGTTGGACCATATTTCCGGCTTCTGCTCTATAGCGCTTTTGAAATATTGATTCGCCTAATTCGATCCTCTTTTTGTCGCCTTACCCCGGACACCCGAGGATATCTGGAGTATCATGCCGTCAACTTTTGGAGGTCTCGGATTAAGTCTATTTCTTGCTAGCAGAATCAAAAAAAGACTCATATGAAAATCATATCAATAGAAGAAAAGGCTTACGCCTATATGGGAGAGGTCTTTAGAAAAAATGTCAAAGAACTGACAGAACTATGCGGTGAGCCAGATGAAAATAAAAGATGGCTCAAGAATGAGGATGTCTGCCGGTTACTGAATATAAAAAAGCGGACGCTGCAGTATTACCGCGATTCCGGCAAGCTAGCTTTCTCTAGGATCGGGAACAAATGCTATTACAAAGTTGCCGACGTCGAAAAACTAATCAATAACTCACTAATTAAATAAACATGCATATGGAAGTGCAAGATATCAAATCCCAGGAAACTATCGAGTTCATTGAAACGATCGAAAAGTTGACTAAACTAGTGAAGGCTGCGCTCAATGAGCGAACCCCTACCTTGAATGGCGAGAGGCTTCTTACAAATAAGGATATGGAAAAACTCTACATATAAGTGAGAGGTTACTGAATGACTACAGAAAAAACGGTGTGATCCCTTATATCCAAATATCAGGTAAGATACTTTACAAGGAGTCGGATGTAATGAAATTGCTGGAGAAAAATTATTATGGGTAGAGAAATAATGACACAAATACAGTCAATACTATTTTTCACCCAGCCTTCAATACCTCAATTGGGCGTTGAAATGCAACAAATAGAGTATTGCCGTATTTTACATTATGGCTAATTGGATTTCTAAATAAATCGTGGTATTTTTGATAGCATATATCCAAAAGGAGATGCTATGCGGCAATCACTCGTTGATTTTATAAATAATGTCATAATATTTGAGTATAGTCTGCCTAACAATACCGTAGATATTCCCAAGACTATCCTTTCTTCCCATGATGATCATTGCTACCGACTCTCAGAAGATGGCGATATTGCAGACGTTATATATCATGCTATAATTGATTATGCATGGGAAGAACATAAAATCAGGTCCGAGGATCATCAGAATCTACTAGCAGCAGCTTTCGACCGCAAAATTCGTTATCAAGAAGAGGATTCTGAAAAAACACAGTTAAAATATGGATTTTATGGAGAGGTTTTGCTTTGTGCTATTCTATATGCAAAATATGGCGCGAGAGCAATAATATCTAAAGGTACACTATACCAACCCAATGCAAAAAGAGAATGTCCTGGTTATGATGCCTATCATATTATAGAAACGGCTAATTCCATGGATTTGTGGTTTGGAGAGGTCAAATTTCACATGAATTATACCGGGGCAATAAACAGCGCTCTAAAAGAAAATGGTAGTTTCAAATTACCATCTGTATTGTCGGCAGAATATCTACAGTCAGAATTTTATACCATTGCTAACCGAGTTAGTAATGTTAATGACACTTCTTCGCGTATATGCCAATTTTTAACAGACGTTGAATGCCGACCATTTAATATTGTCGAAGAGGCCCAACGGTATAACATGAAGTTAGTATATCCCATTTTTCTTATATATGACCATGACAACAAATCTTATGATGAGAACATAAAAAAGGTTGTTGATTATATTTCTTCTAACTATTCCGCAACAACCATTAGCCTTGGTATTGACTTGTCTTTATTTTTCATTCTTCTTCCAGTGAAAAATACTAGAAACATAAAAACAACTGTTTTGCAATGGATAAGAGAGAAGAAACAACTCGTATTGTAAAAAGTCTAAATGACTATGACAAGGGGCTGATTGGTAATAGCGAGTTTATTAAACGCGTATGCCATTATTATGATTTTATTAAAGATGAAACATTATCTGAGCCAGATATAAAGTTTTTACGATTCTTAGCAGATCGTTCGGGCATCCCACAGTACTTCGAATTGTTAAACCATTTTAATTCAGATTCAGAAAAGTGCAACTCGATAGACATTAACACCTTATCATCAATAATATACGAGAGCACGTTGCACACGACTCCAGATGTAATCTTGCATAAATATCAAAAGCAGATTCTAGACTCATTCAAATATGACAGTAGTAACAGATATTTCTTATCGGCAACAACATCATTTGGTAAGACCTTTTTGGTATATGAGATTATAAGGAAGATGCAGTATGATAATATAATGCTGATTTTTCCCTCTATTGCACTTTTATCTGAAAATCTAGACAAGGTCTTCGACTTTAATAATGACCCTGACTTTGTTTCGCCCGAGAGTTCATACTCGGTTCACACATTGAGTGACATAGCAGCCGAAGAGTTAGGTGCAAGAAATATCTTTATTTATACCCCTGAACGGTATTTGTCTTTTATTGAAAACAACCAGGCAAACATTTCTTTTGATTTTGTGTTTATTGATGAAATCTATAAGATAGATAATGAATTCATTATTGACGAAGAGTCCAAAGAAAATGAACGGGATGTAGCTTATCGTATGGCTACATATTATTGTACACTTAACGCTTCCTCTGATCTATTACTAGCAGGACCTTATATAGAGTTAAACAAGAACTCGAACTCTTCTTTCACGACCTTTTTGCAAGCACATAGGATTATATCGCTGGAATATAATGATTTTGAGATTGTGTCTAAAGATGTTGAAGAAGCTCAAAATAAGGTATCATTCACGATTGACGATGAAAGAATTGAGTTTGAAAGTAATAATAAGACAGGGAAGCTGGTAGAGATATCCAGCAATTTAGTGAATGATAGAAAAGAAAACCTAATAATCTATTGTGCTACTCCAGCTTACACCGAGTCTTACGCAAAAAAACTTATCGAGTCTCAGCTCTTCACATCCCATGATTATTCTGTATACTCTGATTTTATAGAGCACCTTAAAGGCAAGATTAATCCGAACTGGATATTAATAAAGGCTCTGCATAGTGGGATTGGCATCCATCATGGCGCGGTTCCCAAGTACATTCAGAAACATATAATTAAACTGTTTAATCAAAGGCTAATAAATATCCTTGTATGTACGACAACCATTACTGAAGGGGTGAATACAAATGCCAAAAACATTGTTGTCCTTCACGCTAAAAAGGGAGACAAAGTATTGAAGCCCTTTGATGCTAAGAACATAAAGGGGCGTGCAGGGCGATTTCAGCATCATTTCAAAGGACGCTTAATCTCTCTCGAAAGAAAGTTCACTAATATTTTAGACGCTGCTGATACTAGCCTCCAGCATAAAAATTATGATGTTGCAACAAAGAAAGATGAGATCGATTTTTTTATGACTAACGATCGTTTCTTAAATGATATTGATGCTGCGAAGAAGAAAGAAGTCCTAGAGTTATCTGCTGGTTTTCCAATGGAAATCTTCGAAAGCTATAAAATGATTAAAAGGACCGACAAAATAAAACTATATAATAAAATAGCATTTGACTTGGAGGTGTATTATATAATGAAAAGAACTTATCAACCTAATAATAGAAAGAAAGCTAAAAAACATGGATTCTTTGCTAGAATAAAAAAAGGTAACGTTTTAAATAAGAGAAGAGCAAAAAAAAGAAAAGAATTATCTGCATAGTAGTATCTTTTTCTTTTTTTATACACTAATTTAAAAAATACATAGTGACATTTCTTGAGCAAAAAGTGCAGAAAGGAACATTAATTAAAATGAAGAAGGTAGAAATAATAAAGTCTTCTCGCGAATATACTGAAATAATCGGCTTGAATAAAGCTAGAAGAAGCCCTTATTTTAGTATATATACTAGAAAAAATAATGAAGATAGTAACCGCTACGGAATTTCTATTCCCAAAAAAACTGGGACTGCGGTAGTTAGAAACAAAGTAAAAAGGAGAATAAAAAATATCCTTGATAACAATAAAAAAACTATACAAAAAGGTTGGGACTATGTTATAATTGTTAAGAAAGGCATAGTAGATTTAACATACCAAGACATGGAAAAAGAATTGTTAAAACTAATTAGAAATATAGGTGATTAATTTGAAAAAAAAGAAAACAACTTCTAAAATTATACTATTATTAGTTAGTTTAGTTATGCTTACAGGTTGCACTAAAAATCTTACCGATGAAAATAAAAAGATAGTTAAAGATGAAAATACAGGAAAGGCACTTACTGAAAACATTTTATGTAGACCGACGAATGAAGATGTAATTGATTTATATAAAGAGAATAATGTTGATATCGATGCTTTAGCGGAATGTAAAAACTTTAAACCATTTGATGCATATGAAGGCCTATGGACAACTATTTTTGTTAAGCCATTAGCTTGGGTTATCATTAAACTTGGTACCTTATTAGAAAGTGTTGGCCTTCGTGTAGGAGAAGCTAATGGACTAGCCATCATTCTTTCTTGTTTATTTATAAGATTAATTTTATATCCCTTTACTAAAAAGACCGCTATGCAATCAGAAAAGATGAAAGAAGTTCAACCACAATTAGAAAAACTAGAAAAAAAATATAAAAATAAAAACAGTGAAGAAGATCAAAAACATAAAGCTGAAGAAATGATGCTTATTTATCAAAAAAATAAAATAAATCCTTTGTCAAGCTGTCTACTATCATTTATTCAAATACCGCTACTTTTTGCTTATTTAGAAGCTATTAATAGAACTCCTGTAATATTTGAAAGTAAATTTTTAAAATTAGATATGGGAACAACTATCCTTCATGGAGTAACTTCTAACTTGTGGTATTGGTATGTATTACTCTTCCTTTTAGTTTTAGCTACTTCATACTTGTCGTTTCGCAAAACCTTGAAAGATCAAACAGCTATGCAAGCTCAAATGAAAGGAGCCATTTATTTCATGATGGCAATGATTGTTATTGCTTCCTTTAGTTTACCAGTAGCTTTAGGCTTGTATTGGATTACATCTTCGGTATTTACGATAATACAAAATGTAATTGTCGAAAGAAAGAAGGTAAAAAGATAATGAATAAGTATTATTTTGAAGGGAAAACAAGAGAAGAAGCTATCGATTTAGCATTGCAGGAATTAAAAATTTCTCGTGAAGATTTGGTTATTAATAGCTGTGAAGAAAAAAATGGCTTACTAAAGAAAAATGTTAAAATAGAAGTTTTAAACATGAATGAAATAGTATCTTTTATAAAAGATACCATTGGTGAAATAACCAAAAATATGAATATTGATAGTAATTTAGAAGTTAGAAGAAGAGAAAATGGTTTATCTATTACTATTTTCTCCGATAATAATGCTATTCTAATTGGGAAAAACGGCAAAAATGTCGCAGCTTTACAGCTTCTTATTAGACAGATGGTCAATAGCAGATTAAGTACACCACTTTCGGTAATAATTGACGTTGGTAATTATAAAGAAAAAAGAATTAAAAATATTGAAATGTTGGCTAAAAGACTAGCTCGTGAAGCCTATAAGACCCAGACAGAAATAGCAATGGATAGTATGAATTCTTATGAGAGAAGAATTGTCCACGAAGTACTTGCCAAAGATCGATATGTCTATACCGAATCAATTGGCGAAGAACCTGAAAGAAAAGTAGTAATTAAGTTAAAATAGGTCTTCAAAAAAACTTAAAGCCCCATCTTTTTGAGGCTTTTTACTTTACTTAAATATCGTAATAATCTTTTTTTTTTATTATATTTATGTTAAAATACTAGAGAAAGAAGGAAGGACTATGGAAGATACAATTGTAGCTATTTCTACTAGTTTAGGAGTTGGTGCTATTTCTATAATAAGATTAAGTGGTAGTGAAGCTATAAAAATAGTAAATAAAATTTTTACGAAAAATTTGTCGCAAGAAAAATCGCATACTGTTCATTATGGATATATCAAGGATAATAAAGAAAAAATTGATGAAGTTTTGGTAACTATTATGAAAGAGCCTAAAACTTTTACCAGAGAGGATGTTGTTGAGATTAATTGTCATGGTGGGATAGCCACTACTAATAAAATATTGGAATTAATACTTAAAAATGGTGCCCGTTTGGCTGAACCAGGAGAATTTACTAAAAGAGCTTTTTTAAATGGAAGAATAGACTTGCTTGAAGCTGAAGCGACGATGGATTTGATTTCGTCTAAAAGTGAGGAAGCAAGAAAAATATCAATAAATACTTTGACAGGAGAAAGTTCTCGCTTGATTAGCATTTTAAGAGACGAACTAATTCAGATAATAGGTAATATTGAAGTTAATATAGATTATCCCGAATATGAAGATATCGAACAGCTTACTAATATGAAAATATTACCTTTTATTGAAGAATTTAAGCGTAAATTACAAGAAATAATTAATAAATCAGAAGATAGTAAAATGATTAAAGAGGGTATAACTATTGGTATAATTGGTAGGCCAAACGTTGGTAAAAGTAGTCTATTAAATGCCCTTATAGAAGACGAGAAGGCCATTGTTACAAATGTTCCAGGGACAACTAGAGATATTGTCGAAGGTTCTATTATTATTGATGGAGTTGTTTTTAATATCATTGATACCGCTGGTATTAGGCAAAGTAATGACATTGTAGAAAGAATGGGGATTGAGAAAAGCTTAAAAATAATTGATTCGGCCGATTTAGTAATAGTTATTTTAAACAATAATGAAGAATTATCAGAAGAAGAACTTGATCTTCTTGAAAAAGTTCGAGATAAGAAACATTTAACAATAATAAATAAAATTGATTTAAGTAGTAAAATAGATAGATCTAAATTAAAAGACACATATATAGAAATATCTGTTAATAAAAATATTGGTTTAGACAAAATTAAAGCTGCAATAAAAAAATTATTTAACTTAGGAGAATTAAAGACATCCGATTTAACATATTTATCCAATGCTAGAAGTATTGCCCTTTTACATAAAGCTTTAAAAAGTATTGATGAAGCACTAACTGAAATAAGAAATAATAGTCCTATTGATATTGTCGAATTTAATCTTAAAGAAGCATGGAATTATTTAGGGGAAATAATTGGTGAAGTCTATACTGATGAGCTATTAGATGAATTATTCGCCCGATTTTGTCTAGGAAAGTAGGTAGAAAATGGATTATGAAATAATTGTTGTTGGCGGGGGCCATGCCGGGTGCGAAGCTGCTATTGCTGCCAGTCGCAAGGGACACAAAACTTTACTAATAACAGGTAATGTTAATAATATTGCCACTATGCCGTGCAATCCTTCAGTAGGAGGAACCGCTAAAGGAATAATTGTTAGAGAAATAGATGCTTTAGGGGGTGTAATGGGTGAAGTGACAGATAAAACATTGATCCAAATGAAAATGTTAAATTATGCTAAAGGACCAGCTGTTAAGTCACTTCGTGCTCAAGTTGATAAAATAGCTTATCCAAGAGAAATGTTAAAAGTGCTTCGCCAAGAAAAAAACTTATTAATAAAAGAAGGAATGGTCGAAGATTTAATTGTAAAAGATCATAGTATTCGTGGGATCATATTAAGTGATGGGGTCAATATAACGAGTAATATTGTCATTTTAACGACAGGTACTTATTTAAAATCTGATATTTTAATAGGTAGTACACGCACGAGAAGTGGTCCCCATGATGAACTGCCTTCACTTCACTTATCTGATAATTTAAAGAAATATGGCTTTAACATTTTAAGACTAAAAACGGGAACACCACCTCGTATTGAAAGAAGTACAATTGATTTTTCTCGAACCAAAAAAGAAGATGGGGATCCAAAATATTATACTTTTTCACATACTAACCAGCATTATTATAATATTTACCGTCAAGAACCATGTTATCTCATTTATACTACTGACGAAACCAAGCAAATAATTCTCGAAAATTTAAATAAATCAAGTATGTATGGTGGGCTAGATGATATAACCGCTATAGGACCTAGATATTGTCCTTCAATTGAAGATAAAATAGTAAGATTTAGTGATAAAGAGAAGCATCAAATTTTTTTAGAGCCAGAAAGCCGCTATTACAGTGATATATATATTCAAGGGTTCTCTACAAGTATGCCAAGAAACATACAAGAACAGATGGTTCATAGTCTTCCGGGTCTCGAAAAAGCTAAAATATTAAAGTATGCCTATGCCATCGAATATGATGCTATCTATCCTACTCAGATAAAACCTAGTCTTGAAACCAAAATAATAGAGAATCTTTTTACTGCTGGACAGATAAATGGTACTAGTGGATACGAAGAAGCAGCTTGTCAAGGATTATTAGCGGGTATTAATGCCGCTTTAAAATTAGAAAATAAAGAACCATTAATTTTAAAACGTAATGAGGCTTATATCGGTGTATTAATTGACGATCTCGTTACAAAAGGGACAAAAGAACCTTATCGTATGTTAACGTCTCGTGCCGAATATCGTCTTCTTTTAAGACATGATAATAGTGATTTAAGATTAAGCCCAAAGGGATATGATGTTGGTTTATTATCGGAAGAAAAATATCAAAAATTTCTTTACAAAAAAGAAAAAATTTACGAATTAATAGAAAAATTAAAGGAAATAAAAGTTACTATTGATACAGAAAAAAGAAGAACAACTATGAGCGTTTTTGAATATTTAAAAAATCCCACTTCGAGTCTTAAAGAAATAATTGCTACTTTTCATTTAGATTTAGATTATACTGATGAAGTTATGGAAGAGGTAGAAATCCAAATCAAGTATGAAGGATATATTAATAAAGTAAATCGTGAGGCCCAAAAGCAACTAAAAAACGAAGAAAAACAAATACCTCCTGATATTGATTATGATAAAGTTGCTAATTTGGCAAGTGAAGCGAGACAAAAATTAAAGGAAATAAAACCTCTTAATATCGGGCAGGCTTCACGAATAAGCGGAGTAAATCCTTCAGATATAGCTATATTGTTAGTTTATTTGAGGAAGTATTATCATGAATAGAAAAAAATTTGTCGAAGAACTAAAAAAAATGAATCTTTTCCTAACAGAAGAGAAACTAGAAAAATTAAGGTACTATTACGAGATATTAAAAGAAGAAAACGCAAAATACAATCTAACAAGAATAATTAAAGAAGAGGAAGTTTATTTAAAACGCTTTTATGACAGTTTAACCATCATTAAAGTGACCGCTATAGGAAATAATAACATATGCGATCTAGGATCAGGGGCAGGCTTTCCAGGTTTAGTTCTAGCCATATGCTTTCCCGAATCTACAGTCACATTAATAGAGTCAAATAGTAAAAAATGTAAATTTTTAAAAAAGGTTAAAGAAACTTTGTCCCTACAAAATGTAACTATAATTAATGCTCGAATTGAAGACTATGCCAAAGAAAATCGTGAAGTTTTTGATATTGTTACAGCTAGAGCTGTTGCTCCTCTAAAACATTTATTAGAGTATGGTATTCCTCTCGTCAAAGTAAAAGGGTATTTTATTGCTATGAAAGCTAATATCGAAGAAGAAATAGTAGACATTGAAAAATATTATACTATCTTAAAAATTATTGAAGTAGAAAAGATAACCTTTTATTTACCGAGTGAGAATAGCTTGAGGACATT
>ERZ779866.2416-NODE-2416-length-16924-cov-3.301737_pt1 | contig 16924 bp, 15 predicted proteins | sample MGYA00511248_ERZ779866 | MGnify/ENA primary metagenome ERZ779866 (study PRJEB29588, sample SAMEA2155758) | human gut metagenome | biome: human gut; feature: human-associated habitat; material: faeces | place: Denmark | collected 2008/2010 ... | reverse complement strand
TAGCTTTTATATAAAAGATCCGTCACCTTGTCGTCATTTTTAAACCGTTTGCCCGGCGCCGATGGCACCACGTATTTTCTTGCCGCATCCGCCCTGATGATTTCGGCTACCTTTTGAAACTGTGCCGCATCCGCCAGGGAGCTTCCGCCGAATTTTGTAACGATGGGTCTCATAAACGCCTCCGAATGTCGTCAGTATTAAGAGAGTCTCTCTTTAAAATCGGAATATCCGAACTCTTTGATGATTTCGATTGTGCCGTCCTGTTTTCTCAGGGCGATAGACGGCAGACACATGCCGTTGAAAGTGTTGTTTTTGACCATAGAATATATGGCCATATCGCAGAAAATCAGCTTGTCGCCGATTTTCAAAGGCTCGTCAAAGGAATAATCGCCTATTATATCTCCTGCAAGGCAGGTGGCTCCGCCGAGGCGGTAGGTATATTTTTTCTCCCCTGCAAGTCCGCTGTCCATAAGGGGCGGACGGTAGGGCATCTCTATTACATCAGGCATGTGACAGGCGGCAGAGGCATCCAAAAGGGCGATCTCAATGCCGTTTTTTACTATGTCGAGTATGGTTGTCACCAAAAATCCCGCGTTGAGTGCCACGGCTTCGCCAGGCTCGAGATAAACCTCGACACCGTACTTTGCCTTGAAATTCTTTACGCAGTCTATAAGAGCCTGTCTGTCGTAGTCGGCCCTTGTGATGTGGTGACCGCCGCCGAAGTTGACCCATTTCATTCTGGGGAGATATTTGCCGAATTTTTCTTCCACAGCCTTTACCGTCTCCACAAGGGCGTCACTGTTCTGCTCGCAGAGGGTGTGAAAGTGAAGTCCCTCAATTCCGTCCAAAAGATCCTCACGGAGATTGTCAATGGTGACACCCAGTCTAGAACCCTCGGAACAGGGGTCATATATGCCGCGATCCTGTGTGGAGTGCTGGGGATTTATTCTGATACCGAAGCTCTTACCCGATTTAAGGGCTTTTTCACGGTATCTCTCCCACTGATTAAAGGAATTGAAGGTTATGTGATCGCATATTTTTAAAATCTCGTCAAACTCTTTGTCGGTATAGGCGGCGCAGAACACATGGGTCTCGCCCCCCATCTCCTCTTTTCCCAGTTTGGCCTCAAAAAGACCGCTCGCCGTCGTTCCCGAAAGGTATTTGCCGATAAGGGGATAGACGGAAAACATAGAAAAAGCTTTTTGAGCAAGCAGGATTTTACATCCCGCTTGCTCGGCTGTGTCTTTGAGTATTTCGAGATTCTTTATGAGCAGCCCCTCGTCTGTCACATAGCAGGGAGTGGCCACAGAAAGAAGGCTTTTTTTCATTAGTCCACCAATGTGGGGTTAAAGTCCTCGATCCAGGGCAGACCCCATTTGTTGAGGTTCTCCATAAAGGGATCGGGATCGAACTCTTCCATATTCCATACACCGGGCTTGTTCCATGTGCCGTTCATGACGAGCATTGCGCCTATCATTGCAGGAACGCCTGTGGTATAGGATACAGCCTGAGAGCCGACTTCCTTATAGCACTCCTGGTGGTCGCAGACATTGTAGAGATAATATGTCTTTTCCTTGCCGTCCTTCTTGCCGCGGAAAATGCAACCGATGTTGGTCTTTCCGACAGTTCTGGGGCCGAGTGATGCAGGATCGGGCAAAACAGCCTTGAGGAACTGAATGGGCACAATCTCCTTGCCCTCGTACATAATGGGCTTTATAGATGTCATGCCGACATTTTCAAGGCACTTGAGGTGTGTGAGATAGCTCTGACCGAATGTCATGAAGAAGCGGATGCGCTTGATGCCGGGGATGTTGAGGGCAAGGCTCTCTATCTCCTCGTGATGAAGCAGGTACATATCCTTCTTACCTACCTGATCAAAATTGTACTCGCGCTTGATCTCCATGGGCTCTGTCTCGACCCAGTGACCGTCCTCCCAGTAGCTGCCCTTTGCAGAAACTTCGCGGAGGTTGATCTCGGGGTTGAAGTTGGTGGCGAAGGGATAGCCGTGGTCGCCGCCGTTGCAGTCGAGGATATCTATATAGTTGATCTCGTCAAAGTGATGCTTAAGTGCATATGCCGAAAATACGCTGGTTACTCCAGGGTCAAAGCCGCTGCCGAGAAGGGCGCAGATACCTGCCTCCTTGAACTTCTCGCGGTATGCCCACTGCCACTTGTACTCAAACTTAGCTGTGTCCAAGGGCTCGTAGTTGGCTGTGTCCACATAGTGTGTCTTTGTGGCAAGGCAGGCGTCCATAATTGTGAGATCCTGATAAGGGAGAGCGAGATTGAGCACCACATCGGGCTTGAACTCATTGATGAGGTCGATGAGCTCCTGAGTATTGTCGGCGTCTACCTTGGCAGTGTGAATCTTTGTCTTTGTTGTGCCCTGAAGCTTTTCCTTGAGGGCGTCGCACTTTTCCTTTGTGCGGCTTGCTATCATGATTTCTTCAAAAACTTCATCGTTCTGGCAGCATTTGTGAATAGCGACGCTTGCGACGCCGCCGCAGCCTATGATCATACATTTTCCCATAGTTTTATACTCTCCTTTATTGAAATACAAAATCAAAACAGTGTTTTTAAAATATATTTCACAACGCCGTCACGGTCGTTGCACTCCGTGATAAAATCGGCCTTTGCTTTGAGTTCATCGGCGGCGTTTTCCACCGCCACCCTTGTGCCTGCTTTTTCAAACATCTCGATATCGTTGGCCTGATCTCCGAAAACTGTCACATCTTCCAAAGGTATTTTGAGAAGATCGGCCGTATATTCCAGCATTTTTCCCTTGTTGGCGTCTTTGTTGGACACCTCCAGCGAAAAATATCCCTCGTTGTATATGTCTCTTATGACCTTTATCGAAATGTCCCTCGGACACTCTTTCTCGATTTTGCTTTTAAGTCTTTGTGTCAAATCGAGGGGATAGAGATAATTTATATTTATTAGCTCCGCAAGTTTACATGAGCCGTCGTCTGCTGTAAGCCTTTTATCGTTTCTCTTTCTTCTCTCGGCGATATATCTGCTCTGAGCTTCGCTGTCGGGATGCTGATAGAGGAGTTTTTCCTCTCCCTTTGAATCTTTGCCGAAAATATACGGTCTGAGACCCATTTCCCTGCCGATGCCCAGCACCGCGTCATATATTTCCCGGCTCAAAAGATTCTTTTTGACCACCTCGCCTGTCTCGGACATTATGACATATACCCCGTTAAAGGTTATGCACGGCAACTTAAAGCCCGCGTCTTTCAGCAGCATGGAGGCGGTGTAAAAACTGCGGGAAGTGGAGTAGGTTATATTCACTCCCGACTGTATCAGCTCTTTTATTTTCCCTGCGCTGTAACCGCTGAGGGCGATATTTGAGCTCAGCAGAGTGCCGTCAAGGTCTGTGACAAAAAGCCTTGCCATATCTCTCTCCTATTTCACTATCTGAAGCAAAATCTCTCTCGTGATCTTGCATGCCACCGCTGTGGATGCTCCGCTTGTGTCATAATGTGGCGAAAGCTCATTTATATCGCAGCCGACGATATTGAGCTCATGGAGCTGGGATACAGCAGTGAGAAGCTCTTTAAATGTAACTCCTCCTGCCTCGGGAGTGCCTGTTCCCCAGAATACCGAGGGGTCTAGGACATCGAGGTCAAGTGTAAAATAAACCGGTTTGCCCTTGAGTTCTTCCACCGTCTTTTCAAAGCCCTCCAAGTCAAACTTGTGAAGCACAGTGTGCTCTTTGGCAAACTCAAACTCGTATTTTTCTCCGCTTCTTATGCCGAACTGATGTATTTTTCCGTCGCCTGCAAGCTTCCACACCTGCTTTATAACAGAGGAATGGGAAAGCTCTTCCCCGAGATATTCGTCCCTCAGATCTGTATGGGCGTCAAAGTGAATGACATGGACATCGGGATATTTTTCAAATATTGCCCTGAAAGCGCCCAGTGTAACAAGGTGCTCACCGCCTATCATCACGGGCAGCTTGCCGTCATTTAAAATATCTCTTGTGCAGTCCTCAGTCATTTTGAGCACTTTTTCGGTGTTGCCGAAGGGCAGCTCCAGATCGCCTATGTCGATGACATTTATCTCGGTGAGATCTCTGTCGCAGTATGGCGAGTATGTCTCTATGCCGAAGCTCTCGTTTCTCATTGCCGACGGGCCGAAACGGGTGCCCGGGCGGAAAGATGTGGTTCCGTCAAAAGGAACGCCGAACATTACTGCCGAAGCCTCGTCATAGTCGCAGTCGCATGCGATAAAGGTCTGTATATTCTTATTCATACTGCTTGAGATCCTCCTCTACATAGGTGGGCAGACAAAATGCCCCCTTATGGAGATTTGTGTTGTAATACTTTGTCTTTATTCCCCTGTCGTTCCACGCCTTTTCGTTGAGGTCCTTTACAGGGTGGAGCTGTTTGGAAGAAAATCCGAAAAGCCAGTGTCCCGAAGGATAGGTGGGAATGTGTGCCTGATATACTCGGCTCACGGGGAAAACGCTCACTATGCGTCTGTGGGCGTCTCTCATGGCCTTTCTGTCATCCTTATAGAAGGGGCTCTCATGCTGATTTACCATAATGCCCTTTTCTGTGAGAGCCTTGTGGCAGTTGCCGTAAAACTCCTTTGTGAAAAGCACTTCACCGGGGCCCGAAGGGTCGGTGGAGTCGACTATTATAAGGTCGTACTTGTTCTCCATACGCCTTATATATTTGAGACCGTCCTCAAAATATATCTTTACTCTCTTGTCCTCAAAGCCGCAGGCCGTCTGAGGCAGAAACTCGCTACACACGGCGACAACGCGCTCGTCTATCTCAACTATGTCTATCTGCTCGATAGAATCGTATTTTGTCAGCTCTCTTGCGACGCCGCCGTCGCCCGCACCTATGACGAGCACAGTCTTTATGTCGGGATTTACCGCCATGGGCACATGGGTTATCATCTCATGATAGATGTACTCATCGAACTCTGTCAGCATCATAACGCCGTCCAAAGTGAGGAATCGGCCGAATTCCGCCGAGTCAAAAACCGATATATGCTGAAAATCGCTCTGCTCGCTGTGGAGCTGGCTCTTTATCTTGATGGAAAATTTCACATTTGGGGTGTGAAATTCACTGTACCACAAATCGTCCATTATGCGTCTCCTTTCAATATGTTGAGCCTCGAGGCGTCCATGGACTCAGGGCCCGTCAAAAGGCAGCCTTTGGCCTTTGCGTATTTGATGTATTCTATAATTTCATTAGTTATCATCTCGCCGGGGGCAAGTATCGGTATTCCCGGAGGGTAGCACATGACAAACTCGGTGCACACCTTTCCGGCGCACTCGTCTATGGGCATGCTCTGCTTGTCGGCGTAAAATGCCGTCTGGGGAGACATGGCCACGACGGGGTTAATATATTCGCTCTCCAGCATATCCGAGCCGTCTTTCTTATAGAGTCTCCTTATCTCGCCCAAAGCGCTTATAAGGCGCTCTATGTTTTTGGTCTTGTCACCCACCGACATATAGGCGAGAATGTTGCCCAAATCGCCGAATTCAATCTGTATTCCGTATTCGTCTCTCAGAATGTCGTAGACCTCTATTCCCGCAAGGCCGACGCCCAGAGTGTTGACAGACAGCTTTGTGGTATCGAAATCAAATATGCTGTCTCCGTTTATCAGCTCTTTGGAATAGGCGTAGTAGTCGCCTATGGCATTTATCTCATCTCGAGCATACTGTGAGAAATCCTGCACCTTTTTGAATATCTGCTCTCCTCTCAGAGCGAGGTTTCTTCTGGATATATCGAGGCTTGAAAGCAGCAGATAGGAGCCGCTCGTCGTCTGAGTGAGGTTTATTATCTGGCGCACATAGTGCTCATTCATATCCTTGCCGCACAGCAAAATTGAACTCTGGGTGAGAGAGCCTCCCGACTTGTGCATACTGACGGCCGCCATGTCGGCTCCCGCCGCCATGGCTGATATAGGCATATTTTTTCCGAAATAAAAGTGTGTGCCGTGGGCTTCGTCCACAAGCACCTTTATGCCGTGGCGGTGAGCCATATCCGTTATCTGCTTCAGATCGGAGCAGATGCCGTAGTATGTGGGGTTATTTATAAGTATAGCCTTTGCGGTTGGGTTTTCCTCTATGGCTTTTGCCACATCTTTTACCGACATGCCGAGGGCTATTCCCAGCCTCTTATTTGTGCTGGGATTGACATATACCGGCACGGCGCCGCACAGCACAAGGGAGTTTATGACGCTCTGATGGACATTTCTCGGCAGTATGATCTTGTCGCCTTTTTTGACATTGGACAGTATCATTGCCTGCACCGACGAGGTGGTGCCGCCTACCATAAAGAAGGCGTGAGCCGCTCCGAAAGCCTCGGCAGCCAGCTCCTCTGCCTCTTTGATGACGCTTGTGGGGTGGCAGAGGTTGTCCAAAGGTTTCATTGAGTTGACATCTATGCCGACGCACTTTTCACCCAAAAACTCTGTGAGCTCGGGGTTTCCCTTTCCCCTTTTGTGTCCGGGCACATCGAAGGGAACCACTCTGTCGGCCTTGAGACGCTCCAAAGCCTCAAGGAGAGGGGCTCTGCTCTGATCCATCAGCGCTTCACCTCCTGATAGATGTTTGTGCCGCTGAATATCTCTATCATCTCGCGGCGGAGGGAGTTTGTTATGTCGAGTCTTGTCTTGGGGGGTATCTCATAAACATCGGAATTGAACAGATAGTTCTGAAGAACCATGTCCTTTATGAGCATTTTTGTGTGGAAAACATTGGCCTGATAGACATTGACATCTATGGCGTCGTATTTTTCCAGCGTTTTGGGATCGATATAATCCTGTATGGAGGCTATTTTGTGGTCGATAAATACCTTGTTGCCCTCCATGTCTCTTGTAAAGCCGCGGACTCTGTAATCCATGGTGATTATATCGGAGTCAAAGCTGCCGATGAGGAAATCAAGTGTAGAGAGAGGAGTTATCTCGCCGCAGGTGGCCACATCTATGTCGACTCTGAAGGTGGCGATAGATGTCTCGGGGTGATATTCGGGATAGGTGTGCACCGTCACATGGCTCTTGTCAAGGTGTGCCACGACGGTTTCGCCGCTGCGGTTTTTGATCTGGCTCTCCTCGGCGATGAGGAAGGTGACGCTGGCGCCCTGGGGCTCGTAATCCTGCTTGGAGATGTTAAGGACGGTGGCCCCTATCATCTCGGTGAGCTTGGTCAGAATAGAAGTCAGTCTCTCAGAGTTATACTGCTCGTTGATATATTTTATATAATCCTGCTGTTCTCTGGCCGTCTTTGCGTAACAGATATCGTAGATGTTGAAGCTTAAAGATTTGGTGAGATTGTTAAAACCGTAGAGCTTGAGTTTGTCTGACATTTTCTATTCCTCCACAACAAAAAAAGATGTATCACAGCATACTGCGACACACCCATAAAAGCAATCATATAACAGCACAGGAAGTATTTTACTGCGCCGATCGTCAGAGTTTTATAGCAAGAAACTATTTTTACTACTCTTATTGACCGTTTTACAAGTGTGTACCCAAGTACACTTCAGGCAGATGAACCCAACAGGCAATTAAGTTGCCAGCTTATAAAAGTTGCGCTTTTAACGCAATCAATAACTGCGGAAAACTCCGCAATCGGCAGTCGACCCGGCTGTCCGTATGGCCTAAATTCTAAAGAAAAAGAATGGTCTGTAAGTTTTCTTGCATAAACATTCAACTTGATTTTAATATATCACGACTATATATTTTTGTCAATATCTTATCTATATATTATTATTAACAAATCGTAAACGAGAGGGCGATCGCTGTCCTTTGCCTATTTTTTCACAGATTTCCCCGCCGTATGCGCCTTTCAAGCTTAAAAGCTTTGACAAAACAAGGCTTTGCGTATATACTGAAAACAGTAGGTGACAGATGTGATATTTTTAAAGAGTTTCAGCCTGCCCTCACGGTCGGCCGAAGAAATTTTTCTCAATGAAATAAGGGAAACATGCTACAATACCTTTTATCCCTTTATGATTTTCCCGAAAAAGCAGTTTCGGCATGCGGAATTTGAGCCTGTTACGATTTTCTGCGGCGGCAACGGCTGCGGCAAGACCACACTTTTAAATGTTATCGCTCAAAAACTCGGACTCGAACGCAGCTCCGCTATGAACAGCTCGGATTTTTTTCCCCGTTTTACCGAAATGTGTTCTTTCGATATGCCCCGCGCTTTTCAAAAGGGCATGATAATAACAAGCGATGATGTCTTTGACTTCATGCTGGACATACGGCATGTCAACGGCGGCATAGACAGAAAACGCGGCGAGCTCTTTGATGAGTATTTTGACAAGAAGAACTCCCCTTTCCGTCTTGAATCCTTAGACCAATACGAGGAGCTCAAGAGGCGAAACGACGCCAAACGCCTTTCGAAATCGGCGTTTGTGAAAAAAAGTCTCTCCCCGAATATCAGAGAGTATTCCAACGGACAGAACGCCTTCATGTATTTTTCGGATAAATTCCGAGACGACTCCCTGTTTCTTTTAGATGAGCCTGAAAACAGCCTTTCCGCCGAAAAACAACTGGAGCTAAAAAAGCTGATAGAGGATTTTTCACGGTTTTTCGGCTGTCAGTTTATCATATCCACCCACTCTCCCTTCCTGCTCTCCATATCGGGAGCGGTGATATACGATATGGACTCCGTCCCCGTATCGGTAAAAAAATGGACGGAAATAGAAAGCGTCCGCATATACCGTGATTTTTTCATTCAAAACGAACATCTTTTCAGATGAGAAAGGAACAGCTATGACTTTTGACGAATTTGCGGCCGAGGTCGGCTGCGACAAACAGAAGACTCTTTCGAGATTCGGCGGAAACGAGCAGCTTATGATAAGGATCTTGAAAAAGTTTCCGTCGGACCCCTCCTATTCCCTGCTTTTTGAAAGCGCCGAAAAAGGCGATGTGCAGCAATGCGAAGTCCACGCCCACACCTTAAAGGGCGTCGCGGCGAATCTCGGCCTCGATGAGATAAGCGCCGTGTGCGACACGGTTGTAAAAAACATAAGAAACGGCAACACCGCCGATTTAAACGCACTTCTCGGCACCTTAAAGCCTATGTATGAAAAGGCAATAAAAGCCATTGAATCCCTTTAAAGCACAAAAAAGTCCTGCCTTAGGCAGGACTTTTATTTTTTTATTCTGTAACGCTTACAGGAATATCATCCAAAACGCTCGGCTCTTCGCCGTTCCAAAGCTCTTCAAACTCCTTGGCGTCTATGACTTCCTTTTCCAAAAGCTTCTGAGCCACTCTGTGAAGGGCGTCCATATATCTCTTCAGTATGTCCTCACAGCGGACAAATGCATTGTCCAAAATGAGTTTTACTTCGCTGTCTACAAGAGAAGCCATCTGTTCGGAGAGATTTTTCGATGTGGCAAAATCTCTGCCAAGGAAAACCTCGTCGTGAGCCGATCCAATGACCATATTGCCCACCTTGTCGCTCATGCCGTATTTTGTGACCATGGAGCGGGAAATATGGGTTGCTCTTTCGAGGTCGTTGGAAGCGCCTGTGGAGATATCGCCCATTATCAGCTTTTCAGCAACTCTGCCGCCCAAAAGCGTGACGATCTCGTCCATCATATCGCTCTTTGTGGCGTAGAACTTATCCTCCTCGGGACGGGAAAGGGTAAATCCGCCCGCTCTGCCTCTCGGCACGATAGAAACCTGATGCACAGGGTCTTGAGATGGCAGCGCCCTTGTGGCTATGGCGTGACCTGCCTCGTGATATGCAGTCAGTTTTCTCTCCTTTTCGTTCATGACGCGATTCTTCTTCTCATTGCCCATGATGACTTTGAGGAATGCCTCATCAAGCTCCTCGTTGCCTATGGCGCTGAGACCCTTTTTAGCAGCGATAATCGCCGCCTCGTTAAGGAGATTTTCAAGCTCGGCTCCTGTAAAGCCTACCGTCGTTCTCGCTATCGACTCCAGAGATACGCCGTCTGCCAAAGGCTTTTTCTTGGCGTGAACTTTGAGTATGTCTATTCTGCCCTTTATGTCGGGAGCGCCCACATAGACCTGTCTGTCAAATCTGCCCGGTCTCAAAAGTGCGGGGTCGAGAATGTCGGCTCTGTTGGTGGCCGCCACAACTATAACGCCTGTGTTGTTGGAGAAGCCGTCCATCTCAACCAAAAGCTGGTTGAGTGTCTGCTCTCTCTCGTCGTGTCCGCCGCCGAGACCTGCGCCTCTCTGACGACCCACGGCGTCTATCTCATCGATAAACACAATTGCGGGAGCTGCCTTTTTGGCGTTGTCAAAAAGGTCTCTGACACGGCTTGCACCGACACCCACATAGAGCTCGACAAAGTCGGAGCCCGATATGGAGAAGAAGGGCACGCCTGCTTCGCCTGCTACCGCTCTCGCTATAAGGGTTTTACCTGTACCCGGAGGGCCCACAAGAATGACGCCCTTGGGAATTCTCGCGCCCATTGCCGAGAATTTCTGGGGATTTTTGAGGAATTCCACGACCTCTTTGAGCTCTTCCTTTTCCTCGTCAGCGCCCGCCACATCTTCAAATGTAACGGTTTTTCCGTCTGTCGGGGTGAAAAGTCTCGCTCTCGATTTGCCGAAATTCATTCCGGCTCCTGCTCCGCCGCCCTGCTGCTTGGATATGATAAAGAACCAGAAGGCGCCGAAAAGCACTATTATGACGATATAGGGAAGAAACAGCATGAGTATCGAGCCGCTCTCCTCCTGATATATCTGATTTTCAATAATGCCTGCGCTTCTCTGAGCTTTTATCGTGTCTCCCAAGTCATAAAGAAAGACATCAAGGCTGGGGATACTTGTTTTCACAACGGTGCCCGCGCTGTCGCGCAGCTCCATCGTAATAGTCGTTCCGCTTATGGAAAAATTCTTGACCTGCTGTTCTTCAAACAGCCTTACTACATCGGAATATACAACAACCTTCTGCTTCGACGCATTGAGCAAGCTTGCGCTCGTTCCAATGAATATCAGCAAAATTATGATGTACAGACCGATTCCTCGGTTTCTCTTACTCAAACCTGCCTCCTGTATATGTTTTACTTATTTTGCGTATATTTCCGGCTTGAGAATACACACATCTTTGAGGTTGCGGTATTTTTCCGCATAGTCCAAACCGTAGCCCACGACAAATTCATCGGGGATATCACAGCCCTTGTATTTTACATCTACATGGGCCTTTCTTCTGGCCGGTTTATTCAAAAGTGTGCATATTTCAAGGCTTTTTGGCTCTCTTTTTCCGAGTTCTGCGACAAGACGGCTGAGTGTTATGCCGCTGTCTATTATATCTTCGACAATTATAACATCTCTGTCTTTTATATTTGTGTCCAAATCTTTAATAATTTTTACGCTGCCCGACGACTCTGTTCCGTCTCCGTAGCTGGAAGCCTGCATGAAATCCATGCGGCACTGGATCGACATCTCCCTTAAAAGATCGGCGAAAAACACCGACGAACCTTTGAGAATACAGACCATGATGGGGTTTTTGTCCTTATAATCCTCCGAGAGCTTTTTTCCCAGGCTCTCTGTCATAGCCGCAATCTCTTCCCTGCTTATCAGAACTTTCTCGATGTCGTTTAACATATTTTATCCTCACATTCCCCATTATATATCAGTAGCTTTTTATTTTTCAGCCTCATTCTTATGCCCGAGGGCATTACAATATATTTAGGCGGCAACTTATTATATACCAAATCGGCCACCGAATCAATATGTACCGAGCACAATTTTCCCATATCGCCTCCGGCTTTTTCGTAGAGCCTGTGTATGACCCTTTTCAAAAGCCCCTGAGAGAGCTTTTTGAGCTGTTTTATGTCGGCAGAGATGATTTCGTTTTCAAAAGAACAGCTGCCGACGATCTTTTCGGCTTCGCTCTCTATGAAATCGTTTTCCTCACGAAGTCTCAGCCCGGCAAGGCTTATGTTGTCTATTCCCTTGTCGTTTATCTCCTCCACAAGGGGCAAAAGCTTATGCCTTATCTTGTTTCGGGTATAGTCCAAAGTGTAGTTGGTGGCGTCCTTAGCGTATTCCCTTTCTCCGAGATACTGCTCTATCTCCTGCCTTGAAAGGCACATGACAGGTCTTATAATGTTATCTCTCACAGGGGGAATTCCCGAAAGGCCTCTCATGCCCGACCCTCTTATGAGGTTGAGAAGCACCGTCTCCGCGTTGTCGTTTTTGTTGTGGGCGGTGGCTATTTTATCGGCTTTAAGCTCCCTTGCCGTCCTCTCCAAAAACTCATACCGAAGACGCCTCGCGCCGTCCTCGGTGCCCAGCTTGTGCTCCTTACAGTATTTCAAAGTGTCGCCCTCTTCAAAACGGAACTCGATGCCAAGCTCCTCGCAGAGGTTTTGGGCCAGATTTTTCTCTTTTTCAGCCTCTTCGGGTCTTATGCCGTGGATAAAGTGGGCGGCGGCAACCTCAAAGCCCATCTCCTTTGACAACTCTTTCAAAAGCATCACCATGGCCATAGAGTCGGCGCCCGCCGAAAGGGCGCACAATACCTTGTCGCCCCTTTTTATCATGCCGTATCTTGTGATAAACGCCTTGACCTTAGCTTTCATTGTGCACCGTGTCCTGACTTGTAAAAGAAGTGAACTGTCCGAGCCACTGGAGCTCCACCGTTCCTATCTCGCCGTGTCGGTTTTTGGCTATTATGCATTCGGCAACATTTTTCTTGCCGTTTTCGGGGTCATAGTAGTCATCGCGGTAGAGAAACATTACAATGTCGGCGTCCTGCTCTATGGCTCCCGACTCTCTGAGGTCCGAGAGCATGGGTCTCTTGTCCTTTCTCGACTCGGAAGCTCGGGAAAGCTGCGAACAGCACAGGACAGGGACATTGAGCTCCTTGGCCATTATCTTAAGACCTCTCGATATTTCGCTGACCTCCTGCACGCGGTTTTCGGTGCGGCGTGAGCCCTGCATAAGCTGAAGGTAATCTATTACCACAAGTCCCAGCCTGTCGCCCAGGCGGCGGCATTTTGCCTTCATCTCGGATATGCTTATGGCGGAATTGTCATCTATCATTATGCTCAGCTTGGAAAGCTTTTCGCTGGCGCCCGCTATCTTTATCCAGTCCTTTTCGTCGAGTGTGCCCATTCTTAGCTTTTTGCTGTCGACAAGGGCTTCACTGGATAGCATTCTTGTGGCGAGCTGCTCTTTCGACATCTCAAGCTGAAATATGACGACGGTTTTTCCGCTGGATCTTGCCGCGGAAGTCGCCATGTTGAGCACCATACTGGTCTTACCCATAGCAGGTCTTGCCGCCAAAAGCACAAGCTCACCCTTGTTTAGACCGCCTATGAAATTGTCTATGCTGGAAAATCCCGTGGTGACGCCGGGAATCTGACCCGGGTGGAGAGCCAGTTCGTCAAGGGTGTCGTACACATCCTTGATGGCGCTTTTAAGACTTATCAGTCCCTTTATCTCCCTGCCCTGTCTCACCGAGTACACTTTTTGCTCGGCAAGCTCGGCCACATTCTGAGGGTCTTCCTGCTCGTTTTTGGTCAGCTCCATTATTTCGGAAGAGACCGACTGAAGGTCTCTCAGCATTGATTTTCCCCTGACTATATCGGCGTACTGCTCCACATTTGCCGAGGTGGGCGTCGTTTCGACAAGCTTTAAGAAAAAATCTCTGTCCACCTTGCCCTTGTTTCCCGACATCTTTATCTCATCGAGAATTGTGACATAGTCGATCTTCTTTCCCATGGTAAACATGGCCACCACAGTCTCGTATATCATCTTGTGCACATCGATATAGAAATCGTCGGGGCTGAGCATGCCCAAAACAGTAGGAACGCAGGCGGGGTCTATGACAATAGAACCCAAAACCGCCTGCTCCGCCTCTATACTGTGGGGAACCTGCCTTATGAGAAGCTCCCTCTCCATTTTATTCCTCTGTGACCTTTACGGTAAGCGCTCCCGAAATCTCGGGGTAGAGCTTTACCTTTACGCTGTATGTTCCGAAAGCCTTGATGGGATTTTCGATGGTTATCTTGTTCTTTTCCACCTCAAAGCCGTGCTGCTCCTTTAATGCGTCGGATATCTCCTTTGTGGTGATGGCGCCGAAAAGTCTTCCGCCCGTGCCGGCCTTTGCCTTGATTGTCACTGACATGGATTCCATCTTCTTTTTGAGCTCCAAAGCGGCCTTTTTCTCAAGCTCTGCCCTTCTTGCGGCAGCTGCATCGGCTATCTTTCTGCTGTTGATTACATCGGCTGTGGCCTCGGCCGCCAGCTTTTTGGGGAACAAAAAGTTCCTTGCGTAGCCGTCCGAAACCTCTATAATCTGATCTTTTTTACCCTGGGATTTTACATCCTGCAAAAGAATTACCTTCATGTTTATCTCCTTATCTGCTATTTTTGTTTTTCATCCAAATATTCCTTGACGGCGTTTTTGACCATTTCAAACACGCTCATGGGTGTCTCGTCGTTTCCGAACTGGGCGCCCGCCATGGTGAGGCTTCCGCCGCCGCCTATCTTTTCAAGCACAAGCTGCACATTTACCTGTCCGTAGGAACGAGCCGATACACATACGCCGTCCTTCTCCCTGAACACGATAAACGAAGCCGCTATACCCTTTATGTTTATAAGCTCATCGGCCGCCTGCGCCGCCGTGGCTCTTTCGGTTATATCGTCGGTATACACGCCCGTAATGCCCGGGAACATCTCGTCGGCCGCCGAAATAAGCTGATATTTCTTGACATAGGAGTCAAAGTCATTGTAGAAGAGGTGCTTGACCTCCAGCATATCGGCTCCTGCCTGCTTGAGATGTGCGGCAGCCTCAAAGGTTCTGACGCCCGTCTTGACGGTAAAGCCCTTGGTATCGAGGTAAATACCCGAAAGCAGAGCCTCCGCTTCGCCCCTCGTAAGAGTCTGATTTGGCAGCATATACTGCAAAAGCTCGGAAATCAGCTCACAGGTGGAGCTGGCATAGGGCTCGTGCATGGTTATTGCCGTGTCCTTTATATAATCCGCCGCCCTTCTGTGATGGTCTATAAGGGCTATCTTTGGAACGGTGGTCAAAACATCGGGATACTCGGTCATATCGGGGCGGTTGGTATCGACCACGACCAGGAACGAATCGGGATTTGCGTAATACATGGCCTCATCGTAGTCGATGAGAGTGCCTTCATACTCCTCCATTTTCTTGAGCTTTTCTATGAGAGGAGTGGCCGATGTGGCGTTTTGATTTATAATAATGTAAGGCGTCTTGCCAAGCGCCCTTACGGCGGCGCACACGCCCACGCAGGCGCCCAGGCTGTCGAGGTCGGAATACTTATGACCCATGACAAACACATTGGAGGACTCGGCTATTAGCTGTTTCAAGGCGTTGGCCACCACTCGCGACTTGACCTTTGTGCGCTTTTCCACCTCTTTTGTCTGACCGCCGAAGAACTCAAAGCCCGACGGCGATTTTATTACAGCCTGATCTCCTCCGCGGCTCAGAGCCATGTCGAGGGCCACGCCCGCCTGCTTGTAAAGCTCGTAAAAGCTGCCGAGATCTCGGCTTATGCCTATCGAAAGGCTTGCCGACATTCCCTCGTTGTTTTTGAGCTCTCTTATCTTCTCGATAATTTCAAACTTTCCCTCGGCAAAGGCATCGAGGGCGCTCTTTTCAAATATGCACAGAAATCTGTCTCTCTCCAGCTTTCTGAGTATGCCCGAGGCCTTTTCCGCCCAGCCTGTCAGCTCCTTTTCCACCTGGGACAGAAGCTGAGATTTATCCGATTCGGAGAGGTTTTTAACCAGCTCCTCATAGCTGTCGAGATTTATGAGGGCTACGACGGGACGGGTCTTGCCGTAAGTCTCCTCGAGTTTTCTCAGCTCGGTTATATCGGTAAGGTACAAAGCCGCAAGACCGCCGCCCTCTCCGTCTTTATTTCTGACTATATTTCCGTTTATCTTGTATACCTTGTCTCCCACAGTGACATCGTAGGGACACTCCGTTCTGCCCTCCTTGAGCCACCTTGTGTCGAATCCGTCGACTATATCCTTTAAAAGTTTGCCGTATATTCTGTCCTTATAGCCGAAAGTATCGAGAAGACTCTCGTTGCTCCATATTATCTCGGAGCTGTCCACTTCAAGAATCATCATGGGCAGGGGAAAATCCAAAAGGGAATTTTTCGAGGCGTCGTCCACCTTGAATATGAGGCTTTCCACATATTTTCCCACTATGGCGCTGCGCTTTTTGGAACCTATTTTGTAGTAGATGAGCAGCAGTATGGATATTCCCAGCTGCACAAATCCCACTTTGATTGAGACGGTCAGGCTGTAAAGAGAAAAGAAAAGCAGAAAGACAAAGCAGAGCCTTACGCCCGGCTCTATAATTTTCATAAGTTTTTTATCCATAATCTCACCCCTTGACACTCGTAATGAGCACATTCTGCTTTATTATTATATTATATCAAAAAAATCTCAAATGGGCAATAGCAAACACCCCATTATTGTGCAGTTTTTGCCTTTACAATTTATAACGAATATGGTATTATATGCATATCCTTTGCGTTCGGGTAAAAACCCGAAAAAAACACATACATACGGAGGGGTCTTATGTCTAAACTCAAAAAACTCACTATTGCCGCCATGCTTGTGGCAATACAAATCGTCCTGTCCCGATTTCTCTACATTTACACTCCCGGAAATCTCGACAGACTTAGCTTCGGCTTTGTTCCGGCAGTTCTTATAAGCTATCTTTTGGGCCCTGTTTACGGAGGTCTCTCAGCGGTCGTCGCAGATGTACTCGGTATGCTTCTCAACTCGGCGGGTCTCGCTTTCAATCCTATTTTCACGATAATCGCGGGACTCAAAGGCGTGGTGTTCGGCCTTTTGCTCTACAAAAAAGAGCTTACCCTCAAAAGAATCGCCTTTACATTCGTACTCACGACGATATGCTTTGAACTGGGTCTTACTCCCATCGCCCTAATGGTCTATTACGGCAGGGCGTTTAAAGCC